>Ga0182027_10000185_pt1 | contig 103198 bp, 94 predicted proteins | sample 712E1DmetaG_FD_121300 | JGI IMG/M metagenome (GOLD analysis project Ga0182027, IMG submission 121300) | Permafrost microbial communities from Stordalen Mire, Sweden - 712E1D metaG (Illumina Assembly) | ecosystem: Environmental > Terrestrial > Soil > Wetlands > Permafrost | place: Sweden...
CATCCTTGGAAGGATACAGCGACTCAGGCTACTCGAAGCAACATCCGGGTAACCGAAGCGAAATGTGAGGGATGCGGCCAAGGGATAACTGTCGGAATTTGAAGAGGTACGGGGAGAATCGACTTAAGTATCTCCGGTCGGCCTTTGTATCGGTCCGGCATCTCGGGCGGGGCCCCGGCGGGAAACTTCATCGTGCGATGCCCCTGTTTTAGCCGGGCGATGATCACCTTGAACATGGCATAGTCCTTTTATAAGTCGTGCCCGCAATAGGAGAGATTGAAACTCTTATTACAGAGGGGGAAGTCCGAGATTTCCTGGCCGCGCATCGCGTATGCCAAAGCCGTCCAGTTATGGAAGGAGGGGTCTACTATCTTGTAGCGCGCGAATCGGCCCGCATCGTCGGTGATGGCGGCATGGCATATCTCGCCGCGCCAGCCTTCGATCAAGGATACAGCGAGGCTGTCGGGCGCGAAGGCGGCCAGCGGCGAAGCGATCTCGCCCGAGGGAATGCTGCGCAGCCGGTCACGGATAAAGACGATGGACTGTTGTATCTCGAGCCATCGGACAAAGGCTCGGGCGAAGACGTCGCCCGAGTCGTAGGTGGAGACGGGCATTTGCGCGAAGCGGAATATGCCCGAAGGCTGGTCGAAGCGGACATCGCGCGAGAGGCCTGAGGCCCGTGCGGCGGGTCCGACAATGCCCAACTCCATCGCTACGCTCCGAGGCAGAAGACCCGTGTCCTCGAGACGGGCCATCACCGATTGGTTGTCCCAGAGGAGCTCGACGGCGACCTTAGTCTCTCTTTCGGCCGCGTCGAGCCTGCGCAGCAGCGCCTCGGCGCCCCTCTCGTCGATGTCGTAACCGACGCCGCCCGGCAGGACCATGCCGCGGCCGAAGCGATTGCCGCATACCAAGCCGGTCATGTTGAGGAAATCGCCGCGGATGCGCCCGCAAAAACTGGCGGTGGGCAGAAAGCCGACATCTCCGGAAAGGGCGCCGAGGTCGCCGATATGATTGGCCAAACGCTCAAGCTCAAGAGCGACGCCGCGCAGGACTTGGGCTCGGGCCGGCTCCTGGCAAAGAGCGAGCGTCTCGCACGCCTGACTGTAGGCCGCCGCGTGGCCGATGCTCGTGTCTCCAGCGATAGTCTCGGCGTAGTGGATGGATTTTTTAGTCGGGCCGCCGACCATGGCGGCCTCGATCCCGCGGTGCTGGAAGCCCAGGGCCAGCTCGAGGTGGAAGACTTTCTCGCCGTTGCATTGGAAACGGAAGTGCCCCGGCTCGATGATGCCCGCGTGGACGGGCCCCACGGCGACTTCGTGCACCCCTTCTCCCTCGACGCGGAAGAAGTCGCCCACCGCGGGGAGGATGCTCCTGTCGGCCGGCCTGTCCCAGGCATCGCGGCCCGTCCATGACCGGTGGTAGCGCAGGGGCTTTAGCCAAGGATGGCCTATCGGCATTATGCCGAACTGTTCGGCGATCTCGCGCTCGAACAGTTGCGCCTGCGGGCAGCTTAGGCTGAAGGCGGGATAGCTCCAAGCCTCCAGCGCCGCGCGGGCGGCGAAGAGAAGGTTGCTCTCGTCATCGGCGATGAGGGCGAAGAGCTGAACCCTGTCCGCCCCTCCTAACCGCGCGCCGAAGAGGGAGCAGATGCGCCCTCCCGAGGCCACGCCCTCCAGGACAATCCGAGAGAACTCATCGACGGAGAGCAGGGGTATCGATTCTAGGCTCTGGGGACTGCCTATCGTTAAAGCTCGCAAGGCTGAGTCGTTATGCGTCATATCGCCGCGCCCCCGAGGAATCGGACGGCGTCATCGAGCAAGGCGCCGAGGGGGGATGGAATGTAGAGGCCCAGAAGGAGGACGAGGGCCATCAAGGCCGCGACGGGCGCGGCGGTCAGCAAGCCGTCGCGATAGGCGATCCCGTCAGCCGCCGCGGAAGCTCGGCCCAGGCTCACTTTGAGAACGGTCCTGCCCATTCCGACGAATACGATCAAGAGGAATAGCAGGAAGAGGCCCGCGACGACAAAGCGTCCCGCGGCGAAGGCTCCGCCCAGTATCGCGAACTCGCTGATAAAGGGACCGAAGGGCGGCGATCCCGTGATGGCCAGGAAGCCCGCGAGGAAGAGGGATCCCGAGAGGGGCAGCCGCCGAATGGCGCCGCGCACATCGTCGGTGCTCTTGCTGGCGTAGGCGCGGTGGATGTTGCCCGCCGACAGGAAGAGCAGGCCCTTGGTAGCGGCGTTAGTCACCACGTGGAGCATAGTCCCATACAGGGCGGGGGCCCCGATTCCCAGGCCGAGCATGAGGATGCCCATGTGCTCGACGCTGGAATAGGCGAGCATGCGCTTGATGTCCCGCTGAGCGACCATGAAGAGGCCGGCTACGGCCATTGAGAAGAGGCCCATGAAAAGGAGGAGCCGCGAGGCGAAGGCGCCTTCCCCGGCCGCGGCGCAAATCTGGTAAACGCGCAGGAAAGCGAGGAAGGCGCAGCTGGTGATCCCGCCGGCGAAGACGGCTCCGACGACGCCAGGAGATTCGCCGTAGGCATCGGGCTTCCAGGTATGCATAGGCGCCAGGCCCATCTTCGTCCCGTATCCGACGAGGAGGAGGACGAAGGCGGCGTGCAGCCAGGGCTTGGACAGGGTCGGCGCGGAGCGCAGGAGGTCGGCGAGCAGCAAGCTGGGCTCCTGACCCTTTCCCGTCGATGAGTAGGCGAGGAAGAAGGTCCCGAGGAGGGCAAGGGCTATGCCGACCGAACCGACGAGGAGGTATTTCCAGGTCGCCTCGATGCTGAGTTTAGTGCGATTGAAATAGATGAGGGGGGCGGTGACCAGGGTGGTCGCCTCGATGGCGACCCAGAGAAGGCCCAGGTGCTGCGACCAGGCGACCAGACCCATGAGGCCCAGGAAGGCAAGAAGACAGGCGCAGAATACGCGGTTGGAGCGCTCCATCCGGTACTTGAGATAGCCCACAGCATAGATGGAGCAGAATAGGAAAAGGCCGCTGACGACGAGGAGGATGATTTTCCCGAGGGGATCGAGGACAAGCCAGGCTGAGGTGAATTGCCACTCGGGGCGCATCAGCGCGAGAATCGTCATGGCAGCATGGATTGCCCCCGTCAACGGGAGGAGCCAGGGCCGTAAGGCATTGGAGGGGACGGCAAGGGCGAGGGCGGCCATGAGCAGGGGAAATGCGATAAACGCGAAGGCCATGGGATCAGTCCTTGAGCGAAATAAGCCGGCGCGTGTCCATCGAGGAGAACGCCCGGTTGATATGGTTCGCGATGATCGAGATCACGAATATGCCGACGAAGAGATCCAGCAGCATGCCCATCTCGACGACCAGGGGTATAGCCTCTATGAGGAGCATGCCGAAGACGAAGATACCGTTTTCCAGGACGAGATAGCCGACGACTTGCGTAATCGCCTTGTATCGGGTTGTCAGCAGGATGAAGCCTACGAGGGCGGTGGCTATGGATGTCGGTACTATCAGCGTGCTCGTCCGCGGATCGGCAAGAGTCAGCTGCCCCGAGAAGAGGAGGGCGAAGGCTGTCGCCAGGGCGCCGAGGAGGATAGAGGGCAAGAGTCCGATCAAGGGCTCGACCTCGCGCTTGATCTGCGCGTCGCGCAGGGCGCGGATCATAATGGAGGGGATCGCTATGCCTTTGAGGGCTATGGCGGCGACCGACGCGAGGACGACGGGGACAGTCAGACGCTCGTGCACGAGGAGGGGGATAAAGCCCAGGAGCGCGCCCTGGGCGGCCACTATGCGGATGACGGCGAGGATGCGGCTCGTACCCAGTGCGAAGAGGTTCATCACGAGGACGATTACCAGGATGGCGTTCAATAACTCGATCATCTCGGGTCACCTCACCAGAAGGATAAAGCCGGAAGCGCAGAGAAGCGTCGCGCTAATCAGCAGGTAGGGCACTCGGCGCATCTTGAGCCGCGCCAAGACGGATTCCAGGACGCCGATGATGACCATTAGGACCAGCAGCTCGGCGACGAAGATCGACCAATCCAGAGCGGCGCGTCCGGTCCGGATCGGGGCGGCCACGTTTACCAGAACGGCCCCAAGCACGAAGAGTTTGAGGGATGATGCGTAGAGGATCGTCCCGAGCAGGGGCCCGCTGTGATCGAGGGCCATGGCCTCGTGGATCATGGTCAGTTCGAGGTGGGTGTTCGGATCGTCCACGGGGATGCGGCAGTTCTCGGCGAGGAGAATGACGAAAAGCCCGAGGGCTATCAGGATCAGAGGCGCGGCCGCGCCCGAGCGATACCATTCCGTCGAGACCTTCAGCATATCGCTTAGGGATAGGGAGCCCGACAACTTGGCCAGGACGAGGAAGGCGAAGAACAACGCCGGCTCGGATAGGCAGGCGAAGGTGACCTCGCGCGACGCGCCCATTCCCTCGAAGGAAGAGCCGGTGTCGAGGGCCGCCGTCGTGGTGAAGAAGCGAGCCAAGCCGAAGAGGTAGGCGAAGAGCAGCAAGTCCCCGGTAAAGGCGATCGGCGAGCCGAAGCGCCCGAAGGGAATGAGGAGGCCGGCCATCAGGACGGCCGACAAGGTCACTACCGGTCCCGCACGGAATATCCAAGTCGTCGTCTCGCTTATTATGAGGCCCTTGCGCGCGAGTTTAGCCAGGTCGTAATAGGTTTGGAGCAGTGGGGCCCCGACGCGGCCGGCGAATTTGGCCTTGGTCTTGTTGATGATGCCCGCAAGCAGGGGAGGCAGAATCAGCATCAGCCCCACATGGATAATCGTATCGATCATGGCTGGCCCTTACCGCGCGAAGAGACGCGAGATCAAATCCCCGAAGGGAATAAGCGTGCATAGCATCGCCACGAGAACGATCAGGATATAGAGGATATAGTGCTGCGTGAGCCCTTGCTGGAAACGATGGAACCAGCCGAATAAACGCTCCGTCCCTCGCGCCGCCGGGACGAGGAGCCTATCCAGCACGGCGTCGTCGATATGGCTCTCCAAGACTGCGGAGGCCGGGAAAAGTCCCTCGATTTGCGGCGCCTTCTCGCGCGGGCGAAGCGCCCACGCGAACATGGACACTATGCTCCGGGCGAAGGACGAGGCCGTGTACTGCATGCGGGGCGTGGGGGAGGCATAGCCGCAATCCCAGGTAAGGGGTTGACGCGCGGTCAGCGCCCGCGCGGACTTGGCGCGTATTGCCTGAACGATTATCAGGGAGGCGATGAATGCGATCGCGATCGCCGATATCGCGCCGATAGTCCGTAGCGGGGCTAATGAAGCGACCTCCGGGAGAACCAGGGAGAAGGCGGGATCCGGGGCCGCGATCGAGGCGATCGCGGCATCGAGCGCTGGGCCGAGGAGCGAGGGCAACGAACCAATAAGGGCGCAGCAGAGGGCGAGGACGAGCATCGGAACGAGCATGCTGACCGGGGACTCGTGGATCGCGCCCGAGTCCGGACGGCGCTCAGCGCCGAGGAAAACGATGCCGTACACCTTCACGAAGCAGGCGAGCGCCAGCGCGCCTATCATCGCTAGGGCGGGGACGACAACCATGGCGGCCGAGACCATGCCCCCGGAACTGCCAGCTGTCCCGAACAAGCCTAGGTATACGAGGAACTCGCTCACAAAGCCGTTGAGCGGAGGCAGGCCGCAGATCGCGATCGCCCCGACGAGGAACATCGCCGCGGTCCAGGGCATTTTTTTCGCGAGCCCTCCAAGGCGATCGATCTGCCTCGTGCGCGCCCCGTGCACGACCGAGCCGGCGCCGAAGAACAGCAGCGATTTGAAGAGAGAGTGGTTCCAGATATGGAGGAGACAGCCGGCCAGGCCGAGAACTTGCCAATCGGCGCGATGGGCGGAGCGCCCGAGCATCGCGAGCCCCAGTCCCATCAGGATGATGCCTATGTTCTCGATGCTGTGGTAGGCCAGAAGCCGCTTTAAATCGTGCTGAGCGATGGCGAAGACGACCCCGAGGAGGCCGCTGACCGTTCCGAGAAAGAGGATAAGGATTCCCCAGGACGCGGGCGGGTCGGGCAGGAGGAATAAGAAGCGGATCATTCCGTATATGCCCATTTTAAGCACTACGCCCGAGAGCATCGCGGAAACATGGCTCGGCGCGTTTGCGTGCGCGCCGGGGAGCCAAAAATGGAGGGGCATAATCCCGGCCTTGAAACCGAAGCCGATCAAGGTAAGGATGAAGAGGCCGTTCAAGGCTCCGATCCCTGCGGCCTTGGCCGCGATCGGCTCGAGAACGAAGGAGCCTGTCGTCGATCGCCACAGCGTGAACATGCCGAAAAGCACGAGCGTGCCGACGTGGGTGGCGATGAGGTAGATGAGGCCGGCGCGGCGACTCTCGGATTTCTGGTCCTCGGCGGTGATGAGGAAGAATGACGATAGGGCCATGACTTCCCAGCCGAGTAGGAAGGCCATGGCGTGCTTTGCTACGACGAGGAGTACCATGCCCGCGACAAGGACGCCCCAGAAAAGCTGGAGCTTGCGCGCGCTGCCGGGGTGCCGCGCCTGCGGCCAATATCCTAAGCCGTAGATAGAGCCGAGGCCCCCGATGAGGAAAATAGGGACCAGGAAGAAAGCGCTTAGGGAGTCGAGGCCGAGGACCGAGTTTTCGGTCGGTAAAAGGCCGACGGCCGGCCACGGAAAGCCCGAGTCGGCAACGGCGGCGCCGCCCAGCCCGAGGCATGCGCCGCAAAGCCCGACGATAGCCGAAGCGCACATGAGAACCGTCGCTATCCCTTGTCCCCGGGCCGAAGAGCGCCCTAGAAAGCAGCTCGGGGCTCCGCTCAAGAGCGAGAGGGCCATCGCGATCAGTATCAGCTCGAGGGCCAAGGATTACCCCGCGGCGGAGATAGCGGTCTCGGCGCGCGACAGGGTCTCCATGAGCTCGTCGCGCGACGCTTCCCGCTTCAGCGCCCCTTTGAATTCCGGATCTCTCAGCACGAAGCCGAGCCTCGACAGCAGATGGAGATGGGCCCTCACCGAGGGGCTGATGAGGGTGAAGAGAATAGTGACGCTTTTCCCGTCAATGGCCTGAAAGTCGATCGCGTTTTCGAGGAAACAAAGGGTGACAGTGGGCTTGGCTACGTGCAAGACGACGGGATTGCGCACATGGGGGATCGCGATGCCGTCGCCGATGCCTGTAGAGCCTAAAGTTTCGCGGGCGAGGAGGACCGTATAAAGAAACTCGCGATCGACCTCGTCGGGCAGCTTCAGCAATTCGACGACGGAGCGCAATACCGAAGCTTGATCGCTGCCTTCGACCCTATAGAACACGCCGCCGGCTTTTAGCGCCTCTAAAAGGCTGGGTAGGGGTGTCGAACTCGACTCACCTTCCGTAAAAATGCTGGGCGAGACCTGAATTCGTCGTGAAGTGGCCCACTCGAGCAGTTCGGTCCTATTGAAGCGGTACTGCTCGTTGATTCGGTAGGAAGGGATCACTGCTTGCTTGATCCAGCGGTAGATAGTTTTTTCCGAGACCTTCAATATGCCGGCTGCATCTTTAACGGACAATTGCATCGGTGATCGTTTCCTTGGATATGTGTACTCGGGACTAGACAAATGAGGATCATATTGCAAGCTGTCCCCTAATGTCAATCAAGGGACAGCTTTCTCCTAGTTATCATCGACGTTAAATAGCTTTAATTCCATTTCATCGGCGACGGTGGAGGCGAAATCCAGCATGTCCGAGAGGTCTTTGTCCCTGAGATAAACAGGGACTTTGAGGGAGAAGAAGACCAGATAGCCGCCATCATCGGACTGTTCGACGCTCCAGGCCCCGATCTTTTCGGTGTTATTGTCGTTGAGCAGCTCCAGCATTGTATCGGCGGGAACTTCGGTATCGAAGCTCCCCGCGTTGGACCAAATCTCCCGGATCTCGAGGCCGCCGTAGGTTTCGGTCTTGGACATGATGAAGACCGTTTGTTTCCGGTCTCCCTTGATGTCTTTCTCGATCGAATAATTGCCAGAGCTTGTCGTCGTGTACTGTAGGCCGAGCTTGTCGAGCTGCTTGGCGACCCGCGCGTCGGCCTTGCCGTCCGCGGCAAAAGCGGCTGCTCCGGCGAGGGCGAGGGCGGCCGATAGGCAAAGCATCTTTCCTTTCATCGTTGGACTCCTCGCCTGAAGTTTAGGTGAGGCGGCCCGTCGGCGCAATACCGGAGCCCTCACTCGAGCTCGTAGCGCTTAATCTTGTTTATGATCGTCCTCCTGCTTATGCCGAGCTCCTTTGCGGCCTTCGTGCGGTTGCCGCCCTGCTTCGCGAGGACTCGTTCGATAGCCTCCCGCTCCATCGAATCGAGGGAGATCGGCGCAGCCGTCGCCGTTGAAGCCGCTGGATGCGGCAGGCGGTCGCCGCGAGCCTCGGCGCCAAGGCGCCCGGCGAAGTCCAGGTCGGCCGCGTGTATCTCGTCGCCTTCCGCGTAGATCAGGGCGCGCTCGAGGATGTTCTCGAGCTCGCGGACGTTGCCCGGGAATGAATAGGACATGAGCGCGTCCATCGCATCTTCGGCGAGCCCCGCGCCTGACTTGCCCATGCGGCCGTGAAGCTTCTCGAGGAGGAAGCCCGCAAGGACGGGAATGTCCTCGCTGCGGTCTCGAAGCGGCGGCACGGCGACGCGCAGCACGTTGAGGCGATAGTACAGGTCCTCGCGGAAGCGTCCCTCGCGCACCAGGGCTTCGATGTCCTTATTGGTCGCCGATAGGATCCGGGCGCCGACAGGGATGTCCCTCGTGCCGCCGAGGCGTCGGATCTTGCGTTCCTGGAGGACTCGCAAAAGCTTGACCTGGAGGGGCATGGGCATCTCCCCTATCTCGTCCAGGAAGAGCGAGCCTCCGCCCGCGAGCTCGAAGAGCCCGATCTTGCGCGCGTCGGCCCCGGTGAAGGAGCCCTTCTCGTGGCCGAAAAGCTCGCTCTCCATGAGGTTCTCGTGGACGCCGCCGATATTCACCGCGACGAAGGGCTCTTCCGATCGCGGCGAGATCGAGTGTATCTCTCTCGCGACGACTTCCTTGCCCGAGCCGCTTTCGCCGCTTATCAGCACGGTCGAATCGGTGACGGCTATCTTTTCGATCAGCCGCTTGAGCGCGCGAGAGGCCTCGCCTTCGCCTATGAAACGGGAGACCGAGAGCGAAGTCCTCGCTCCGGCCTCGATCTGATTCTCGCGCCGCCTATTGGCGACGGCGGCCTTGATCTTGTGTATGAGCTCCTCGGGGTCGAAAGGCTTGATCAGATAGTCGACTGCGCCCGTCTTTAAGGCCTTTACCGCGTCGCCGATCTCCCCGAGGGCCGAGATCATGATCACCGGGCATCCGAGACCCTCGTCCCTGATCCGTTCCAGGAGCTCCTGCCCTCCCATCCCCGGCATCTTGAGATCGGTGACAATCGCGTCGAAAGTCTGGGACTTCAAGAGCTCGACCGCCTCGCGCCCGTCGGACGCCAGGCTTGAGTCTATGCCCTCGAGCTCGAGGAGGCGCTGGATGGATTCGCGGATGTTCTTTTCGTCGTCCGCCACGAGCACCTTCATGGCGATGCCTCGCCGCCCGGAATCAGCACGCGCGCCCTGCATCCGCCGCCGGATCGGGGCTCGAGCATTATCCTGCCTTCCGCGGCCTCGACGAAGCGCCTGCATACCGAGAGGCCGATGCCCGTGCCCCTGCTCTTCGTCGTGAAGAAGGGATCGAAGAGCCTGGCGCTCGCCTCGGGCGAGAGGCCGGTGCCGCGATCCAGGACATCGACGCGGGCCGCTCCGCCTTCCCTTCCCGCCTCGATCGACAGGCCTTCCTCGGGACCGCCCGCCTCGAGGGCGTTGCGCACCAAGTTTTCGAGAACGGAGCGAAGCCGCTCGGGATCCATGTCGATGCGAGGGGGAGGCGCTTCCGATACTCGGAGGATGTTGCGCCCGCAGAGTCTCATGCCGACCTCGAGGGCGATATCGGCGGGATCGATAAGCTGAGGGTTGCCGGCGGGGTCGCGGAGGTAATCGCCCACGCGATGGCTCAGGGCCGAGAGCCGCTCGACCTCGTCATTGATGATGCCTATCTCGCGTTGCGCGCTCGGGGGGCAGGTCTTCTCGAGTATGCGCGCCTGCAGCCTGATCGACAGCAGCGGGTTCTTGATCTCGTGGGCAAGGGTGCTCGCGGCCGTTCCGAGCACGACGAGGTTCTTTTGCTCCTCGATGCGGCGCCGGTACTCGGCGTTGCGCAGGACAAGGCCGCGGACGAATACGATCAAGGCCGCAAGGGTCGCCTCTATCAGGGGGAAGAGGATCGACTCGGCGCGCCTGCCGCTCCAGTACTCAGGCTCGCGTATCTCTAGGTACATGAGATCGGCGCGCCTCAACGTAGTGAGGAGAAAACCCGTGGGCGCTCGCCTTTCCCGGGGGGGATTCCTGCCGGGAGGCGGAGCTGGACCGGCGCGGAAGGGGTGGAAGAGCATGGCTATCGAATTATTCGTAGGCATGTCCTTGAATATGCGCAGGGTGGGGCCCGAAAGGTTTCCCTTTTGCGGCGCTATGATCAGGAACTCCGGCGTCATGCCCCAGACGTATAGCCTCTCGCCTGTCTCCGTATACGCGGCGACTCCGACGACCTTATCCTGGAGCAGCTGCATGCTCTCGATGGCCGAACCGAAGTCATCGTGGTCGCGAAGCCCCGCCAACAGGAGATTCATGGTCCTTTCGGCGTCGTTGCGGCTTTCGAGCGTGTTCCCCTTCCTGATTTCGCGGAAGATCAAGACGGCAAGGGCGCTGAGGACGACAAAGATTAGAAAGGCGAGGCCGATCGAAGCGAGTCGCTTTCCTTTCCCGACTGTCCTATTCATCGCGTCTCCCTCAGGGTACTAGGGCCGCGATCTTGCTTCCGTCCTCGAGGCCCGCGAGACCGCTGAGGGTCGAGAGGTTCGAGAGGAAACCGTAGCGCGCGGCTATGAGGGCGGTCTCGTCGGTGCTCACGAGGGCCTCGGCGGTAGAGAGGTCGGAGCTCGTCGCAGTCGAGAGTTTGAACTGCTCGAGGACGTTGTCGTAATTGCTTTGGGCGTACTGGAGGGCTTTGGTCGAGGAGCCGATGGCGCCGGCGGAGGAAATCCACTCGTAGAGGGCTTGGACTAGGCCCAGCTCGAGATCGGTCTCGCCTTGGCTCGCGTCCAAATCCGCTTGCGCCGCGACGACGAAGGCCGAATCGACCGCGTTCTTCGTGTTCCATAGATCGAGGCTCATGGAGGCGGTCAGCGAGACGCTGCCCGGATACGAGTAACCCGAAACGTCTCCGTACGAGAGGCTTTGGGAGACGCCCGCCGCAAGGGTCGGCAGATAGGCTTCCTTCGCGATCGTCACGGCCAGTTTCGCCTGCTGGCTAGAGAGCGCGTAACCCGTAAGCGCGGGGCTGTTGGCCTTCGCAAGGGCCGTGACATCGTTGGCGAGCTTGTCGATCGCGGCCTCGTCGAGGGCGGATAGCTTGGCGAGGAGGCCGTCATACGCGGAAAAATCGATCTGCGCGATCGCGGTGGCCGCCGGCAATCCGGTCAAAGAGGCAAGCTTAGCCCTAGCCGAGGCGAGGCTCTTCTTGGCCAGGACGAGGGTCGTCTCATAACCGGAGGTTTCAGCCGCGGTCTGGAGAAAAGAGGACTTGGAAAGGATGCCGGCGTCTATTTTCGCCTGCGCGATAGTCTGGCGCAGTTTCGCCGCGTCGAGATCGCTGGTCGCCGCCGCGACCGATGCCTGGGCCTCGAGCAGCGCGAAGAATGCGGCATCGGCTTGACCTATGAGCGATACGCGCGTTGCGCGGAGGTTCTCCCGCGCGGCCTCGGTCGCGTAACCGTATTTTTTCACGAGGGTGGAGATTTTCCCGCCCTCGAATAAGGTCTGGGAAGCGGTGACCGCCGCTGACCCGGACAAGGTATTTGCCGGCTGGGTGGTGGCCGGTCCGAACTTGTATCCGTAGGACGCGCCCGCCGATGCCGAAAGCTTGGGCAGGGCGGCGTAGCCCTGGGCCTGAGCGGCCAGCGATGCGGCATCGACGGCGAGCTGAGCGCCGCGCAGCGTCCCGGAGTGCGACAGGATGAGCGCGCGCGCTTGCTGGAGGGAGAGGGCATCCTCGGCCCCGGCGAAGCGGGCGGCGAGGATCGATGAAACAAGGACGAGCGTCGTCATTCTCTTTGTCATTCCCATATTATTCTCCTGTTTATTCGTGGCGAAGGGCATCGATCGGATAAAGATTCGCCGCCTTCCTCGCCGGATAGAAGCCGAAGAAGATGCCGACCGCGGCCGCGAAGCCCACCGAGGCGGCGATCACGCTCGGGCTCACGAGGGTGGGCGTTTTAAGGAAGCGTTGCAGGCCGTAGGCCACCGCGAGTGCGAGGAGTATCCCTATGATGCCGCCGAGAAGACTCAGGAAGACCGACTCCGAGAGGAACTGCAGGAGGATGTCCCGTTTCCGGGCGCCCACCGACATGCGGATGCCGATCTCCCTCGTGCGCTCGGTCACCGACACGAGCATGATGTTCATGATGCCGATCCCGCCGACGATCAGCGACACGCCCGCTATCGCGGCCAGGAGCGCCGTCAGGGTCTGGGCGGTCTGCGATGCGGTCTGGATGATCTGCGATTGATTCATCACGTCGAAGTCGCTGTCCGCCCCGGCCGCTAGCTTATGGGACTCGCGCAGGATGCTCGTGACCTCCGACTGCGCGGCGGTCATCAGGGATTCGCTTACGGCGCTCATTTCTATGGAATTGATGCGGCCGTCCACCATGAGGCGGTTGAGAGCCGTATCGAGGGGGACCATCACGACGTCGTCCTGATCCGCTCCCTGGGCATTCGCGCCCTTGACGGCGAGCAGTCCCACGACGGTGAAAGGGGTCGTCCCTATGCGGATATATTTGCCCAGCGGGTCCTGGTCAGGGAAGAGTTTTGCCGCGACCGTCGCCCCCAGCACGGCCGACTTGGCGCGGCTCGTAATGTCCTTGTCGCTGAAAAATGTCCCCGATTGCACTGGCCAATCCTTAATGACTATATAATCGGGCTCGACGCCGTAGACCGTCGTCGACCAATAGGAGCTGCCTCCGACGATATTAGTGCCGCCCATGCGCACCTCGCCCGTTATCGCGCTGATGTAGCTCGATTCGGTGCGCAGCTTCTGTATATCCGCCATCGTCAGCCTGTTCGCCGTGCGCGGGCCCCGCGGCGGCATGACCATGATGAGATTCGTGCCCATCGCCGCGATCTGCTTTTGTATCAGGGCCTGGGAGCCCGATCCCACCGCCACCATGACGATGACCGAGCATACGCCGATGATGATGCCGAGGGAGGTGAGGAAGCTCCTCATCTTGTTCCTGAATATGCTGCGCAACGAGGCGGTGGACAATTTCGCGAAGGTCATGTCGCCGCCTCCTCGCCCGCGAGCTGGGCATGATCCTTTTTCCATGCTGCGAGGTCGTCGGCCGCCTTGCGCCTGTCCTTCACCTGCGTATCTGATACTATAGCGCCGTCGCGCATCGCGATGACGCGCTTCGTGTACAAAGCGACATCCGGCTCGTGCGTCACCATCACGACCGTCTTCCCGCTGTCATTGAGCTTTTGGAAAAGGCTCATGACTTCCAAGGTCATCTCCGAATCGAGATTTCCCGTCGGCTCGTCGGCCAGGATGAAGGCCGGGTCCTTGACCATGGCCCTAGCGATCGCGACGCGCTGCTGCTGGCCTCCGGAGAGCTGGTTGGGCATATGATCCAGACGATTGCCGAGGCCCACTTCCTCGAGGGCCGCCTTCGCGCGCGCCTTCGGGTTGAGCTTCGATCCCGAGCGGTCGTAGAGGAGCGGCAGCTCGACGTTCTCGAGGGCGCTCGTCCGCGAGAGAAGGTTGAAACCCTGGAATACGAAACCTATCTTGTCGTTGCGGATATCCGCGAATTCGTCGCTCGTCGCCTTGGAAGTCTCGAGGCCGTCCAGGGTATAGCTTCCCTCCGTAGGTTTATCGAGGCAGCCGAGGGTATTCATCAGGGTCGACTTGCCCGAACCCGAGGGACCCATGATAGCGACGAACTCCCCGGTCTCGACGTCGAGGTCGATGCCTCGTATGGCCTTGATGGTTATCTCTCCGACCAGGTAATGGCGCTTTATGCCGCGCAGCTCGATGATGGCCATTGCTACTCCGCCTTGATCTTCAGGATCATTTTTTTGCCCTCGAGGCTGTCCGCCCCGACGAGCTCCGTCGTAAGGCCGTCGCTCAGGCCGGGCTCTACAAGGGTCACCGCCAATTTGCCCGCGTCGTCGATGTACCAGAGAGTCTTCTTGGCCACAACTACGGCCGCGGCGGCGTTCGCCTGGCCGGCCGGCCTGGCGGTTGGCTGGCGGTTCGCTCCGGGAGGCCCGCCGAATCCGCCGGCTCCAGGTACACGCCCGCCGCTCATGAGACTGGAAATGCCTGACCTGGCGGCCGGGGCCTTTCCCGCGGCTATCGCCTTCTGTGCCGCGTCGTAGCTGGCGGAAGCGGCTTGCAGCTGCTCGGCCGTGAGGCTGCCGAGGCCGGCGAGAAATACTGTTTTCTTGATCTCGGCGGCGCTCAGGGTCGTAGGCGTAAAGCGCAGGGCCGCGCTCGGCGCGACCAGGATATTGTCTTTTTTCTGCTTTACGAAGCTGACGTTGGCAGTCATTCCCGGTAGGAGCTTGCCCGATGTATTGGCCGCGTTGATGATCACGTCATAATTGACGACATTGTTCGTGGTCTCGGGCATGAGGCGTATCTCCTTGACCGAGCCCGTGAAAGTTTCGCTCGGATAGGCTTCGACCGTGAAGTGGACGGCCTGCCCGTTGGCGATGCCGCTGATATCGAGCTCATCGACCTGGGCATCGATCTCCATCTTCGAGAGGTTGTCGGTGAGAGTGAAGAGGGGGGAGGACGTTGCGCTCGAGCCTCCGACCACGCTCTGTCCGACGTCGATGTCCCGCTGGAGCACTATTCCGTTTATCGGCGAGCTGATGATCGCGTACTGATTGATCTGCGTCTTTATCTGTTCGAGCGATGCCGTGGCGGAGGATAGGTCGGCCTTGGACGAGTCGAGCGTTGCGATGCTCGTCTTTAGGTCGTAGTCCGACAAAAGCCCCTTGTCGGCGAGGGCCTGCGCGTTCTGCACGGCGAGGAGCTGTAGGTTGTTGTTCGCCTGCGCCTTGTCGACGGCGGCCTGGGCTTGCATCTGGTTCAGTTTGAGCATGTCGGTATTGATCGTGGCGAGGACTTGGCCCTTTTTAACCTTGGCGTTGTAATCGACGTTCACAGTCTCGATTCGACCGCTCATCTGCGCGAGCACGCTGACCGATGTCACCACGGAGAGAGTGCCGCTGCTCGATACGACGCTCTCGATGGAACCGCGGCCGATCGTCGTGAAATCGTAGTTTGGGTTTTTCGATGTCGCTCCGTTTTTAGCGCAGGAACTTATAAAAATAGTCCCGCCCAAGGCTAGGATGACGACTACTCCAATGTTTTTCCAGGTTTTCATATCTTGCGTAGCTCCTTTCTGACATCTATTCATTTAGCAAATAGCGTGCCAATTAGAAAAAATATGCATGGTATTAGAATACTCAATAATAGCGGGGAATTTACCTGGCACGAGCACGAAATGCACAGTCGGTATTCCGCGCATATTTTACACTGTGCACTATTTGCTCGCAAGGAATTATTCCTTCGCTTGACATTTACCTTGGATCTGTCTAATTTTTCACTATCGCTTGGACCACGGAAACGCGGCCGAGACGAGAGGTGAACATGGAATCAGACTCATGCCTTTCATAGAGCTCGATCATGTGTTCTTTTCCTATCCTGAGTCGCCTCGCCTCGTGCTCGATAACCTTTGCCTAACGATACAAGCGGGCGAATACATCGCTGTCGTCGGGGCGAACGGGTCGGGGAAAAGCAGCCTGCTCAGGATGCTTAACGCTCTCCGCGTCCCCGTCTCAGGCGAGCTTCGGATCGACGGCAAGGCAAGCTCCTGTGAAGAGGGAAGGAGGGCGGCCCGCTCCGCCGTCGGTCTCGTCTTTCAATCGCCGGCCGACCAGATAGTGTCCTCCTCGGTAGAGGAGGACGTGGCCTTCGGACCGGAGAACCTCGGTCTCCCTAGGGCCGAGATTGTCGCCCGAGTCGATTCGGCTCTGGCCGCCGTCGGTCTCGCGGGGGAGAGGCGAAGAGCCTCGCACTTCCTCTCGGCGGGTCAACAGCAAAGGCTGGCCGTCGCTGGCGTCCTAGCCATGAACGCGCGTTGCATCGCCTTCGACGAGGCTACGGCGATGCTCGATCCCGAAGCGCGCGAGATGGTCCTGCGATTAATGGACGGACTAGTCGGATCGGGCAAGACAGTGATTCATGCAACCCACGATATGTCCGAGGCCTCGCTCGCATCGAGGCTTCTCGTGCTCGACGCTGGCGCGATAGTCTTCGACGGCAGTCCCGAGGAGCTTTTCGGGGAGGGGCGGAGGGCGGCGCGGTCAGCGGGTCGTATCAGCGAGGCGGCGGAGGCTTTGGGCCTGCCCGATTGCGCCGCCCTCGCCGTCGCTTTGGGTTTGGAGCCGCGGATCCGAGAATCGGCTGCATCCCTCGCCGCGCGAATCATCGCTCGCCCTTCTGCGACAGGGCTGGCGCTTCGCACCGATCCGACGGGGCACGATGCGGCAAGGCGGCCAGCGCGCGCTTCGCCTGAGGCCTATGCATTCGAGCTGAAGGGAGCGAGCCACTCCTACCTGCGAGGCACGGCTAACGAGACGCCATCGCTGCGGGGCATCGATCTCGATCTGCCCCTCGGGTCGATGGTGGCCTTCGTCGGGAGGACAGGTTCGGGCAAATCGACCGCCCTACAGCTCCTGGACGGTCTCGTCGCTGCGAGCTCGGGGAAGGTCAGCGCCTTCGGCCTCGATCTCGCCGATCCGCGCATCGACCTGCGCGCGCCGAGAATGCGAGCGCCGCTATCCGTCCAGCGGCCGGAGTCGGCCCTCTTCGAACTCTATGCCGGCGACGATGTCGCCTTCGGTCCGCGTAATCTCGGGCTGTCGGGCAAGGTTCTCGTAGAACGCGTCCGGCATGCCATGGAGGAGACCGGGCTGGGCTATCTCGAATTTCGCGATCGGCAAACGAGGACGCTCTCGGGCGGCGAAAAGCGGAGGCTTGCCCTGGCTGGGGTCCTTGCGATGGACGGCGATGCCCTCCTCCTCGACGAGCCGACCAGCTCCCTCGACCCGGCGACCAAGCGCTCGATACTCGACTTCGTCGGGGGCGCCTCGCGCCGCGGAGCCACGGTCGTGATGGCCACGCATTCGATGGAGGAGGCGGCAGAGGCAGATCTCGTGGCCGTCTTCGCCGAGGGCAGGCTGGTCGCCTCAGGCCATCCGGAATCTATTTTTTTCGACCGCTTCGATCCCGCCTGGGGATTGCGCAGACCCTTCGCCTGCGAAGTCGTCCTCGCGCTCGAAGATTTGGGTTTTCCAATCGGGGCGCGCCCCCTTTCGATTCCCGCGCTCGCGGCGGCCTTGTCATGAAAGGCATCGAGTTTTTCCGGAACGTATCGATTGGTCTATATAAGCAAGGGGACAGCTACGTCCACCGGCTCACTCCTGCGACTAAGTACCTCTGGCTGGCCTCTTTGATGCTATCGGGAATCGCGTCCTCGTCCTATATCGGCGCCCTACTGCCCCTGGCGCTCTGCCTCGCGATTGGAGGCGTGGCGGGAATCCGACCTAGCTTCCTTCTCAGGGGTGTAAAGCCCCTTCTTCCCATCCTAGCTATCAGCGCACTGCTGCAGGCCGTTTTCTCCTGGCCCGGCGATACATCGACTGTCCTTTTCTCCCTCGGTCCCTTCTCTCTTACCGCCAAAGAAGGACGTCTCGTCCTAATGACCGCGATACGCACACTCTCCCTTATGACGGTGATAGGTCTTTTCACTTCCGTGACGAGCGAAGGCGAATCGGTTCACGGCATCGAGGATACGCTCGCGCCCTTCGCTAAACTCGGACTTCACCCACAGCGGCTCGCCCTCGCCGTTGGGATAGCCCTTCGTTTCGTGCCCATCCTAGCCGGAGAGCTCGAGTCCATCGCCAAGGCACAGGCATCGAGGGGCGCCAATTTCGGTTCGGGGAGGGGGGGGCCGATAGCCAAGGCGCGCGCCTACCTCCCCCTTTTCGTGCCTGTCACGATTAGGGCGCTCGAGCGCGCGGAGATCCTCGCCGAGGCTATGGAAGCTCGGGGCTACGCCGAGGAGGGGCGGACGAGGCTCGCTTCCTATCCGAGACAGAAAGGCGAAAGCCTTGTAAAGTTAGCCGCGCTCGCCGCCTGCGCGGCGTCTTTTATAATCGACTATGTTTTCAAGTAGCATATCTTCATCAATGCCATTCGGGAGGATCTATGGAATCGAAATCGAATGTAAGGAAGATCGTAGTGGCCGGAGCCCTCGGCGCCCTGTCGATCGCCCTTTTCCTGACGCCCTTTGGGTATATCCCCTGGTTCGTGGGCGTCTCGCTTACGGTAATGCACGTGCCCGCCATCATCGGCGCTGTCCTCGAGGGGCCGGTCGTGGGGATGATAGTCGGAGGGATCTTCGGCGTCACTGCCCTCGTAAAAGCGGCTACCGCCCCCCTGGGAATATTCGACCCCTACTTCGTGAATCCTCTCATTTCGGTTCTGCCGAGGATTCTCATCGGCCTCGTCGCCTGGGCTGTCTACAAGGCTTTCCGAGGCAAGCTCGTCCCACTCGCCGCCGCGACGGCTGGAGTCGCAGGATCGCTAACCAACAGCATCCTCGTCCTCGGCGCTTTAGTCGCATTCAGTCCATTTCCGCTTGCCACGGCAGTCGCAGTCTTCGTGGCCAATAGTCTCCTCGAGGCGGCGGTCGGCGGCGTCCTCACCCTCGGCGTCGTAGCGGCCTGGAAGGGCATCGAGAGCCGGTCGGGCAAGGCGAAGCTCGCAAAGGAAGAATAGCCGTGCTCCTCGCCCTCGACGCGCGCAGCCACGCTATCTCCATCGGCTTCTTTGAAGGGGATGCCGGCGCTCTGGCCGGGAAGGGAAGCTGGCTCCCGCGGCGGCGCCTCGGTGTCATATCCGGACGGAGCGCCGACGAGTACGCCCTCCTCCTTCGCGCTTTCGCGAAAGAAGCCGGCAGCGGCGCAGGCGTCGATGAGGCATGGATGTCCTGCGTCGCGCCCGCGCTCGGCCGCGAGCTCGGCCGCGCTGTCGTATCCGCCTTCGGACTACCCTGCTTCCTCGTAGGGCCCGGGGTGCGGACTGGCGTAAAAATACGCACCGATGTCCCCTCCGAAGTCGGCTCCGATCTCGTCTGCTCAGCCGCCGCCGCGCGGGATATCGTCGGCGGTCCCTGCGTGATCGTGGACTTCGCCGCCGCCCTCGCATTCTCCGCGATCGGTCGATCGGGCGACTTTCTGGGCGCGGCCATAGCGCCGGGCATCGGCACTGCGGCGGAATCGCTCCGCGGCGCGGCCGCTCTCCTGCCCGAGGTCGCCCTTGCCCTCTCGCAGGCCGGGCGCGAGGACGATCCAGCGCCGGCCATAGGCAAGAGCACTGCCCAGGCGGTCCGCTCGGGGATCGGCATCGGCTATGCCGGCCTCGTGGAAAGGATTGTAAGGCGTCAGCGCGAGGAGCTCGCCGCGCTGGGCGAGGCCGATTCGCCGGAGGCGGTCGCCGTGATAGGGACGGGCGACGAGGAGGGGAGGGCTCTTTTCGCTTCTCTCGCTCTTGGACGCTTTGTCCCCGACCTAGTCCTCGAGGGTCTGGCGCTTATCGCGGCCCGCGCGGCGCCCGCCTCAAGGACTGTCATCTAGACTCTGACGAGGGCGACGATTACCACTAAAGCCGCTAGGGCCCAGCGATAGAAGACGAAGGCCTTGGTCGTGTGCTTCTGCAGGAAGGCCATGAGGAACTTTATGCAGAGGAATCCGCTCGCCGCCGCGGCGAGAAATCCGACGAGGACGATGGGCAGGCCCGTCGCGGGCGAGTTCGCGAAGACTCCCGCCGACGCGTGGCCGCGCATGAGATCGTATAGGCTCTTGGCCCCCGCGCCCGCGATGATCGGCGCCGAGAGGAGAAAGGAGAAGCGAGCGGCCGAAGCGCGCTCGAGGCCGAGGGCCAGGCCCGCGGTGATCGTCGCTCCGGAGCGCGAGACTCCGGGGAAAATCGCGAGGGCCTGCGAGAGGCCGATGAGGATCGCGTCCTTCCAGCCTATGGCGCCGAACGAGCGTTCGTGCTTCGCGAGCCGGTCGGCGAGGAAGAGCAGAGCGCCGAGGAGGGCGATGATGGCGGCCATCGCGATCATCGAAGCGGCGAGTATCGGCGAGCCCTCGCGGTGGAAGAGCTCCTCGATCTTGCTTTGGAAGAGTACGCCGGCGATGGCTCCGGGTATGCAGGCAACGAGGACGAACCAGGCCATCCTGCGATCGGGATCGTCGCCGATCTTGAGCTGGCCGACCGATTTGAACCAGGCGCCGATCAATCGCACCCAATCCTTCCAAAAGAAGACGATGAGAGCGACGAGAGTGCCCATATGGAGAGCGACGTCGAAACCGAGGCTGCGGAATATCGGATCGTCCCAACCGAAAAGCCAGGGAACGATTACCAAGTGGGCGGAGCTGGATACGGGGATGAACTCCGTGAGGCCCTGGATGAAGCCAAGGACAATGGACTGGATGAATTGCATGGCTGGACTATGATCCATTTCTCCGGGAAAATCCAGATCGTTTCGATACGGCCCAGAAAAGGGCGAGCAGGACGGCCCCCAACACCTCGATGGCGAAGGCGATCCAGTAGATACTCGCTATCCTCATGCCCATGACCTCATAGAGCCAGGTTCCCAGAGCCGGTCCGATTAGGCCGCGCAGGCCGACAAGGGTGTTGTGTAGACCCATGTATAGGCCGAGCCTCGTCTTGTCCGAGAAAATGAGGATAGTGAAGAGAGGCAACAGGTCCCAGCCCGCGTTGGCGACGCCGTTCAAGAATGAGCCGGGCATGAGATCGATCGGAGTCTTGGCCAGGGCAAGGCCGAGAAAGCGCGTCGAGGACAGGAGCACCGTGGCGACGAGGAGGAGAAAGTGGTCGGCCTTATTCGCGAGGCGCGAGCAAATGAAATACCCGAGGACGGCCCCGGCGAGCGGCACCGTGCCGAGCACAAAGCCTGCGGCCCTATAGCCTGCGCCTAGCTCGTCCACGAGGCGTATCGGCTCGAGGGGTATCATCAGCTTATCGGGGAAGCCCGCAATGAAATAAATGCCCATGTAGACGAGGAAACGCTTATCCTGGCCGAGTAGAGCGAGGGATTGCCTGAAACTCTCCTTGGCCTCCTCCGGCATCCTCTTCGCCTCGAAGCCTTTCCTCGGCCTCACCTTCCTGAACAAGAGCGAGCTCGCCGCGCCCGCCGCGGCGGCGAGGGGAAAGAGAATCCGGTAGCCGCCAGGGAAAGACTGGAGGAAAGCGCCCGAGAAGGCCGCGCAGAGGGCGGAGACCGTCATCATCATGATCCGGATATGCCCCATCGCCTTGGCGCGGTTGGCGTCGGAGTAATTCATGCGCATTAGGCTTGAGTACGCGGGCGCGCCAAAACAGGAGACGATATAATAGAAGCACATGACGGCGAGGAAGGCGGCGGGCGAGACGACGAAGGCGACGAGGACCAGGGCGGCGCGGGACAGTACTCCGGGCCAGAACACGTAGGCGACCAGATCGCCGTCCCGCGATAGATGGCCGAACCAGAGGTTTAGGAAGAGGCCGATGAACTGGCTCCCCATCAGAAGGGCAAGCATGCCGGAGCTCATGCCGAGCTTTCGGCCGACTACGCCAACCAGGGGCAGGGCAAGGCCGTTGAAGATGCCGCAGTAAAAACCGGATTTTCCGTCGTAGACGAGGGTTGCTCGGTCCGAGAGAGGAAAGTTACCGAGATATGTTTTAAAGGTCGCTTTTAACGACGGCATGGCTACGCGAGAATACCTTTTTCGCTCGCCTTGTTGAAGCGGCTTTGATATCATTTGTCCATGGAAAGAAAACGTGGATTTCCCGGAATAAGCCCATCGGCTTGGGAGCATCCCGCCGACGGCGCGGCTCTCGCGGCATTCTCGTCCATACCTTTGGCAGGCGATCTCTTGCGAAGAGCGGTCGGCTCAAGCACCGAGCGCTTCCTTCGGCTCGGCGCCCTCGCCAACTCCGCTCGCGTCACCGACTCGCAGTTCGCGAACCTTCACGCGATACTCAGGGACGCGGCCGAGCGCCTGGACCTCTCGCCACTGCCCGAGCTTTACGTCCGCCTCGATCCGAGTCCCGATGCCCGAGCCCTGGGGGTGGATAAGCCCTTCATCATGCTCTCCAGCGGGGCCCTCGACCTTTGGGACCAGGAGGAGCTGGCCTGCGTATTGGCCCACGAGATCGGTCATATCCTCTCCGGCCACGCGGTTTACAAGACTCTCCTCGGCATACTTATAAAAGCCTCGTCGATAATCGCGGGGAGCATGCCCTTGGGCGGCGCGGCGATAGCGGCAGCAGTGGCCGCGCTCAAAGAGTGGGACCGCAAAAGCGAGCTCTCCGCCGACCGCGCTTCGCTTCTCGTTGTCCAGGACGCATCCGTCGTCCTGCGGAGCCTAATGAAGAGCGCGGCCGGCCCGCGAATCGCCCAGATGGACGTCAACGAATTTTTCCGCCAGGCGCGGGACTATGAGACCGGCGGAGCTGTCCTCGATTCCCTCTACAAGATCGTCGATGTTTTAGGCGAGAGCCATCCCTTCCCGATAACGCGGATGACCGCCCTCCAGGAATGGGAAAAAGGCGGGACATATTCCGCTATTCTCGACGGCGAGTATCCCCGCAGGGGCGACGAGGGCGAGCGCGACCCACAGCGCGAATTCGAGCGTGCGCGAGCGGCCTATGCCGGCGAGTTCGGCCGCTCCGATGACCCCCTAGCGAAGGCCGCGGGCAAGGTCATGGATGCTTTTGGCGGATTATTCAGCCAAGCGGGGGGAGGGCCGTCTTCGGAAGACGCTCGTCCTGACTCCGGGGCGCCTCGCTCCATTGAAGACCTGATCGATGAAATCTTCGGTTCGAAGCGATAGCTCTTGACGAAGGAGGCTCGAGCCCTATATAAACCATGTGCCTGTACACGGCGAGATAGCTCAGCTGGCAGAGCAAGCGGCTCATATCCGCTCGGTCGTGGGTTCGACCCCCTCTCTCGCTATAGAATCAAAGGGGCTGTCCAAAACGGGCAGCTCCTTTTTATTCGCACGCGGGTTAATATTGCGTCACGATAAATGCCCAGAGAAGGGAGATGCCTGGAAACAGATTGCTGACCCGGCAATTTAATATCGGAAGCGAGTCTTGCAGGCTCAGGGGGGCACTTGGACCTTAGCCGGGACACCGGTGGAAGGGGACACGAACCAACCATGCGAAGAAGCAGTACCCGGAACGCGAAGGACTGGACCCTGCTGCTATCCAATAGCTATCGACATGCTGCAGAAAGGCCCTTTGCCAATAGACGGCATAGTGAACCATCAGCTCCCTCTATCCTCGTTTATGACCGCCTTTGACCTAGCCGCTTCGGGAGAGAAAGCAAGCAAAGTAACCTTGTTTCCTGACAAGTAATAAAACTTGACGGGACGCGTTACTCAATTTATCCTCTCCTAGTACTACATATATTTGCCGATTATTGCCTGTGAATTGACAGTTTTATTACATATTTTAGCTCGTTCATTCATATAACAAAGAGATATTTTACTGTATCTAAATTTTTTAAGGAGGGAACGATATGGCATCGAAAAGGGTTTCCTTTTTCGTAGCACTCCTCGCCATGATGCTCGTCGGAAGCTCAATCTTCGCGCAGAGCAAGGTAACCTTGCGGCTTGCCTGGTGGGGGAATCCTACTAGGGATGAGCGCACAATCAAAGTCGTTGAGATGTATATGGCCTTGCATCCCGAAGTAACGATCGAAACTGAAACGACCGGATGGGCCAGTTATTGGGACAAACTCGGATCTCAAGCGGCTGCGAGGAACCTTCCGGATATCATCCAGCAAGATTATGCATATATTACGCAGTTTGCCCAAAAGGACCTGCTCGTTGATCTCTCGCCTTACGTACGATCGAAGAAAATAGACTTGACGAACGTGCCTGACACCTTCACATCGGGTGGCATGGTCAATGGAAAACTCTATGGCATCAGTCTCGGTACCAATGCTTTTTGCACGGTTATAGACCCTGCGGTCGTGGCCAAGGCCGGGCTCACACTGCCCGGGCCGAGCTGGACGATGGCGGATTACGAAAAGATGGCCGCGACTATATTCAAGAAGACGGGCGTGCAGGTTCCCGTCTATGTTGGAACCGACCCGAAAGTGGGGTTTAACGATTGGCTAAGGCAGAACAATCAGACCTTCTTTAACGTCGTGGACGGATCCTCCCTCGGTTTCGCGGATACCAAATTGCTCATGGAGTTTTATAACTCCCAATTGAGGCTGCTAAAGGCCGGCGTCATGACAAAACCGGATATCTCTTTCGGGCAATTCACACCCGAAGAGGCGAAACTGACAAAGGGCGAAGAATGGACGATCGACGCTTGGTCAAATCAGGTAGTCATGACCCAGGCGCCGATGAAGAGGCCCATCTATATCACCACGTTGCCGAAGATCGTCAATTCCAAGAAGCCCGGAACATACTTAAAGCCATCGATGTTCTTCTCGGTCACTAAGACCTCGGAGAACAAGGAAGAAGCCATGAAATTCTTGAACTTCTTCATGAACGATATCGAGGCAAATAAGGTATTGCTCGCGGAAAGAGGAATCCCGATAGTGCAAAAAGTAAGGGATTCTCTGAAGACCATGGTCGATCCGATCAATAAACAGATATTCGAGTACATCGATCTAGTCGGGAATAAAAACTCGAGCCCGATCGATCCGGCGGATCCGGCCGGAGCCGGCGAAGTGCTTAAAGCCTTTAGGACCATAGACCAGGAAGTGCTTTTCGGCACGACAAGCCCGAAAGACGGAGCGGAAAAATTCATAAAGCAGGCGAATGAGATATTAGCGAAAAACAAGCAGTAATCCCTTCGCATAGGGACGGGCCGGCCATTATTATGGTTGGCTCGTCCCTCATTATGGGAACGAGCGCCGCTTCACATTCCTAGACCAGGGGTTCTACCGAAAATGAATAACCATGGAAGATTAGCCCGAGCCGACAATCTCTCCGGATATGCCTTTATCGGTCCCTGGCTTTTAGGTTTTTTGGTTTTTTCGGTGATACCGATATTTTCATCGGTTTTTTTCTCCTTTACCAGGTATGACCTTTTGTCGAGTCCCGTCTTCATCGGGATTAAGAACTTTGCATCGATGCTGGGCGACAGCGTTTTTTGGAAATCACTGTCGGTTACTTTTTTTTACGTCCTATTCGCCGTCCCTCTGCGTCTGGTTTTCGCGTTGTTTCTCGCGATGCTATTTAACCGAAAAGCGAAGCTACTGCGAGTATATCAGGCGATGTACTATTTCCCGTCGATTATCGGGGGAAGCATCGCCGTCGCCGTTATGTGGAGAAGGTTGTTTAAGGATGATGGGGCGATAAACTCTATTTTAGGAATATTCGGTCTCAATAACCATGTCTCATGGATAGGTAATCCCCGAACGGCCATTTGGACACTCATCCTGCTTGCGGCATGGCAATTCGGATCTTCGATGCTGATTTTTCTGGCCGGCCTCAAGCAGATACCCGAGAGTTACTATGAATCCGCGAATCTCGACGGAGCCGGACCCGTTCGAAAGTTCATTAGCATAACGATACCTCAATTGTCTTCAGTCATACTCTTTAATGTCCTTATGCAGACGATAAACGGATTTACCGTTTTTACACAGGCGTTCGTGATCTCCGGCGGAAACGGGGACCCCATGAATAATACACTTGTCTACGCGCTATACCTTTACCAGAAATCATTCTCTTATTATGAGATGGGGTATGGCTGCGCGATGGCCTGGGTGTTAGTATTGATCATTTCAATTTTTACCGCGCTTATATTTAAGTCGTCATCCGTCTGGGTATTCTATGAGTCGAAGGCAAACTAACCATGAAATATAGAAATAAGAAACGGATGCGAGGAATCCTGTTTCACGTTTTCCTCATGGCCTTCGGATTTTTCATGATCTATCCGATCCTATGGATGGTAAGCAGCTCGTTCAAGGGAAACAACGAGATATTTGGCAACGCTTCATTGATTCCGAAGAACATTCTATATGAAAATTATATCAGGGGCTGGAGATATATCGGAAGAATCACCTTCGCGACTTTTTTCAAGAACTCTTTGTTCTATTCTTTTGTCGCCACCATAGGCACGGTATTGTCATCGGCGGTCGTCGCGTATGGATTCGCAAGGATAAAATTCATCGGAAGGAATTTCTGGTTCGCCTGCATGATGGTCTCGCTTATGATTCCCTTTCAAGTCACCATGATTCCTCAATTCATTTTATTCTTCAATATCGCCTGGGTGAACACCTTTTTACCCTTGATCGTTCCGATGTTCCTCGGGCAGCCTTTCTTTATATTCCTCATAATCCAGTTCATCCGAGGAATTCCCCAAGAACTCGATGAGGCCGCGAAGATCGACGGCTATGGGCGATTCGGGATTTTTATCAACATCATCGTGCCTTTAAGCGTGCCTGCGCTTATCACATCCGCAATTTTCCAGTTTTACTGGAAATGGGATGACTTTCTTGGCCCCTTGATGTATTTGAACAAACCTAAGTTGTATACAGTCTCGCTCGCGCTGAGGATGTTCGCCGATCCGGCGACCTCGACGGACTGGGGCGCGATATTCGCGATGAGTACCCTGTCCCTTATACCTATTTTCCTCATATTCATACTGTTCCAGAAATACCTGGTCCAAGGTATAAGCACGACGGGCATAAAAGGCTAGGAGAGGGAGGATGGGCGGCTTGCGCTTCACGAGAAATGAAATCGCTAGCTTAATAGATAAGGTTCTCGGTCAAATAATAAATAAAGACGAATCGGCTCAAATGTCCATAGGTGAAAAGATGGACACCTGGGAATGGGAATCCGGCGTCGCGTTATTTGCGATGTACCTATATTACCAAAAGACGGGGAGAAAGGATATTTATCAATACCTCATTGAATGGTTCGACGGGAATATTGAAAAAGGCCTGCCTGCGAAGAATGTCAACACGGTATGTCCTCTCTTAACGCTTACCTATATCTACGAACGGGAAAACAAGAAAAAGTACCTCGACATTTGCAAAGAATGGCTCGGTTACGTAATGGCGGAAATGCCCCGTACGGAAGAGGCTGGTCTCCAGCACATCGTTTCCAATAGCGTTAATGAGGCGCAGCTTTGGGATGACACTCTGTACATGAGCGTTCTCTTCCTCTGCAGGATGGGCATTATCCTGGCAAACGATGCATATATACAGGAGAGTATCCGCCAATTTCTGGTTCACTTGAAGTACCTCACCGACCCGAAGACGGGACTCTTGTTCCATGGATGGGGATTCAAGGAAAAGAGCCATTTCGCGGGCGCGTTATGGGGAAGGGGAAACGGTTGGTTCGGAGCGAGTCTTGTAGATTATATGGAGATGATAGAGCTTCCTGAAGGCGTTAAAATGTTTCTGCTAACATCCTTCCAAAGGCAAATAAAGGCGTTGGTGGGACTTCAGTCGCACGAGGGCCTATGGCATACCCTACTCGACGATCCTGCCTCGTATCTCGAAACATCGGGCTCGGCGGCATTCGCGTATAGCATGCTCAAAGGCATAAGGAAAGGCTATATCGATCAAGGCTATATCGATGCAGCCGAAAAGGGCGTTCGCGGCGTCATCGGAAAGATCGATAGCCATGGCCTTGTTCAAGGCGTTTCCTACGGGACCGCCATGGGATTCACCCTGCAACATTACAGGGATATCGAGATCAAACCTATGCCGTATGGGCAAACGCTGACAATGCTCATGCTAGTCGAGCTATTGAATCATCTAGATTGAGTAAAAGCGCCCAATAACCGCATGTTTCTAAGGACTCCGCCCAGCGAGATTCATCGCAGACAGAGAACAGCGCTGGACATTGCCAGGCAGATCCCGCCCGGGTATACTCGTTGACTGGAAGAGAGCGTAAACTTGGCATCCTTGGAATGGCGCGATCGCGCATATGAAGAGACATTGGAAAGCGTCCTCGCGGTCCTAGAGACCAGAAAAAAGTCCGATCCTTCTTTCTCGCTCGATGACGCCGAAGCTGTCCTGAAACATTTGTACATTCAGGAAGGCAACGATCAGGGCGCGCACGGGCCACTCCAGGACGCGACTAGCGCTGCCGTGATCGCGGCCTACGAGGAATTCATCAATCTATGGAAAGCGGGAGGCGCTTAAGTCGTGCGCCTCCCCTGTGATAGGAGTCAACTATGAACGTCGAGATCAAGCGTATAGAAAGTCTCAAAGAGCTGAAGGCGTTTATAAGGTTCCCGTACTCGATTTATAAAGGAGATCCCTACTGGGTGCCGCCCCTCGATATAGACGACCTCACTACGCTCAGGAAGGACAAGAATCCCGCTTTCGAATACTGCGAGGCCGAGTACTGGATGGCCTTTAAGGACGGCGCCGCGGTCGGCCGCATCGCCGGGATCATCAACAGGCGCGTTATCGAGAAATGGGGCAAGAAATACGCCCGCTTCGGTTGGATCGACTTTATCGAAGATTTCGAGGTTGCCTCCGCCTTGGTGAAAACCGTAGAGCAATGGGCCAAGGCCAAGGACCTGGAGGGTATTTGCGGCCCACTGGGCTTTACCGACCTCGACAGGGAAGGGATGCTGATCGAGGGTTTCGATCAGCTCGCCACTTATGCCACGAACTACAGTCGGCCTTATTACCCCCAGTACCTGGAGCGCCTCGGCTACGCGAAAGACATCGACTGGCTCGAGTTCCGAGTAAAGACTCCCGACGCGATCCCCGAAAAAGTACTGCGCGTGCAGGAGCTTATAGCCAAGCGCACGGGAGTGCGACTCTACGAGTGGACGAATAAAAAAGACTTGGTAGCGAAATACGGGCATCAGCTCTTCGAATTGATCGACGAGGCCTATAGCGGCCTGTACGGCACCTGCCCCCTGACCGAGGGACAGATGAATTTCTATATAAAGAACTACCTGGGCTTCGTCGATCCGCGCTTCACTAAGGTCATCGTCGATGAGAAGGAGAAGCTTATCGGCTTCGGCATATCAATGCCCAGCCTCTCCCGCGCGGCCCAGAAGGCTGGAGGGAAGCTTTTGCCCTTCGGTTGGCTCCACTTCCTTCTCGCCCTGCGGCATCCCGAGGTCATAGACATGTACCTCATCGCGATTCAGAGCGAATACCGGGAGCGCGGAGTCATCGCCATTATCATGAACGCCCTAAATAAGAGCGCGATCGAGGCGGGAGTCAAATATTCAGAGACCAACCTCGAGCTAGAGACGAATGTCAAGATACATAGCCTCTGGAAGACTTACGAAAGGACCCAACACAAACGTCGTCGAGCCTTTATCAAGAATTTCTAGCGCCAACGGCGCTGGACCGAGGGGAATGGATTCGATGCCGCTAGCACGGGTGCGGACTAGTCGGCATTCGCGGCATATACCTCCGCGAATGCGTTCTGCACGCGGAGGACTACATCGACTATGTCCGGATCGAAGTGGACGTCCTTCTCCTGCTTGATCTTCTGAATGGCGATGTCGTGGCCGTAGGCGGGCTTGTAGCTGCGCTTCATCCGTAGAGCATCGTAGACGTCCGAAAGAGTGACGATCCGCGCGGCGAGGGGGATCATTGTTCCCTCCAAGTTATATGGATAGCCCGAGCCGTTCCACCATTCGTGATGGGAAAGGGCTATCTCTTTTGCCATCGGGTTGGGATAGCTCGATAGGATGAATGCACCGTTCTTCGTATGCTCTTTCATTATCCCCCATTCGAATTCGTTTAACGGGCCCTCCTTGTTCAGGATATCGTCGGGGGTGCCTATTTTGCCTACATCGTGCATCGCGGCGAGGAATCCGATGTCCTCGATGAAGTCCTTATCCACCTCGGGCCAGCGCGGGTCGTTGAACATCTCCTTGGCGAGTAGGCTCGTATAGCGATTGACGCGCTCGATGTGCATGCCCGTGTCGTTGTCCTTGAGCTTGGAGGCTTCCAGGAGCGAAGAGAACATGTCCCGGAGGACTTTCCTGTTCTCCTCGGTGACGTCGTCCAAGTAGACCGAGTAGGCGCCAGGCTTGTTCTTCCACGGGCTGTTCGCACTGCCCTTGTCCTCGGAATAGAAGGGGAAGATGTGGACCTTGGTGATCACAGCGGCGGCGTTTCTCGCCTTGTGCGCGATCATGCCCTTCCATGCGTGGCCCGCCTCGTCTCGGCCCAGCGCCTCGTGGATGGATCGGGCGGTTTCCGGATCTATCGACCGCGATAGAGTGCCGAAGAACGAGGGTGATTCGGGGTAGCCGAAGGCCTTGAGCAAGTCTTTGAATGGCCCATTGCGAAACACGAATCCCAGCGAGTCGTCGAGTAGGGCTAGGGGCTCGGGTATCTGATCGTAGCTGCGGATGACGCTCCACGCCCCCGATTCGGACAGGAGGGGGGAATCGACAGGGTGTTGGACGGTCGCATCCATGGGCGGAGGAATCTCCTCGAAAGGCTCGAGCTCCTCTACCTCTTCCGCTCCGTCCTGCAAGATGTAGTTTTCCATGTTTCCCGTACTTTCCTGTTCCTCCCCGACGCCGCGCTCGGCCTCTCGGGGGCGGGCTGCATGTTACGAGGCCGGCTCCTGGGCCTCTATCGGTCTCAAGTAGAGAGGGCCTTCGTCCGGCGATCCAGGTCCGTTACGCAGGAAGGCGCGGAGCCCGAGCAGGGCGATAGCCCGCGCGGAGGCTGTCCTCGCCCTCTCGTCTACCCGGAAGCCGCTTCGCTCCGCGGCGAAGACGCGGAAAAGCTCCGCGTCCGGTCCGGTGACCATAGCTTCGGGATAAGTATCGAGCAGGGCGGCGAGCTTAGCAAGGGGCATGTCGAGCCAGTCAGATACCCTCGTGCCATGCAGATAAATGGCGGAATAGACCCGCCCTTTCCTTCCGTCGATGATCGGCGCCACGGCTCCGTCGAAACAGTCGTAGCCCCATGCGAGGGCGTCGAGGGTAGGTACGGAAATCCAAGGAAGGCCTAGTCCCGCGGCTATGCCTTTGGAGACGGCCATGCCGATGCGTAGGCCCGTAAATGAGCCAGGGCCCGCTGCGCAGGCCACGAGGCCGAGCTCGGAGCGGAGGGTTCCCGAGCGCAGGAGGCAGGCGTCAACCAATTCCATCACGAGCTCGGCATGCCGAAGGCCCAGGTCCAAAGACGCTTCGGCCGCGCCTCCGTCCTTTATGAGGGCCACCGATAGGATTCTAGTGGCCGTATCGATGGCTATAGTGGTCATTGGAGCAGCGCCTCGAAGAGAGGGCCCTCTAGGCGCAGGACCCGGCTCCCATCCGTCTCAACGGCAATGTCGATCACTGTCGTTCCGGGCTGGAGGGCCGGCGCGATCCGCTCGCTCCATTCGATGAGGCATACTCCGCCTAAGTCTTCGATGAGATCCTCTCCACCGATAGAATCGAAGTCTTCGGCTCCTGAAAGCCGGTAAGCGTCTATATGGTGGAGGCGAAGCCTGCCTACATACTCGGATACGATCGTATAGGTTGGGCTTGTCACCTCGTCGGTCACGCCAAGGCCGCGTGCGAAGCCTTTGGCGAAGGTGGTCTTGCCAGCCCCGAGTCCACCGCGGAGCGCGATGACCGTGCCGCCTGAAACTGCCCGCCCAAGCGTCTCTCCGAGGGCGAAAGTATCTTCGGGATTGCGTAGCTGGACTTGCCTCAGGGCAGTCTCCCCCTGTGCTCCATATCGACGATATAGTCCCGGATGGCGTGAATTACCGGAAGGGTGGGCCATTCTATGGCGTCGAGAAGGTGTATCCGCACATCGGGCGGCCCCAAAGGCCTATGCTCGAGGGTGATGGATACGTCGCTCTCGCTCTGCCGTTGGTTCCATTCGATGACGGCTACGGCCGTGAGCTCTTTGATGTAGTGCACCGGAGAATCCCTTCTGCTGAGATCCCTCAGTTCGACGACCTTCATATCCTAATTGTAGGTAAGGCCGGGTGCTGTAGTCAAGGCGAGTCGCGAATCGCATAGGCAGGTTGCGGTCCGCATTGGCGGATCATGCGCTAATCGGTATATCCATAAACATACGATAGTATCGCATTGAGGCCTTGGCGGGAAATTTTTACGAATTGAACATGCATAATCCCGCCCATATTTTTGGCCTTGTTCATTCGAATTACTTTCGCGAAGGCGGCCTGCGCACCTCCGCCTCCCGGGTTGAAGGCGATTTTCACGAATTCGCCTGCGAGGAGCGGGTTAGCCGTCTGAATGCCTAAGCCCCCTGCAGAGATATCCACGATAGTTCCCGGGTAAGGGATATTTTCCACTTTAGCCGTGTTTTTCTGCTTGCCCTTGGCCTTAGTCGCCGTGACGGCCACCCTGTAGAAAGTACAGGGAGCCTTCGTTTCGCGTCGAGCATGCCTGCGCGCCGGAAGCGCGCTCACCGCCTCGCTGTGGGCCAGCACCATGGCATCCTTGCCTCCGATCTTCTCCCAGCCCGTGACGCGGGTGGAAAACTGGTAGCCCTGGTGTCCCTTCGCGTAGAAATAGCAGGTGAGTTTCGTCCCGCGGCGGAATCGAAGGGCTTCACCGTAGGAATCGGCGACCGGTTCGACCGCGAGGCCGCTAGGCTCCACCGCGAGTATTATCGAGGGGTAGGACTCCTCCCCGGGGGCGATAAAGGTAAGGGGGGCGCCGCGGCCGAGCTGGCGCGTGCTCCGGACCGTTCCGCCCTGGGCGCCGGTATGGGTGAGCCGCTCGCGAGCCGCGAAAAGCCTCGACTTGCGTTCGTCGGCGACGGATTCGGAGTCGGCGGCCTTGTCGATATACCTATACGCGTCCTTGAAAAAGGCATCCAGCTTCGGCGGGTTTCGAAAAACGAATTCGGGATTGGAGAGCGAGAGGGCCCTTCCGTATTCCTCGAGAAAACGTACTTCCTCCTCGGGGAGGCCGGCGGAGCGCGCCGCTTTGCGGAAAGAATTTTTATCGAAGGACGAGGACCGGCCCGAAGAGCTTTTCCGATTCTTAATGACCGCGTAAACAATGAGGATGAGGATGCCGGCGCCTATAGCGATGATGATGCCGGAATTTGGTCCGGAGCCGCTGCCCGTAGTATAGAGGCTGCTGCTGCCGACTTGGGCGAGGAAGAGCTGATATCTCATGATTCGGGCAGCGCCTCCATCATCGCCGCAAAGAAGCTGCGCATCCTTGGCAGGACCTCGTACTCGGCGAGATCGCCGATAAGTACAGCGTCCTTGTGCTCGAATGCGTCGGTCAGCTCGCGAAGCACGTCGTTCAAGGCGCCATAGAACTCCGCCATGTTGGAGCCGCCGACGGAAATGGAGGCCGTATCGACCCCGCTCCTCCTGAGCTCCGGGATGATGCGGATGACTTTGTTGAATATCTCGATGAAGTAGAGGACTGCCTTCATCGCCTGGTCCTCCTTTCCCGTCTGGAGGAGTACGGGTAGCTCGGCCAGTTCCAGGGCCCTTTCGTCGAATAGCGCGGCGGCTGCGCGCATTTCGGCCGCGGGCGAGCGAAGCTCGGCGAGCCTCTCGCGGAAGACGGACAAAAAGCGGTCGGCTTGAGCCGACAGTTCCACGCGGGAGACCCTGTCTGGCTCGTCTCCGGCCCGCTCGAGGATGTCCACGAAGAGCTGCACGAATGATAGCTCATCGGCGGCGAAGAGGCCCGCGAAGGCATCGCGCATGTCCTGAGCGCCCGCCCTGAGGCCCGGCCAGTCGCCCGAGGCTCCGTCCTCCGAGGATCGCTTGGCGATGGCTAGGAGTTCGAGGAGAGTTTCGATGGCACGGACCCGGATAACGCCCGCATCCTCCGCCCGTATCTCAACGCTCGACACTGACGCGATAGGCCTCTCCGCGAAACGGGCGTAGCCATCCGCATCCACATCTTCGCCGTCGATTTTCAGGGAAACGATGACCGATCCCGACTTGTCGAGCAGGTTGTCTGCGCTCGCGAGAAGCTCGCCAAGGCTGCCAGAGTCTTCGAGCGCGTGCTCTAGGGGCGCCCCGTTTACGGTCATCCGCATGCCTTTATCCTTCCTTAGGGCGCTCACTGGCCCGAGTTCTGCTTGGAGAAGTTGTCGATGGCGCCGGAGGAGCTCTCCATTCTGTTGAGGCTGGACTCCATCTCCCCGTACTTGCGCTTGAGTTCAGTTTCTTTGGCGGCCAACCTGGCGTCGAGGTTGTCGAGGTCCCGCTTGTCGCTTCCGATCTGCGTGTCTAGGGTTCCCGTCTTGAGCGAGATAATGCCACCCGTCTCGATGTAAGGCCTAAGGAGGCTGTCTGTCGCATATGCTAGACCTGAATCGACGATGAGATCGCCGTTCGTGTCGTTGCCGAAGAATTGCTTCGCGGCCTCGAAGTGCTCGACCAAGGCCTTAGCCAGGGTTTCGTCCTCGATCTCGAGGTAGCCGCGCATCCTCGACACATCATAGCCGCTTCCCGATCCCGGCTTGCTGGCGTTTGTCGCTATGCCCAGCTGGGACAGGATGTTCATGTCCTTGCCGTCCTTGGTCGTGTAGGGCGTAGCCGCGATGCGCTGTAAGGCGCCGCTGAGGAGGTTAAGCGTCGAGTCGCCTTGGAGTGTCCCGAGTCTTTCTTTTGCCGTCTTTTTCTCGTCGTCGGTGAAGTAGGTGATTTCGTTGATGATTTTTTCGTCGCTTCGGGTGAGGATGTTGATCTGCCCCATCAGCTTGTTGTAGTTGCCCACGAAGGCGACTATCGCCGCTTGAACCGCATCGCGGTCGGGCTGCACCTTGAGCTTTATCGGTTTGTCGGAGGCTGACTTGACATTGAGAGTGACACCAGGGATCACGTCGGAAATCGCGTTTATGGTCCGAGTCACTTCGATGCCGTCCACCGAGACTATCGCGTCCTGGGCAGTCGAGACGGGCTTAAGGGGTCGGTAGCCTCCGGTCTCCGTCGGGTCGTATATTCGCGCCTTCAACAGCTCGAGGCGTCGGGTCGTATCTCGGACTCGGAAGCCCAAGGCCGAAACGGAGCTGCCATAGCCGTCCAGCTTAACGCTTAGTTTTTGCGTCCCGTCACCGTCCTGCAGATCCGGGAGCGATCGTGCCGTACCGTCGGGGCCGATGACGCTCGCTATCGCGAGGTCCTCGACGACCCGGGGGGAGGACGGTGCCGTCCATTCGGGCAGGCCCGAGGCCGAGGGGGCGCCCGTCACCGTGATCCCCTCGTAGGTGACCGAGCCGACGGACCCTAGACTAGGGCCAGGGGGCGGCGCGGGAGGCTGCTCGCGCGACAGGCGCGATAGACGATATTCCATCTCGAGGACCATGCCCTCGGTTTTTACCTGGGGCTTAAGCTCGAGCTTGGCCTCGCCGCCTGCGGCCAGCGAGAGGATTCCGCCAGCTACTTTGACGGTGGACCCATCCATGGCTTTGTCCCATTTGACGGCCATGGCGGGATCGAGCTCCTGTCTCGACAGCGAGACCCGCGCGACGAGCCCCGCGTCGAGGGCGAGCTTGACCGCGTCGCCATCGAAGCCCAGGCGGTTCGCCGCCCCGGTCTTGAGAGATTCTATCACGAGGGACTTGGTATCTGTCTTTATAGCGACTACTTGGGCGCGGAGGAGATCGCCTCCCTTCCTCGTGACGGCGTCGGCAAAGTCCTGGAGGCTACCGCCGCCGAATTTCAACTCAACCCTTTTGTCCCCGACCGTAAAGACGTAGTTTCCCGCGGCCGCCCTATAGTCTTTTGGCAGCTCGGCCGAGATGAAGCGGTCGGCTGAGGCTGCCTGCTTCACAAAAACCGTTCTGGTCTGCTCGAGAGCTTCGCGCGTCGCCGTCGCGGTAAGCGCGTCCTCGTCGGAGGACTTGGCTAACCTCGCGTTAAATGGGTTCTTAAAGGAGTAGAGATCCTGGGCCCCCAGACGCAGTGTCGTGAGGCGCTGGTTGAAGTCGAGCCAGATGGTCTTCTGCGCCTGGAGTTTCTTTATTTTGTCGGCGGCGTCGTCGCGCGGTATGCGCTCCAGCTTCATGAGGCCGTCTATGAGTTTTTGGGTACCGTATTTATCGCTGCTGGTTCCCGGTATGGCAATGTCGGACATTATCGCCTCGAGGGAAGACTAGCTTCGCGCGCCCGTACATCGCGGCAAGCGAGTGAAGCCGAGAATCAGGCCGATTTATCGAAGAGAAGGCCTATCACCTCTCGGATACGCTCGTAGACGCGCTGTAATTCCACGGGCGGAATCTCCCTCACTACTGTATCGGTATCGTTGTCGATCACCTTGACGACTACCTGCCCGAGCTTCTCATTCAGGCTGAAGGAGAGACGACGGTTAAAGGTCTCGCTAACCCGTTGGAGGTCGCGTATAGCCATTTTGAGATCACCCGGCACTTCGACCGGGGGTTTCGGGACAGCAATAGGGTCGGCGGGGATCGGAGCGTGCCTAGAACCGTCGACGGGGGCGGGTGAGGCATTGTGTATGAAAGATACGTCGAGAGCCATTGTCAGCCTCCGACAAGAAAACTTTAGAAAGCGGAAAGAGGGCGCGTTCCCCTCCCGCTAGTTTCACTTCCGCCGCAAAGGCGGTCGCACGAGGAATTAGAGAGATGACGTCCAGAAGTCTCTCGTTACCTCATAATCGATGAACGGATTCTATTAGCCGAGAAGCGTCATAACATTTTGCGAGCGCGTGTTGGCCTGGGCGAGCATCGCGGAGCCGGCGCGGTCGAGGATCTGGTTTTTCACATAGTTGACCATCTCGCTCGCCATGTCGGTATCACGGATGCGGCTCTCTGCGGCCTGCAGGTTCTCAGCCGCCACGGACACGCCCTTCGCCGCCATCTCGAAGCGGTTCTGGTAGGCGCCGAGATCGGCGCGCTGCTTGGACACGACCTTGAGGGCCGAGTCGAGCATGCCGATAGCCTTATTAGCGTCATCCGGGGACATAATGGACACGTTATTGTTTGTGCCCTGCCCTCCCGAGAGCCCGAGGGCTCCGGCGGTCATCGTCCCGATGTATACGCGCTTGCTCTGATCCATGTTGGCGCCCACCTGGAACTGCATCATTTCCGGGCCATTCTTCGCGAAGCGGCCGGTCATGATATTCATTCCATTGAACTGGGCGTGGCTGGCGATGCGGTTGATCTCGTCGACAAGCTGGGACACCTCGACCTGGATCTGCATCCGGTCTTCGGAGGTATACACGCCGTTGGCGCCCTGCACTGCGAGCTCTCTCATGCGGTGGATAATGTCCTGGGTCTCGCCCAAATAGCCTTCCGAAGTCTGAATGAAGGCGACTCCATTCTCGATGTTCTTCGTAGCCTGGTTGAGGCCGCGAATCTGACTTCGGAGCTTCTCGGAAACCGCGAGCCCGGAAGCATCGTCGCCCGCCCTGTTGATACGCTGGCCGGAGCTGAGCTTCTCGATGTCCTTGGCAATATCGACGCCCGTGTTGTTGAGAGTGCGATTAGCGAACATCGCGCTCATGTTGTGATTGATAATCATCTGACCCTCCTTGAGGTATATCCGCGGCAGCCTTCCATGCCACCACGTTCCTTGCACGCACACCGACCGGGGAATGAGGCGAAAATCCGCGCCGCCTCGTTCCGTTCGTCCCCGTGCGGCAAGGAGCGCGCCCCTTCTGTAGGGCGCCCTCTATGCCTGTGCGCGCGGGAGAGTTTTTGTCAAAGAACAATGGAGAAGACAGCCCCTAGGGACCATCTTCTCCATAATCATACTACGCTACTGGAGCAACTGCAAGACCGTTTGCGTTCTCTGGTTCGCTTGGGCGAGCATGGCGCCGCCAGCCTGGACCAGAATGCGATTTTTAGTGTACTCGACCATTTGGCTGGCCATATCGGTGTCGCGGATGCGGCTCTCGGCGGCCTGGAGATTCTCGGCGCCGACATCGATGCCTTTTATGGCGTGCTCGAGGCGATTCTGGTAAGCGCCGAGGTCGGCGCGCTGCTTGTTGACCTTCTTGAGAGCCGCATCGAGGATTCCTATGGTCCGATTAGCGCCATCGGCGTTCTCGAGGCTGACGATTCCGTCGTTGGAGACATTCCTAACCCCGAGGGCCCTAGCGGTCATCGTGCCGATATAGACGCGCTTGCGCTGGTCCATGTTGGAGCCGATCTGGAACCACATAGAGCCGGTCACCGCGTTTTCGCCGTTATCGCGGGCGAATCTCCCGGTGAGGAGGTTCATGCCGTTGAATTGCGCGTGGCTGGCGATCCTATCGATCTCGTCCACGAGCTGGGAGACCTCGACTTGAATCTGCATACGATCCTCGTCGGTATAGACGCCGTTCGAGGCCTGTACAGCGAGCTCGCGGAGGCGTTGCATTATGTCCTGGCTTTCCTGAAGGTAGCCCTCGGTGGTCTGGATGAAGGAAATACCGTTCGCGGCGTTCTTGCTGGCCTGGCCCAGGCCGCGGATCTGGCTGCGCATCTTCTCGGACACTGCGAGCCCGGAGGCGTCGTCGCCGGCGCGATTGATAGCCTGGCCCGAGGAGAGCTTCTCCATGTTCTTCGAGAGTGAGTCGTTCGTTTCGCGGAGAGACCTGTCCGCGAACATGGCGCTCAGATTGTGGTTGATGATCATGATAATCCTCCTTGAATTGTGTCGCGGGGCATCCTTGCCCCGGTTTTCCCGAAATTAGCCCGCCCTCCGGCCACTGATGGCGAGGGCCGCCTGGATGCGTACAAGCCCGCCTTGCCCGTTTTCCCTATCCGCCTCCTTCCGTGCCGGACGAAGCGAATCGGCTAAAGCCGAATCGTAGACGGCCGACAATAGTAAGAGAGGGGAAGAAGTCTACCGTCCTCAGGCTGGGCCTGAAACTCCTAGTCCCTCGACCTTTTTATCGACATACCCAAGCGAAAACTTTAGTTTTCTGGCCTATCCGGGCCCTATAGTCCGGAAATATCGGCTTGCCCGAGCCTTCGCGAAGACCTACAATGTAAGCGGATGCTATGTGGAGGTTCTCATGAAATCATCAACCTTTTTACATACAATTTCAGATGGCAAGGCCGTTTTCGTCCGCAGATGGCTTCCTTCCGGAAGCCACAAGGCAATCCTCCTGATCGCTCACGGGATGGCCGAGCACTCCGCACGCTACGAGCGGCTCGCCGCGGTGATGACCTCTGCCGGCTGGGCGGTCTACGCGCCTGATCACCGAGGCCACGGCAAGACTGCCGCCGCCGGCGAGCTCGGCTGGTTCGCCGAGCGTGGGGGTTTCTCGAGGGTCCGTGACGACCTCCACGAGATCGCACTCGCCGCTTCTGCCGAGAATCCGCTCTTGCCCCTTTTCCTTCTTGGCCATTCGATGGGCTCTCTCCTCGCCGAGGCCTATCTACCGGTCTATGGCCGAGAGCTCGCCGGCTGCGTCCTTACAGGCGTCCTATCGCCTCCGCCGCCTTTGCTTCTCGCGACGGGAAGAATCATCGCGGCTCTCGGCTCGACCTTCAAAAGCCAAAAGAGACCTGCGAATATTCTCCATACGATGAGCTTCGATTCAAGCAACAAGGATTTCGAGCCCGCGCGAACGCCCACGGACTGGCTCTCCCGTGATGCCGCGGAAGTGGATGAATATGTCGCCGATCCCCTCTGTGGGTTCGTCTGCAGTTTCGGCTTATACGGCGACTTCTTGTCGGGATTTTCCTCGATCTATGGGAAGGGTTCAGGTTTCTCGGGTTTGCCCAAGTCCCTGCCTCTCTTCATCGCCGCTGGGGCCGAAGACCCCTTAGGCGGCGCCAAGGGTTTCGTGCCCCTCCTCGCCGCAAAATTCAAGGCCGCGGGACTTCAGGACGTCGAGACTCGGCTTTATCCGGGCGCCCGTCACGAGATCCTCAACGAGACGAATCGCGACGAAGTCATGGGCGATATAAAAAAATGGCTCGAGTCCAAGCTCGTCAAGGTCCAGTAGTAGTTGCAGCCCTCGCGGCGACTGAGCTTGACCCGGCGCCGCTCTTCGATTGTATAATAGCGCGAATTTCATCCGAATTTTCGGCGAGGCTCAGTATTGCTCATTCGCTACCGTAGATCCGAGGACGGCAAGCCCGTTGCTAAGGCCGTCGTGTACACCCAGGCGGAACACAAAATCGAGCGCTCAGGGATAGACCCCGACGCGTTGCGCATCGTGGATCGCCTGCGCGAGAACGGGCATGAGGCCTACATCGTAGGCGGCGCCGTCCGCGACCTACTCCTCGGACGCGTCCCTAAGGATTTTGACATCGTCACGGACGCTCAGCCTGCGCGCATCAAGCGGGTATTCCGTTCAGCCCGCGTCATCGGAAGGCGCTTTCGTCTCGTGCACGTATATGCAGGGTCCAAGATATTCGAGGTCTCTACTTTCAGGTCCATCGTCAACGGGACTATCGGGAACGAATTCGGTACTATCGACGAGGATGCCCATCGCCGCGATTTTACCCTGAACGCCCTCTATTTCGATCCCTACGACTCGACCCTCATCGACTACGTCGGCGGTTTTAAGGACATCGCCGCCAAGAGGATAGAGCCAGTCATCCCGCTGCGGACGATCTTTAAAGAAGATGCCGTTAGGATGATTCGTTGCGTCAAGTACGCCTCCACGGCCGGTTTTCGAATACCGCTCAAGCTCAGGTTCGCGCTCAGGCGAGATTCGACCCTCCTCGGCGAGGCCAGTCCCTCTCGTCTTACGGAGGAATTCCTCAAGATATTGGGCTCGGGCTCCTCGGCGAAGATAGTAGAGGGCCTAGCGCGTTTCGATCTTCTCCGTCACATCATGCCTGAGTGCGCCGCCCTCATGCGGTCGAGCCCAGCTTATGCGGCCGCACTCCATAAGGAGCTTGGCGAGCTTGACGCGCAGGCAAAGGGCCTTTACAAAGATCGCGGCCTCTCCGTCCTAATCGCACATTACCTGAAACCTTTCCTTGAATGCGGACCCGACCGCCTCGTCGATACCCCTGATGCTTACCGTGAGGCTGTGCACGAGGCGAGGCGTTTTCTCTCTCCCTTGAACCCGCCGCGCGTCGAGCTTGAGGCGGCTGTCCTCGTCGTATTCAAAAAACGCGGCATTTCACCCATGCAGAGGCCGCGCAAATGGCCTGGCGAGCACGGCGAGGCGCGCGGAACGGATTCTGCGCGCAAGGAGGCTCCGAGGAGGGGCGCTCAGCCGCGCCAAGGCGAGAAGCTGGCCCCTGAGGCGGTCGGCGTGCCCGGAGCCCCTTCCGGCGGCGTAGCGACCCCGGCCCGCGGTGACGGCCCGGCCGCCAAGCGCAGACGGCGCAGAAAGCGAAATAGATATAAGCCCCAGGGCGATCAGGCCTTTCGCGATCCTTCCGACGCATAGCGGCATGCCTTGACAAGTCTTCTCCATATTTTCAGAATGTCCACGTGAAGACCGATAGGCTCGAAGCCCTTTCACTTGAGGAGCTCTACGCTCTCGCCGACAAGACGGGGCTTGATCTGCCGGCGGGGCTCGAGAGATCTTTCGTTGTCGAGGAGATCCTTGAAGCGCTAGAGGAAGACTCCGAGGATAGGCGCGCCGCCCAAGGCGAGGCGGTGCACATCGACGAGAAAAAGTACTCGGGGATGCGCATCGGCGACTTTGATGAGGATCCCGGGCTCGGCGAACCCATGGCGACGCGATATAACGAGACCATGATACGCGCCATCGTCCGCGATCCTTCATGGGCCTTCGCGTATTGGGATGTCGCCGATACGGAGCTCGAGGCCATACGGGGCGATGAGGCTTCGGCCGGCCTCTTTCTTCGCGTCGCCGAGTTGAGTCCGGCCGTCGAGCAGTTGGACAGCCACCGCGAGTATTTTGATATACCTATCGCCGACAACGACCTTCAGTGGTACATCAATCTCCCGCGATCCGGCGTTCGATTCCGCATAGACCTCTGCGCGCGCAAGGGCGGCCAGGGCGGAAAATTCAGAGTCCTCGCGCGTTCCAGCGAGGTCGAGTCGCCGAGGCAGAGCCTCGCTTCGCAGGGGCAGGCCCTCGATCCCGCTACCTACGAGCTCCTTGCCCTATCGGGCGTGGAGGACCTTCCCATTGAAGTCGTTTCCGAAGGCAACCCGCTCCGGATATTGCCGTCCGGCATCTCGAGGCCGAACGATCGCGCCGATTGAAGGACGAAGGATGAATAGCGGATATCTCGCCATCGTTCTCAACGCGCATATGCCCTTCGTACGAAGGCCGGAGTACCCTCGCTTCCTCGAGGAGCGCTGGTTCTTCGAAGCCCTCTCCGAGACCTATCTCCCTCTGCTTCGCGTTTTCAGATCCCTCGAGGCGGACTCCATTCCCTTCTACTTGACGCTCAGCGTATCGCCTACTCTCGCAGCCATGCTTGGGGATAAGGTCCTCGGCGAGCGCTATGTGGATTATCTCGACGCCCAGCTGAGTCTAGCATCCGCCGAGGAGGAGCGGATCGGGAACGATCCCGCCTTCGGTCCCCTCGCGCGGATGTACCGCTCTCTATACAGCGCAGACAAGGACGATTTCCAGGAGCTCTACGGCAGAGACATCCTCTCGGCCTTTGACTATTACTACCAGAAGGGACGAGTGGAGCTCATGACGAGCGGCGCCACTCACGCGTTCCTCCCTATCTTTCGCGACTGCCGCGAGGCGGTGGCGGCGCAGGTAGAGACGGCGATAATTGCCCACCGCAAGGCCTTCGGCAAGCGTCCCTCTGGCTTTTGGCTTCCCCAGCTGGGATGGTACCCAGGCGTCGGAGAAGTGCTTCGATCGTATAATGTGCAATACACGGTGGTGACGACGAAGGGCGCCATGCTCGGTAAGCCCACGCCCCGCCGAGGCTCCTTCGCGCCGGTCGAATGTCTTTCTGGCCTTATCGCCTTCATCCGGGACGCCGCCGCGACAAAGGCGGTTTGGTCCGAGACGAGCGGCTACCCCTCCGATCCCGTCTACCGTGATTTCTACCGCGACATCGGCTTCGACCTATCTTCCGACTACCTTAACGCCCATCTCGAGGACTCGGGCGATCGCATCTTCACGGGTTTTAAGTACTGGGCGGTGACCGGCAGGACGCAGGAGAAGCGGCCCTACGATCCCACGGCCGCCTCGGCTCGGGCGGCCCAGCATGCGGAGCACTTCTTCGCCGATCGCTGCGCGTCCGCCGCCGCGGCCGCGCCCTTCATGGACAGGCCTCCTCTCATGGTCTGTCCCTTCGACGCGGAGCTTTTCGGCCATTGGTGGTTCGAGGGACCCGCTTTCCTCGAGGCGCTATTCCGCCATGCGGCCGCCTCCGGCGAGCTCGTTCTGACTACGCTCGACGACTACCTCAGAGATTACCCGGAAAGTCATAGCTCGGAACCGGAATTCTCCTCCTGGGGCGACGGCGGCTTCGCCGAGGTCTGGCTCGACGGCTCCAACGACTGGATATACCGGCACGTGGGCAAGGCGGTCGATCGCATGTCGGAGCTCGCGGAGCGCTTTCCCGACGAGTCGGGCCTAAGGGAGCGCATCCTCAACCAAGCGGCGCGCGAGGTTCTTCTGGCGATGTGCTCCGACTGGACCCTCCTCATGCGCGCGGGCAAGTCCGCTGGCTTCGCTCGCCGTCAGGTCCAAGAACCCATAGCCAATTTCGGCCGAATCTACGATATGCTCTGCTCGAACACGGTCAGCACCGAGTGGCTCACCAGGCTCGAGAAGCGCGACAATCTCTTTCCTTCCATTAATTACCGCATGTTCAGGCGAAAGCGTTAAGGTGGCATAGGCGCTCGCCATGCCCGATCGCGACGGGCGGGACTTGAACATCGGTTCCGCCCCATGGCAGTATTCGCCATGGAGACCCGCGACATTTTCGAGAACCTCTCTCCCCTCGACCATCGATATTGGATAGCCAACAAAGAGATATTCGATTCTCTCTCGTCCGTCCTTTCCGAAAAAGCGCAAGTGCGTTGGTGCGCAAGGGTCGAGGCCGCCCTCCTCCTTACCCACCTAGAGCTCCGCGATCGCTCCGATCCGGAGCTCTTCGCGCTTATTGAAGCCGCCGCGGAATCGATTGATCCCTCCGAGGTTTACGAGGAAGAGGAGAAGACGCGGCATAACATACGCGCCCTCGTCAACGTTCTTCAGCGCCAGGTTCCGGCCGAGCTCGCCAGCCTGGTGCATCTCGGCGCGACGAGCGTGGACATCCTGGATACGGCCAAATCCCTGGCGCTGCGCGACGCATCGACGCGCATTGTCCTTCCCCTCCTCGCCCGCGTAGAGCTTGAGCTCTGTCGCCTCGCTATCGACGAGGCCGAGACGGCCCAAGTGGGGCGCACCCATGGCCAGCACGCTGTGCCCTTGACCTTCGGATTTGCGATGGCCGAGTACGCGAGCCGTCTCGGTAAATGCGTCCTTCGCGCAAGGGCTCTTGCCGGGGATCTGCGAGGCAAGCTCGCGGGAGCCGTGGGTTCGTACAACGCGCTCTCGATGAGCTATGCCGACCCCGAGGCGGTGGAGAGGCGTTTCCTCGCCCGCCTCGGCCTCGAGCCGAGCGAGCACTCGACTCAGCTTGTCGAGCCCGAGTACGTGCTCAGGCTTCTCCTCGAGCTCAACGCGGCCTTCGGCGTTATAGCCAATCTCGCCGACGATCTTCGGAACCTGCAGCGGACCGAGATCGGCGAGGTGCGGGAATCATTCGCCCAGGGGCAGGTCGGCTCATCGACGATGCCGCAGAAGCGCAATCCCTGGAACAGCGAGCACGTCAAGAGTCTCTGGAAAGCCTTCTCGCCGCGCGTGGCTACCTTCTATATGGACCAGATTTCCGAGCACCAGCGCGACCTCACCAATTCGGCGAGCGAACGTTTTATCCCCGAGTACTTTGCCGGCCTTTCGGCGGCTGCCAACAGGATGCTATCGGTGCTCAAGGGCCTCTGCGTGGACCGCGAGAAGATGGCCTCCAACCTCGGCTTGACGGGCGGGGCGGTGCTCGCCGAGCCGGCCTACATCCTCCTCGCCGAGTCGGGCGAAGCCGATGCCCATGAAAAAATGCGCCGCATAACGCTTCTTTGCGAAAGGGAGGGTCTTTCCCTGCGCCAGGCCCTCGAGCGCGAAGGCGTACTCTCCTCCCTTATCGAGAGGCTTAGTACGCTGGGCGTCGCGGGCGCAGCATCCTTCTTCGAACAGCCCCAACGCTATAGAGGAAGGGCCGCCGAGCGCGCTCGCGCGATCGGCGAGAAGTATCGCGGACTCATGGGTCCGATTATCCAAGGAGCCAAGGGCGCGGCGGTAGCCGCGAGTTGAGCTAGGGTCCGACCGGCAGGCGCCGGCCCGGGCCGGCGGCCGGCGGACGTTGCGATCGCGGACGCCTCCAGCGGCGGCCGCACGAGCGGGCGCCAAAAGGCGCGGAAGGCCCCCATGTTCGAAGAGACCTATTCCTATGACGATGTACTCCTCGTTCCCGGCTATTCGGAAATCCTCCCGAGGGACACGGACGTTTCCACCGTCATCGCGGGGGATATTTCGCTCAACGTTCCTATTCTCTCCTCCGCGATGGACACCGTTACCGAGGAAAGGATGGCAGTGGCCATCGCCTTGCAGGGCGGCGCGGGCGTAATTCACCGGAACCTCTCGCCTGGCGATCAGGCTGAGCAGGTGGCTGCGGTCAAGCGATACCTCAATTGGATCATCGAAAATCCTGTAACGGTCGAGGCCGACAGGACGCTTCGCGATGTGAGGACGATCATGGAGACCCAACGCGTAACTGGCCTGCCCGTCGTGGACGGATCGGGTAGACTCATGGGCATCATCACGGCGCGCGACCTTCGCTTTAGGCACGATGACCTTGCCCTCGTCAGCGACGCGATGACCTCGCGCGTAGTCGTCGAGAGCCCCGACGCGACGCCAGCAAGCGCGCGGGCCAAATTCGACGAGCACCGCATAGAGAAACTGCCGGTCGTGGATAAAGAGGGCAGGCTCGCGGGCCTGATAACCGTGAAAGACATGGAGAAGCACGAGCGCTACCCCCGCGCAGCGACCGACAAGGCCGGCCGCCTCGTTGTAGGGGCGGCCGTATCCCCTCAGGATTACGAGATCCGCATGCCCCTCCTCAAGGCGGCAAGGATCGACTTTGTCGTCCTCGATACCGCGCACGGCGATTCGCGCAACGTCGTCGATGCCGTGCGAGGCATAAAGCTAAGCTTTCCCGGCGTGCCCGTGATAGGCGGCAACGTAGCCACGGCCGAAGGAACCAGAAGACTGATCGAGGCGGGGGCGGACGCGGTAAAAGTAGGGGTGGGCCCTGGCTCAATTTGCACGACGCGCATCGTAGCGGGCGTGGGCGTGCCTCAATTTTCCGCCGTGCTCCGCTGCGCGGACGAGGCCGCCAAATCCGGCATCCCCGTCATCGCGGACGGCGGCATAAAATACTCCGGCGACATCGTTAAGGCGATAGCGGCGGGCGCCGCGGCGGTCATGGTAGGCAATCTTCTCGCCGGCCTCAAGGAGGCCCCCGGGCGCGAGGTGCTCTACGAGGGAAGAATTTACAAAGAGTATCGCGGGATGGGTTCGATGGGCGCTCTCAAGGACGGCTCTGGCGACCGCTATGGAATCGCGAAGGACGAGACGCCCGTTCCCGAGGGGATCGAGGGGCGCGTGCCCTACAAGGGCGAGCTGAGGAATTTCCTGCATCAGCTCGTCGCGGGACTTCGCAAAGGCATGGGCTATTGCGGATGCAAGGACCTGAACGAGCTCAGGCGCTACAGGCACTTCGTGCGCATAACGTCCGCCGGCCTGCGCGAGAGCCATGCCCACGACGTCGCGATCACGCAGGAGGCTCCAAATTACAGTAGGCCATGAAGGCAGCCATCGGATATACTCCAGGCGCGGATGGGGGGTAACATGAATATAGTGGTCATCGGGGCGCAGTGGGGGGACGAGGGCAAGGGCAAGATCGTCGATTACCTCGCCGCGGACGCCAGGCTTATCGTGCGCTTTTCCGGCGGCGCCAACGCCGGCCATACCATCGTGCTCGGCGGCGAGCAGTATGCCCTCCACCTCGTCCCCTCGGGCATCCTGTATCCCGACAAGACCGTAATCCTTGGCACGGGCATGGTAATCGATCCCGAGGCCCTTTTCGCCGAGCTCTCCGGGCTCGAGGCTAAGGGCATAGACTGGCGCGGCCGCGTACTCATCTCCGATCGAGCGCACATCGTCCTGCCGAGCTACCGCCAGAAAGACAAGGAAATGGACGCCTCCAGGCGCAAGCCTATCGGCACCACCGGCCGCGGCATCGGCGTTACCTACGCGATGAAGGCTTCGCGCGACGGCGTGCGCCTCGCCGACCTCTCCGACCCCACCCGCCTCGAGAACCTCGATGATGGCGATCGGGTCTGGCTCGCTCAGTGGGCCCTGAGGCTCGAGCCCATGTCGGTGGATCTCGTGCCTTACCTTCGGGCGCGCCGCAATGCCTACGTACTCTTCGAGGGCGCGCAGGGAGCCCTCCTCGACCTCGATACCGGGACTTACCCATATGTCTCGAGCGGCATGTCTTGCGCCGCGGGAGCGGCCGCCCAGGGTGGCGTGGGGCCGCGCGCCCTCGACAGGATACTCGGCGTCTTCAAGGCCTACTCGACGAGGGTAGGCAATGGCCCCTTCCCGACAGAGTTCGACCCAGCCTCGCAGAGCGCCCTCGACGCTTTCATCCGTGAGACCGGCAGGGAATACGGCGTCACGACGGGCAGGCCCCGGAGATGCGGCTATCTCGACCTCGTCGCGTTGCGCTACGCCGCCACGGCCAATTCCATAGACCGACTCGTGCTCACCCATCTCGACGTCTACGACAAGCTCGAAGAGTTCGAGGCCTGCGTCGCCTATCGCGTCCGCGGGCGCATCGTAGAGGACTTTCCGACGGCCATCGCCGATCTTGTGGACGCAGAGCCGGTCTTGCGAAAATTCCGCGGCTGGAAGCGGCCGATCAGCGCGGTCAGGGCCTACGAGGAGCTGCCCCGCGAGGCCCGCGATTACGTCGCATTCATCGAGGAGTACGCCGAGACGCCTGTTTCCATGGTCTCGGTAGGCTCGGATCGCAATGCCACCATCGTCAGGGAGAGTCCGTGGATAAGATCCTAATACTCGACTTCGGGAGCCAGTATACCCAGCTCATCGGAAGGCGGGTGCGAGAGCTCGGCGTCTACGCTCAAATCGCGCCCGGCGACGCGGCCCTAGACGCAAGCCTGCTCGATGGCACGATGGGCATCGTGCTCTCGGGCTCGCCCCGCAGCGCCTACGAGGCTGACGCCCCTAGGCCCCACGCTACCGTGTATTCCTCGGGCCTGCCGCTCCTCGGCATATGCTATGGGATTCAGAGGATGACCCTCGACTTCGGCGGAAAGGTCTCGCGCCTTGGCGAGCGCGAGTACGGCCGCAAGAGCGTGCGCATCGTCAAGCAGGACGGGCTTCTCGAGGGCCTTCCATCCGAATTCTCCAGCTGGATGAGCCACGGCGACTCGATACAGGAGAGCGCTCCCGGTTTTGAGGTTCTCGCATCCTCCGATGGAGGAATTCCCGCGGCGCTCCGCGATACAAAGCGAAATGTGTGGGGACTCCAGTTTCATCCCGAGGTGAGCCACTGCGAGGGCGGGATGCGCATCCTCGAGAACTTCGTCGTCGGCATCTGCGGCGCGGCGAGGCAGTGGAGCATGGAGGCCTATCTTGACGAAGTCGCCTCCCTCGTCCGCGCCAAGGTGGGCGAGGGCGACGCGCTCCTCCTCATCTCGGGCGGAGTAGACTCGACCGTCGCCGGGGCTCTTCTCCTGAAGATTCTGCCCCACGAGAAGGTCCACCTCCTCTATATCGACACGGGCCTCATGCGAAAGGCCGAGAGCGAGGAGGTTATGCGAAACCTCCGTTCCCTCGGTGCGACCCACCTCCATATGGCCGATGCCGAGGGGGAATTCCTCGCGGCCCTCAAAGGGCTCGAAGATCCGGAGTCTAAGCGCAAGGCGATAGGCGATGTATTTATAGAGATTCAGGAGCGGGAGGTCGACACTCTGGGCATTCCCGACGCATTCCTCGCGCAGGGCACCCTCTATACCGATCTAATCGAGTCGGGCAAGGGCGTGGGCACTAAGGCCCAGGTGATAAAGAGCCACCACAACGTGCGCAGTCCCCTCATCGAGGCCAAGCGCAAGGCGGGGCGGGTCATCGAGCCCCTGGATAGGCTCTATAAGGATGAGGTGCGCTCTCTCGGACGCATTCTCGGCGTATCCGAAGAGGTAGTCCGGCGCCATCCCTTCCCCGGACCGGGCCTCGGCGTGCGCATCCTCGGCGAGGTGACACGCGAGAAATGCGAGCTTTTGCGCGAGGCGGACGCGATCTACATCGCGGAGTTGAAGGCGCGAGGTTTGTACGATAAAATTTGGCAAGCCTTTTCAGTCCTCCTCCCGGTGCGGTCGGTAGGAGTCGCGGGCGACGAGCGCAAGTACGGTTCGGTCCTTGCCCTTCGCGCCGTCGTCTCCGAGGATGGCATGACTGCCGATGTTTATCCCTTCGACATGAAGGACATCCTGGAAATATCGAGCGCCATCACCAACCGCGTCCCCGGCATAGGTCGAGTCGTCTACGATATCTCGTCAAAACCGCCAGCTACCATTGAATGGGAATAGAAGCTGGCGGTTTTGACGCGCGAATCGCCATATTGAAAACGCGATTCGCGACCTGCCAGCTACCATTGAATGGGAATAGAAGCTGGCGGTTTTGACGCGCGAATCGCCATATTGAAAACGCGATTCGCGACCTGCCAGCTACCATTGAATGGGAATAGAAGCTAGCGCTCTACGACGATCCGCCCGGCCGCCTTATCGAGGCGGAAGCGGCAAGCATGGAGCTTTTCCTCGACGACGATGCTCACTCGGCATATTTCGATCACGACGCCGGGGAATATCTCGCCGCGCGCTTCGACGATGGCGCCGTCGTCCGCGTCGAGCTTGCCGAGTAGATCGCTGATCTGGCTGCGGAGGTCGGCCGCGATCTTGGCTAGTTCCGCGCGCGCCCTTTCAACTTCGGGGCCGGGCCGGGACGAGGCGGCCTGATCGACCTGGCGCACCCTGCCTGCTAGGAGCCGCATCTTCTCGTTCGCCTGATCGAGCTTCTGCTGCACGGTGAAGTCCGTGCCTACGTGTATGTTCGTCGATTGGAAAGCCTGGTTGCCGAGGCGGCCGCAGCGGACGCCGTGCATAGCGAAGACTTCCCCGCCCATAATGACGCCCTTGTCGCCCATGTCGAGGCTGCCGAGGGTATATATCCTGCTGTTGACGACAGCCGAAGCGATCTTCATGTCGCCCCGCGCGGCGACGCGGCAGTTTTGGATGTATTTTGCCCTGAGCTCTCCGCCGACGCGGACTTGGCCGCGCCTTCGGCCTATTATTCCCTGGGAGCAACTTAAATCCTTTTTCGCGTTGACATCGAAGGCGTCCATCGTGGACTTGCAGACTATCGATCCGCCCGACCATACCTTAAAGCCGTCGTGAACGGCCCCTTCTATCACGACGTCGCCTGGGAAGATGATATGGCCTGTATGGAAGTCCACTTCGCCTTTGACGAGGAGGACTTCATCGACATCGGCCCTCCCGCCCTCTATCGAGAGTCGGCCGTCCACCCTCGCTACGAGTTTGTCCTCGCGGCGCTCGACGTTTCGACCGGCGGTGCAGCCCTCGGGCGATTCACGCGAGAAGGGAGTCTCCTTGCCTCGTACATCCTTCCCAAGGACGCCGGGCCTCTTGGGCAGGACAGTCGCGATGGTCTCTCCGGCCTTAACGACGAATAATGTAGCGAGCTCGCGGAAATCGACGTGCTGGACCTTATCGTCGACATGAAGAGACAAGGGTTTGAATTTAGGATCGAGCGAGGCGTGCTCGGGAATCTCGGTGACGCTCTCGCTCCCTTTGGCCACGACGACGTTATGGAGCACGCGGCGGTCGAGATTGCAGCTCATGGCTGATTGGGCGATCTCTTCGTCGAGGATTCCCGATACCACGCCAAGGCGCCGGAGCAGTTCGGATACAAAGAATGGGTCGATGGGCAGTCCGTCTCCCCGAGGAGGGAAAAAAGAAGCCGTCGCGGACATGGCATCGGGGGACAGGGCGACCTCGACGGTTCCGTCTACAATGCCCGCCGGGCTATGGTAGGAGACGGCGTCGCCGACATCGATCGTATCGCCCGTGGGCGAACCTTGGGGCAGACCCTCGGGCGGAGCCTTATCTACTTTAGGGACTTTGTCCCCGGGCTGGTCCATATTGTCGTCCATGTCTCCCTATTGTATCGGCGAGTCTATCCCGACCCTTGCTCTTTTCCGCGCATTATGCAAAAATTACAAGAAGTCTGCATTTTTATTCATCTCGGAGAAATTATGAAGGAACGCTTCGAGCGTTTAAAGGCCGTCCGCAGCCTTATCAAAGCGCACAGAATCGATTCGCAGGAAACCCTCCTCCAGCTTCTTCAGGAGACGGGGTATAGCGTTACCCAAGCCACACTTTCCCGCGATCTCAAGTATCTGAAGGTCGGCAAGGTCTCCGATGGCCATTCCGGCTACTATTATACTGTCCCTTCCGACGAAGAGCGACGCGAATCCGAGCGGCACTATATCCAGGATTTTCTCCGCGGCTACGTATCTATAGATTGGAACACGAGCCTCGCCGTCGTCCGAACATTTTCGGGGCATTCGGACACCGTAGCCTTGGCCATCGATAATATGGGGCTCGAAGAAGTGCTAGGCACCATCTCAGGACGCGACAACATGGTTTTTATAGCGCTCCGAGAGGGCTCTTCAGGCGAAGACCTTGTCGTGGCAATGAAGAAAAAAATCCCCGAGCTAGAACTGGATTAAGCCTTTTTGGGCATTTCCCTAAAACGGCGATGCTCTTCCGTGATGTGTTCGATTAGCTCTCCTACCTTCCAGTCGATATTGGTATCGGTAGTGGTGGCGAAGGCTGTGTCGCCACCTGCTGGAAGGGCCGATTTTAGCGCTCGCATCGCGGCGAGCGCCTCGTCTGGCTTGAATCCATGAAGGACGATTATCTTTTGATCGCTCATTGGTCTGAGTGTAGTACGACTATGCGCGGCCGGCAAGGACGCGATTGACCCCGCAATCGCCTTCGCGTAGACTGACAGCGAGCTTTCGCCCGGCGCCGGAGGGATATTGCACGTACTTTTGCAATTCATCGACATCGTTCTGCATATCGACAGATACCTGACCCCGATACTTCTACAGTATGGCACACTAACCTATCTACTCATGTTCCTACTCATCTTCTGCGAGACCGGGTTGGTCGTAACGCCTTTTCTTCCCGGCGATTCAGTTATCTTCGCCCTCGGGGCCCTCGCTGCGGGGGGCGGCCTCGACATAGCTTTGCTCGTGCCAGTCCTCATGTCCGCCGCCGCGCTCGGCAACGTTGTTAACTACGCTATTGGGCGTAAGGTGGGACCGGCCGTCTTCAAATCCGATAACTCGCGGGTTTTTAAGCGCGAGTATCTTGATAAGACCCATGCGTTCTATCAGAAGTACGGCGGCCTCACCGTTATCATCGCTCGTTTTATACCGATAATCCGCACTTTTGCCCCCTTCGTCGCCGGAATAGGCAGAATGCGCTACGCCCGTTTCTTCGCCTATAACCTTGCGGGCTCTGTCGGATGGGTCTCTCTCTTTCTCTTTGGAGGGTTTTTTTTCGGCAGGATGCCCTTTGTACAGAAGAATTTCAGTCTGGTCACCCTGGGTATAATAGTACTGTCCTTTGTGCCGACAGTCGTCACCGTAGTCAAAGTCAAACTTGCCGGACGCGTTGGGCGATAGTATCTTTTAAGGACAATGGATTACGATCGGTACACCCTCAAAGCCCAAGAAGCAATACAGGACGCCTCCGCGGAGGCGCGAAAACGCGACCATTCCCAGGTGGATCTCGAGCATCTCCTTATCGCCCTGCTTAGGCAGGATGAAGGGGTCGTGCCCGCCCTCATCGACCGCATAGGCGTCGATAGAGCCGCTCTCGAGGCCGAAATCGAAGCCTCCCTGGCTAAAAAGCCAAAGGTCTTCGGCGAAGGCTCCCAGCTCTATTTGTCGCCCTACGCTTCGACGGCCGTGGCCAAGGCCGAGCTCGAGTCCGCCGCACTCAAGGACGAGTACGTCGCCGCCGAGCACCTCCTCATCGGCATCGTGACGGGCGAGGGAGAGGTCGCCCAGAGGCTCCGCGCGCGCGGCGTTACCAAGGACGCCATCCTCGCCGCCCTCAAGTCCGTCAGGGGCAATAGGCGGGTTACCGACCAAGCAGCCGAGGAAAAATACCGAGTCCTCGAACGCTACTGCCGCGATCTCACCGCCCTCGCGCGCTCCGATAAACTCGATCCGGTGATCGGCCGCGACGAGGAGATCCGCCGCGTGATGCAGGTCCTGTCGCGTCGCACGAAGAACAACCCTGTCCTCATCGGCGAGCCGGGCGTGGGCAAGACGGCGGTGGTCGAAGGCCTTGCGCGCCGCATCGTCGCAGGCGACGTGCCCGACTCCCTCAAGAACAAGCAGCTCCTCGCCCTCGACTTGGGGGCCCTCGTCGCGGGCTCTAAGTTTCGCGGCGAATTCGAGGAAAGGCTCAAAGCCGTCGTCGAGGAAGTAGTCAAGTCCGAAGGCAAGGTCATCCTTTTCATCGACGAGTTGCACACCTTGATCGGCGCCGGCGCGGCCGAGGGCGCCATGGACGCATCCAACTTGCTCAAGCCCGCTCTCGCGCGGGGCGAGCTCCGTTGCATCGGCGCCACTACCCTAGACGAATTCCGAAAGCATATAGAGAAGGATGCCGCCCTCGAGCGGCGTTTCCAGCCCGTGTTCTGCGCCGAGCCCTCGGTGGAGGCGACCATAGCCATCTTGCGCGGCCTCAAGGAACGCTACGAAGTCCACCACGGCGTGCGCATAAAAGACGAGGCGCTCATCGCTGCGGCCACGCTCTCCGACCGTTATATTACGAGCCGCTTCCTCCCCGATAAGGCGATCGACCTCGTAGACGAGGCCGCAAGCCGCATCAAGATGGAGATTGAGAGTCAGCCCACGGAGCTCGACCAGACCGAGCGACGCCTCCTCCAGCTCACGATCGAGCGCCAAGCCTTGTCCAAGGAATCGGATGGGCCTTCCGTCGAGAGATTCGGCAAGCTCGAAAAGGAGATCGCCGAGCTCACGTCCAAGCGAAACGCGATGAGGCTGCGCTGGCAGGGCGAAAAGGAGAAGATAGACAAGCTGCGCAAGCTCAAGGTCTCTATCGAGGAGCTGAAAATTGAAGGCGAGAAGCGCGAGCGCGAGGGCGATCTCGCTAAGGCCGCGGAGATAAAGTACGGCAAGCTCCTAGCGGCGCAGAAAAAGCTCGACGAGCTCGGCGCCGAGCTGAACAGCGAAAGCTCCGAGGGCCGGCTCCTCCGAGAAGAAGTCAGCGAGGAGGACATAGCCCGCGTCGTCTCAACCTGGACTGGAATACCCCTGGCCAAGATGCTCTCCTCCGAGGCGCATAAATTCATCGATCTAGAGGCGCAGCTCGAGAAGCGGGTCGTGGGCCAGGAGCCCGCGGTAAAGGCGGTCGCCGACGCTATCAGGCGCAACAGGGCGGGACTCTCCGACCCCAACAGGCCCCTGGGCTCCTTCCTTTTCGTCGGCCCGACGGGCGTCGGGAAAACGGAGCTGGCCAAGGCCCTCGCGGAATTCCTGTTCAATGACGAGAAGGCCCTCACGCGTATCGACATGAGCGAGTACATGGAAAAGCATTCGGTGAGCCGCCTCATCGGGGCGCCTCCGGGATACGTGGGCTACGACGAGGGCGGACAGCTTACTGAGGCCGTGCGCCGCAGGCCCTACTCGGTCCTGCTCTTCGACGAGATAGAGAAGGCCCATCCGGACGTGTTCAACGTTCTTTTACAGCTCCTCGACGATGGGCGGCTCACGGACGGCCAGGGCAGGGTGGTAGACTTCAAGAACGCTATCGTCATCATGACGAGCAACATCGGTTCCGAACTCATCCTCGAAGCCAAGGACATGGCCCAGGTGCGCGCGGGCATAGACGGCCTTTTACGCACAACTTTCAAGCCAGAGTTCATCAACCGCATCGACGAGACAGTTGTTTTCGAACGCCTCGGCAAGGATCGCATACTCGCGATCGTCGATATCCAGCTCGCCCTCCTAGCTCGCCGCATGGCCGATCGCAAGATAGAGCTTGAAGTGAGCAAGGAAGCCAAGGCTCTTCTCGCGGATGCGGGCTTCGATCCTCTCTTCGGCGCGAGGCCTCTCAAAAGGGCGATTCAATCCCTCGTGCAGAATCCCCTCGCTTCGGCGATTCTAGAGGGGACGATAAAGGACGGCCAGAAGGTCAAGGTCTCGGTTCGCGGCGGGGTACTTGCATTCGGGGCCTTGCCCGGGGTATAAGCCTCGCCAGCATGACGACTGCAATGGGGGGAGCGCACCTCCAAAAAAAAGGCGCGTTCGCGAGGGCCCGAGGGGAAATTTCCCCCATCGGGCCTTTTTTTATGTCGCTTATGGCCCAAGAATGGGCCGATAACCCAACGTTCGTATAGGAGGCTTACATGACCAGGGAAATCATCCAGGTCGAACAGAAGGTCCCTCTGCTCAAGGGCATCCCCTTGAGCCTGCAACATCTGTTCGCTATGTTCGGGGCGTCGATCCTCGTGCCTATCCTCTTTAACACTTGGGCAGGGAAGATTGTCGTAGACCCGGCACTCGTGCTCCTTATGAACGGCGTGGGCACCCTGATTTACCTCTTCATTTGCCGGGGCAAGGCGCCCGCCTTCCTAGGCTCGAGCTTCGCCTTCCTCGCCCCGACCGCGCTCTGCATATCGATAGCGATCAAGGCGGGCTTAGACCCCCAGCTCGGCTTCCAGCGCGCGCTCGGCGGCTTCGTCGTCTCAGGCGCCGCCTTCGCCATCGTCGCCGTCGTCATTCGCTTCGCTGGCCGCGACTGGCTGAAGGTCATCCTGCCTCCCGCTGTCATGGGCCCCATCGTCGCCCTCATCGGCCTCGAACTCGCGCCCGTCGCCGTGGGCAACGCCTTTTTCAAGGATGGCACAATGGCTAGCGGGGTCATCGTTCCGAGCTACGCCCTCGTCGCTCTGGTCACCCTCGGCGTCGTTCTCGTGGGATCCCTCGTGTTCCGCAAATTCCTGGCCGCGATTCCCGTCCTGATCGGCGTTCTAGCCGGCTACGCCTGCGCGGTCGTCCTCAATGTCTGGGTGCCCGGCACCATCGATTTCGGCGCGGTCCAGAACGCCAAGTTCATCACGGTGCCCCGCTTCATCCTCCCTGTCTTCGACTGGGCGTCCATCCTCATAGTCCTTCCCGCCGCCCTCGTCGTCATCTCCGAGCATATCGGCCACCTCTTCGTCACGAGCAACATCGTCGGCCGCGACCTTCTCAAGGACCCAGGCCTCCATCGCTCCCTCCTCGGCGACGGTATCTCCACTATGCTCTCGGGTTTCTCGGGCTCCTGCCCCACGACTACCTACGGCGAAAACATGGGCGTCATGGCCATCACCAGAGTCTACTCGGTCTGGGTCATCGGCGGCGCGGCGGTGATCTCCATCGTCATCGCCTTCTTCGGCCATGTGAGCGGCGCGATCCGCACTCTCCCGACGCCGGTTATCGGCGGCGTATCCATCATGCTCTTCGGGGTTATCGCGGCCTCGGGCCTGCGGATGCTCGTCGAGGCCAAGGTCGATTACTCGAAGTCGCGCAATCTCATCCTCTCGGCGGTCACGCTGGTGGTCGGTATCTCCGGGATATCGGTGAACCTCGGCCAGACCCAGCTCAAGGGCATGGTACTCGCGACCCTCGTAGGCATGGCCCTAAGCCTCGTAGTCTGGATTTTCGATAAGCTCCGCTGGAACTCCGAGAGTCCCGACGCGGCTTCGATGTAAAGGGTTTGGGAGGGGGGGGGCAGCCGCGCGTGATCTTTACCGATAGCCATGCCCACCTCTCCCTCGTCGCGGAGGAGCTCGGACGGGAGACACTGTCCGCCCTCCTAGGCGATTATGCGCGGGCTTGGAGCGAGGCCGAGTTAAGGGATGGATCGGGCCCCATCATCCTCGACCCCGGCGTCGAGCCCGGGGACTTGGGCCCGAGGCTCGAGCTCCTGGGAGGACCCCGGGGACTGCCCCCCTTTATCCGCCTCGCCGCCGGGATCTGGCCTTCGCCCGAGAGCCTCGCGTCCCCGAAGGACAGCCTAAGGTCGCTGGAAGCCGCGATAGCCGAAGCCGCGAGCCGCGGGATTCGCGTTGCGGCGATAGGCGAGGGCGGCCTCGATTACCATCATATGGACGGACCGGCGGAGGCGCAGGCCGCCCTCTTCGAGGGGCAGCTGTCCCTCGCGGCGCGGATGAGAGTGCCCATGATCGTCCACTCCCGCGACGCCGCTGCGGATACGCTGGCGCTCATCGAAGGCGCGCGCATTTTATCGCCGGTGATCATTCACTGCTTCAGCTACGGAGGCGACGAGGCGCGCGCCTTCCTGGACCTGGGCTGCTGGCTCTCTTTCGCGGGCAACCTCAGCTACAAAGGCTCCGAAGCCCTGAGGACGGCTTGCGCCCTCGTACCCCAGGAACGGCTCCTCCTCGAGACCGACTCGCCCTATATGAACCCCGTGCCGCGCCGTGGGAAGAGCGCGACGCCCCTCGATGTCGAGAGGACCTATTCCCTGGTCGCCGAGCTGCGCGGCATAGGTGTCCCGGAGCTGGCCGAAACGGTATCGCGTAACGCTCATATGCTTTTCGGGTAGCCGGCTTCAGGACCTCAAGGGGAAGGACAGCAGCACGCGGGTGCCGATGCCGGGCTTAGAGCCCAAACGGACTGTCCCACCGTGGGCTTCAACTATATTCTTGACGATGAGCATGCCTAATCCCGTACCGCCCTGGCCCGATGCCGAGTAGAAGGGCTCGAATACGTGGGCGAGCACTTCGGAACTCATGCCCTCCCCGTTATCGGCGGTTTCAAGGACGAGTTTATCGACGTCTCGGTAGGATTTCATGGTGAGGACGCCGCCCGAGCGCGACATCGCCTTTCGGGCGTTGTCAGCGACGTTGAGCAGGGCGCGGAAGACGCGTTCCGCGTCTAGGATGACAGGCTCGTCGTAGCGCAGTTCCTTGGTCAGCGCGATGCCCGACTTCGATAGACGCTCGGCGACCGCATCCTCGACCTTCGCGAAGATCTCGCCGGGCCGGGTTACGACCATGTCCAGCCTGACCTCGCCCCGCGAGTAGTCGAGGAATTCGCTCGCGAGCCGCTCGAGCCTGCTCAGCTCGGCGAGGCTGGCCGCGATATGGCCCGCGAGCTTCTCGGGCTCGCCGAGTCTCATCTGCATGAGCTGGAGCTGGCCCTTCAGGATGGAGAGAGGGTTGCGTATGTCGTGGAGGATGAGGGACGAGAATTTGCCCAGTGTGGAGAGCCGCTCCGTGCGCAAGCGCTCGGAATGGGCCTTTTTGAGCTGGGCATAGGCGCGCTCGAGCTCGGCGTTGCGCTTGCGCAGGTCATCGACGAAGGCTTCATTGGAATTCCTGACCATATACGAGATGCCCGTCATCACCGAAAGGGCGATTGAGGATCGCTCGCGGATGAGACGGCGAAAATCGTCGCGGTAGAGGTAGAGAAGGCGGGTTTTCTCCTTGGCTACCACCGTCGCGCTGCGCGGCAGCTCGTCGATCAGGGCCATCTCGCCGAAGAAGCGTCCGCTCCCGTGCACGGCGAGCAGGTCGGGCTTCGGATCGTAGTAGTTCTTCCAGACCTCGACCCAGCCTTCCATCACGATATAAAAACGATCGGCTATCGAGCCCTCGACGAAGATGACGTCTCCCGAGTCTCGTTCCTCCTCGGCGCAAACCGCGGCGACGAGGCGTATCTCGTCGTCGGTGAGGCCCTTAAAGAGATAGGCGCGCCTTAGGAAGGGAAAGTAGTCCATCCCCTCGCCAATAGAAAGAGCCCTCCTGGGGAGGGCTCTCAACGGGTCGCGGGCAGGGGCCTGGGATCCGGCGGGGGCTTGGCCCCCTCCAGGGTCCGACTCCCCCGCCCTTTTTATGCCGGGGCCGGCTGGGTTCACCATGTATCGGGCATATCGTCGGTATCGCGCATATCTTCGGCGAAGAGGTCGGTAACGGCGCGCATATCGTCCAAATAGAGGTAATAGGATCCGAAGGCTTCCTCAGGATCGCACTCGATACGGAAACCGACGACCTTGAGGCCCATATGGCTCGCGAAGTGGAAGTTGCGCTGTACGATGCCAGTACGCCCATCGGCATTCTGCGGCGGGATCGCGACCGAGAGTTTCTTCCAGCCCTGAAAGTTGAGCTTGCCCATGGGCAGCTCGAAGTTGTTGCCGAAGAAATCCCTGAGCTCGATCCAAAGAATGTGGTTATAGTTGCGGCCAGCTACCCATACCGTGATGGTTTTAGTGATGCCTTCGATGGGGACTGGGCGCTTCGCGTTGATGGATATTTGGTTATAGCCGCGGGTGTAGAACTCGGTCTTGACACCGAGGACGTATTTATCGATAAGCTTGGGGTCCTGGCCGACATAGCGGGGATCAGCCACGGGGTCGGCGGCGCTGCCTGCAGGCCTGCCCTCGAAGAGGCGGCTGGTGACTATCCCTTCATCGGAAGAGATCGAAGCATCCCAGAAGCCAGCGGACTCGAACCTGTCTATGGAGACTTCTTTTAGCTTCTGTTGAGCGGTTTCGATGCCAATTTTATTGGGGTCGGGCGCGGCGACGTCTGAGGCCGGAGCGGTAGCGGGCGCCGCCGCCTGGGCAAAGACAGTTGCGGAAATGGCCGCGAGCGCGAGCAGGGCGATGATGGCTTTCTTCATGTCGGGCCTCCCTTATTTCTTCGCGCCGGCGCCGTAGGCGTCTTTGTAGACGTCCGGATTTGCCAGGTTGTCGCCGTCGAAGAGGCTCTCGAAAGTGTCGGTGAGAACCTTGATATTGTTGAAGTTGAACTTTACGGCCCTATCTATGTTGGTACTGCCCTCGGTTCCCGGGATGACGACCACCTCGGTAGGCCTCGTCCAGATTCTGAATTTAACGAGGGACAGGCTCTCGTGCCTGGGCAGGTACTTCTTGGATTGGGGCACGTTGTCGGGGATATTGATCCGAAGGTTCTTCCATCCGGCAAAATTAAGGTCGCCCATCGGGATGGTATAGACGACACCGCGGTAGTCGCGGACGTATGCCTCGAGATAGTAATTGAAATCGCCGGACCATACCCACATGTCTATCATCTTGACCCGGCCGGGGAGGGGGAGTTCGATCGGTTTGTCCAGGGTGCCGGGTATTAAATCCACCCAGTTGTACTCCATGCGATCGAAGAGCATGGCAACGCTGAGGGACCGCGCGTTTTGCGCCGCTGCCTGGTCTCCGCCGAGAATCGCGAGCGGGCCGGCCTTGATGAAGCCAGAACGAGGGAAATCGCTCGTCGAGAACTTGCTACCTAGGACGAACCAATTCTGGGCTTCAGGCTTGCTGAAGTCCTGTACAACCTTGGATTCGAGATTAACCGTATTCTCGTCCGCGAACAGCATTCCGATCCCGACGAGGGACACAAAGGCGAGGGTAATGAGAAGCGCCCGGTTAATGTGCTGTTTCATCCTTGAAACTCCTTTGACAATACCGCTGACCGGAGCCTGCGGTTAGGTAAGATTATATTTTCGGCATAGTCCTTTGTCAAACTATAAGCCTAAATAGTTTGGACCGCTAGTGGCTTTATCGCGATCCTTTCGCGCGCAACGCGGCCCATTCGGACGCGCTGTCTGGACTTCGCCGGCCGGCGCTTCGCGGCTTCCGACAGGAAATATGCGAAATCGAGCTTGCCGACCCGTATTGCCCCGCTGGAGGCGCCTGCCACGAGGAGGGCGGGCACGGCCTCCGAAGCTCCGCCCCGCGCGGCCTTTAGTCCATCCGCGGCATCCGGTCCACGAAGCGCTCTGCGCTCCGTGGCGAGGGCAGTTGCCAGCGAAAGGTCGTCAGGAAGTATTCTGAACGCAAGGGAGGCGGGCGGCTCGGGGGCGGGAAAGTCGGCCCCTATCGCAAGCCCCGGCCGCGCCGCCGCATCGATGGCCGCTCCGGAAGAGGAACCCAAGGCGACAAATAGCACGCGGATGTCCGAGCCGAGGAGCTCGGTAGCGGCGGCCTTCGCGTCCCCGGAAGCGGAGTTCGACCCCGCGTCCCGACCCTTGCTTGGCGGCGAGCCGCCGGCGCCAGCCGCGATATCTTCGACGAGCTCGCGTACGTAGAGCGGCCGGCCCTCGGACGCGTCCGCGTAAGCCGATGCGAAAGCGGTTAAGGCGGCGCGGGGCCTCGAAGGCGCTTCGGAAAATAATACGCCGCAGGAAGGCGAGCCGCCTTCTTTTGACAAGGCCGCGACGAAAGCGCCGGCCGCGGAGCCCGCGGCCCGATATGCCGGAACGGGGTCGGTCGAGGCGGTCCACAGGCCCGGAGCTTCGGGGCCGTGCCACTCCGGTACAAGAAGAGGCGGATCGCCCGACCAGGTGCCGCTGCCCAGTATCGCTTTGGCGATGAGGGGGCTCGTCGCCAAGACGGTTGTCCTTCCGCTTCTTTTTTTTTCGGCTATGGCCGAATCGAGGGCCTTCCCGGCTCCTTCCGCCATAGTAACGGGAACGATTAAGGCTTGGTGGAGGACGCCTGCCGGGCCATCCCCGAAAAGAGAGCCGTTCTGGAGCCTTGCGGCTAAACCTGGTCTCGCCTCGGTGAAGGCCTCGTCCAACGCGACGACAGCTCTTGGTAGTCTGGCACCCGGACCGCAGGACACTAGCAGGGCCGCTCCCGCAAGGGCGAGGAGAGGAGCGAATGGTAAAGGCATGCGCATTACGCCATCGTAGCGGCAGCGTCGCGGCTCGACAACCGCTTTGTTCATGAAGTCACTTGTTTATTGTAAGCTCATAAGGCCATAGATAGCGCAGGTCTTGACTCGTCCTGGCTCGGCCCATAAGATTATATCGATATTGAGAGGTAGTTTTGGCTTTTTATAGCCTTTGTGCCCTCGGTGCCAATCCAAAGGAGCGTCATATGACAAGCTATAAGGAGCTCGGACTCGTCAACACGGTCGAGCTCTTCAAGAAAGCGGTAAAGGGCGGATACGCCATTCCCGCTTACAACTTTAACAACATGGAGCAGCTTCAAGCCATCGTTTCGGCCTGCGTCGAGACGAAGAGCCCCGTTATCGTCCAGGTCTCCTCCGGCGCCCGTAAGTACGCCAATCAGACTATGCTCCGTTATATGGCCCAGGGAGCGGTCGAGTACGCCAAGGAGCTCGGTTACAACATCCCCATCGTCCTCCACCTCGATCATGGCGACAGCTTCGACCTTTGCAAGAGCTGCATCGAGTCGGGATTCTCCTCGGTCATGATCGACGGATCCGGCCTGCCTTACGACGAGAACGTCGCGCTTACGAAGAAGGTCGTCGAATTTGCCCACTCTCAAAAGGACTACGTCTCCGTCGAGGGCGAGCTCGGCGTCCTAGCCGGCGTTGAAGACGAAGTCTCCGCCGAGCACTCGCACTATACTCAGCCCTCAGAAGTTCAGGACTTCGTTAAAAAGACGGGCGTCGATTCCCTCGCGATCTCCATAGGCACGAGCCACGGCCGGGCCAAATTCAAGCCCGAGCAGTGCACGCGCACCGCCGATGGCGTTCTCATCCCCCCTCCTCTGCGCTTCGATATCCTGGAGGAAATCGAGAAGCGCCTGCCCGGCTTCCCCATTGTCCTGCACGGCTCCTCGAGCGTCCCCGTCGAGTACGTCAAGATCATCGAGAAATTCGGCGGAAAGCTCAGCGATTCGGTCGGCATACCCGAGGAGCAGCTGCGGAAGGCCGCGAAGAGCGCCGTTTGCAAGATAAACATCGACTCCGACGGCCGCTTGGCCATGACCGCTATTATCCGCAAGGTCTTCGCCGAGAAGCCGGATGAGTTCGATCCCCGTAAATATCTCGGGCCTGCCCGCGATGAGCTAAAAAAACTCTACGCCCACAAGAACCAGGAAGTTTTGGGTTCCGCCGGTAAGGCATAGGAGCTTAACGCTAGGCGCCGGATCACGGTTACCTTCATTCGTTAACGGGAAGGGGAGGACGGCGCAGGAGCTCGGGAAAAGCGAAAAACCAAGCGGCCGCGCTGGTGGCGGACACGAGGAGTACAGCCAAGGGCCAGAGCCGGGCAAGGAACAGGAAGGGGCAGAGCGAAGCAGCGAAAGTGGCTGCGACGATTGAGCCTATAGTGACCGCGAGGTTGAATCCGTAGGCCCGATGGATTGAGTCGGCGGCCTTGGGCATGGCGAGGCAGATCGCTCCTAGGAGCAAAGGTAAAAGGAATAGCACATAGGGGGCGGGATTGCCCCATATCCTCGCGGACTCGAAGAGTCCTATGGGGGAGAGGGCGCCTGCGTAAAAAGCGGTAAAGCGGCGCGGTAGGACGCCTGGCTGGAGTAGCTCTCCCGGTCTGTAGAAAACGAGATAGGCAATAGCGGGGAGGACTGAATAAGGGAGGAGTGTGTCCGCCCATTCGTGGAAGGAGAGAAGGAATGAGCCATAGGCCGCGGGCACGATAGCGCCTAATATTCGCGCGATGAGCCACATTGGGAGAAAGGCGATAAGGCCGCGCAGGCATGCCCTGCCCGTTTGGGGGAATTCGCTTCGGGGATATACGTTGAGGACGAGGAGAAGGAATCCGAGGGGAAATCCAAATATCAGGAACAAATACATCGATTTAAGCTAGCACGACGCCCGCAACGCGATCAAGTGACATCTCGCGGATGCATTAGGACATGCTGAGCAGGTCGAGGTGGTCTTGTGCCCATGTCGAGCGCTTGCGGGCCGAGGCGGCTTCGGCGGCGAGGCGCTCGGCGATGGCGCTCGAAAAGGGGAGGACGGCCCCAGCTGCGGCCGAAAGCAGTTCGTAGTCGGTTGCCTCTGCCTCTGCCATCCTTTGTAGTAAGTCCTTGGGCTCGGCGGGCGCGCCGCTCGAGGAGGCTTTGCCGGCAATAAGGGCTGCAGGGGATGGCTCGACCTCGAATTCCACCTCGTATTCGGGGAAGGAGTGGATGCTTGCTATTTCCGCGGCTATTTCGCTGAGTGTTTTACCAAGATCTAGACGCTGTTCGGTCATGGACGAGGCGAGATTGGAAACGGGACCCGGCGGTAGGCGCCTTGCCCAATCGCGGTAGGCGGCGGCGATAGCCGAGTTGCGCGAGCTAAGTTCTTTAAATGCAGATGGGAATGCCAGTCTCGTCATGCTTCGAGTGTAGACGCCGTACCCTCGGCCTGTCAAACGATCCTAACCCAAACTGAAGCTCGCGGACAGTCTCGGACAAGCTGGGGCAATGCTCTTTACTCGTTATACGGCCTTATGATACAACTATGCTCACGTTCCGTGCATTCGGAACCGGCCGCGAAACGCGGTCAGGCCGAAGGAGGTCAGTTGGCAGACAAAGACTTGCGGATCAACGAGCAGATCCGTGTACGCGAAGTACGGCTAGTAGACGACCAAGGCGAGCAGAAAGGCATAGTCCCGACGCTCGAAGCTATTAAAATGGCCCGCGACCTCGGCTTGGATCTCGTTGAAGTCGCGCCTCAGTCTATCCCGCCGGTATGCAAACTGCTTAATTATGGCAAGTTCAAGTTCGAGCAGGAAAAGAAGATAAAGGAATCGAGGAAAAAAATTCGCGTGGGCGAGCTGAAGGAAATTCGAATGCAGCCCAAGATAGCGGGACACGACCTCGATTTCAAATCGGAGCACGTCAGGGAGTTTCTCGAGGATGGCTTTAAGGTCAAGGTGACGATCCGCTTCCGAGGCAGGGAGCTGGCCCACACCGAGATCGGCGAACAGGTCCTGAAAAGGGTCCTCGTCAAGCTCGAGGGCTTCTATATTATGGAGAAGACGCCTTCGATGGAAGGCCGCTTCATGTCCATGGTGCTCCAGCCAAAGGCCTCAATTATAAAGAAGTCCGCCGTGCCGGTCGCCGAAGAGGCGCCACCGGTAGAAGATAAAGTACAATAGCGAGACTGAGTAAGGACGGATCGACATGCCCAAGATGAAGACCAAGAAAGCCGCGGCCAAGCGTTTTTCGCTGACCGCCAACGGAAAGGTAAAGTACAAGAAGATGAATCTTCGCCATATCCTGACGAAGAAATCTACCAAGCGCAAGAGAGGCCTCCGCAAGGCGGGCTACGTCAATCCGGTCGCGACCGGCCAGATCAAGAAAAAGCTTCTTCCCTACGGTTGATGAGTGATTTCGATCCACCGTAAGGTGGATCCGGACTGCGTCCGGGTTGCCCTGTCCGGCGGAGTCCTGCGATGCCGTGGGCCTTGAGCCCTAAGTCGGCATCCCGCGCCGCCCTTTGTGGTTGCGCGTATATGAAACGAGGAGCACACAGATGTCGAGATCGGTCGCCGGAACGAAGAGAAAGGACCACAGGAAGAAAATTCTTGGCCGCGCCAAGGGTTTTTGGGGTCGAAGGCATTCCAATTACAAGGTAGCCAAGGACGCCGTCGCAAAGGCGCTGTCTTATGCCTACCGCGATCGCCGCGATAGGAAGGGTACATTCCGCCGTTTGTGGATAGCTCGCATCAATGCCGCATGTCGCAACGAGGGAATTACCTACAGCCGCTTTATCGAAGGTCTGGCGGCGGCAGAAGTGACGGTGGATCGCAAGATGCTCGCCGACTTGGCCATTCGCGACCCCGCAAGTTTCACGGCCGTGGTCGAGAAGGCCAAGACCGCGCTAAAGGCATAGTGCCATGATAAGCCTTGCGCAGGTCCGCGCCCTTGAGGACCGGGTCGAGAAGGCAGTCGCGTACATAACCAGCCTTCGCGGCGAGGGCGTCGAGCTGGCTCGACGCCTCGCCGAGGCTCAGTCCTTTATCGACGAGGCGGCGAACGAGCTCGCCGCGGCCGAGGAGAAGACCCAAGCCGCCGAGCATCGCGCCGAGGCGGCCGAAGAGCTGCGTCAGGCCGAGGCATCCGCGCTTGGCGGACGCATCCGCGAGTTCGAGTCGCGGCTCGCCGACATGGCAGAGCGCGTAGCCGCCGCTGAGGCGAGGGCCGCCGAGCTCGGCACGCGCTCTGAGGAATACCGTAAAGACCAGGCCAAAATCGAAGAGGGCATTATTCACGCCCTCGAGAAGCTCGACTCCTTCGAGGATCTGGTCCTCGGCAAGCCCTCAGCCCCTGGAAAGCGGCTTGCCGCGGTCAAGGAGCCCAAGTCGGAAGGACCGATCGCGGAAGCAGCACCCGAAAACTCGGGTATCGCGGTCAAATCGGCATCCGATGTCGATGCCGAGAAAGTCGAGAACGAGCTCGACATTTTTTAAAGGAGGGGCGGCGACATGTCGCTCCATCTCTTCAATGTCGATCTGATAGGCCCCATTTTCACTATACAGACCGACGAGTCTTTGGATTACATGCAGTCCCTGGTCATGCGCCTGCGCGAGCGCATAGTCTCGCTAAAGGGCTCTACGCGTGTCTCGGACTCGCTACGCCTTTCGGTTCTGCTCAACATCACCCTGATGGATGAGCTCCAGCGCGCGCGCGAGCGCTCGATGGACGGGAGCGCAGGGACGGGCGAGGAAGAGGATTTCGCCGCCATCGCCTCGCGTCTCATCGCCGACCTCGACCGAAGCCTCGGCGGTGACGGTACTTGTTCAAGTAGCCCTGATAAGGATATACTCGTTTTATGATTATGCCTCTTGAGCAGCTTATCGAATACGACGGTAATGTCTACGAGATTACCGTAGCAATAACGCGTCGCGCCTACCACCTCGCGGTTCTCAAGACCCCTGAGGTAGAGAAAAACAACGGTAAGGTCGTATCGCTTGCGACCCGCCAAGTTTTTTCCAAACAGGTTCAATACCGCCTCATCGATTAGTCCTTAGTCGCTTCCCCTTCCGCGAGATGAGAGCCAGTCCGATCGTAGTAGTCCTAGTTGGCCCCACCGCTTCCGGAAAGACAGCCCTTCTCGATGCTATTTTCGGGTCGAGGGAGAGTCGGGCGGCCTACGCTCTGCCCGAGGCCGAAGTGATCAGCGCCGATTCTATGCAAGCATACAAGGGTATGGACATAGGGACGGCCAAGCCCGACTCAGCCCTTCGCGCCCGCCTTCCACACGCGCTGATCGATATCCGCGACATCGACGAGCAGTACACAGTCGGAGACTTCGCCCGCCTCGCCGATGAAGCATGCGAAGAGATCTTTAGCAGAGGAAAGCTTCCCGTCGTATCGGGAGGATCAGGTTTCTATGTCCGAAACTTCATCTGCGGTATGCCTACCGCGCCCACCGCCGATTCCGGAATCAGGGCGGAAGTGGCGAGCGACCTGGCGCAACGCGGAGCCGCCGCTCTCCGCGAGGAGCTTGCTCTCCTCGATCCGGCATCCGCGGCGCGGATCCACGAGCACGACCTGTATCGCTTAACGCGCGCGCTCGAGATTGTCCGTCTCACCGGCAGGCCTATGGCTGAATTCGCAGCTTCTGCGGAGCCGCGCGCGGGCCGCAGCTTCCTCACGATCGGCATCGCGCCTCCGCCGGAGGAACTCGTGGCGAGGATCGGCCTGCGCGTCGATGCAATGCTCGCCGCAGGCCTGGCAGAGGAAGTCGCCACCCTGCGCGCGGCGGGCCACGGGGCCGGCGCTCCGGGAATGCGCGCGATAGGCTATCGCGAGTTCTTCGAGCCTGAAGGCTTGGCCGGAGGCCTGGCCTCCGGCCTGGCCTCCGGCCTGGCGCTTGAGGCGATCGCGGATAAGATCAAGCTCGACACGAAGCGCTATGCGAAGCGCCAAATGACATTCTTACGCAAGCTGCCGGGCATCGAATGGATCGCTTCCGACCCGAAAGAGTTGGCTTCCCGCGTTTCTCGCATTGTCCATTCGGGCGTCTCCGCGCTATAGTTCGAGCTCGCATGCGGATAGATTATGAAGCCGAGCTCAATACCGAGCAGTACGAGGCTGTTATTTGCACCGAGGGGCCCCTCCTCATAATTGCGGGGGCTGGATCGGGCAAAACGCGGGTAATCACCTACCGCATGGCCTTCATGCTCGACAAGGGCATTGTCCAGCACTCGATACTCGCCCTTACTTTTACCAACAAAGCGGCGCGTGAAATGGCCGACCGAGTCCGTTCGATCACCGGGAAACGGCTGCGCGATCTCACTGTGTCCACCTTCCACGCTTTCGGCGTCAAGATCCTGCGCAAGGAGATCGCCGTACTGGGTTACAAGGATAATTTTTCGATCTATGACGAGGCCGATCGCAACCAGCTCATCAAGGACTGCGCGCGCGAGCTCGGTTTCCGGATGGAGTCCTTCGACGCCTACAAGGTCGGAGCCCTCTTCTCGCAGATCCGATCCGAACAGCGTCCTTGGTCCAAGGCCGACGACGTCTACCGAGGGCTCTACGACGAGTATCGACGCTCCCTTCGCATTTTCAACGCCGTCGATTTCGACGACCTCATCGTGCTCCCGATCGATATCTTCGATCTTCATCCGGAGATAGCGGATCGCTACCGCGATACCTACCGCTATGTAATGATCGACGAATTCCAAGATACTTCGCTCATGCAGTACCGCTTCATGCGGCATATTTCGTCGCGCAATGTATGCATCGTAGGGGATGACGACCAGTCCATTTATTCCTGGCGCGGCGCCAACTTCGAGAACTTCAGCCTCTTCGAGAAGGACTTCCCCGAGTTCAAGGAAGTGAAGCTCGAGCGGAACTACCGTTCGACCGCGACTATACTGGACGCCGCGAACGCGATCATCGCGCACAATGAGAATCGCAAGGAGAAGGCGCTCTGGACCGTCGCCGGCGCGGGAGGCGCGCCTATCGAGCTCTATACGCCCGAGGACGAGGGGAAGGAGGCCGAGTTCATCGCGAGGACTATCAAGGAGATCAAGCTAAAAGAAAGGGTACCCTGGGGCGAGTTCGGAATTCTCATCCGCACGAATAACCTCACGAGGCGCATCGAGGAATCCCTCCTTGCCGAGCAGGTTCCCTATAGGGTTTCGGGCGGAACCTCCTTCTACGGCCGCAAGGAAATAAAGGACATCGTCTCCTACCTTCGCGTCGTCGCGAACCCCGACGACGACGTGAACTTGCTGCGGATCATCAACACGCCGCGCCGCGGGATAGGGAAAACCACGCTCGAGAAGCTCAACGCGATTTCTCGGTCGCATAACTCGTCCTTGCATACGACGATGGAGCTCGTCCGCGTCGGCGCGACACTCGGAGCCGAGGGCGGCCCCGACGCATTCAGCCTTAGGTCCGACGCTGATGAGCGCACGAGCGGTCTCGCCTTCGGCGGAATTTCGGAAAAGGCCGTAGCGGATATCTCGGCCTTCCTCGACCTGATAGACGAGTACCGCGAGGAGCTCCTGGGCAAAAAGAGGATCGGAGCGAAGGTCAGGCAGCTGGTCGATGCGATAGACTACTGGGGCTATCTCGTCGAGGAGAACAAACAGAGCGACAAGGCCGCCAAATGGAAATTCCACAATCTCGAGATACTCATAAAATCGATAGAGGATTGGGAGACCAACCCCGACAATCTCTCGCCCGGTCTCTACGAATGGCTAAACCGCGTATCCCTCATAACGCGGGACGACATCGAAGACGATGAGGGCGGCGAAGTCAACCTGATGACCATACACGCGGCCAAGGGTCTCGAGTTCGAAGTTGTCTTCATTGCGGGCTGCGAGGACGGCATCATTCCCCACGCGCGCGCCCTTGAGGAAGGAGAAGGCAACCTTGAGGAGGAGCGCCGCCTCTTTTATGTCGCCGTGACCCGCGCTAGGCGCCGGCTTCTAGTCAGCGCCTGCCTGAGACGACGCAAGCAGAACCAGAGCGTGGACTGCGTCCCCAGCCCATTTCTCCAGGAGATTCCGCCCGACCTAATCCAAAACCGCATCGGCGAGGGCGAGTTCACGGAGGAGGAGGGCAAGGAATACTTCGGAAAACTAAATGCGATGTTCGGCTCCGCAGGTGCAACGAAGTCATAGCGGGCTTCGCGAGCCTATGACAGCGTCATTTGGCGAGCTCAAGCACGTATGTTTGGTAGGCGCTCTCCTCTTCGGGGCTCCCGAAGCCGTCGATCCTTATGCCGTACTCGTATTCGGCGCCGAATTCGCGCGTGTGCATGACAGTGCCCCTCGTTGAGATGCGCATATCGCCCGAAGAAGGCCGCACGCGGAATACCGCGTGGAATACGCCGCCCGGACCTGCGCATAGGTCGCAGCGCACGAGGAAACCGCTTACGCTGAGATTGAGTATGCGTGCGGGGTTCGATTCCCGTTCGATGCGCTCAGTGTACAAGGAGACGCCGAAGCGAGGGCTTTCGCGCCTGTTATCGTCCATGCTCGCTAGTATAAGGCCGACTCGGCGAGGCGCATAGCCCGAACTTTTCCCGCCGCGGCTGCCCTGTCGCGCTCGAGGTTGATCCAGGTAAGTTCGTGGCGGTTATGCCACAAGTGAAGGACGCGGGAACCCGGTATCGCCGCGAAGCGATCGGTGGTCGCCTTATCGAAGCCCGCGCCCTGCATCTTTATCGTGCAGACATAGTTCTTCGCGAGCCCCGCTTCGAGCCACGACGCTATCCACTCGAAAAGGGCTGGCGGGTAGCAGATGACGTCGGAGCAGAGCCAGTCTGTTGCCCCTACGTTCTCGGGCTTGAGCGTAAAGGCGTCGTGGCGCATCGCGCGAACATTGGGAAGAGCCGCGATGCGCGGCTCTAATTCGGCGCGATCGATCGCGAGGACTTCCACTCCGAGGCCCGCAAGCGCCCAGGTCCAGCCGCCGGGAGAGGCGCCCGCGTCTACGCACTTATCCCCTTGAGCAGGCATCGTCCCCGCGAGCACGAAGGCCTCCCAGAGCTTGCGGTAAGCCCTGCTCGGCGGGCCCTCCCTATCTTCCTCGAACTCGAATTCGCCGTTGGGGAAGGGGCTCGAGCACTCGGGGCTAGCAAGCATCGAGTGCTCGTCGAGGAGAGTGAAGGCGCCCATCGGCACGTTAGGCGGTACAAAAGGGAAGACCTTGGGTTTGGACGGAAGGGGAGGCAGTCTGGCCGCGATCAGGGCGGCGCGCCGATGGAGGCGCGAGGGCACGCATGCCCAGTTGCGCTGCATCGATCGCAGGACCTTGGCGGCTTCGCCCACCGAGCCGAACTCTATGAGGAAAGGCCTCTTCCAGACATTGCGGGTCCAATAGGCGTGGTGCCTCTCGCCAAGCATCGTGACTAACTCGCCATCGACGCGGTCGCGCTCCGGAAGCTCATCGAGGAGGAGGGAGAGGAAACCCCTCGCGGCATGAAAACAGGTGGCTTCCAGTTCGCGCACAGGTCGCAGTATGGCCGCCGCGGCGTAAAAGGGTCAAGCGCGACGCTTTTTCTATATTAGCTTCCGTGAGCGCGCGGCTTCGAAGAGAGAGCGATTCCAGCGGTTGGCCTCGAGAAAGCCGTCCTTTAGGGAGGCATCGCCCATCCTGGTGGAACGCAGCTGCAACGCCTTGAATGCCTTGCTCAGCGCGCTTGCCCCGTCCATGGAACTGGGCATCGCGCGCTCCAGGATAAGGTAGCGGTAGAAGAGGTAGATATGGGCGGAGGGATGCAGCGCCGCGAGCCGCTCCTCTCTCGCGAGGGAAGCGAGCCGCTCCGCGCTTGCAATGCCGTCTCTCTCTGGCGAAGCCATACCGACAGCGAATTCCCTGAACGCCTCAATCTGATCCCTGAGGTAGCTGCGCTTGGCAAAGAAGCCCACCGCTCGCCCCTCGAGGGAGGAGTAGCCCGAACTCCAGTCGAAAGCGTCGGCGGAGCAAAACCCGGAGCGAGGGGCGATAGCGAGGGCCTCGTCGGCGAGGGCAACCGCCTTTTCGGGCGCTCCCTCCCAAGCCTCCAGTTCGGCTAGGAACCACAGGGCCTCGACGTCGTCGCCGAAGCGCATCAGCATCTCCCTTGCCCTCATGCTCTCGCCGGCAAAGGCCGCGGCGCGTCCTGTCCATATCTCGGCCCGTCTCGAAGCCTCGGTTTGTCCGTATACCCGCGCGGCGGAGCGAACGCGTCCGAAGCAGTCCTCGGCCCGCTCGTAGCGACCGATCTCGAGCGCGGCCCTCCCCTTGATGAAGGCGCAGACCGCCTCCCAGTCCGCGCGGAATGACGAGACTGCCCATGCGGCGGCGGCGTCGGCCCGGTCCGATGCCCTCCCGAGATCGCCGAGGGTAAAGTTCGCGGCCGCCTCGGCGGTCGCGGAGAGGATGCATTCGAGAGCTTCGGGAATGGCGGATGCGATTTCATAGGCGTTGGCTAGATAGTCGGTGCCCTCTTGCACCTGTTCCTGCGCAAGCGAACATAAGCCCAGTACCCGATGCGCCTTCGCCTCTGCCTTCTGGGCGCCTAGGGCATGGAGGCCCATAAGCGCATTTTTAGCGAGGGAAGCTCCGTCCCGGGCCCTGCCATCAGCGTACTCGAAGGCTGCCCTAGAAAGGGCGGTGGCCGCGGCGAGCTCTTCGCCCGCTCCGTGCTTGGCCGCCTCCGCCTCGAGCTTCTCCAATGCGGCGAGGCTAGCCCCGCGGTCGGATGCCGCGTAGGAAGCGAGAAAATCGACCATGGGCTCGAGGGGAGTACCGAGGGACCCTTCCGACGGGAGTTCCGAAGGCCCGTAGACCGCGTCCGCGGATATACAGTCGAGGATCAGCCTGATGTCCTCGGTCTGGTCCCCGGCGCGGGGCCCTGCGTCCGCTCTCATGCGCCTGTACAAGGCCGCGGAGGGAATAATGCGGCCTTGTTCCCTAAGCAGGAGGAGGCGGGCGGCGAAAGCGCCGCGTATCGCCGCGCCGCCGTCGGGTAATGCGTCCTCGCAGCGGCTCGCGGCGACCGCCGACGTGATGCGGGGTCGTTCGTCCCGCGTTAGAAATCCTAGCTCGGCGAGGGTCTCGTAGACTGGGGAGCGCACGCCTGCGACATAGCCCGAGTCGCGCAGGAAGGTTTCCATGCTCTCGTCCGTCAGTACGCCCTCGCCGAGCCTTAGGGCGAGGAGGAGCTCCGCATACTCGCGCGGCAAAGTGGCGAGAGCATCGGAGGCGAGGGATTCGGTGGAGGCGGCGGGCGATACGCCGCGCCCCGACGAGAGGAGGCGTAAGGCAAGCTTGAGGCGCAGGGGATCTCCTGCAGCCGCTAGGGCGAGAGATGTGGAAGCGCCGGGAGTGCATATCGCCTCGGCCGCGCGCAGAGCCGCCTGGGCCATGATCGAGGGGCTTGGCCCGGCAACTTCCAGACAACGCGGAGACTCGCCCTTCCAGAATTGCGGAAGGTCGGCCCCCGCGGCGAGGATCAAGAGGCCTTCGCCCGAAAGGTTCTCCTCTATCAGACCGAGGATGAGATCGAGGCTCTGCACGGGGAAGCCCTCGACCCTCTCGAGTATGACAAAGGCGGGGAGGCCGTTCTTTCGCATGTTCCTCGCGTAAAGTCTGAGGGCCGCGGCAGTGCATAGGCGGAGGCGCGTATCTATTTGCGGCGAGTAGCCTCGCCGGTAGGGTGAACGCTGGAGAAAGTCAAGCATCGGCGGAAGCTCTTCTAGAAGGCCCCGCTCTGCGCCCGAGAGGAGTGAGCCCGAGCCCGCGACTCCTTTTTGAGGCGAGACGAGAGCGCCTAATGCGTTCGTGATGGGGCCGTAAGGCGAGCTTTCGACGGCTGAAGCCGCGAGCTTTAGGAAACGGTGCGAGGCATCGGAGTAGAGTTTGTCGAGGGCGATCCCGAGGCAGACCGAAGGACCCCTGCCAGGGCCAAGCAGCGCGAGCGAAGTCTCCGCGTCCTGTCCGACGCCGAGCTCGCCGATGGCGTCGATGAGGCGGTCGATTACTTGAGGAGGCGCTTCCTCTATAGCCTCGCTTATCGGCAGGGCGGGACGCGCGTAAATCGCGTCGAGGACTGGGATGCAGCCCTTGCCCTCGGGATCGCCCTCGGCGCCGGCCCCGACGGGCCCGAAGAGGAAATAATCCAAGAAATAGCCCTTCGAGCGGGCTGAGATATAGAGGCCATCGCCCTGGATGCCGAACCACAGGCGCTTGGCGGCGCGAAAGGCTTCATCGGGACTTCCGGAGCCCGCGTCAAGGAGGAGGGCCCAACCGTGGAGTCTTGGACCGAATCCGGAGAGCTTGGACGAAAGGCTTCGCGCAGCCTCTGCGGCGCGAAGCCTGCAGGGACGGGAGTCTTCGTCGAAGGTTAGGAGGTAGGATTCCTCACTCGTCAATCTCGAAGCGGCAAATTCTATAACCGCTCCCTCGACGGCTTTAGATAACTCTGCCGCCAGCTCCGGCTCGGCATTGCGGATCTGAGTATGGAAAGGTATCTTTATGAAGAGTCCTATCACGGGATCCCCCTGATCCTACGCTCGATATGTAGTACAATTGTCACCATTCCGGCCATTTCGTCCAGCGGTAAAAACTTGACTCCAGGTATTGCGAATGCTACACTTGGTTTCCAGGCAGGTTCACAGGCCTGCGGTCGCTGCGGTAAAGAGGAAATATACGGTGTGGGATAGCATAATCAGCGTGCTGAGCGGTCCTTTGCTCGCCAGGCTCGCCCTTGCAGCAACGCTAATTGGGGTCTTCGTTTTCCTTCGGAAGAAGGATACCGAAGGCGCGATGATGGGTTACGCCCTTCTAGCTTGCTTCCTTGTCTTTAGGGAAGTCCTTTTCACCTTCCTGCCTGGCAATTCGTTCTTTAACGCCAGCGACCTCCTCTTCTTCGTCGGTCTGCTCTACCTTAGCCTCAAACCCTTTAGGCTAGGCTGGCCCTTTTGGTCGGCCGCCGGTCTCGACGCAGCGGCGATCGTGCTTCTTGTTCTCGAAGGTCTCGGCCTGCAAATCCGCATCCCGCCCGGAATCCTTAGACTAGCGGCCTTTATTCCGGTAGTCGCTCTAGCCGCTTGGCCCATTTTCCACCGTGCCGAGGCCGATACGCCCGCCCGGACTCTTTCGCTTAAATCCGCTCTGCCTTTAGGCATCGGCTCGGCGGTTTACATCGCCGCGGGATCGGCGCTCGGGATTGACGATATTCTCTTCCGCATCATCGTGACGCCGCTCTTCTACGGTCTCCTCTTCAGCCTGGCCCTCATGTTCGTCGATATTATCCAGGGCCAGCTCATCAGCGCGGTCGATTACTACGAGGAGTCCGTCGATTCCCTCTACGATCTTCTTTTGTCCACCGGCACCGCCATGCGGAGCGAGACCTTCCTTCAAGACGTAGTCGATAATATGATACGCACGGTTGTCGAGCGCACCGGCGCCGACGGCGGCATTCTTCTCCTCTCCGACGAATTTGAGGAGACAGTCTCCGTAAGAGCCGTCTGCGGCAACTATCCGCCGCCCTTCAAACTTCCCGAAAACCTGCCCAAAACGGCCGACCGCGTCGAGTCCTTCGTCCGCCATGCGCGATTCAAGCTTGGCGAGGGAATACTCGGCGAAGTGTCTAGGACGGGGAAGCACGTGTTCGTTCCCCAAGCAGGGCCCGACTCCCCGCTGCCCGACAACGGCGACGAAGCCTGGCTCAAGGCGGGCGCCTTCATCGCCTCGCCCTTGATAGTCCGCGACAGGATCATCGGAGCCGTATCGGTAGTGAAGTCGGGCGAAGGAACCTTCTCGGAGCGGGACTTCGACCGCTGCAAGCTTCTAGCCAACTTCGGCTCAATTGCGGTGGCCAACTCTTTTTCCTTCCTCGAGGCCGCCGAGCGCAGCGATATCGAGAGAGAGGCGGACATAGCCGCCAATGTCCAGTCCTCGCTAGTACCCAAGAAGCTGCCCGATGTCGTCGGCTTTTCTTTTGGCGTGTTTGCGAGCTCGGCGCGCGGTGTCTGCTCCGATTACTACGACATTATTCAGATCAAGTCCGACAAGATGCTTATCGCGGTCGGCGATGTCGCGGGCAAGGGCGTAGCGGCGAGCATAGTCCTCGTGATGGTGCGTTCCATCCTCCATCTCATCACCGCCTCCACCAAGGATGCCGCCACTCTCCTCCAATGGGTAAATCGCGGGATTACCGGCAAGGTGGACCTCGATCATTACGCGACCCTATGCCTCGCGGCCGTCGATTCTTCCTCGGGCGCGGTAGAGCTCGCCAACGCGGGCCATCAGCCTGCTCTCCTTTGCCGTTCGGGGGACGGCTCCCTCGAAATAGTGGAGTCGAAAAGCGTACCCATCGGCGTCGAGCGCGGTACGGCATACATATCGACCCGCTTCGCGCTGGCCGAGGACGACGTTCTGGTGCTCTATACCGACGGCATAGTCGAGACTATGAACCCCCAGGGCAAGCAGTACGGGCGCAAAAGCCTTGGCGCCGTCGTACAACGCTGCCGAGGCCTCGCCCCGACCGAGATCGCGGAGAGGATAGAGGAAGACCTGCTTGGCTTCGCGGGGCTCACGCGTCCTCACGACGATAGAACCGTACTCGTGATAAAGAGATCCAAGGCATGACCATGGAGGAGCGGAGCGCATGGAATTAAAGATCCGCAAGAACGGCGAGAGCTACATCATCGACGTCAACGGCGAGATGGACCTTTACAACTCGTACAAGCTCAAGGAGCTTGTGATGAAGATGCTCGAAAAAAAAGTCGAGCGCTTCATCATCAACCTCGAGAACGTCGATTACATCGACTCGAGCGGGATTGGCGCGCTTATTTACATCACATCGACCATCAAGAAGATGGGCTTCAAGCTCGTAATCACAAACATCCACGGTTCCGTGAAGAAGGTCATAGAGCTCACGAAGCTCATGGGCTACTTCCCGATAACGCCGACGATAGACGATGCCCTCAAGCGGATGGAGGCCTGATAGCATGGCGCAGCAGATCAAGGACATCCAAGTCGACGAGAACTCCCCGCTCTTCGAGAAGACGGGAATGTTGCACAAGGAATTTCCCTCGGACTTTCGGCAGATACGCTATTTTACCCTCCTTATCGTCCAGTCAGCGCCTCCCGATATCAAAGAGATAAACCTGCTCGAGCAGCAGATCAGCGAGATCATTAAAAACGCGGTCAAGCACGGCAACAAGTGCGACCCAGAAAAAAAGGTGCGCGTCTGGTATTCCTTCAGCCCCGAGCACGCCCACCTCATCGTCGAGGACGACGGTCCGGGCTTCAAGGACCTGGAGAAATGGAACGAGTTCAACCGCACTAGGCAGCGCCTGCTCGAGGGACAGGACTTCGAAGCCCTGTCCGAGTACGTTTCCTTCCGCGGCGAAAAGGCCGACGACAACGACGGCGGCAACGCCCTCTTCGCGGCCCTCGAATACTGGGACGGCGGTTTCGTGTTCAACTCGAAGCGCAACTGCGTCTCGATGCTAAAGCGCTTCCCCAGGAAGCGGCACGGCGTGAAGGTCGAGAGCGAGAAATAAGGGAAACGATCGGCGGCCCTTCGGGCTGCCGGGCGAGGCGAAAGGGCGATCTCCCAAGCGGGGGTCGCCTTTTTTTCAGTGTCCCGGAAGTCCCGGAAGGGCGCACTTACTCTCGATTCCGCGCGGCGGCGGCGCCAAGCTTAGGCCGCTTTTCGCGAGGAGGCGAATACCTTCGCCAAGACCGCGCAGGAGAGGGCGGTGAGGACGGCTATCAGGGCGTAGCTCGCGAAACCCACTCGGATGCCGTAGCCTTGGGAAATCCAGGACATGAGAAATGGGAAGGCGAAAAGCCCTACGCCGCCGCCGGCGATCGCGAAAGACAGCGCGTCGGCTTGGGCTTTCTCGTAGGAGATTCCCACGAGCGAGATTACCGTGGGGTAGATGATGGAGCAGCCGAGGCCAGCGAGGAAGGTGAAGATGGCGGGAACCCAAAGGGATTCGCCATGGGCGGCGTCCCCGCCGGCCGCGAAACCTATAGCGCATAAGGTTACCGTCGCGGCTACGAGTAGGAGGGAGCTAGCGACGAGGACGGCTTCCTGCCGCTTTCCGCGGTAGAGGGCAGGCACGCCGAAGCGCCCGGCGAGGAGGCCTATCCAGAAAAGGGAGACCGTCAGGGACGCGGTGGCGGGGTCGGCGGCGAATATGCGAACGAAGTACTCGGCTATCCAGTTGGATATGCCGAGCTCGGCCCCGACGTAGAGCAGGAGGCAGATGAAGCCTAGGTAGTAAGCCGGACCGCGAAGGCGCCGAGGTCCGCGGCCGGACGCGCTATTCGCGCCGCCGCCCTCGGAACCCGGCTTGATGCTCCCGAGTCGAGAGAAGGGCATGACGGCGAGGGCAAAGCCGAGTATGGCGAAGAGTATGGCAATGGCGCGGAAGAGGAGTGTCCAGGACAGTCCTGTAGCCATTAGAAGTCCGAGGATAAGGGGGCCCGCGACGGCGCCTATAGCAAAGGCTCCGTGCATGAGGTTCATCGCGCGGCCCGAGTCATCCTCGTCCATGCGGAGGGCAGACCAGTTGACGCTGGGTTCGATAAGTCCCTGACCCGCGCCGATGAGGGCATTTAAGAGTAGATTGGCCCAAAAAGAGGGGCTCGCCGCAAAGAAGGCGAGCCCGAGGACGCCGAGCGCGAGGCCTATGACGACCGTGGCCTTTGTGCCTATCGACTTCAGCACCTTGCCTGAGATGAGGCTCGCGAGGAAGTAGGCGGCTGCGCTCGCGGCGATCACGGCCCCGGCGGCCGTGTAGCTCCAATGAAACTCGCTGAGGATCCTGGGCAGCGCGGCGCCCACTATAGTCATCGATGTGCCGAAAAGGATAAAGGTCCCGAAGAGGCCGAGGAAGAGGCCGCGCAGGGGTTTTGCGATGAGTGGCATTGATACCGTCCTGAATTTCTATTTCTGCGGCAGTTTTGGGCCGAGGCCCTCGATGCTCACGGCGTCCTCGTCCGTAAAGCCGCGGCCATAGAGGCATTCGAAGAGGAAGCGGAAGTCCTCGGGCGCGAACTCGGCATACTCCACGCCGAAGTAGCTGCGCGTGGCGTCCCGGTAGACCCGGTTGACCTTGGAGAGGGCTTTGATGGTCCTGCCCTTGGCCTTGATCGAGAGCTCGATGCCGCTTCCAGGCAGGAGTGAGGAGGAGAGGTCCCGGGAGGAATTCGAGAAGAGGAGGCCGCCGGCGCTGATATCGATGACATCAGCGTTGAAATCATGGGCTTTCTTCGGCGCATTGCGGAAATAGCCGTTGACCTTGAGCGAATAGGCTAGGACTTTTGCGAATTGGTGAAAAGTCTCGAGTATGACGAGATCGAAGGGGGGCCTGCCGGCCTGGGTGTTGACGAGATAGACATAGCCTATCACGTATTCCTGGAAGAGCAGGGGGATCATTAGCTCCGAAATCACGCCCGATGCCTTCTTGTTGCGCTCGAATCGGAGAACCTCGTCGGCGATGAGGTCCTCGCGCATGTCCTCATCGCGGAGGAACTCGGCGAAAATGTCGCGCGTTATGATCCGCGGGTTCACGTAGGGATCGACGGCGGGGAGTCCGCCCGAAGCCGTGGGTAGGAAGTATATCTTGCCCGTCCGTACGATCATGCGCTCTTCCTGGGTCTCGGGCCGCCTATCCTTGAACATGCGCAGGGCCCGTTCGGTGGCGAACTCGGAGGCGCGCTCGTTAAACTCGCGCACGAGGGCTCGTATGTCGTGTGGATCGAAGGTCGAGTCGGGCTCCAGCTCGGTTACGGGCTCGAACTCTCGCGTCGTGGGGAAGGAGAGCTGATAGCGGTCGCCTTTGAAGGAAAAGGAGACGCCGAGCTCCGTAGGCGGGGCGCGTCGGCTATACCTGCGGCCGAGATTCTTGTACACGGCCTCGGGCATCTCCGTCGTCACGCTGGAGTCCTTGACTTCGAGTATTCTCGCGCGGAAGGCCATAGGCTGCTCTCGATACACGAAGCGGAACTCGTATACTTGACTGCGGCGGAGGAGGCGGAGCGGCATCGCGTGCGAGAAGCTGAGGCCCTCGGAGCTGATAGCGGATATATGGCAGGGCCACTCGCCTGAGCCGGCGATGAGGAGGAAAGGAACATGATCGTCTCGAGCGGAGCCGAGGATGAATTCCTTCTCGATCCGCTTAAGGTTAGTGGCCATGGTACATCCTTTTCGCTTCCAAGCTAGCGCGTCCGGTCCAGGTCCCCCGCGCTCGAGTCGGGATTGAAGATCAAGGCGCCGGTCACGGGCGGATCGAGGGCCAGCGCCTCCACGTACCAGGTCCCGTCGGCTTTCTTAAGCGAGAGGAGTCCCTCGATGCGCGCGGCGTCCGCGGCTGCGGGAAGCCGAAGCTTGAGCGATGCGTCCGTGCCTCGCAGGACGATGGCGCCGAGCCTATATTGTATCGCGCTCCCAGCCCCAGAAGCGGGAGCTGGAGCCGCGAGGAGGACGGAAAGGGCATCGCGCGCTGCGGGGAACAGGAGCTGCTTATCGAGTTTGCCCGCTGCTATGCCGCTTACGAAGGATGTCGCGACCGCGAATACCGCCGCCTCGTCGCCCTCCGAGGGGCGATAGGATTGCAAGGGGCCGAGCGAGAAATCCCAGGCTATGCGCGGCGCCGAGGGAGCCCTAAGGCCGAAGCCGCGCAGGGAAGAGGCGAGAGCGGCCTTGGGCTTAGGCTTGCTTCCCTCGCTTGCCTCGTCGGGATGGAGTGCCGCGATGGCTGAGGGTATGATTGATCCTTGGGCCTCGCCCTGCGGTTTGTCGCTTTTCGTCCCTTTGCGCGCGCATGAGGTCAAGACTGACGATGGCGCAAAAACGAGTACTACGACCGCCATCGCGCAGACCGCGATGGCGGATCGCCGATTAACGCCGCCGCCGGGCCTTCGTCGGGCGGGTACGCTATACTTTCCGGGCATTACGTGTAAATATGTATCATATATGCGCGGACAGGTCAAATGAGGAGCTCACGAGCATGAGCTCGGCCGATCTCCTTAGATTCCTCGCCTCAGACTTCACCGAGCCTATTCGCGACCCTCTCTGGGGCAATATCTTCATGAGTCCGGCGCTCGAGCGTCTCGCCTCCTCGGCAGCTTTCGCCAAGCTCGGCCGCATAAAGCAACTCGGGCCGGCTTTCCTCATCTATCCGGGCGCGACGCATACGCGCCGGGCGCATTCTATCGGGGTATTCCATATGGCGCGGCGCCTCGCCTGGGCCCTCGCCGCCAAGGGCCAGCTCGATTTCTGCACGCTTGGGGGCCTTCAATCCTACCTCGTAGCCGCCCTCTGCCACGACCTCGGCCACTTCCCCTACGCACACTCGCTCAAGGAGCTTCCCCTCGAGGAGCACGAGGCGCTCACCGCACGCGAGTTGCGCATGGAGCCTCTTCGGAGTCTCGCCCTGGAGGCGGGCGCCGATCCAGAAGCCGCGGCGGCTATCGTGGACAAGGACAGCCCGGACCGCGGTGACCGCGAAATCCGGTTCTTCCGCGGTCTTCTCTCTGGCGTCCTCGATCCGGATAAACTGGATTATCTCAACCGCGACGCATTTTTCTGCGGCGTGCCCTACGGTCTGCAGGATAGCGACTTCATACTCCAGCGCGTGGCCGTAGGCCCCGGCGAGACCCTCGCCATAGAGGAGAGGGGCCTCATGAGCGTGGAAGGCCTGCTCTTCTCCAAATATCTTATGTATCGCTCGGTCTACTGGCACAAAGGCGTCCGATCGGCCACGGCGATGATAAAGAAAGCGGTGCTTCTCGCCTTAAGCGAGGGGATTCTCCAACCCGAGGAATTTTACGGCCTCGATGACGAGGGCTTTTACGCCAAGCTCAAGGCTATTTCATATCCACCCTTCGCCCTCGCGGGAGAGGTCTTTGAAGGGCGGATCTACGGCACCCTTCTCGATCTGGCCTTCGACGATGGCGATGAGCGCCACAGAGGACTCCTCGACTTGGGATCGCGACTCAAGGCCGAGGCGGCCCTCGCGACGCAAGCGGGACTCGGGAGCCTCGATCTTGTGATCGACATTCCCGAGGGTGTGTCATTCGAGACCGACCTTCCCGTACTCGGCGAAAGCGCCGCCGTACCCTTCCCGCAGAGCGCGACGGTGTTTAAGCCTCCGGTGGTCGCGGGCTTCGCGCGCTCCCTGCGCCGGTTGCGCGTATTCGCGAAAAGCCGCTCCAAGCGTCTTGAGGACGCGGCCATGGCAATGCTCGGCTAAATGGATACACTAGAATGAGTGAGGGGGGGCATGATGGAGATCCGCAACATCATGGAAGACGCGGTGAAGGCCATGGTCGAGGAGCTCTTCGAGCGCGAGGACAGAGAAAAGCGCTTGGGCTACTGCACCTGCGATCAATGTAAGCTCGATGTCGCGTGCTACGTGCTCAACAGGGTCAAGCCTGAGTATATAGTCTCGAGTCGCGGCCTCGCCTATAGCGAGAAGGAAGGACTCGATAAGGTTCAGCGCCAGGCTGACCTCATTTCCCTCGTGAAAGAGGGCTGGAGCAAGGTTTCGCACTCGCCGAGGCCTACTTCCGACCATGTCGGGGGAAAGAGCCTGGACACCGAGCGCGAGGGTCCTGTTTTTAATTTCCCGACCATCATGGGCAGGGTTTTCGATGGCCGTACCTTCGCCCCTTTGGGCGAGGGGGTCGTTCGCCTCTTCGCCGAGGGAGCGGAGGCCGATATGGTCGATCCCAATTGGCAGAACCCTTTCGTTCTCGCCGGCGCCACGGGCGGGAGCTTTATCTTTTGGCCCAGACACATAGGAGCCTTGCCCGAAGAGGGGCAGAGGAAGTTTAACTTCGAAATCAAAGCCGAAGCTCCGGGACTCGAAGGCCTTTCCCACTATATCGAGATCGATATCGACCCGGAGCCGAGGGCTCGCCTCGATTTTTCCCTACAGAGGGTGCATAAAGTCCCCGACCTCTACCTTTTCCCCGAGGGACAGGCCGCCGACGACAATTAACTACAGTACGCGACGAGCTCATGGGCGGGGACGAGTTCAACGTAATGAAGGATAGAATGCATGCCTCTTTCCTCGATATGCCTGATTTTAATTATGCGATAGGCGATGATCCGAGGGCTCTTGAGGGGGAGGGGAAGGCCGCGGCCGTTTAGATCGACGAGCTCATCGATTCTCAAGGGTGCCTCGATTTCCTGGCTCTCGCCTTCAGGATATACGATAAAATATTCGTCGATAGTCATGTACGCTGATTTTATACACTGCATATGGCTTTTGTAAGCTGGTCTTGGATTAATCGAGGAATTCCGATAGACAGAAGGCGGATTATTCCGTCATTTAAAATGGAGATTTTATTCTATTTTTACCTTTCGAAAACTTCTTTCAATATTCACCACTCCACAGCTACACAGGCGTCTAGTTTTATTCCCATAAATTGTGGTTCTGTCGAGCCTTTTCGAATTTAGCTTCGTTGACAGCAGCCCAGTAGGAAGTACTATAAAGTTCATGGTGGGAAAAAGTGGTAAAACGTAGGAACTAGTGGCAATGAATCTACTTACAGGCGAGTTCAGGAACACCCTGGATGAAAAAGGACGACTTTCGCTTCCCGCGAAACTCCGCGGTGAGTTGCCAGGGAATGAATTCGTCCTTACGCAAGGGGTAGATTCCTGCCTCTGGCTTTTCCCGCCCGATCAGTGGACGGCCCTGTCGCAGAAGCTCATGGAATCGACGAGCCTCTTTGCGGCGCGGGCTCGCCTTGTTCAAAGGCGGATAGTCGCACCCGCTCAGGAGGTGGAGGTCGATAAGCTCGGGCGAATAGCGATACCACAGAGCCTCCGCGAATTCGCCCGGTTGACGAAGGAGTGCGTCATCCTGGGGATATCCAAATATATCGAGATTTGGGACGGCGATGCCTACCGCAGGTATCTTGAGGAAAACGAGTCCGAATTCCTGGCCGCGGCCGAAGAACTGGGAGGCCTAACGCTCTAGGGCGTCGGGACGGCCATGTCAGGAATCGCACACAGCCCCGTCATGCTCGAGGAAGTCCTATCCTTTCTCGTTCCGCGGCGGGACGACGCGCTGATGCTCGATTGCACGCTGGGGGAGGGAGGCCATGCGGAGGCCTTTCTCGCGCGCTATTCGAGCATCCGTTACGTCGGCATCGACGCGGATCCCGCGATCCAGGCGAAGGCGCGGGAACGCCTCTCGCCCTTCGCGGGCAGGGTATCCTTCCGCGTCGGTTATTTCGACGATGTGCTCGCAGGATGGGACGCGGCCGAACCCGATCTCATTTTATTCGACCTTGGCGTCTCGATGTACCACTTTATCGAATCGGGACGGGGCTTCGGGCATGGCAAGGAGGAGGAGCTCGACATGAGGCTCTCGCCCGAGGCGCCGCGCAGCGCCGCCGCCCTCCTCGCCGAGGAGGGCGAGGAGGAAATAGCCCGCATCATCTATGAGTATGGCGAGGAGAGGCTGTCGCGGCGCATCGCGCGCTCGATAGTAGAGGCGAGGCGGAGGGGAGGCGTCACTACGACGGGAGCCCTGGCCGAGCTTGTCTGGAATGCGGTGCCGCCATCCTATCGCCACGGCCGGATTCATCCCGCCACGAGGACCTTTCAGGCCCTTCGCATCGCCGTCAACGACGAGCTAGGCCGCGCTGAGCGGGGCATACGCAGGGCAGCAGGCCTCCTCGCGCCCGGCGGCCTCGTAGCCGTACTATCCTTCCACTCTCTCGAGGACCGCGTGGCGAAAAACGTTCTGCGCGAGCTTGCCGGCCGCGGTCCGGCCGCAAAACAAGGCCCCTCGTCGCCCTACTCGAATTCTCCGATACCTTTTGGAGAGGGCGGCACTTCTCTGCCCATGCTCGAGCTCGTGACGAAAAAACCCGTGGAGCCTAAGGCTGAGGAGATACGGCGCAATCCTGCCTCGCGGAGCGCCAAATTGCGCGTCGCCCGCAAAGTGGACAAGGATCCGCGTAAGGCGGGCGGCGATGCCCGAAGGACGGCGGCATGAAACGCAAGGTTTTGCTCGTATTTATCATATCATTTCCCCTCCTCCTTCTCGCGGTAGCCTGGCAGGCGGGCCGCTTCGACTCTCTCGCCGCCGAGGCGAGGCGCCTCGAGTCCTCGCAGGAATCCTGGGTGCAGGAAAATCGCAAGATCGAGGCGGGGATACGCGTTCTTTCGAGCAGGGAACGCGCCGCCGCACTCGCCGAGGGCCTCGGCCTTGAGCAAGCGGGTCCGGAGCGCCGCTTGCGAGTTCTTCTGCCGAGCGCGGCCAAGGGCGATTCCGGTGACTGAAGCACGCTCGCCCCTGTTCTCCGCCGCAGAGACGGCGGAGATCACGGGCGGCAGCCTCGCGGGGGAGGATGTCGGCCGCGCCCAGGGCGTTCCTATCCAATCGGTCGTCGTCGATTCTCGCAAGGTCCTGCCGGGTTCGCTCTTCGTCGCCCTGCCCGGCGAGCGGACCGACGGCCACTCCTATATCGAAGCGGCCCTGAGATCGGGCGCCTCCTGCGTCATCGCGCGCTCGGATAGACGCTCCTCTGTCGAAGCCTCGACCCTTGCGCTCGCGTCGGAAAAGGGAGCGTCGTTGATTTTCGTCCCTGACGCTCTCGCCGCATTGCAGGCTCTCGCTCGAAAGCACCGCGCTCGCTTCCCTCGCCTAGAGCGGATCGGCATCACCGGTTCGAGCGGCAAGACGACTACCAAGGAATGCGTCGCCGCGATACTCGGCCGCTCCCGCTCGATTGTCCTCAATCCCGGCAACCTCAACTCGGACATCGGTCTGCCCCTCTCGATCTTCGCGATACGCGAGTCGCATGAGGCCGGCATCTTTGAGATGGGGATGAGCAGGCCCGGCGAGATGGGGGAACTCGCGTCCATTTATGAACCCGACATAGCCCTAATAACCAATGTCGGAGCCGCCCATGTCGGAATACTCGGTTCGCGCGATGCGATAGCCGAGGAAAAAAAGGCGATATTCTCGCGCTTCGATGGGCGTCAAGCCGGCTTTGTGTGGGAAGATGACGCTTACAAGTCCTTTCTCAAGTCCGGCGTCCGCGGCAATGTCGTGGATTTCGGGCCGAAGAGCACTGTCGGCTTTCGCGTTATGCGAAATTTAGGCCTCGATGGCTATGACCTTTCCTGGGACGGCCTCGAGTTCCGCTTTCCCCTGCCGGGGAAGCACAACCTCCTCGACGCCATTGGCGCCGCGGCCCTAGCGTCCCGCGCGGGGGCATCAGCCTCCGATGTCGCGGGGGGGCTCGCCTCGGTTCGGCCGCTCTTCGGCCGCTCCGAGATACTAAAGGGCGAATTCACGCTCCTGCGCGATTGTTACAACGCGAATCCCGACAGCGTCGAAGCCGCGATCGGGCTCTGCGATTCCATCGAATGGGCCGGGCGACGCGCCTACGTGCTCGGCTCGATGCTCGAACTGGGGCATGAGTCCGAAGCCGCGCATCGCGAGATGGGCGAGATCGCCGGCCAGTCCGCCGCGAACGCGCTCTTCTTCTTCGGCGAGGAGACTAGGCCCGCCTTCGACGCGGCTAGGCTCACGGGCTTTCGCGGGCTCATCGTCTACGAGACGAACATCGACAGGCTCATCGCAGCGGTCCGGGGCTATATCGCGCCCAAGGATCTCGCCCTGCTCAAGGCGTCGCGGGGCATGGCCCTCGAGCGTCTTTCCGATGCGTTGATGCCATCGGCGAGCCTCGAGGAAAGAAGGGAGACACAGGATGTTCCTTGAGCTGTTCCGTGCCTTCGTGAAGTACTTCTCACCGCTCAACGTATTCAAGTATCTCACTTTCCGCTCGGCCTACGCGGCCGTCACCGCCCTCCTCATCGCCTTCCTCTTTGGGCCTATGATCATCGAGAAGCTCCGGCGCCTGAAATTCGGACAGCCCGTGAGGACGGACGGACCCGAGACACACAGGGCGAAGTCGGGGACGCCGACGATGGGCGGCATTCTGATCATCCTGGCCGTATCGGCGGCGGTCCTCCTATGGGCCGACCTTTCCAACGTCTATGTCTGGATTGCCCTCGGCTCCCTGGTCGGCTTCGGCGCTATAGGCTTCATTGACGACTGGCTAAAGATAAAGCGGCATAATTCCGACGGCATTCCCGCTTGGATCAAACTCGCCGCTCAGGCCCTCATCGCGTCGATCGTGGCGCTCCTCATATACGATCCCAATAATTCGGCCACTACGATGCTCTACGTACCCTTCTTCAAGGACCCCGTTATAAACCTAGGCGTAGCTTGGATGCCGATCGCGATCATCTATGTAGTGTACTGGTCTAACGCGGTGAACATCGCGGACGGACTCGACGGTCTCGCGACGGGCCTAACCATCATGGCCCTCCTCGCCTTTTCTGTGCTCACATACATCTCGGGCAGACCCGATTGGTCGGCCTACTTGAATATTCCCAACGTCAAGGGCGCGGGGGAGCTGACCGTATTTAACCTCGCCCTCCTCGGCGCCTGCGTCGGCTTTTTATGGTTCAACGCCCATCCCGCCGATATCTTCATGGGCGACGTCGGGAGTCTCGCGCTTGGCGGCGTGCTGGGCGTTCTTTCGCTCATCGTAAAGAAGGAAATACTCCTCCTCCTGATAGGCGGAGTTTTTATGATAGAGATCCTGTCGGATGTCCTTCAGGTAGGTTACTTTAAATTAACAAAAGGAAAGCGCCTTTTCAAGATGGCGCCCATTCATCACCATTTCGAGCTCAAGGGCTGGAAGGAAACCAAGGTGGTCACCCGTTTCTGGATACTGGGCGGACTCTTCGCCATCCTGGCTCTTTCCACTCTTAAGATACAGTGAGGACTGAGGATGAGGTCGGGATTTGAGGCTGAACGAGCGAGCGCCGCGAGGCGCGGGGACCGGGGCATGCTCGCCGCGGTATTCCTGCTGGCTGGCATCGGCGTGTCTGCGCTCTGGTCGGCATCCTCCGAATATGCCCTCTCCCTGGGACGGCCATCGAGCTATTTCGCCCTGCGTCAGGCCGTCTTCCTCATCCCTTCGGCCTTCGTGTTCTGGGCCTGCGCCTCGATCGATCTCGACGTCCTTCGTTCGAGGACGGGCGCTTTGACCTTGATCGCCCTCGCTCTCCTGCTTCTGCCCTTCATCCCCGGCCTCGGGGAGAATCGAAACGGCGCGACGAGATGGATCGACCTCCGCTTTACGACCTTTCAACCCTCGGAGCTATGGAAGCCCGCGGAAATCCTGTATCTTGCCCATATCCTTGATAAAAAGCGCGAGCGCATGGCAGAGAGCGCCGGCGTTCTCATCCCGCCATTCCTGCTCGTCGCCCTCGGCTGTCTCCTGGTTTACGCGCAAAACGACTTCTCGACTGCCGTGATCGCCGGCGTCAGCGCCATCGCCGTTTTCTGGGTGGCCGGCGCGCCGCCTTCCTTCTTCCTGGGTTTGGGCGCCGCGGCGACGCCCCTCGCCGCCCTCTCGATCTTAACCTCGGACTTCAGGCTGCGTCGAATACTCGCATTCCTATTCCCCGCCTACGAGCCCCACGGGCAAGGCTATCAGTTACTCGGCTCGATCAAGGCGATACGATCGGGCGGGCTCTTAGGCGTGGGTTTCGGCCTTGGCTCGCTCAAGCGCGGCTCGATACCCGAAGTGCAGTCGGACTTCATCTTCGCCGCTTGGACCGAGGAGACGGGGCTAATGGGCGTCGTCGCGATCCTCGGCCTTTTCGCCTTTCTCGCGTGGCGCGCCTTCAGGGTCGCCTTCGCCGAAACCGAGGACTACCGATCATATCTCGGGATGGGCATGGCCTTTCTCCTCTGTCTCGAGACCCTCGTCAACGTTGCCGTCGTCGCGGGCGCCGTGCCCGCCACGGGGATGGCCCTGCCGTTTTTCTCCGCCGGCGGCTCCTCCCTTTTGTCCACCGCGATATCCTGCGGTTTTCTCTACAACCTGAGCTCGAGGGCGAAACTAAGCCGGGGCTCTCTCTCCGGCGATCGCGCCGCCGGCGGGTCCTCTATCCTTTCGCCGAGGGAGGCCGCCGATGTCTGATTACGCGTCTAGAGCGATGAGGGCGGGGATCGATAGGGCATCGAATAAGCCCACTCGGGCTTCGCGGAGTTCCGAGCGGGCTCTCGCCGTGACCGCGACCCTCGTGATCGCGGCCGCCGTCGTCCTTTTCGCTCCGTCGATCCTGCGCGTGACTCGATACGAGATTTCGGGCAACGCATCGATGACGCGAGAAGACGTGCTATCCTCGGCCCTGATCCATGAGAAAGAGTATTTTTTTTCGCTCGACGCCGCGCGCGTCAAGGCTGCCCTCGAGGCCGACCCGCGCGTCGCCTCGGCCTCCGTGTCGAAGCGTTTCCCGAACGCTTTTCGCATCGCCGTCAAGGAGCGCGCGGCGGTCGCGGCGGTCCTCGTCGCGATCGATGGCCGCTCTTCGGCCGTATTCATCGACGCGGAGGGCGTCGCCTTCGCGGAGGCCGGGCAGGAAGAGGCGGCCTCGGTGCCCGTGCTCTCTGGGCTGCGCTTCGAAGGCTTTCGCCTGGGTGCGCGATTGCCCCCCGCCCTGACCGTCCTCGTCGCCTCGCTCGGCGATATCCTGGCGAGCGAGCCCGCCCTCCTCGCGGCCATCTCCGAGATCAGGGTGGTCAAGCCGTCGAGCGCCGCGCCGAGCGGAGGGGAAGCCCCAGAGCTCCTCATCTATCCTTTGAACCAGCGCATTCCCGTGCGCGCGAACGCGTCGCTAGACGCTCCCACGCTGCGCTCCATCATACTCGTCCTCGACGTCCTCGGGACGCGGGGAATCGCCGCCTCGGTCCAGGAAATAGATTTCCGAACCGGAACGGTGGTGTACCGCAGCAAGGAGGGACAGTCTGGCTGACAATCTGATAGTCGGCCTCGACATCGGCACGACCAATACGCGCGCCGTAGTCGGGGAGTATAACGAGAACGGAGTCCTCGAGATCATAGGTGTGGGCGTATCGCCCTCGACCGGCCTGCGCCGCGGCGTAGTGGTGAACATAGAGTCCACCCTCGTCTCCGTCGCTGCCGCGGTCGAGGCCGCCGAGCTCATGTCCGGGCGAGAAGTGAGGGAGGTCTACTGCGGCGCCGCCGGCGCGAGCGTCGAGGGCATCAATTCCCGCGGCGTGGTCGCGGTGACGGGCAGGGGGCGGGAAATCACCCGCGAGGACGTGGACAGGGTTATCGAGGCGGCGCGCGCCGTCGTGATACCGATGGACCGCGAAGTCCTCCACGTGATTCCCCAGGCCTTCATCGTAGATGACCAGAAAGGCATCCGAAACCCGCTCGATATGATAGGAGTGCGCCTCGAGGCGGAGGTGCATATCATCACGGGTTCGGTCACTACCGCGCAAAATCTAGTTAAATGCGTGAACCGAGCGGGCTTCAAAGTGAACAAGCTCATGCTGCAAAGCCTCGCCGCGGCGCGCGCCGTCTTGAGCGCGGACGAGAAGGAGCTCGGCTGCCTTCTCGTGGACCTGGGCGGCGGAACCACCGACGTCCTCGTCTATTCGGAGGGCGCGCCCTACTTCTCGAGCGTGATACCGGTGGGGGGATCGCAGGTTACGAACGATCTTTCGATCATGCTGAGCGTGTCGATGGACAGCGCCGAGCGGCTGAAGCGCGAGTCGGCCTCGGCCTGGCTTGAATCGGTCGAGACCGACGAGACGGTGATCGTGCCCGGCATCGGGGGCAGGGCGCCCGCTGAAGTCCCGCGGCGCAGGCTCAGCTCCATCGTCCAGCCGCGCATGGAGGAAGTCTTCGGACTGGTGCGCGAGCGGGTGGAGAAAATGGGGCACTGGAAGCACGTCAAGGGGGGCGTCGTGCTCACCGGGGGCGGAGCCCTCATGCAAGGAGCGCCCGAGCTGGCGCAGGAGATGTTCCAGATGCCCGTGCGCGTAGGAAACCCGATCACGCTGGGAGGCCTCGTCGAGGAATATCGCAGTCCGCTCTTCGCCACGGCCGTAGGCCTGGTCCTTATGGGAGCGGAGGATTCGCAGCCGCCCGAGGCGAGAGGGCAGAGGCCGCCCGAGAGGCAGGGCAAGACAAAGAATTCCGACGGAAGCGGTACACTAGGCCGCCTCGCCGATTGGATACGAAAAGGATTTTTCTGATATTCGGCGGGGGGCCGGATATCCAAGCCAATGCAAAAGACTGGGAGGGGAATATGAACATCGAAGTGATCGAGGATGCGGGTATCGTTCCGACGGTGATAAAAGTGATCGGCGCGGGCGGAGGCGGCTCGAATGCCGTCAATCGGATGATCGCGTCGGGCTTGAGGAACGTCCAGTTTATTGTCGCGAATACCGACGTGCAGGCCCTGAGTTTGTCGCACGCCGAGACGAGAATAGCGCTTGGAGCGAAGATCACCCATGGCCTCGGCGCGGGCGGGAAGCCCGAGGTCGGCGAAAAGGCGGCCCTAGAGGACAGGGAGGCGATAACGCAAGCCCTGCGCGGCGCCGACATGGTCTTCGTCACCGCTGGCATGGGCGGCGGAACGGGCACGGGCTCGGCTCCTGTCATAGCGCAGGCCGCGAGGGACCTAGGCGCCCTTACCGTGGGCGTCGTCACGAGGCCCTTCGACTTTGAGGGTAAGGCTAAAGCCCGCCTCGCCGAGGAGGGCATAGAGAAGCTCCGCCAGGCCGTGGACACCCTCATCGTGATTCCCAACCAGCACTTGCTCAAAGTCGTGGAGCGGAGGACGCCGATCAAACAAGCTTTCTTGCTCGCGGACGATGTGCTCCGCCAGGGCGTCCAGGCTATTTCCGACCTCATCACCCTTCCCGGCGACATCAATATCGACTTTGCCGACGTGAGGACGGTGATGCAGGGTCAAGGCGACGCGATCATGGGCATCGGCTCGGCTACGGGCGACAATCGCGCCGTGGAGGCCGCGACAAAGGCTATCAATAACCCGCTTCTCGAGGACCAGCGGATCGAGGGCGCTCGGAGCCTCCTCATCAATGTGACGGGGGGCGAAGACTTCTCCCTCACCGAGTTCGAGGAGATCCTCAACCTCATCACCGCGAGCGCCGACCGCGATTTTTTCCAGAAACCCGGCCTTATAATCGATCCGAACCTCGGCGACGAAGTGCGCGTCACCGTCATTGCGACTGGCTTCGACCGGAGCGCCCCGCCTGAAACCTATGCCCGGTCCGAGTCCGTCCCGTCAAAGCGGGGATTCGAGGACTATCTCTCCAACGACGAGTGGAAACGCATTACCGAGACGCCCGTCGCCCCGCGGGGCAAGCAGTATCTCCTAGGTCGCAACAACGAAGAGGACGAGCTGGACATCCCGACCGTGCTTCGCGAGCAGAAGTTCGCGGGCGACCGCAGGTTAGCCGGCGAGAAGAGCGAGGCCTAATGATGGCACCTGGAAATAATCATCGCGGAACTCCGTCATGCTAGACGACTTGCTTTACCGCTACCGGGTCTACCTAATTGCCGCCCGCAAGCGCTCGCCTCTCACGGCCGAGGTCTATCTTCGCGAGGCCGCGACGCTCGAGCGATTCCTCGCTGCTCGGGACTCGGGTTCCGAGACGGCAACGAGCGCGGAGCTTCTCGGCTATCTCGTGTGGCGGCAGTCGGGTGCGGCGGGGGCCGAGGCCGGAGCGGTATTGTCTCGGAAAACCATGGCCCGGGTAATCTCGAGCATACACGCCTTCTATAAGTTCATGCGGCTCGAAGGCCTCCGGCTCGACGATCCGAGCGAGCTCATCGCGACGCCCAAGCAGGAGCGCGCCCTTCCCTCGGTCCTGGCCCTCGAGGAAGTGGATCGTTTCCTCGCCGCGATAGACGCAAGCACGCCCCGAGGCCTTCGCGACAGGGCCTTATTCGAGCTAATCTATTCCTGCGGCTTGCGCATATCGGAGGCGGCCGACCTCAGCTTCGAACGCCTCTACTTGAAAGAGCGGGTGATCCGCGTGATAGGCAAAGGCCGCAAGGAACGCCTCGTGCCCTTCGGTCAGGACGCCGCCCTCTGGCTGGGGCGTTACATCGAGGAGGGCAGGCCCGCCCTCGCCAAGGGACGCAGCGACCGCGTTTTCCTAAACCAGGCGGGCAAGGGAATCTCGCGCAAGGGCATATGGAAGCGCTTCGACGGCTTGCGCGACAGCTCTGGGGTCAAGGCGAAGGTGCATACCTTCAGGCACAGCTTCGCGACCCACTTGCTTGCGGGCGGCGCCGATCTTAGGACAGTCCAAGAACTTCTCGGGCATTCGGACATTTCAACGACGCAAATTTATACCCATATCGATCCTGAAAGCCTTCAGGACTATCATCGGGATTACTTTCCTAGAAAATGAATGAAGCGGAAAGCCGCCTCGAAGGCGTAGAAACGGGGGGGGACAATGAAAAACATCGACGATAAATGTCTTATCCTCGCTCTTGCCATCCAGCGAATGCGCTTTCTGCGCCCCGAGGAGAGGCTTCTCCTCTGGGACCTCGTTGACGATGAGCTCTCGCTATCGTTACTTTTACGGCGGGACGTCGAGTCGGCCATCGGCAGGGGCTTGGGCGAAAGGCCTTGGACGCCCGATTCCTTCCTCGAGGCCGCCCTTCTCGACGCCTGTTTCATGGAAAAATCGGGATGCCGCTTCATTCACTACGACGACGAAGCCTACCCTTCCGGCCTCCGCGAGACTTCGCGCCCGCCTTTCGGGCTCTTCGCTCGCGGCCGCGCGCTCGATCCTGCGGCGGATTGCGTGTCCGTGGTAGGCACGCGCCTTCCGACGGGCAGGGGCCTAAGCGCGGCCTTCGAGCTGGCTCGAGGCTTATCCGATGCGGGAGTCGCTGTAGTCTCCGGGCTCGCGCTCGGAATCGACGCGGCCGCTCACAAGGGATCCCTCGCCGGCGGGGGAGTCACCTGCGCAGTCCTGCCTTGCGGAATAGATTGGATCTATCCGCCAAGCAACCGGCGGATCGCGTGCGAGATCATGGATCGCGGCGGCCTACTCCTTTCCGAGTATCCGCCCGGGGAAGGGATACATAAATACAGGTTTCCCGAGCGGAATAGGATCATAGCGGGCATGGCGAGGGCATGCGTCGTCGTCGAGGCGCCGGCTAAGTCAGGCGCCCTAATAACGGCCGATCATGCCCTCGACGAAGGCCGCGACGTTTGGGTCTCGGGCGATTGTCTCGGCGGTGCACGGAGCGCCGGCATAGACCGACTCGCGGCGGAGGGCGCTTCAGTATTGAGCGGCGCGATAGACATACTCGAGGATTGGGGCATGGTCGCCGTTCCTCGAAGCCTCGCGCGGCGAGCAGGCGTGGGCGAGGGGGGGCGATTGGCCGATGCCTTGTACGATGAGCTGATGATAGGCGAAACCCAAGCGGAGCCTTCGCCGCGGACCTGACGAAGCGTTTGGCGGTTATGTGGGATGGGCATTAGGGCGTCCCAGGTAAGCGTGCATTGCGGCGATGCGAGATAGGAGATATCTGGAATGGCAGAGAAAAAGAGCGCCGTGGGCGCGCAGGGTACCGCAGCCGAAAACGAAGCCGCGGCGATTTTGTCGCCGGCGATCGCAACGAAGGCTAAGTCTTCGGCCAGGACTAAGGCGAAGGGCAAGGCGAAGCCGAGGGCCGGAGCCGCGAAAGCCGCGGCCAAAAATATCCTCGTCATCGTCGAGTCGCCCGCCAAAGCAAAAACGATCGAGAAGTATCTCGGCTCCAAATACACCGTACTGGCCTCGATGGGCCATCTCATTGACCTGCCCAAGTCCCGTGTCGGGATAGACGTCGAGGGCGATTTCGAGCCCGAGTACCTTACCATTCGCGGAAAGGCCAAGCTGCTCAAGGAACTTCAGAAGGCCGCGAAAAAGGCGAGCCTCGTCCTGCTGGCCTCTGATAACGACCGAGAGGGAGAGGCGATCGCCTTCCACATCCAAAACTCACTGCGCAGCAAGGAAGCCGACCTGCCTATCCAGCGAATCGTGTTTAACGAGATCACGCCCCAGGCCATCCGCGACGCCGTCAAGGCGCCGCACGCGATCGACGATACGAAGGTCGATGCCCAGAAGGCGCGCCGCGTGCTCGATCGCCTCGTCGGCTACAACCTCTCGCCGCTTTTATGGAAGAAGGTCAAAAACGGCCTCTCCGCCGGCCGCGTACAGTCGGTCGCCCTGAGGCTCATCTGCGACCGAGAGAAGGAAGTAGAATCCTTCCTTCCCATCGAGTACTGGAGCGTCGAGGGCGATTTCCGAAAAGGCCGCGGGGCGTTTTCCGGCGAGCTCGTCCTTTTCAAGGGCAAGAAACCCGAGCTCAAGGGCGGGGCGGAGGCCGCCGCCATTGTCGACTCGATACAGGGCAAGCCGGCCTTCGTCGGCGAAGTGCGCGAGGCCGAGAAGACCCTGCGGCCCAAGCCTCCCTTCACTACCTCCAAACTGCAGCAGACCGCGGCCAACCGTCTGGGTTTTACAAGCAAGAAGACGATGCAGATCGCCCAGCAGCTCTACGAGGGCGTCAATATCGGCTCGACCCGCATCGGCCTAATCACCTACATGCGTACGGACTCGACCCGCATCTCGGAGAGCGCCATCGCCGAGGTTCGCAGCTACGTCGGAGAACGCTTCCCGGCCGAGTTGCCGGCCTCGCCCAACGTGTATGTCACCGACGGGAAGGCGCAGGACGCCCATGAGGCCATCAGGCCGACTATCGTCAGCTACGATCCCGATTCGGTAAAGGCCCAGCTCTCCAAGGACCAGCAAAAACTCTACGCCCTCATCTGGGAGCGCTTCGTGGCGAGCCAGATGACGAACGCCAAAATGCGGACTTCGAGCGCCGATATAGCGGTGGGCGAGGGGACTTTCAGGGTTGCCTCCTCGCGCGTCGTCGAGCCGGGATTCTACAAGGTGATTAAGGTCGGGGCATCCAAGGAAGACAAGGCTGAGGGCACGGTGCCCGAGCTCCGCAGCGGCGAGGAGATCAAGGGCGAGAACCTCCGCTCCGAGCAGCACTTTACGCAGGGTCCCTCCCGCTTCACCGACGCCTCCATTATCAAGGCCCTCGAGGAACAAGGCATCGGCCGACCCTCGACCTACGCTCCCACCATCTCGGTCCTCCTCGATCGCTACTACGTTTCCAGGGAAAACCGCCAGCTCGTGCCCACCACCCTCGGGCGCATGATCAGCGATATACTCGTGGATTACTTTCCCGACGTCGTCAACGTCGCCTTCACCTCCGGCATGGAGCGGATGCTGGACGAAGTCGAGGAACAGAGGGCCGATTGGGTCCATAAGATCAGGGACTTCTACGGCCCCTTCAAGAAGAAAGTCGATGAGGTGATGGAGGATCTACAGTCCTTCCGCGGCACCCTCGACGAGGCCACCGACATTGTCTGCGAGAAATGCGGCAAACCCATGGTCAAGAAGCTCGGCCGTTTTGGCTACTTCCTCGCCTGCACCGGCTTCCCCGCCTGCCGCAATACGCGCTCCATTCCCTTGGGCAAGTGCCCGAGGCCCGGCTGCGGCGGCGACATAGTCGCGAGGCGCAGGGCCAAGGGAAAGGGCAGGGAGTTCTACGGCTGCACGAACTACCCTAGCTGCGATTTCATAACTTATAACAAGCCGACGGGCTCGAACTGCCCCAAGTGCGGATGGTTCCTCGTCGAGAAGTTCGACAAGAAGTCGGGTTCGCACAAGGCCTGTATCAATCCCGATTGCGATTACCTGCACACGCAGACCGAAGAAGGGGAAAATGGACAGGAGGATTGAGGAGTACCTCGCCTATCTCGGCGCCGTACGGGGCCTCTCTCCCCACACCCTGCTCTCCTATGGCGAGGACTTCGCGAGCTTCGAGAGGCAGTTAGGCGGCCGGGACGTGGACGCGACGACCGCATCGGATATTCGCGCCTTCGCGACCGCTCTCGTCATGGACGGCAAGGCGGGTTCTAGCGTAAACCGCGCCCTCTCCGCCCTCCGCGGCTACTTCCGCCACCGAGTGCGCTTCGGCCAACTCGCCGTCGATCCCTCGCGCGACGTGGAGGGTCTGCCCTCCAGACGCGCACTTCCCCGCTTCCTTTTCGAGGAAGAGGCCTCGGCCTTTATGGCCCTGCCCGAGGGCGAGGGTTTCGGCCCCTCGCGAGACAGGGCGATGCTCGAGTTCTTGTACAGCACCGGCTGCCGAGTCGCCGAAGCCTCGAACCTGACCCTCGAACGCCTCGACCTCGCGGGCGGCTCCGCCCGGGTAATGGGCAAGGGTTCCAAGGAGAGGGTCGTCTTTCTGGCGGGGCCGGCCAAGGCGGCCCTCGGCTCTTACCTGCCCTTACGCTCGGAGCGCATGCGCCGCATCCATGGCGAATCAGGCATAAAGGGCAAGGAATACCTTTTCGTGAACGCGAGGGGAGGGCGCCTTACCGAGCGGGGTATCGAATGGCTTATCCAAGGCTACTCCGAGCGCTCGCTCGCGCCGCGCTCGGTGACGCCTCACGCTTTCAGGCACAGCTTCGCGACCCATCTCGTCGGCAGGGGTGCGGACATACGCGTGGTGCAGGAGCTCCTCGGCCATGCGAGTGTATCGACGACGCAGGTATACGCCCATGTGGATATGGAAAGGCTACGCAAAGTCTACGAGCAGGCTCATCCCCACGGGGGAAGGAAATAGAGGAATGAAGAACAAGAAAATTCGATCGACGACCGTCATCGCGGTACGCCGCGGAGGGAAAGTCGCTATGGCCGGCGACGGTCAGGTCACGATGGGCGAAACCGTGATGAAGAACAACGCCCGCAAAGTGCGCACGATCTACGACGGCAAGGTGCTGATAGGCTTCGCTGGCGCCACCGCCGACGCCTTTACCCTTTTCGAGCTTTTCGAGACCAAGCTAAAGGAGTACCAAGGGGACCTCGAGCGGGCCGCGGTCGAGCTGGCCAAGGCTTGGAGGATGGAAAAGGCCCTGCGCAACCTCAACGCCCTCCTCCTCATCGCCGACTCGGCCAAAACCCTCCTCTTGTCCGGCACGGGTGACGTGATAGAGCCGGCAGCGGACGTCATAGCCATCGGCTCCGGGGGCAATTTCGCCTATGCCGCCGCCCTCGCCTATCTCGAGACCTCCGAGCTCTCGGCGCGGGAGATCGCCGAGCGAAGCCTCAGGATCGCCTCGAGTATTTGCATCTACACGAACGGGAACATCACGGCGGAGGAGCTCGCATGACCGGCGATTTCGCGACTATGACCCCGCGCAAAATAGTCGAGGAGCTCGACAGGTACATAGTCGGCCAGGAAAAGGCCAAGCGCGCGGTCGCCATAGCCCTCCGAAACCGGATGAGGCGACAACGCCTGCCCGAGGATATCCGCGAAGAGATCGCGCCCAAGAACATACTCATGATCGGCCCTACGGGAGTCGGCAAAACCGAGATCGCCAGGCGTCTTGCGAAGCTCTGCCAGGCGCCCTTCATCAAGGTCGAGGCTACCAAGTACACCGAGGTAGGATACGTGGGCCGAGACGTCGAGTCCATGATCCGCGACCTCATGGCCGCAGGCCTCGCGATGGTGAAGACCGAGATGCAGACCGGCGTCAAGGAAGAGGCCGAAAGGCGCGCCGAAGAAAGGCTCCTCGACCTTCTCCTGCCCGGGATTAAAAAGCCCGAGGACGGCGCCGCGGCGATGGCGCTTCTCGAAGCCGGTGCTGCGAGCGAGGCTACTCCGAGCGGGGGAGGCCCGAGCGACAGCCGCGAGAAATTCCGCGCCCTCCTTCGCTCGGGCAAACTGGACGCCCGCGAGGTGGAGATAACTGTTCAGGGCACGAGCCCCGCGATAGAAATATTCTCTGGCAACCAGATGGAGGAAATGGAGGTCGCCCTCGGCGGCCTCTCGGGTCTCTTCGGCGGCAAGCGCAAAAAAAAGGCGGTGACGGTGGCAGAGGCGCGGCGCGTCCTCGCCGCCGAAGAGCTCGACAAGCTCGTGGACCCGGAGAGAGCGGCCGAAGAGGCGCGCCGACGCGTCCAGGAGACGGGCATCGTCTTTATCGACGAGATAGACAAGATCGCGAATAGGGAAGGCCACACTTCGGGAGGCGTTGACGTGTCGCGCGAGGGCGTCCAGCGCGATATCCTCCCGATCATCGAGGGCTCGACCGTCAATACGAAGTGGGGCCCAGTGGACACGACACACATCCTTTTCATCGCGGCCGGGGCCTTCAACGTGGCCAAGCCCCAGGATCTCATACCGGAGCTCCAGGGACGCTTTCCCATCCGCGTGGAGCTCGAGGCCCTCTCCGCCAAGGACTTCGAGCGGATACTCACCGAGCCCAAGGGGGCCTTGGTCAAGCAATACACGCAGCTCCTCTCTTCGGAGGGCGTGGAGCTGGTGTTCGACTTCCCCGCGGTGTCGAGAATCGCGGAGATCGCGGCGGCGGCCAACGCCAGAACCGAGAACATCGGCGCTAGGCGCCTCACTACCGTGATGGAACGCCTCCTCGAGGAGCTGTCCTTCGAGGCGCCGTCGATGGCGGGGGTCAAGGTCAGCGTGGACGTCGCCTACGTCGATTCGCGCTTCAAGGACTTCGCCGAGCGCCAGGATTTGAGCAAGTACATATTGTAGAATCGATTTTCGCTAAGGCTAGAAGGGCCGAAAACCGATATGAAGATAAAGAGGTAGACGGAATGTTCCTGAACAGCACTTTTGGGAAGACAGTCGATATTCTCCATAAAGGGATGGACGTGGCTGTCCTTCGGCGCCAGGTAATATCCGACAACATCGCGAACGCCGATGTGCCTAATTTTAAGCGCTCTACGATCAATTTCGAGGCCTCGCTCAAGAAAGCCCTCGAGTCCGAAAAGGTCGAGCCCGTCCTCCCGATGCAGACGACCGATCCGCGGCACATCGCGAGTTTCGCGCCTTCGGACTACAAGGGCGTCGAGCCTCGGCGCGTCTTGGACTACCTTACCACTTCAAAGAACAACGGCAACAACGTGGACGCCGAGCAGGAGATGATGGACAGTCTGACTAACCAGCTCTCCTATACCCTCCAGGCCCAGGCGGTCAATTTCGAATTCAACCAGGTCAGCCTGGTACTTCGCGGCTAGGGGGACAAGCCATGGGATTGTTCACTTCGATAAATATCGCCGCCTCCGGCTTGGCCGCAGAGCGTTTACGCAGCGACGTCATAGCCGACAATATCGCCAACGCCAGCACGACGAGGACGCCCGAAGGAGGCCCTTTCCAGCGCAGCCGCGTCATCCTCAGGCCGAAAAACGCCCAGCCCTACTTCCGCCTTCCCTTCCAGCCGGAAGGCTTCGACAACGGCGCCGGACAGGGCGTACGCGTATCGGCCGTCGAGAAGGACAGCTCGCCGGCTCGCCTCATGTATGACCCGACCCACCCCGACGCGATAAAGACGGGGCCAAAGACAGGCTATGTCGAGATGCCCAATGTCAATATCGTAACAGAGATGGTCGACCTTATCGCCGCCTCGCGCGCCTATGATGCCAACTCGACCATGGCCAACGGATCGAAGGCCATGTTCATGAAGGCCCTCGAGATCGGGAGGTAGTGAATGGCTTTGAATATCGGTTCGCTAAGCGCGACTCTCTCTCCCAACTCGGCCGCCCAACTCGCCGCGCTTGCGCGCACGAACGTCATGCACTACACTGCGGACGGCGAGACGGGGCAGTTGGACGGCATGTCGGCCGACGATTTTTCCTTAGCCGGCCTTGCCGGCGCCGCGCAGGCGGGCGCCAGTAAGGCGGCGGGAGCGAAAGGCGGCTCCTTCGAGCAGGCCCTGCTTAAAGCGATGGACGGCGTGAGCGCTTCGCAGAACAAGAGCGACGGCCTGCTCCAGAAAGTCGTCGCGGACCCGAACTCGGTAGACGCGCAGGACGTCACTATAGCCATGGCCGAGGCGAATATGTCGCTCAACCTGGCGAAGACGATACTTTCGCGGATAGTGACTGCGTGGAAGGATGTCATCAACACGCGCTAAAATCAGAAAGGCGCGTTTTTCGGCGGCGCGAAAGAGCCTGGTTATGGATGGCTCGGTTGCCCTTGGGGAAGGGAATCCGAGGCCGATAAATCCGAATCGGGAAGGCGCGCGGCGCCAGGCAATAGCGGGGCTGTGAACCCGCGCTGGGAGGGGACATGAACGATTTTATTAAAAGGCTCATCGACCAGACAAAGGCCCTCTGGGCCAAATGGACGCTGGTCCAAAAGCTCATACTAGGCGGAGTGATCCTAGCCGCGATCATCGCCGTCGTGATCCTTATCCGGGTCTCGGCCGCGCCGACCATGGTAAAACTCCTAGGCACACCCATAAAGACCGAGGACGAGCTGCGGCTCATCACGAGCAAGCTTGATGCCGAAGGCATCCTCTACCAGGTGGGGGAAAGCAACCAGCTCTACGTCAAGGACCAGAAGACGGCTCTCAGGGCTAAGGGCATCCTTATCCGCGACGACCTCATTCCCAGGGGCACCGATCCTTGGGCCATCTTCGACGTTCAGCGCTGGACCACCACCGACTTCGAGCGCAACATCAACCTTCGACGCGCGATCATCGGCCAGGTTACCCAGCAGGTCGAGGCTCTCGACGACGTCGATAAAGCGAGCGTCACCATCGTCATGCCCGACAAAGAGCTCTTCCAAGCCGACCAAAAGCCCGTGACGGCGAGCGTCATTCTTTTCCCGAAGCCCGGATCGGACCTCGTGCAGAACAGGAAAAAAATCGAAGGCGTACAGAAGATCCTCAAGTTCGCCGTCGAGGGGCTCGCCGACGAGAATATCGTCATTACCGACCAGAACGGCATCGTCCTCAATGATTTCGCCAACCTCGCCGATTTCGACCGCCTCCAGCAGACCAAGAGCGAGCAAAGGCTCATTCAGGACTTGGAGGCGCAGTACCGCGCGAAGGTCCTCAAGGCGCTGCAGCAAATCTATACGGTCGACCGCGTGCGCGACCTCAACCTCAAAATAGACATGGACATGTCCAAGAAGAACGTGAAGACCGAGGAATTCTTCCCGGTGACCGTCAAGGCCCGCACGCCGCGCTCGCCCTACGACGACTCGGACATCCGCGCCTCCGTCACGCGGTCCAAGACCGAGACTACGACGGAATGGAACGGCACGGGCTTCAATCCGGAGGGGCCGGCAGGCACCGAGGGACAGACCGCCCCGGCCTATAAGGACTTGCAGAACATGCAGGGCAAGATGACGCAGCATTCCATCGTGCAGAACGAGGAGATCAATAAGCGCAATGTCGATGAGGTGAGCTCTCCTAAAATCCAGCGCGTGACGGTCTCGGTCAATATCGACGGCCTCTGGAAGTGGAAGTACGACGACAAGGGCCGCCTCAAGATGCTGCCCCAGGGCGGAGTAGACCGCGAATACGTCTCAGTCCCGAGCGAGGACATTAAAAAGGCTCAGGCCCTGATCCAGGACGCGATCGGCTTCAATCAGGATCGCGGCGACTCGGTGACTGTCCAGAACATCGGCTTCGATCGAACAGCCCAATTCAAGGCCGAGGATTCGGACTACCTCCGCAACGTACAGGTCAAACAGATAGTGCTCTACTCGCTTATAGGCCTCGCCATTCTCATGATCGCATTCATCGTCTTCCGCGTCGTTTCCCGCGAGCTCGAGAGGCGTAGGAGAATAGCGGAGGAGAAGCGAGCGATCGAGCAGAGCATGCTGCGCGAGAACGCCATCCGCCAGGCGGAGGATCAGAATATAGAAGTATCGATGTCGGTCGAGGAGCGCAAGCGCCTCGAGCTCCAGGAGCACGCGATCAACATGGCGAAAGAGCACCCGGAGGACGTCGCGCAGCTCATCCGCACCTGGCTTCGGGAGGAGTAGTAGATGCCTCAGCAAGCTCAGGCCAAGGGTAGGGGGCCCGCGATCGGCTTCGCGTCGGGGGCACGCGGGGCCGACACTCCCGCGGCCAAGAGGTCCAAGAACGTAAAGGACATGGCGGGCAGGCAGAAGGCCGCCGTTTTTCTCGTCGCCCTCGGCTCGGACATCTCGGCCGAGATATTCAAGCACCTTCGAGAGGACGAGATAGAGACCCTCACTTTCGAGATCGCGCGCCTGGACACGGTAGAGGCCGAGCAGAAGGACCAAGTCCTCTCCGAGTTCCAAGAGCTCATGATGGCCTCGGACTTCATCACTTCGGGCGGCATCGACTACGCGCGCGAGCTTCTCGAGAAATCGCTGGGCTCCCAGCGCGCGATCGACATCATCAATCGCCTAACCTCCTCCTTGCAGGTTCGGCCCTTCGACTTCATACGGCGCACCGATCCGGCCCACCTCCTCAACTTCATC
>Ga0182027_10000186_pt1 | contig 102824 bp, 61 predicted proteins | sample 712E1DmetaG_FD_121300 | JGI IMG/M metagenome (GOLD analysis project Ga0182027, IMG submission 121300) | Permafrost microbial communities from Stordalen Mire, Sweden - 712E1D metaG (Illumina Assembly) | ecosystem: Environmental > Terrestrial > Soil > Wetlands > Permafrost | place: Sweden...
CCCATCGGCGCTACCCCAGGCGCGCCCCGCCGCCGCCCGAAGAGCCTTCCCCTGCTCCGCCCGACCTGGCCAAAGAAAAAGGCGCCCCCGCCCCGCCCTCCGAAATGAAGCTGGAGCCGCCTACCACCGCCGTCGAATCCAACGTGGTGGACGAGCAACCCGCCCGCCCCTCCGACGCGCCCCCCGGCAGCACGATGAACATCGCCAAGCTCCAGGCCATGGCCATGCCCGACTTGAACCACATGGCCAAGGAAATGGGGATCGAAAACTTCGGCACCATGCGCAAGCACGAGCTGATCTTTCAAATCCTCCAAAAAAACGCCGAGCGCGCCGGCATCCTCTTCTCCGAAGGCGTCCTGGAAATCCTGCCCGAAGGGTTCGGCTTCTTGCGCTCCCGCAGCTTCAATTACCTCCCCTGCCCCGAGGACATTTACGTCTCCCCCTCCCAAATCCGCCGTTTTGACCTCCAAACCGGCAATCTCATCGCCGGCCAAATCCGCCCGCCCAAGGACAAGGAACGCTTCTTCGCCCTCCTCAAAGTCGAGGCCGTGGACACCGAAGACCCGGACAAGGCCAAAGACAAAACCCATTTTGACAATCTAACCCCCCTGTTTCCCGACAAGCGGTTCCTTCTGGAAACCAGCCCGGACGAACTCTCCACCCGCGTGCTCGACCTCGTCTGCCCCATCGGCAAAGGCACCCGCGGCCTCATCGTCGCGCCCCCGCGCACCGGCAAAACGGTCCTCATGCAAAAGCTGGCCAACGCCATCCTCAAAAACAACCCCGAAGCCTATCTCTTCATCCTTTTGATTGACGAACGCCCCGAGGAAGTCACCGACATGGAGCGCTCCTGCAAGGGCGCCGAGGTCATCAGTTCCACCTTCGACGAGCCGCCGGAGCGCCACGTCCAGGTCGCCGAAATGGTCATCGAAAAAGCCAAGCGCATGATCGAGCACAAGCGCGACGTCGTAATTCTGCTGGACTCCATCACCCGCCTCGCCCGCGCCTACAACACCATCCAGCCCCATTCCGGCAAAATCCTCTCCGGCGGCGTGGACGCCAACGCCCTGCACAAGCCCAAGCGCTTTTTCGGCGCCGCCCGCAACATTGAGGAAGGCGGCTCCCTCACCATCATCGCCACCGCCCTGGTGGACACCGGCTCGCGCATGGACGAGGTGATTTTCGAGGAATTCAAGGGCACCGGCAACATGGAAGTCAACCTCGACCGCCATCTGGTGGACCGCCGCATTTTCCCCTCCATCAACATCGAGTTGTCCGGCACGCGCAAGGAAGAACTGCTCTACCATCCCGACGAATACAACAAAGTGGTGATCTTGCGCCGCGCCCTGACCGGCGTGCCGCCCGTGGAGGCGATGGAACTCCTGCTTGGCAAGCTCAAAAAAATCCGCAGCAACATCGAGTTCCTCCTCAGCATGTCCGTCGGTTGAGAGTTTCGAATTGCATTCATCAAGCGCATTACGAGAAAGCCAAAAGATCCATGCAGACGACTGGGAGCAGCCGCTTGGCCATTGCTGGTAGGGACGCCGCGCTGCGGCGTCCGGTCGGCGTAGGGCGCCGACCGTACCAATCCATTTGGACGCATGAGTGAACGAATAGGATTGCAAGATTTAAGCGTTTTGACCGCCACGCGGGGAACCAAGCGAAAAAACCGTAGTGGGCTGCTTTGAAATCTAAGCCACGGGTGAAGCAACAGGCCTTATCCACATGCCAACCTCGGCTTCACGCGCTTGGGCGATTTCGTTAGAATAAGCCGGAGCATCGTATCCGTCTGGCGCAACACGTCAGGGTTTGCGCGACAGATACCCTGCTCCACCTGATTCAGGGATTGGACAAGCGGAAAAATTGTTGCGTGCCAGAGATGGGATTGGTCACTGTGAATTGCCCGTTGACAACAACCGGTGCTGGCAAATTGGTGCTCCAAACCGCCGATGAAAGGTTCGTGGTAGATTGCAGAGTGAAGCCGGCGGCGTTGGTAGGCCACGTCAGCAGCACGGCATTGTCTAAGGGCACAATGTTCAGGAGGAGTGGCGAAAGCAATTTTATAACCACATTCAAACCCGAGGACAAACAATGCACATCGCCTCCAACGCCCACGTCAGCAAAGTCCACCGTAGCACCTTGGCTCAGAAAGTTGGTAAACCCGAATGGGTATTGAGTGTCGACGGACGCCCCGTACGAGTTAACGGAAAACTCCGGGCTCCCGGCATTCAAATTGGTGATGACTTCGAGTATGGCTGCGTATCCGCTAGACTGTAAATTCACGTCCTGGACACGGAAAAAGCCCTGAATCGAGTACACCCCGCTCTGTGGTGCTGTAAAACGAGTTGCAACGGCCAGGCCTTCCGGATCTTCAAGCAGAGTGTCCGGATAGTAAATAACATTGGGAAACATCGTTTCCGAGTAGGGAATCGAGGAGTCATCGACACCGACTGCTACGCTCGTCCCCTCGGCAAGAGAGCCATCATTCCACCAACAAAACAGATTTGTTTGCCCAACAACAGGATAGAAGTTTGTGGTGAGCAGTTGGGCGGTCCCGTTAAAGATGGTGTTTGACCATAAAACGTAACTCCAAACACCGTTGGGATTCGCAGTGGTGCTGAAGTCAGCCACCACGTCAAATTGGGATGTATTCAGCACATTTGTCGAAAGCGTAATGGTAGCCTTTAATCCAGTGCATAGGGCGACATAATTGCCGGAACAAGTGGCGATAAAATCCAGCGTATCACCATAGTTCAGGGAGCATGTAAAACTGAAGGGGTACTCGGTTCCGTTTAGTCCATTACCGGTGTTGAAGTAATACGCGGTGTTAGTGTTGTTGATCTGAATGTTCAGATTGTGGGGATTGGGGTTCATACTTGCTATCTGCAGCCGAAATAGACCCTGAATCTGGAAGGTTCCGTTGGTGGGTGCGGTAAAGCGGACCACAACCGCGTCGCTTTGGGGATCTATCAGTAGGGTGTCAGGATCAAATATAACGCCATTGTATGTTATTTCGCTGGGAGTCAGATCCCCCCAAACGCTGGTTGCGTTTGGGGTGGCTAGACCGTTCCACCAACCGAAGAGCCCCGTCGAGACTTCATTAGCTGTCATTAATTGAAACTGACCGCCCACATTCGTGCACCAGCCGTAGCTCCAGACGCCGTTGGGGTTGGAATTGGTGCTGAAATCAGCCACCGCATCGTAAACATCAGCACGGGCACGGCTTGGCACCAACACGGCACACACCGCCAGCGACAGCACCGCTACGAAGCGCATCTGGAACAAGAAGTGAAAGTGATATGATTTCATAATTCAGCTTTTGATACATTTGAGGCACTTAAAAACAGCTTATAGTTGAAGGATGGCGGGAAACAGTCCGATCCAGGGACAGCCTCCCCTTGCTGCCCAAGGTGTGCTTTGCCGACCGATTGCTTCGAAACTGAAGCTTTCATTCCAGTCTCGATTTTAACTCATTAATTCGAAACCCCGTCAATCCACCATTCTTGCTCAACGGCAGACCAATTAGAGTTAGTTCAAGCCGGAACTCTGTTCTGTCAGGTTTTGAGGAGGTTTAAAACGGACACCAAAACGGATGCGGCTTTATTATTGCGGTCCAGGAAAGGGGTCGGTCCCGCATAATCACATATCCCGCTGACGGCTCTTGCCGATGATGCCGGGCGAGAAGCCGTGCCCCAAGCGCCATCCGCCACCTTCCCCCGTCCGCCATCTTGTCCACCGACTTGTCCGCCAATGTTTCAACGAAGCCGGAAGCCAGGCGAGGGCGGGTCGCCCTCACCGAATTTGGCATCAAGGCAAAACTTCTCCGTGATCTGTCCTCCTGTTCAAATCCTTCTTTCCCTTTCTGGAACCAAGGCAAACCCCGTTAGTGTTCTATTCCCTTCCGTTCATCATCTTTTGTGCTCTCCGCGCTCTTTCGCGGCCAAAATGCCTTATCCGTATTCCACGGATCATCAACCACTTGCAATCAATCCAGTTTCCGATCTCTCAAAACCGCCTCAAAAAATGACCGTTTCGGCAGGCAAAACGGCCTTTGCCCCAAACTATTTTTCATTTTGCATTTTGAATTTTCCATCCCCCACCCCGACTTCACCCCTTTTTTATAGGGTGTTGGTGGCGGTTTGGGGGGTCGTTTTCTGATTTGAAAATCGTACCCACGGTGGGAATGACAAATCTGGAAACCATGCTGTAATGGTTCCATGAATGCTCAATTAGCATCAAATGAAACGGGCGAAGCGACCCCTGCCAGGTCGCAACGACACGGCCACTCTGCGATTTGCCAATTCCCTCGCCCCGCCGCGAGTCAAACCCAGTCAAACCCAGTCAAACCACTTTTTTATGTTCCCTGGACTCCAACAATGGATTGTTCAGCGTCTTTTGCGCCTTTTTGCGGCAATCCAACCCCATCCCAATAAAGGTGAATAAAGGTGGATAAAGGTAAATAAAGCCAAAAAAATAAAATCCATGCCTCAAAATTCCAAAATCTCCCGCCTGCCTTCCCACCTCCGCCCTCCACCCGTCACCCCCCCACAAAAACCAACCCGCCCAGTACCGCAACGGAACCGACAGGACACCGGTTATGGTAAGTTATGGTAAGCTACGGAAGGTTATGGAAGGTTATGGTAACTTCCCGGCTTCTGCCGCCAAATCCGCCGCCTCCCGAAAAAACGTCTTTTGCTCGCACTGGGGCGTGGTATGTTAGGGCCATCTTTTGTGAAAATATCTCATTCTTTAATCGCGGCGGTTTTGGCGGCCGGCCTTTTCGCCGCCTGCCGGCGCGATGATCAGGTCCAGACTTACTCCGCACCCAAGGAGCAGGCGCCTGCCGCCCAAAACCAGCCCGCGCCCGCCACCGCCATGACCGATCCCAACGCTCCGCCGGTCACGGTCAATCCCGCTCCGATCCACTGGACCACGCCCGCCACTTGGAAAGAACTCGCGCCCACCACCATCCGCAAAGGAAACCTGGTCGCCCCAGGCCCGGATGGCAAACAGGCGGAGGTGACCATCACCTCGTTCCCCGGCGACGTCGGGGGCGCGCTCGCCAACGTCAACCGCTGGCGGCGCGAGAACGGCCTGGGCGAGGTCGCGGAAAACGACCTCACGTCGGAACAGGCGGTGGTGGATTCCATTGCGGGAAAACTCTACGATATTTCCGGCGCGTCGGCGCGCACGGTCGTGGCGGTGATTTCGCGCGAGGGCGCTTCCTGGTTCTTCAAAATGCGCGGAGACCCGGACGCGGTGGCCGCCGCGCGACCGGCCTTTCTTGAGTTTTTGTCATCGGTCCATTTCGACGGCGCGGACGCAGCCATCCCAGCCGCCGATCCGCACGCCGGCATGGACATGGCCGGCGCGACCGCCGAAGGCCCAAAATGGAACGCCCCGTCGAACTGGAGCGAAGCTCCCCCCGGCCCGATGGTGCTCAAAAGCTATTCCGTGCCAGGCGATGCCGGCCAAAAAGCCACCGTGAGCATCAGCGTTTTTGCCGGCGAAGCGGGCGGCACTCTGAACAACGTCAATCGCTGGCGCGGCCAGATCGGTTTGCCCGCCATCGAGCAGGCTGCTCTGGCGCAGTTCACCGAGTCGCTGGACGTGGCGGACGGGAAAGCCACGCTGGTGGATTTCGCCGGCAAAGATTCCAAAACCGGCCAGCCCAGCCGCTTGGTGGCGGCGATTGTGGCGCATGGCGGCGAAACCTGGTTCTATAAATTGACGGGAGACGGGCCGGTGGTGGGCCGGGAGAAGGAGAACTTCGTCAAATTGGTCCAGACCGCCCGCTACTGACCCATGCTCAGCCGCTGCGTCAATCTCCTGACTTCGTTGCGCCTGACGGTGGTCTGCCTGGGGCTGGCTTTCATTTTGGTTTTCGTCGGCACGCTGGCGGAGGTGCAACTGGGGCTTTATCAGGCGCAGGCGCAAATTTTCCGCAGCTTCTTTGTCTATTGGACGCCGGCGGGAACCCACCTCAGAATCCCGGTTTTCCCGGGCGGCTGGCTGATCGGGCTGACGCTGCTGGTAAATTTGCTGGCCGCCCATATCAAACGATTCCGCTTCGAGCGGAGGAAGACCGGCATTCTGCTCATTCACGCCGGCCTGATTTTTTTGCTGCTCGGCCAGTTTCTGACCGAGATGTTTCAGATCGAAAGCCAGATGCGCCTCCCGGTCGGCGGAACCATGAATTACGCCGAGGACAGCCGCAAACACGAATTGGCGGTGGTTGATGTCACCAATCCCGGCCACGACCAGGTTACCGCCATCCCGGAATCGCTCCTGGCCCAGGGAGGCGAAATCCCTCTTCCCGGCCTGCCCTTCTCCTTGCGTGTCAAAAATTACTTCCAAAACTCCGAACCGGCCGGCCCAATGTCCGGCGGCGGCGGCTTGAAACTCAAGGCCAGCCAGGGATACGGCCAGCGCCTGCTCTTCACCCCCGCGCCCGAGGCCAAACGCATGGACGACGAGAACAAGCCCGCCGCGCTGGTCGAGGTGGCCGCCAACAACGCTTCCTTGGGTGATTGGACGGTGTCGCTGTGGTTTACGAAACATCCGTGGGTATCGTTCCTGCAAAATGGTTTTGGCGATCTGATGAAGGTATCGTTTGCCGAGCCGCAACGTTTCACCGTGGCGGGCCGCACCTATGAAATGGCGCTCCGGTCGGTGCGCTACTACAAGCCTTACACGATCACGTTGCTGGAGTTCAAACACGGTCTTTACGCGGGGACGGCCATTGACAACAATTTCTCCAGCAAGATTCATTTGAGCGATCCGGCGCGAGGCGAGAACCGCGACGTGCTCATCCACATGAACGCTCCCCTCCGCTACGGCGGGGAGACATTTTATCAGGCGGGCTTCGAGCCGGGCGACCAGGTCTCCGTTTTGCAGGTGGTGCGCAACCCGGCCTCCCTGACGCCGTACGTGGCCTGCTCGCTGGTGGCGCTCGGATTGATCGTTCAATTCTTGACTCATTTGTTCGGCTTCGCCCGGAAGCGCGCGCAACAACTCAAGCCCGTGCCCGCGCCCGGGCAACCGCCCGCCGGCGTTTTGGAGCCGGCCCTGGCGGCAAAAAGGAGCGGCCCATGAAGAAATGGCTGCCCTGGATTTTGACCGGCTTCTGCGCCGCGTGGTTTTTGTCCGGCGCGCAGGCGCCCAAACCGCGCAACGGTTTCGACGTGGCGGCATGGGGCCGCCTGCCTGTCCTGCTCAACGGGCGCGTTCAGCCCCTGGATTCCGTGGCCCGCAATTCGCTCCTGAGCATGAGCGGCACTTCCACCGTGCGGACGACCAACGGCGCGCTTTCCGCCTCCGAGTGGTTGTTGGAAGCCATGACCGATCCCGCCGCCGCCGATCAGCGGAAGATTTTCCGCGTGCAGCATCCCGATCTCGCCGGGATCTTGGGCGGGACCAACGGCGACCTGCCGCGCTTTTCCTTCAACGACCTGACCAACCAATTGAGCTATCTTGACACGCAAGCGCAGCAACTTCGGGACTTCGAGAAAGACAAGGGCGAGGAGGCGGAAAAACTGCGCAAGCCGGTCGAGAAAGACCTGATGCATTTGTATGACAGCCTGGTGCTCTATAACCGCATCAAGAACAGCCTTGAGCCGGAGGGAACCGGGGACTTTCAGAAGGAGTTGGAGAGCTACCAGCAGGCCATCCCCCTGGGCCGCGTGGCCCTGCAAAACAGCGAGGATGGCAAGCCCGCCAACCAGCAGGATTTGCAGCGCATCTCCTTTTTCTTCCACCGCTATGAGGAGTTGTCCAACGTCGCTTATCCGCGGATGGTTCCCCCGTTGCCGGACCAGCCGCGCGACGCCTGGTCAAACGTGGGGACCAATTTGATGCGCGCCATGGCGACGGGCGCGGTGAGCCAGCCGGTGAAATACTTCGCCGCCATGTCCAGCGCGTTCAACCGGAATCAGCCCGGGGAATTCAACCAGGCGGTGGCCCAATATCGCGTCTGGCTCCAGCAGAATGACTTATATTCCGCATTAGGCAAGGGTGCGCAGGAATTCTTTTTCAATCAAATCCAGCCGTTCTACGTGAGCATGATCATCTATGTCGCCGCCCTCACCCTGGGCTGCCTGTTCTGGATCAATTTGTCGCCGGCGTTGCGCCAGTCGGGATTTTACCTGCTGGTTCTCGCCTTCGTCATTCACACCCTTGGGCTGCTGTTTCGCATGCACTTGGAAGGACGCCCGCCTGTGACCAATCTCTATTCGGCCGCGGTCTTCATCGGCTGGGCGGCGGTGATCTTTGGCATCGCTTTGGAACGCATCTTCCAAGGGGGCATCGGCGTGGTCTGCGCCGGCCTCATCGGTTTCGTCACTCTGAACATTGCCGATCATCTGGCGTTGAACGGCGACACCCTGGAAATGCTCCGGGCCGTCCTCGACACCAACCTGTGGCTCTCCACTCACGTCGTGGTGGTGACGCTGGGGTATTCCTCCATGTTTGTCGCGGGGTTGCTGGCGATCATCTATATCGTGCGGGGATTTTTTACGCGCTCGCTCACGCCCGAGTTGGGCAAGACGCTGGCTCGGATGGTCTATGGCATCGTTTGTTTTGCCACCCTCTTCAGTTTTGTCGGAACCATTCTCGGCGGGATTTGGGCCGATCAATCCTGGGGCCGATTCTGGGGCTGGGACCCCAAGGAGAATGGGGCGTTGTTGATTGTCTTGTGGAACGCGATGATCCTGCACGCCCGCTGGGGCGGGATGATCCGCGAGCGCGGGCTGATGGCCATGGCGGTCTTTGGCAACATTGTCACCAGCTTTTCCATGTTCGGCGTCAACATGCTCGGCATCGGCTTGCACTCCTATGGTTTCATGGATGGACAATTTTACTGGCTCATGGCTTTCGACGCCTCCCAAGTCGCGCTGATTGTTCTGACGCTGATGCCGTCGCGTTACTGGTCCAGTTTCAAGTCCGCCCCGCCGCCCGCCGCGCCCGCCCCGCCCGCTGCTTCCCCCGCGACGACTTGCGGCATGTAGTTTTTGTATTTTGCCGGAGGATCCTGTCCAATTGCCATCCGTGCCACGGCGGTTACGGGCGCCAAACCGCCCGATAAAACTGTGTGCCGGACGACAAGGCATTGGTGAGGTTGATCGTGCCGCTGGCCGGCGTATTGGTGGAAATCGCAATCCAATTCGTCGAGGTCAAATTGGTGGACATTTGGATCACGTACGGCACCCCCGCCACGCCCTGCAACTGGAAAACGAACTGGCCGGGCGGCAGCGCCGCCGCCGCTGGCACGACGAGTAATGGCGCTGCCGGCGTCAGCGCGAGTACTGTGGCCGAATAGGGCGCGAAAGTGTGGTTGAAGTTCGCCCCGGCGACCGGGAAATTTGTCTGCGCGATGTCCGGCGACCCGATGCCGGTGCGCGCCGCCTCGTCCTGCGGGATGCCATACGAGTAAGCGGTCGCGTTGGAGAACGGCGCGTAACCGGCCAGGCTGATGGCGGCATTGAGGTGGGCGTAGGAACTCTTGTTGACCACGAGCAGCGTCAGGCCGCCGTTGGTGCGCCGCACGGCATAGGCGGAAAGCAGTTCATAATCATTGGTGGCGGCGACAACCGTATCCCCGCCGCGCGCGAAATACTGCATCAGCTTCATGCAGTAGAAGCTCGGGTAGCGGTTGGGCGGCACAGCATTGCCATTCACACAGCCCCCATCGGTGATAAAACTGCCGGAACTGTTGGTGCGCCAGCCATACAACGCATTGTCCGAATTCGCCACCGCGCTCTGGCCGTTGCGCAGATCCCACCATAGAAGCGTGTTGAATTCCGTCTGCAGGATTTGCCCGATCATGTCCGCATAAAATAATCCCCCCACCAAACTGATCCACTGTTTGTCGCCTTCCGGGCCAAATTCGGTTGCGTCCAACTCAACGTTGGCGGCCGCGATGCTTCCCAGATAGTCATTCAGCATCTGGCGCAGGCTGGCCGCATTGATCCCCCATGTCTTGGTCCAAAGAAGATTATAGGTATCGCCATCGCCCGGCGCATAGTTGTGTTCAATCAGAAAATCCGGCCTCACATTGTTGCTGCGCAGATACGTCAGCATCACCGGGGTCCAGCCATTGTGCGTCATGCCCGTTGCCGGATTGACCACCGGATGATTCGTGTAGTTCGCCGTGCCATCCTCGGTCGTGTCCGCCACGGCCCCGATTTTGATGGTCGGGTCCACCGCCTTCATCTGGCTGTAATAGCTGCTGAAACGCTGGGCGTAAGTCCACGGATCGTGGGGCAGATAGGGGAGATTGGTGTTGAGGTCTTCTTCCCAACTGCCGCCCACCTCGTTGCCCACCTCCCAGTACTTGACGTAACAATGATTGGTGAGGTTGCAAAACCGCACCCAGTCCGCCGCCTGCTGCGGGGTGCCGCTGCCGTAATTGACGATAAAGAACACCTGTGCGCCGGTGTTGGTGGCCACGTGAATGAAATTGGTCGTGCGCGAGCCCCAGCCCTGGAGTTCGTTGGTCATGAAATAAGTGTCCCCCCAACTGCCGCCGGGCCAGCGCAACGCCTGGTTCTTCATCTCACTCAACACCGAAGTTGTGGACGGGGTGTCCAGACTCCCGTCCCACGCAGCGGCGTTGACACCGAACAAACGAGCGTCCACCGTGCGCACCCGATTCGTGGCCTGGACGCTCAAATGGACGGTGGCGGGCGGCGTGTTGGCGGTCAATGAAACGTCGTCGAGGTAGAAAATCGGCTGCTTGGTGCCGCTCCAATTGTTGATCCAGAGGTAGTTCAGGTTCGTTGTGTCGGCCACACCCAGGGAGGCGAGGGACACGGTGATCTGCTGCCAGGTGTTGGCTGGCAGCGGGCCGATGTTTACCGATGGCCCGTCCGCGCCGTTGATGCTGGCGGCCACCTGCAATTGCTGGCCGCCGCTCGTCCCGCCATTCACCCAGAACGTGAAGTTGGTGTAGAGGGAAGCGTCCATCGGGTCATGGACGAACCAGATTCTGGTATAGGCAGGCATGGTGGCACTGATGGAATTGCTGCCGGAATGAACCGGAGTGGAGTTGCTGAAATTGAGGGTGGAACCGTAACCCCAATTTGCCCAGCCGTTGTTCAGCATCTCGCTGTACACGAGCTGGTCGTCATTGGCCAAAGTCGGTGAGGCCAGGGCCAGAAGCACCGCACCGGCCAAAGTGAACCACCAGCGAGGGGTTAAGTTCTTCAATGCACCCTTGTTTAAATGACGGGGCTCAACGCAGAAAAAATGACTGCTGCCTGAACGGTGATTTCGATGCATGATGCTTGATCATTACAACCCAAGTGGAATAAATCCTCAATAGCAAATGCTGGCAATCACCTCTCCCCCCCTCAGGGTCATACTCAACCCGACTCTGGACATTTAACACGCGAGTTCTCATCATGGGGATGAGCTAAGGTTAATGATTAGTTATTTCCGTGGCATGACCGATACCGAAAAATTGCTGTGCGAACTCATCGCGCTGCCGAGCGTGAACCCGGCCTTTTTGCCGGCCAACGACCGGCGCGCCGGCGAAGGACGGGCGGCTGAATTTCTGGCCGCCATGGCCGCGCAAGCGGGATTGGATGTGGATTTTCAAAAAGTCCAGCCGAGCCGATCGAATTTGATCGCGACGCTCAGGGCCACGGGCAACGCCAGGCAACGCATCCTCCTGGCCCCTCATCTGGACACAGTGCCGGCGGCTTCCGAGGAACAGTTTGTTCCGCGTCTCAAAGGCGGGCGGCTTTACGGACGCGGCGCGTGCGACACCAAAGGCTCCGTCGCCGCGATGCTCTCAGCCCTATGCCAACTGGCCCATCACGGCCCGCGACCGGCTGAAACGGAAATTGTTTTCGCGGGGTTGGTGGATGAGGAGCACCACCAAGCCGGCGCGCGCGCGCTGGCGGCCAGCGGGTTCAAAGCCGATTTGGCCATCGTGGGCGAGCCGACGCGGCTGAAAATTGTCACGGCCCACAAAGGCAGTCTCTGGCTGGCCTTGAAAACCCGCGGCAAAGCCGCCCACGGCTCGCGGCCCGACCTGGGCCGCAACGCCGTCCATGAAATGGCGCGCGTGGTCTGCCTGCTGGAAACGGATTACGCGCGGCGCTTGCGCCAAAGGCGGCATCCGGTGCTGGGACACGCGACGGTCAGCGTGGGAGTCATCGCGGGCGGCACGCAGCCAAACATCGTGCCGGATTCCTGCCGGGCCAGCGTGGACCGCCGGACGCTGCCCGGGGAAACGGAGCGATCCGTGCGGGCGGAGTTGATGGCGTTGTTTCGCAGCCGAAAGCTGCGCGTCAACATAGCCAGCGAAAAGCAGTTGGCGTGTTTGCCAATGGAAACAGACGCCCGCCTTCCGCTGGTGCGGCGGCTTTTTGCCGCCGCGGGCCAGAAAAAAGCGGCGGGGGTGGATTATTTCTGCGATGCCTCGGTGCTGGCGCGCGCGGGAATTCCGAGCGTGGTGTTCGGGCCGGGCGATATCGCCCAAGCCCACACGGCGGATGAGTGGGTGGGGCGAAAATCGCTGGAGGCGGCGACGGCACTGCTGGCGAAGTTTTTGCGATTGCTGCCATAAATTTAATGACTTCGACCAGCAAATCCTCCTTTTTCCGGCAAAGCGGCTGGATGGTGATCGCGACTTTCCTCGGCGGCATCTTCATGGCCGGCGTTCAATTCCTCGCCCAAAAAGATGGCGTGCTGGAAAACACCGATTGCAACAACTTCGTCGCCCTGCTGACGTTGTTGATCGTTATTGGCGGGGTGCCGTCGGCGGCTCTGCAAACGATTTTTGCGCAGCAGGCTGCGGCGGCGGTGACGCCGGAAAAAAACGCGGAGTTGAGCGCGACCACCCGCGCCCTGCTCCGGACCACCTTCCTCTTCTGGTTTGTCATGGCCGGCCTGGTGATGATTTTCCTGGGACCGGTTTCCGCAGTCCTGGGAGTCAATGATCGCGCGGCACTGCGCATCGCCATGATGGCGGCGCTGTCGGCCTTGTGGCTTCCCACTTTCAAAGGGGTGCTGCAAGGGATGCACCGCTTTGCCTCCTTGGGCTGGCTGCTCATCGTGGAAGGCGCGGCCCGCCTGGCCACATTTATTTTGCTCGTCATCTTGCTCAAGGGCCGGGCGGCGGGAGGATTGTGGGCGGTGTTCGCCGCCCAGTATCTCACCCTGGGCATCGCCGTCTGGCTGACCCGGGACGTGTGGGGCGCAAAAACATCGGCGGCCTTCTCCTGGAGGGCGTGGCTCATCCGGGGCGCGCCGCTGACCTTGGGCATGGGGGCGCTGATCTTCATCTCCCGGCTGGATAATTTGTTCACCAAGAGCCTCTTTTTTAATTCGAACGATGTGAAGGTGTACAATTGCGCCATGTTCATTGGATTTGCCATCACCCAATTCATCGCGCCCATCACCAACGTGATGTTCCCAACCATTGTTCGTAATCTCGCGCTTTCCAGGAAAACCGACGCTTTGTTCTTGACGCTGGCGGTGACCGGGGCTTTTGCCTGCCTGGCGGCCTTGGGCTGCACGCTCTTTCCCAGGCTGCCGGTGGCGATTCTTTTTCCCAAACAGATGGGGGCGGCGGCGCTGGTGCCGTGGTTCGCCTGGGCGCTCCTGCCGTGGACGCTGGCCAATGTGCTGGTGCAGAACCTGCTGGCCCGCGGACAATTCTCCGCCGCGCCCTGGCTCATTCTGGTGCCCATTTTCTACGGGCTGGCCCTCCTTCTCCAGGCCCCCGCGCTGGTGAGGATGCCCGACCTCGCCGCCTTCGCCAGAATCATCCAAACCCTCGGCTTCTTCTGCCTGTTGTTGTTTTCCGTGGCGGCCTGGTTCACTTGGCGCAAGCCGGCTAACGAAGCTTTGGATCGGGGTTCGGCGGATGGGCGTTGAGCTTCCTGTACAGCCAGTTCTCCACAGGAAAGAAGAGTTTCCGCAGCGGGTTGAACGGCGAGTAAATCCACCGCAGCCGTATAACTGACAGCAGCATGGTCAGCGAGGTCCGGCCCAGCGCCACCTTTGATCCCACCTTGTCCGTCCATTCCGTCGGCGCCTCCAGAACGCGGAACCCCTCCCGCTTGAGCAAAAAAAGCAGGTTGATATCGAAGGCCATGTCCGCGATGCAGAGGGAGGAGTGGATTTCATCCACGGCGGCGCGGCGCATGATCTTGGCGCCGCATTGCGTGTCCCGGATGTTCATGTGAAACAAAAACTGGACGATCCGGTGGAATACGCGGCTGGCAAACTGCCGCCGGCCCGTTTGCATCTGGTGCAGCACGGCCCCCGGAATCCAGCGCGAGCCAATCACACAATCCGCCTCCCCGGCGCGCCGCGCCAGATCCAGGAAGGCGGGCGGCTCGGTGGCCCCGTCGGCATCCACATAACCGATCAAATCGGCGCGAGGCGCCAGGCGCAAACCTTCGATCAGCGCCCCACCCTTGCCTATCGGCGCGGGAAATTCCAGGGCGCTGACTTCGGGAAATTCCGCGCCCACCCGCCGGACCACGCCCAAGGTATTGTCGCGGCAACCGTTGAGCACAACCACCAGTTGAAAATTGCCCCGGTAATTCTGGCGAAAGTATTCCGCGTATCCGCGCAATACCGGCTCGATCCGGCCCTCTTCGTTGTAGGCCGGTATCAGCAATAAAATACTGGAATTGACCTCGTCCACGCGCCCGCTAATACCACTTCCGAAATCAAAATGCACTTCCAGATTTTACATGCCCCCGCCCAGTTTGCCGCTTGCCACACTGTGGTTCCCCGCTACCCTTCCCCCGTGAACCTTCTTTTCATCGGCGACATCGTGGGCGAACCGGGACGCCGCGCCGTCAAACAGCTTTTGCCTAATTTGCGCGCGGATCTTCGGGTGGACTTCGTGGTGGCCAATGGCGAAAACGCCGCCGGCGGCGCCGGCATCACCGTCAACACCGCCAACGAAATCTTCGATGCCGGCGTGGACATCATGACCACCGGCGACCATCTCTGGGACCAGCGGGAAGTCACCATCCTCCTCCAGACCGAAGCGCGCTTTTTGCGGCCGCTGAATTATCCCCCGGGCGTCATCGGCCGGGGCAGCACCGTCTGGCATTCTGAAAAACTTCCCCCCGTGGCCGTCCTTAATTTGCAGGGCCGCACCTTCATGCCGCCCCTGGAAAATCCCTTTTTGTGCGGCAGGACCGAAGCCGAACTCTTGCGCCAGATCACCAAACTCATTTTTGTGGACATGCACGCCGAGGCCACCTCCGAAAAAATCGCCCTCGCCCGGATGCTCGATGGCCTCGTCAGCGCCGTGGTCGGAACTCACACCCACGTCCAAACCGCCGACGAACAAATTTTCCCCGGCGGCACCGCCTACCTGAGTGACGCCGGATTCACCGGCCCGCACGAGAGCGTGTTGGGCCGGGAAATCGAACCGGTCATCGAGCGCTTCCGCGCCAACACCCCGCAAAAATTCGACGTGGCCAAAGCCCGCATTCTCCTGCAAGGCGCGTTGATCGAGATTGACTCCAGCACCGGCCGCGCCTTGAGCATCCGCAGAATTTCCGAGCCGCTGTCCGCCAGGGAGGGGTGATCCTCCGCCTCCCCACGCTGTCAACCATGCCAAAACAAAGCTCACAATGGGATTTCGGCGGGGAGCTTTTTCCCCTGGAGGCCACGCGGCGGATCTTCTCCGTCACCGAGTTGACGGCCGACATCCGGCGCGCGCTGGAAAAGCAAATCGGCCAGGTCTGGGTCACGGGCGAAATCACCAATTTCCGGCGGCAGACATCAGGACACGTTTATTTCACCCTCAAAGACGCGGGCGCGCAGTTAAGCTGCGTGCTTTTCCGCGGCGATTCGGTGGCCAATCGCTCCGTCCTGGCGGACGGGCGCAACGTGATTCTCAAGGGCCAGCTCACCGTCTATGAGCCGCGCGGACAATATCAATTGCAGGTGCTGGCGGTGGAGCTGCAAGGCCTCGGCGCCCTCCAGGCCGCCTTTGAAAAACTCAAGCAACGCCTCGGCGCGGAAGGGCTTTTCGCGCCGGAACGAAAACGTCCGTTGCCCCCTTTTCCGCAACGCATCGGCCTGGTCACCTCGCCCGCCGGCGCGGCCATTCGCGACGTCTTGCACGTAATGCGGCGGCGCAATCCGACGGTGGAAATTATTTTGGCTCCGTGCGCCGTGCAGGGCGCGGGCGCGGCGGCGGAGATCGCGGCGGCCATCGGGCTGCTCAATGAGTGGTCGCAAAAATCATCGGCGCCGCTGGATGTGATCCTGCTCACGCGCGGCGGCGGCAGCCTGGAAGACCTTTGGGCGTTCAACGAGGAGGCGGTGGCCCGCGCCATATTCGGCTCCGCCCTGCCGGTGGTCTCGGCCGTCGGCCACGAGATTGATTTCACCATCAGCGACTTTGTGGCGGACGCGCGCGCGGCCACGCCGAGCGCGGCGGCGGAGATTTTGACGGAAGGCGTTTTTTCCAAAGCGGGATGGGTGGCGCAAATTCCGGCGCAGTTGGGGGACAAAGTCAGGCGGCGCCTGCTGGGCGAGCGGCGGAACTTTGAGCAGTTGGCCCGCCGGCTCCAATCGCTGCACCCGCGCCGGCAATTCAACGAACGCCGGCAACAAGTGGACGAATTGCACCTGAGGATTTCGCGGTGCGCGCGGCGGGAATTGGACGCCCTGCGCCAGGCCTGGCAAAACCAGCGCGAGCGCCTGGCGCGTCTGCGCCCAATCCGGGCGCTGGCCCTCCGCCGGGAATCGCTCGAACGCCTGCGACGGCGACTGGACGAGCAAACGCGCCTGCGCCGCCAAAGTTTGCGCGAGCGCTGTGCCGCGCTGGCGGGCCGTCTGCATTTGCTCGGCCCGGAGCAGGTGCTGGCCCGCGGCTATTCCATCACCCTGGACGCCGCCACGGGCCGCATCCTCCGCGCCGCCGCCGAAACCCGCCCCGGCCAAAAGTTGACGACGCGGCTGAGGGCGGGCGAAGTCAGCAGCATCGTGACCGGCAAGCCTTAAACCTGATTCACCCCCAAGATGTTCTCCGAAATTGACCCAAATGCGGCTGGCAACCTGACCGGCCAACTGGTCGCTGCCACGCTGGCGTCGCTCGGCATTTGGAAGTGCGTTTCCATCTCGCACCGCCCAGCCACCAATGCGTCATGTGTTTTGTCGCTCGCCCTGTTTTTGATGATCTTACCTATCGGGGTGGCAGTGAATGCGCTTTCCCAGTCCAACCTCGCGTCGCCGTTATTCCTTCTCGTGATCGTGCTTTTGAAACTGGGAATTGCTGCGGTCGCGACTGTTCTGGCCATCTGCGGACTGGTGCAATACGCGGGCGCAAACGGGCGATTCACCCAAGGCCGTCCCCAGGCAATTTGCGCAATCGTTTTCAGCGGACTGGCTGCAATGGTCGGGGTAGCTGACTTCTTGCGACCCCATCCCCCAATACACCAACCCTCCTCCGGTGCGGTGCTCTCGTTCAACGATTTGAATTACAGATTTTCCGCGCCCGGCCGCCCTTGGGTGCAGACCAGCGCCAAAGCTGTCAACTCCACCGCCTCCCTCGCCTTTATGCGAAGTTATCCGGAAACATGGTTTGCGATCTTTGCCGAGGCGCTTGGGAACACGCCGCTTTCGACTGAAGACCTGGCCGACTTGGCACGTGACCGGATGAAGAGTGCGTCGCAGTCTTCCCACCCCGGCGAAAGATTGCCGCGGCGAAATGGACGCTTAAGCGGCTTGGAAGTCTACACGGAAGCCACCACTCAAAACCAACAAATTTTTTGGGTGCAATGGTTTTGCGTGACCAACGGTTGGGCCTATCAATTGACGACTTGGGGGAAAACCACACAACGCCAGGAGGTGCTCAACGCCGCACAGGACATGATGAGCCGTTTTGAGTTGGTGGATTATCAGCGCCGCCCGCCGCCGGCCGGCGGAAGCCTGGCGGAGGATTTTACGTCGACAAATTTTGGCTACCGGGTTCATTCCGCCAATTCTGGCTGGCGAGCATGGCCGAAATTGGACACCGTTTCTCCATCCGCTTCCTTCGGCATGTTGCGTGGGGAAGATGTGGCGCTGACGGTTACCGCAGTGTCCTTCTTCGATCTGAAGCCAGAGCCAGAGGCGATTTATCGCGGTCTTTTCGCCCTGGCGAACAGAACGGACGCGCTGCAGAACGCCCATAAAATTCAGGAGCAAGCGATGGACGGCGTCGAGGCAACCTCCACTCCAAGCCCAACGGGAACCAAAGAATTCACCTATCGTTTCAAAGCACTGCAAGGCGGCGGATTCGGTTACTTCGTCCAAGCGTGGGTGGAATCCAAAAATCCGCACGCGGACACGCTTCTGGAGGAAGCGATGTCACGCGTGGAGTTTTTGGACCGCCCCCTCTCGCCTCCGGATCCGGCCAGACTGAGCGAACGGGAAATCCGCGTCGAGCGCCTGGCGGTCAACAGCGTCGGCCTGGCCTATTACAACGCCCAGCGATATGGTGAAAGCGCGCGCTTTTTCAAGCAGGCGGTCGCGCTGGGTGGCCTCCAGACCAACATGGCTTATCTGGAAAACTTGACTCTTGCCTACAAGCAATCCGGCAATTACGCAACCGCATTGGAGGAACTGGAAAAGCACCCCGATTATGTTAATTCTCAAACCAAACTCGCTGCCAACCGCGCCTTCTTCCAAAGCCGCCTGGGCCAGGTTGATTCGGCTTTGACCAATTACGAAAAACTTTTCGCCGACGGCTTCAATGCCAAGGATCATTTCAACGAATACATCCGTTTGCTCTCCCAACAGAACCAGCCGGACAAGGCTCTGGCCGCCATCCAATTGCATTTGCAGAAGGAAGATTCTCCGGACCTCCGGCTGCTACAGGCCGCCTTGCTCAAACGGACCAAGAAATTCGACGAGGCCATCGTCATCTTGCGGGCGCAACACGAAAAGAACCCCTTCCACGCAGGCATTGCTTTTTCCTTGGGCGACGCTTTGATCCAAGGCGCGAGGCCCAGTGAGGCGCTGCCGTTGAGCGAAGAGATGATGAAGCAATCCGGGTCCTCGGCGTCAGCGTGGTTGTTGAAAGGCCGCGCGCAGTTCGGTTTGAAATGGTATCGGGAGGCCAAAGAATCCTTTGAAAATGCCATCAAAGAAGCCCCCTCCGACACAGAGGCGCGACAATATCTCCAGGTCCTGGCCGGAATTCTCGGCGAAGGTTCCAATGTGGCGATTGCAGAGCCGCTTGATCCCGTCGCGCTGCCGTCCCAACTCACCAATGCCCCGCCCGCTCCGGCCGCTGATTTTGCCCGCGAGGAAGGCGCCTATTACGCCCGCCTGATCACCGCGGTTTCATACCAGCAGGGCAAGGAATATAAAAGAACAGATTGTTTCTTGGCCCGCGTGCTCTCGCCAACCGGGGTTTCCTCCTTTAGCACGTTTCAAACCTCTTTCAACCCGCTGAATGAAGAAGTCTATGTGAATGAAGTGTTGGTTAAGGATGCCGCCGGCAATCTCGTCACCATGGGGAGAACGGCGGATTATTACGTCTTGGATGACCGCTCCAGTTCGTCCGCGAATAACCAGAAAGTGTTGAACATTCCCGTGGCCGGCTTGCAGCCGGGATTCAATCTCAGTGTGACCATCACGCGCCGCGAATTGGGGCAGCCGAAGGAATTTACCTTTTTGCCTTGCGCCCTTTCCAGCCCTTTTCCCGTTCAGGAACGGGCGTTGTATTATGCGGGCGACACCAATGCCATCCGCTTCGCCAGTTCGCCCAACCTCGCCCCTGAGTGTGTGGATCATGGCTTGCTTTGGCGGCAAGCGGATCCCCCGGTCAGCCGATGGGAACCGCTGGCGCCCCGCACCGCCGATTACGTGCCGGAGATCTGGCTCAACGACGCCAGGGCGCGCTGGCCGGAACTGGTGACAAACTATCTGGCCGCCATTCATGAGCGCCTGGAACTGCCCGCGGCACAAAAAGAATTGGCCGGTCAGCTCGCGGCTCGGGGGACAAACGTCCCTCAGAAAATTGCGGCCATCGCCGATTACATCCAGACCAATTACACCTATAAAGCCATTGAATTTGGCCGGCGCGCCCGCACCCCGCAACCGCTGGCGGACGTCGTGCGAAACAAATTTGGCGATTGCAAGGACCATGCCGCCCTCGCCATGCAGATGCTCCAAGCCGCCGGCATCCCATCTTTCCTGGCGTTGCTCAATACGACCGGACCGGTGCGGCAGGATTTGCCTTCCTTGGATCAATTCAATCACATGATTGTCTGCATTCCGCAGCCGGGCGCCACTGTCTTCCTCGATTGCACCGCCAAGGCGTTTGATTTGAACGCCGATGCTTACGGACTGGCGGGGCGGCAGGCCTTGGTTCTGGACGGTGACAATCCGCATTTTGAACCAATTCCGGCCTACTCCACCAACGCCAGCGTCATCTCCCTCCACCGGTCCGTCGAGTTGACCAACATTACCGACGCGCTGATCCGGGAAACCGTCCAGTTTAACGGGCTGCACGCCGGCTTCTACCGCGCCTGGTTTCGCAGTATCCCCGCCGCCAGCCGCCGCACTTATGTCATCGATCTTCTGATCGGCGTTTCCGCGGATTTGCACAATTTTAGTATTGATGGATTGGACGACCCTCACGCTCCCTTGGTGGTGAATATGACTTATCTGGCCCGCGGCCTGTTTCATTCCTTTGAAAAAGAGATCAGCGGAAGCGCTCCGTTCTATTTTGAGCGCGCTATTCTTCTGGATCAAACCGTCGAAAAACGAACGACGCCCTTTGAAATTGCCATCCCGCTCACCATGGAAGGCGCGACCGACATCCAGAATCCTCCACTCTTCATCGCCATACCGCCTCCCAACCCCGATCAAAAAGTCGAAAACCAATTTGTCGTGGGCCATCTATCCTCTGCCGCCAACCAAACGGGCTGCCATCTCACCTATCTTGTTTACGTGCCTGCCGGACGATTCCCTTCAGAACTGTACTCCTCTCACAACCAAGCCATGCAACAAGTTGTGGACACATTGGCCACAAAAATTGTCTTCGCCAAAAAAGCGAAATAATTAAAACTGTCTTTTTGGCGGGAATAGTGCTTTGCTGGCAAGCATGATTCGGTCTTGGATTTGGATGCCATAAGCTTTCTCCTGCAATGTCTCCCAATGCCAGCACACCTCCGGCCCCCAAAACACGCGCAAGCGCGCCCCGCGCCGCGCGCGCCTTTTCCCTGATTGAACTGCTGGTCGTGCTGGTCCTTCTCCTCATCATGACCACGATGATGAACAGCCGTTTGTCCGGCTCTCATCGCCGCACCGCCCGCGAACTGTGCCGGAAAAATCTCCAGGAAATCTTTCTCACCCTCACCATTTACGCCAATGACAACCAAGGAGCCTTCCCGTTGCTCAAAACCGCCAGGAGTTCGGAAGAGCCCCTCAGCCTCCTCGTGCCCCGGAGCACCACCGAAACGGCCATGTTCATCTGCCCCGGCAGCCAGGACAAGGCGCTGGCCGAAGGCGAACCCTTCGCCCAACACCGGATCAGTTACGCCTTTTACATGGGGCGGACCACCAACAACACCGCGTCGGAGGCCATCCTCACGGACTGGCAGGTGGACAATTCGCCCAAAACCAAGGGCCAGCCCCTCTTCTCGCCCGACGGCAAAAAGCCCGGCAACAATCATCACAAGGATGGAGGCAACCTTCTTCTTGGCAGCGGCGAGGTCGTCGCTTCCGGCCCGAAAGCGGCCCGGGATTTGCCCCTTCCGCCCGGAATCACTTTGCTCAATCCGCAGCCATGAACATCAAAATTCAATGCTCCTGCGGCGCCCGTTACTCCTTCGAGGTGGAGCCGCTGGACGGCCGCATGCCCAGGCCGGTGCAGTGTCCGTCCTGCCAGGCCGACGGCACCGCCGCCGCCAACAAGATCATCGCGGAAACGGTCGCGGCCGCGCCGGACAAAGGCCCGCGCTTGCGCATTCACGGCGCGCCGGCGCAGGAAGCCCCCGCCGCGCCCGTCGAGCCGGAGACAGGCGTGGTGGCGTGCGCGCGGCACCCGGCCAACGCGGCGGTCGAGTATTGCATGGTTTGCCACAAGCCGATCTGCGCCGAGTGCATGGCGTCCTTCGGCCACCTATGCTCGGTCGCCTGCCGTTATGAGGCGGAGGGGAGGCAAATCAAAATCCCGGTCTTCAAAGGACAAAAACGCCTCGCCGAGGCGCGGGCGCTGCGCCTGGGCTTGTGGCTGACGGGTGGCGTCGTGGCGCTGGTGCTGGCGTTGCTTGGTGCGTGGGGCTGGTACGCCTTCGTCGGTTCGCACCCGCATCTGGCTGCCTGGCTGAAAATGACCGGGGCCGGTCCGGCGCGCGTTCAGTTTCTTGGGCGCGACAAAATTCTTGTTGTCACCTCGGATGAAGCCGCCTTGCGGGATCTCTCCCTTAAGAAAGCCTTCTGGTCCACCAAACTGGGCGAACAACCTCACGCGCCGGACGCATTCTCCGAACCTTCCGCCCCGCAGACTTTCCTGGACGGCGGGAACCTCTGGATTTGCCTGGGCGACCAGGTGAAATGCCTCGACACCGCCAACGGCACAATCAAACAAACCGTCCCGATCACCGGCCACTTCATCAGTTTCACCCCGGCCGATGCCAGCCTCCTGGTGGTCTCGGCCCGGGACGAGACACGGCGCACGGCGATGCGCATCGAACTGCAGTCCGGATCTGTTTCCAACCAGGAAATCACCGTGCCGCGCAAGCAAAAGCAGTCCCTGCCCGACGATCTCCCCCCCAACGTCCTGCCCACCGCCGCCGTCCTGGTGTCGCAGGCGTTGGAGGAACAGAAATTCAACAAACCGCTCGACGCCATCAGCAGCGAGTTCTTTTCCGCCGGACAAAATTTGGTCGAACTGCGGGTCAAATTGCTCGAACCCAGAGTCACCTTCGTCCAAAGCATCAAGCCCAAAGGCCCGTCCCTGATCAACGCCCAGACCAGCGTCGCGACCAGTTCCACCCTCGTGGCCGAGGAGACCTTCAACGACATCAAGCGCAGCCAGACCGGCGGCGTGCGGCGCGTGGACCAGAGCCGTTACGAAGTCCGCTTGCGCCGCTGGACCGGCCCGCAGCCGGTGGAATGGAAAGGCGAAGTCATCGGCGCGCCGTCCTTCTTTCCCCTCGCCACCGTGGACCTTCTGGTGGCGGACAAAGCTCTCACCGTTTTCGACAAGGAGAACAAACTGCTTTTTGAAAGCAAACTCACCTACCCGGTGAGCGAGCGTTTCACCACCGGGGATTTCGCCAATCGCTTCCTGCCCGCGGTCGAACGGGCCGGCACCCTCTATTTCTTCGACCAGGGCGTCTTGACCGCTTTCGCTCTGCCCTCGGGCGAGGTCCGCTGGCGCTTGACCAGTTTTGGCGTCAGCGCCATCCAATTCGACGATCGGGGCATGCTCTACGTGGATTCCACCACCGCCGGCCCGGAGGACGTGCAGTATTCCGACACGATCACCTTCCAAAAAATCCCGGACGTCCTCCTCAAGGTGGACCCCGCTTCCGGCAAAATCCTCTGGAAAGCCGAACAACGCGGAGAGAAATGCCTGGTGTCCGGCAAATTCCTCTACGCCGCCAGCGTGGAACGAGGCGGCATCGCCATCGCCAACGCCCTGGCCGAGGCCCTCAACACCCCCCGCGCCGAGGCCCCGGTGCAGTTTCATCTTTACAGGATTGATCCCGCCACCGGCGAGGCCCTCTGGGACCTCTACTACGAAAAACGCCCCGCCGCCATGGCCGTCCAGGACAACCGCATCCTTCTCCTCTTTGGCGACGACCTGGAGCTGTTCAAATACCTCGCTTTTTAAACGTGTTGAAATCAGGGGGCCAAGTGTGTCAGTGTTCTGTTCCCAGTCCGGCCGGAGAACCGACTGTCCCGGACCGGGAACTCGCACACCAGCGTTATGGAACAAGTTGTCATCATTGGCACCGGCTGCGCCGGATTGACCGCCGCCATTTATGCGGCGCGCTCCAATCTCTCCCCTCTCGTCCTCACCGGCGCCATGCCGGGCGGCTTGTTGACAACCACCAGCATCGTCGAGAATTACCCCGGCTTTCCAGAAGGCATTGACGGCTATGAACTGATGGTGCGCATGCAGAAGCAGGCCGAACGCTTCGGCGCTCGCATCCAGGTGCTCCGCGCCCTCGAGGCCGCCGACCTTTCCAAACGTCCCTTTGTCCTCACCGTGGACGGGGAGAGGGTCGAGACCCAGACGGTCATCATCGCCACCGGCGCCAGCCACCGCCGGTTGGGACTGGAAAGCGAACATCTGCTCGAAAAAAAGGGCTTGACCTATTGCGCGACCTGCGACGGCGCCTGGCCCGTGTTTCGCAATCAGCCGCTCGTCGTGGTCGGCGGCGGCGACTCCGCCTGCGAAGAGGCGCTTTACCTCACCCGTTTTGCCTCCGTCATTCATCTGGTCCATCGCCGCGACACTTTGCGCGCCTCCAAAATCATGGCCGCACGCGTCTTGGAAAACCCCAAGATCAAACCCGTTTGGGACTCGGCGGTGACGGAGGTTTTGGACGTCAAACAGGACAAAGTCACCGCCGTCCGGCTGAAAAACCTCAAGACCAACGCCCAATCCGTGCTGCCTTGCGCCGGCGTGTTTGTCGCCATCGGGCACGTGCCCAACACCCGGCTTTTCCGGGGCGTGCTTGACCTCGATGAGAACGGTTACATCATTCCCAAGCGGGGCGCCGCCACCAACCTCCCCGGTGTCTTCGTCGCCGGCGATTGTTCCGATCACAAATATCGTCAAGCCGTCACCGCCGCCGGATCGGGCTGCGCGGCGGCCATTGACGCCGAACGCTACCTGGCCAACCTTTAAAATGTCACCACAAACGCCAGATTCTAAACCCGCAGCCAAAGCCCGCCGCGCCACCATCCGCCGCGCCACCACGGAAACCCGCATTGTGCTGACGCTCAAACTGGACGGCGCCGGAAAATCTTCCGTCTCCACCGGCATTCCGTTCTTCGACCACATGCTCACGCTCTTTGCCAAGCACGCCACCATGGATCTGAGCCTGCGTTGCCGGGGCGATCTGGAGGTGGACGCCCATCACACGGTGGAGGACTGCGGGCTGGCGCTGGGACAGGCCTTTCGCTTGGCGCTGGGCGACAAAAAAGGAATCCGGCGTTATGGAGCGGGTTTCGACCCCTGCCAACCTTTGCGAGGCGAAGCCTACGTGCCTATGGATGAGTGCCTGGCCCGCTGCGTGGCCGATTTCGGCGGCAGGCCGTTCTTGGTCTGGCGCGGCTTGAGCAAGAGCGCCCACAAAAAAATCAGCCCGGAGGAAAAGAACCAGGACAGCTCCTCCGCGTTCCGGTTCGGCCTGGCGCGCGAGTTCTTCCAGGCCTTCGCCAACGAGGCCCGGTGCAACCTCCACCTGGAATTGCTCTATGGCGACGAACCCCACCACATCGTCGAGGCCTTGTTCAAGGCCTTCGCCCGCTCCGTGGACACGGCCTGCCAGCGCGACCCCCGCATTGCCGGCCGCCTTCCCAGCACCAAGGGAAAATTGTGATTTTCCCTGAATAATTCCCGATCCGCCCCGTCCAATCTATGCCGGATCAGCAGGACACCTCCAGCGACGTTGACTTGGTGCGGTCGGCTCAACGAGGCAATATGCAGGCCTTCGAGCAACTGGTGGCACGGCATCGGGACAAAGTTTACGCCCGCGCCTACAGCATGATGCGCAATGAGGACGAGGCGCTTGATCTTTCACAGGATGCTTGGGTCAAAGGTTGGCAGCGGCTCGCCCAGTTCCAGGGCGACTCCACCTTTGTCACTTGGATGACACGCATCGTGATCAACCTGTGCCTGGACCAGCTCCGCAAGCTCAAACGCAAACGCGAGGAATCCCTGGAGGCCTTGGAAGAGGAATCCGGCGGGATCGAACGGCAAATTCAGATCGTCATACCCAACCCGGCCGAGGGGCTGGAACGGGCCGAATTGCGCGTGCGGTTGGATCGGGCGCTGACTCTATTATCGCCCGAACACCGGTCCGTCCTGATCTTGCATGAATTTGAACAATTGGAATACAAAGAAATCGCCCGGCGAATGAAGTGCTCCATCGGAACGGTCATGTCGCGCTTGTTTTATGCGCGCCGCCGCATGGCTTCGCTCCTGGCGGGATTGAAACGAGAGAATTCAGAATGAATCCAGATTTGGAATTGAAATTGCAGGCATTGGCGGACGGCGAATTGTCGGAGCCGGAGGCCGGGCGCCTGCGCCGCCTTGCCGCCGCCGACCCGCAAGCCGGCCGCCTCCTGGCCGAACTGCAAACCATCAAAGCCGCCTTCCTCGATAACGAGTTGACCGTCGCCGTCCCCGAAACGCGCGAATTCTATTGGAGCAAAATCGCCCGCCAAATCGAGCGCCAGGAACGCAACCGTCCCTCCCCTGCCCTGCCCTGGGCCGCCCGCTTGCGCCGTTTGCTCGCGCCGCTCGCCGGCATGGCCGCGCTGGCGGTCGTGCTCCTGGTGGCCTTGAACCTGTCCGCCCCCCAGGCCGCCATCAACCGGGTTTCCGTCACCGCGGCCGGATTTGAAGCGCGCACCTTTCGCGATCAATCCTCCGGCATGACCTTCGTCTTTTTGCGCGAAACCCAGCAACTCCAGCCCGCCCGCACCCGCGAAGACGGCTCCAGTTTTATCGTCGAATACGAATGATGCCCCAATCCTTAGAAACGTTTTGGGGAGCGCGACCGTCTCGGTCGCTGCCGTCGGCGTCTCGCCGACGGCTTGTCTGCCGTCTTGTCAAGCATATCGCTAAGGATTGGGGTATGATCCCCCCGGCCCACAACTCTCCCGCCCCGCCTTGGGGCACACCGCTCCTCCTGGCCCTGTTCCTGGGCGCCGCAGCCGGCCCCGCCCGCGCCGCCGATTTAAAGCTCCAAGCCACCCTCATCCGCGGCAACAATGACAGCCCCGCCACAGTCAATCATCCCTTTGCCGATCCCGCGCTCAGCGCCAAACTGCGCGGCGCCCGCGCCTTCAAGTGGACCAACTATTACCAGATCACCAACCTCACCGTCCTCATTCCCCTCCACCAGAGCCGCGATGTCAAGATGAGCGACCGCTGCACCCTCAAAATCAAATACCTCGGCGCCTCGCGCGTGGCCATTGACTGCGTTGGGCAGCGCGGACAAATCAGCAAAGGCACCAACACCCTCCCCTTTGTCCTCGGCAGCGACGACACCAACAACACCGCCTGGTTCGTCAGCCTCCAATCCGCCGACGCCAGAATTGCGGACTCCGCCAAACCGATCTCCAGAAAATAACGCCCGCCCTCCCAACCGGTAGGACGAGACTCCTGTCGAGCCGTCGAAAACCTCCACTCCTGCACCAACTGTCGCGCCCATTGTGATCCCAGCGCCTGTTGCGGCACTGGCGCCGCCAAGCCGCGTTTCGGATGAGAATCCCTCCCACGAATTTTTTGAAGCGCAGGCAAAGGGACCAATTCCTCTCATTGCGTCGGCCAGGGCGCGCTTTGAAGCGCTTGCGCGTCTCGTCGCCAGAAATGGATTCCGTGGTGGTGCGCTCGCCCGACGATGCCCATGCGGCTGGCGAGGGTTTTAAATTGCGGATGTCGCAGGAAGCGCCGCACGTAGTGGGCGGCATCATCGGCCCTTACGTCCAGCAAAACCACGCAGTAGGCCGAATGACAGAATTCGCGGCGAAAAAAGTCCTCGTCCAGGGTGAAAAAAGTGGCTCGCCGGTGCCTGTGCAACAAGGGGAGAATGTTATCGTCTTTGACACCGAAATGGCCGGCATGGCGGCCAATTTCAAGGAATGGAATCCGCCAAGAGCGAAGCAAGGACCGCTGGTCCTCCGGAAAGTTCTCGTCCAGGAGGTTCAAGCGGGAGTCAGTGCGGCTCGTTTGGAGAAGGGAGGACGCGCCAATCGGCCGCACTTGTCCAGCCAGGATTGCCGCGAAAGTTTGACCGCTTCACCCACGGCGGCAAGGGAAATCCGCCCGCCCCAGCGCGTGCCGCAGATAAACTCCCAGGACCGGCCTTCTGCCACGTCATCCAGCACCTGCCAGACCATGATGCGGGTGCCCTTGAACGTGGGTCTTCCGTGGCAGATTTCCGGATCGGCCACAATGTACTGGCCAAGCTCAACCCGGTCGGAAAGACGCTGCCGAGCCTGGTTTTCACCATTTTTCATACTGAAGTAATTTTACCCCGCTCCTTGTCTCTTGGCAAGACGGTTAAGAGCAACGAACTAACGATTGGGGGGCTTCCCAGCAAAAATCATATTCCTGTCGAGCCGTGTTTTGGATGAAATTCCCTCCCGCGAATTTTTGGAGCGCAGGGAAAGGGACGAATCACCCGCGCGGATCGGCCAGGCGACCCACGAAAAGCACGCTGCCGGAACGGGTGTCGCGGATCAGAAAAATAAAGGGATGGTCGGCTCGGAAAACAGGCGGCGGAGGAGGTGAGTTCTCACGAAGCCCCTTGACGTCCATAACGACGGCGGTCGCAGCGGCGGCTTCCGTGCCTTCTTCAGTGACCTCGACCCAGGCTTTGTGATACACGCCGGAAATAAAAAGGTTTTTCGTCCCATCAAGTCCGGAGAAGTCGGCCTCGCCCCCGAAAGCATCGGGCATGCCCATTTTCGCCAGCGTGTCGTTGAGCTTAAAACCGGACTCCACTTTGAACCTGGGCAGCAAAATTTCGACTTTCTGCTTTTTCATTTGCGCGAGCAAGCGGGCAAGGAACGCGGGACTGAGTTGATTTTCCAGTTGGCCAAGGCCATCAATGTGGCGCGGCAGCATTATCACCATGGACAGTTCATCGCCGTGGTAGGGCAGTTCCACGGCTTGGAAGTCATTGTTCCCGGTGTATCCGATGTCAGCGATATGGTCCATCAGTCGCACATCGGCCTGGCCGCTCGCCGAAAGGTGGAACGGTTGGGTCGAGGTGGCGGCTTTTTCAAAAGCGCTGGCCCAAGTGCCCTTGAAATAAATGGCATTCGCCAGAACAAGCCGGGTATTGGGGTCCACGCTGCCGGGCGGAAGGATGTCCTGGATTTTGTCCTTGGTCTTCTGCGCCACCCAGCGGTTGATTGCGCGCGTGGCGGCATCGGCGCTGGTCAGGAAATCCACTCGGTTCACGTTGGCCTGATAATCGTCTTTGGCGATTTTCAGAAACGCCGGAAGGAAGGGTTCTCCCGCCTGGGCCCACAACGCGTTGGCGATCTCCAGTTGGATGCCCTTCTGCTTTTCCGCGTCGTTCAGTTGCCGTTGCAGTTCGCCGAAAGAAGAATGCAGCCCTGTCTCGCCTTTGCTGAAGCGCAGCACCCGGCCCATTTGTGTTTCCGTCTCGCCGCGCGCTCCGGCATAAGTCATGCCCATGCAGGTGGAAATGCTGTACGGGGAAAAAAACAGGTTGCCCGGCGTGCCGCTGAGACGGGCGTAGAGATCGAGGGCGAAGGCGGTGTTGCCCTCAACCAGCGCTTTGGTCTGGGCCGCTTGGGCCTTCCCCGCCAGTCCGATGCCCAATGCAATCAACAGACTCGTGAGGACGGATTTTCGGAAAAACCGGCTTGTGCGCATAGTAATATTGTCCCCATTGATAATGTGTCTTTTCATATCATTTCCAGGTTTCCCTTTCAATCACACATTATTAGACGACACATCCGAAAGAATGCTCCCGCATTACCCGAGCTTTTTTGCTCATGCTCCTAACTATAACAGCCCCGCATGAAAACGACAATTATTCCATTGACAACGCTTAGCATGTATGCTTAAATGCTCAGGATGAGAGGCGAAGTCAAAGGCATACGCCAAGGATCGAGGCTCGGGCTTCCAGAGCCACAACGGAGAACCGGCCAGACCCGGTCCGCGGGCGGCTTGGGGCATAAGCCAGGGCAAATCAACGCGCATTATGTCGCCCTTGGAGGCGGGCCGACACGAAAGCACAGAATGAACCAGATCAAAATGATTCTGAAAAGAAAATGGGCCGCCCCAGCTTTATCGTTAATCCCAAACCTCCCCAACCTTGCCCAAAATCAACCCCAGTCACACCAAATCAAAGTAAGTCAAAGTAAGTCAAAGTAAATCAAAGCACTTTTTTTCCTTTACGGCCTTCCCAATGACACCCGGTTCCGTCCATCCTCCCCCTTTTCACCATTCACTATTCACCTTTTTGCGTTTGACCCCTTGCGGGCGGGGCGGCTAACCTAAACGCTCGCTATATTTAAAAGCGTCGTATGACCAATACATTTCGCAAGCATCACAAGACGATCATGTGGATCATCATCGTGGGGACCATCGTCTCCTTCGTCTATTTCCTCTCACCCACCGCCAGGAACCCAGGCGGCGGCGGCCGCTCCGCCCCGGCCACGTTTTACGGCTCCATCAACGGCGAGCCGATCTCACAGCAACAATTCGACGCCGCCACCCAGGAGGCCAGGCTGGTTTACCGCATGAGCCAGGGCCAATGGCCGGCCGAACGCGACACCTCGCAAACTATACTGCAAATCACCTATCAACGCCTCTTCATCGAAGCCAAGCTCAAACAGATGAATATGGTGGTGACCGACGATGCCGCCGCCCGTTACACCAAGGAGCTTTTTGGCATCCCGCAGGACCAGGCCTTTCCCAAGGACAAGTTCGCCGAGTTCGTGCGCAAGGAACTCAATCAAGCCGGCCGGGTGGGCCTGGAGGACTTCGACCATTTCGTCCGCAATCAGGTGGGCCAGCAGCTTTTGCTCTCCTTGTTTGGCATGAACGGGCAGCTCATCACCCAGAAGGAAGCCGAGTTCTTCTTCCGGCGGGAGAATGAAATCATGGCGGTGGAACTGGCCCGCTTCCCGATCACCAATTTTACCGCCAAAGTTACCCCCACCCCGCAGGACATCGAGGATTTCTACACCAAACGACAGGCCGACTACCGCCTGCCCGAACGCGAACAGGTCAATTACATCCGCTTCGACGCGACCAATTATCAGACGGTGGCGGCCACGATGCTCGCCGGAATGTCCAATTTGGAGGCCGACATTGAGCATAAGTACATCAGCGCTGATCCGGCGGCTTTCAAAGACCAGGCCGGCAATCAACTCAGCGCCGACGCCGCCAAGGCCAGGATCAAGGAGGATTCTCGCCAGTCCCTCGCCTGGCGCGCCGCCCAGACCAACGCCTACGACCTGGTTAAACGACTGGCCGAAGGGCACGACAAGGATCATCCCATCACCAAGGCCGATCTGGCAAAGTTGGCCGAAACCAACGGTCTCACCGTCACGACCACCGCCCCCTTCGACCAACGGAACCCGCCCAAGGACCTGCCACTCCCGCCCCAGGCTCTGGCCATCGTCTTCCAATTGGAGTTCGGCGATCCGGACGACCAATACAAACTCTTGGGCGGCACCAACGGTTTTTACCTCGTCGGTCTGGAGCAAAAACTCCCCAGCGAAAACCAGTCCCTCGAAACCGTCCGCGCCAAAGTCACGGAGGATTACCGCAACAGCAAAGCCTTGGAACTGGCCAAGGACGCCGGCGCCAGATTTGCCGCCGCCGCCAAAATGGGCCTGGACCGCGGCCAGACTTTCGACGCCCTTTGCGCCGCCCAGGGCATCACTCCGGAAAGCCTCACCCCTTTTGCTCTTCTCACCCCTTCCATTCCCGAAATGGACGACAAGAACGAATTCGAGTTCGTCGCCCGCATCGTCTTTGAATTGCCCGTGGGCCAATGCTCCCAATTTGCACCCATTCCCACCGGCGGCTTCGTCGCCTTTGTCAAGTCCAGAACGCCCCTGGACGACGCCATCGTCCAGCGCGATATTCCGGCCTTCCTGGACAAAATGCGCAGAGACCGCCAGGTCGCCGCCTTCAACCAGTGGCTTGGCCGGGAAATGCGGCTGCACGTCGTCCCGATGACGCCCAAGTCCGCCTCCCCCAGTTGATGTGGACGGCGCCATCAAACTCTCCGCCGCGGCGGCCGGGCAATTCTGGGAAATTCCCGTCCTCTGGGAAGACGAGCATTTGCTGGCGTTGAACAAACCGGGCGGCCTGCTGGTGTCCCCAGACCGTTCCGATCCGGCGCGGCCCAACCTGATCAATCTGCTCCACCGCGACATCCAGCGCGGCGCGGCCTGGGCGAAAAGCCGCGGTCTGGCCTATCTCATGAACGCGCACCGGCTCGATTTCGCGACCTCGGGTGTCCTTCTCATTGTCAAGACTAAATCTGACCTCGTCGCCCTCGCCAACCAATTCGGCGCCCAGCAGCCCCTTCAGGTCTATGTCGCCCTGGTCCGTGGCTCCTGCCCGGAGCCAACCTTCGCCTCCGACGCAAGCCTCGGACCGCACCCGCTGCAATCCGGCGTCGCGCGCGTTGACCCCAAACACGGCAAACACGCCCGCACCGAGTTTGCCGTGCGGGAAAGATTCCCCGCCGCCGGCTGCCTGTTGCTCGAATGCCGTCCCCTGACCGGTCGCATCCATCAAATCCGCGTCCATCTCAAACATCTCCGCTTTCCCATCATCGGCGACCAGATTTATGGCGGCCCTCCCCTGCTCCTCTCCAGTTTGAAGCCGGCTTACCGCCTCAAGCCCGGCCAGACCGAACGCCCTCTTATCTCCGACGTCGCCCTCCACGCCGAGCAACTGACCATCGCGCACCCCGTCACCGGCCTCGAGACAAAAATCACCGCGCCCTGGTCCAAGGATTTCGCCGTGGCCGTCAAATATCTCCGCCGCTACTCACCCTCGTAATTCCTGTTCGGTCTTCAGGCGCAGTTGGCCGCAGGCGGCGTCAATCTCTAGGCCCTTTTCGCGCCGCAAGGTGGCGGGGACTTTCTCCCGTTCCAGCGCGGCAAGGAACAGGTCCTGCGCGGCCTCCTCCGGCCGCGCCCACGGCAGGCCTTCGACCGGGTTGTAAGGGATCAGGTTCACCTTGGCAAAAAGGCGGCGCGCCAGGGCGGCCAGCGGTTTGACTTGATCCAGGCTGTCGTTCACGCCGGCGATCAGAATGTACTCCAGCGTGATCATCCGGCCCTTCTTTTCTTGGTAATACTGCCCGGCGGCGGCCAGTTCGGCCAGAGGATACTTCTTGTTTACAGGCATGATCCGTCCCCGGATTTCATCGGTCGCCCCGTGCAGGGAAATGGCCAGGCGGAATTGCGGCGCTTCTTCGGCAAGGCGGCGGATCTGCGGGGCCAGGCCGCTGGTCGAAATGGTGATTTTGCGCGCGCCAATTCCCCCGCCCCACGGCGCGTTGAGTATCCGCAGCGCCCGCATCAGGTTCTCGTAATTGGCCAGCGGTTCGCCCATGCCCATAATGACCAGATTGCTGATCAGTCGGGCGTCCTGGGGTAGTGGTCGAGTGTCGAGGGCCGGGGGTTGTGGGCCGGAAGGCGGGCCTCCGTCGTTCGGCGCTTCGGGACTCGGGCGGCCAGGGGGGCGGGAGCTTGTATTCCAGCGCTCCACGGCCAGCACTTGCTCCACAATTTCTTCGGGGCGCAGATTGCGCTTCCAGCCCTCCAGGCCGCTGGCGCAAAAGCGGCAGCCGTAAGCGCAGCCCACCTGCGTGGAAACACAGAGCGTATGCCGGTCGCTCGGCTCCCCGTAAAGTCCGGGGCTGGCCGGGATGAGGACCGTTTCGATCAAGGCCCCGTCCGCCAGCCGCCACAAAAACTTTTGCGTCGTGTCGCGCGCTCCCTGGCGCCGCGCCAGATCCAACGCATACAACGAATAGGTCTGTTCCAGCCGCTGGCGGAGCGCCTTGGGCAGATTGCTCATGGCTTCCCAGCTTGTCACGCGTCGGGTGTACAGCCATTCCAGCAGTTGCGATACCCGATAGGCAGGCTCGCGCCATGCGGCGAATTGCCCCCGCAAATCTTCCAGAGTTTGGGAACGGATGTCAGCGCTCATGCCGGCGTCCCGCAGTGCAGGGTTGAAGGCGGCGGCGGAACTACTCACTGGGGGCGTGCGAAACTTTGAATTTGGAACCGGACTTGCCTTCCAGCTCCATGGTCCATTGCTGGCCGGGGGCGAGTGCCTTCAGCGCCTCGGCAAATTCCTTCGCGCTCCCAACCGCCTTGTTGTTCATTTTTGTGATCCTGTCCCCAGGCACGATCCCTCCCCGCCCGGAGAACGGAGAGAACGGCTGCACACCAGTCACGATGACGCCCGACGTTTTGTCCACCCCATATTCCCCGGCCAATTCCTTGGTCAACGTCTTGATCGAAAAGCCGTAGTCGGACTCGGTCGAGTGCTCCGCCACCGCAGCCACCGTTTCTTCCACAGCCGCAGGCACGGCTTCGGTGGTGACCTTGATGGGAAGCCGTTTATTGTCCCGCAACACGCTGACGGTGATGTTCTGGCCCGGCCTTTTGAACGATACTTCTTTCTTCAATTCCCGGTCGGTTCTCACCGGCGTTCCGTCCACCGCGACGATGATGTCGCCGGCCTTCAATCCGGCCTTCTCGGCGGGACCGTCGGTCAAGATGCCTTGCACTTTCACCCCCTCCGCATGGTCCGAAACCAGTTGCGCATCCAAGTTCACGAAAGCCAGTGCCGCCTTCGATTCGTTGACCATCTCAATGCCAATGCGCGAACGGGTGAACTTGCCGTCGCTGATCAAACGATCCTTGACCGCTTTGGCCTCGTTAATCGGAATGGCCAGCCCGATCCCCCGGTTTATCGTCTGGCGGCTGAATGGAATGGTGAAGGCTTCAATCATGGCGTTGACCCCAATGATCTCCCCGTTGAGGTTGATCAGTGGGCCGCCGCTATTCCCGGGATTGATCACGGCGTCCGTCTGAATGTACTCCTGGTCGTTGTCCGCCACCCCTTCATAATCGTCCGGCAGAAGCTGCCGCTCAATGGCGCTGACGTGCCCCACCGTCACGCTGTAGGCCAATGAATACGGATGCCCAATGGCCACCACAAACTCCCCCACCCGCAATTTGTCCGAATCGCCCAGCCGCGCCACCGTCAATTTCGGCCCGGTCGGCTTGATCTTCACCACCGCAATGTCTGTTTTCGGGTCCGTCCCTTTCACCTCTCCCTTGAACTTTCGGCCGTCCTGCAGCGTCACCTCGATCGTGTCCGCATTATCCACCACGTGGTTGTTGGTTAAAATGTAGCCGTCCTCGGTCACGATGATGCCCGATCCCTCCCCTGTGTCCGGCGGGCGCGGGCCGCCTCGGCGGGAACGCGTCGGCTTCTCCGTCACCACCACCACCACCACGGCGGGCGACACCTTCTCCGCCACCGCCACAAAGGCTTCATTGAGCTGGCGCGCCAGATCAAGGCCGGACGGCTCTCCCTTGTGCGCGGGAACAATGCACCCTGCGATGAAGGCGGCGACCAGCGCCAGAAAAATCGCCGTTTTGGATCGGTTCATAATGTTGGCGGCAACCCCGTTCCCCGGTTTCTCTCCGGGCCACAACGTCCAAAAAACACGGGTGGCCATTGACTTGTCTTCCCGCGCCGGATACCGTTTTCTTTGCAGACGAACGAAAATGCCATGTATGACATTATAGAAAAACTTCTCATTTTGCAAGACCGGGATCGCAAAATAATGCTAATCAAGGAGCAATTGGACCGCATTGAGCCGGAACGCCAGACCCTCCGCGCTCAGACCGCCGGGGCTTTGGCCGCTCTCGAAGCCGCCAAACTCCGCGGCAAACAGATCGAAATGGACCGCAAAAAGCAGGAATTGGACGCGGATGCAAAAAACCAGCAGATCGGCAGATATTCCCTCCAACAATTTCAAACCAAGAAAAACGAGGAATACCGCGCCCTGGCCCATGAGATTGAGACCTGCCGCGCCGACGTCGTCAAACTGGAAGACCAGCAGTTGGAATTGATGGAGCAGGCCGAAGTCACCCAGCGTCAAATCGCCCTGGCCGGTCGCGAAGCCGAAGAGCTGAAAAAACTGGCCGAGGGCCAGCTTCAGGATTTGGCCTCCCGCGAGCGCAACCTCACCGCCGAACTCGCCGATTTGGAAAGCAACCGCGACCAGATCAAAAGCGCCGTGGATGAGCACACTTTGAAACGTTACGAGCGCCTCCTCAAAATGAAAGGCGGCAGCGTCGTCGTCGGCATCAATCACGGCGTCTGCGGCGGCTGCCACATGAAATTCCCCGTCCAACTCGTCGTTTCATGCCAGGCCGAACGCGAAATCGTCACCTGCCCCAACTGCAATCGCATCCTCTATTACACCCCGGACATGGACCTTGCCGTCATTGACTGAGGCGCGGTTCCTTCCCTGGCACAAATTTGACGCACACCGGCGACGGCGCCTCCAGCATTTTGCCCGATGGCTCCAACTTGCCCGTGCTGGCGTCAAGGTTGAACACGACGACAGTGCCGGAGTTCTGATTGGCCGCGAAAAGAAATTTTCCGGTCGGATCAATCGCGAAATTTCGCGGCGTTTTCCCCTGGGTGGAAACTCGCTCCACCAACGTCAGCTTCCCGCTCGCCGGCTCAATCGCGAAAACCGCAATACTCTCATCCCCCCGATTGGAGCCATAGAGAAACTTGCCGGAGGGATGGACCGCGATTTCCGCCGCCGTGCTGGTCCCCTTGAAATCGTCCGGCAACAGAGGAACGGTCTGCAACTCCGCCAGCCGCCCGCGCGCGGCGTCGTAGGCATAACGGACAATGGTGGAATTCAATTCGTTGATGACGTAGGCCTGGCGTCCGTCGGGACCAAAGATCATGTGCCTGGGGCCGGCGCCGGGTTTGGTGGTGGCAAACGCGGGGTCGTTGGCCGCCAGCGTCCCTTGGCTGGCATCGAAGCGGTAGGCCATTATCTTGTCCAGCCCCAGGTCGCAAACGAAGGCGAAGTGATTGGCCCCATCCAACGTCATGCAATGCGCGTGCGGCCCCGTCTGCCGGACGGCATCTATGCTTTTGCCGCTATGCTGAAGGAACACCGCCGCCGTCCCCAACCGCCCATCGGCTTGGATGGGCAGACTTTCAATGCTGCCGCCCCCATAATTCGCCACCAGCACATTTTTGCCTTCCCGATCCAATGCCAGATGGCACGGGCCGCGGCCACCCGAAGATTGCTGGTTCAAGAAACTGAGCTTGCCCGTCGCCGCATCAATGGAAAAAGCGCTGACCGCCCCGGCCGCTTTGCCCTCGAAATCATCTATCTCATTCACCGCATACAAAAACTGGTTGTTCGGGGCGATTTCCAGAAAAGTCGGGTTCGGAGTCTCGGCTACCAGCCCCAGAGACGAAATCGCGCCGCTGGCCATATCCATGCGATAAGCATAGATGCCCTTGCTCTTTGCGCCCGTGTAGGTTCCCACATAAACCAGGCAAGTGCCCTTCGCCGTCACGGCGGCATCCAAAGGAGACACGGCCCCATCCGCGCTAGGCAGCAGGCAGATGGAAGTCAGAATCAAGAAAAACGCGAACGGGAATTTCAGGGCGGTCTTACGTGTCATGCGTATTAACTACCGCAGAATCGTCCCCCTTTGCAACACAAACCCGCCCTGCTCTGCTCTTCTTATCCTGTCGCTTTTTCCGGTCCTGACGTTGCGCCGCAGCCTTGCCTCCGGCGGCGCACATGCGCTATTGTCCCCTCGAGGCGCCGGTTGCGCGAGTGGTGGAATGGCAGACACGCCAGACTTAGGATCTGGTCCCGTAAGGGGTGGAGGTTCAAGTCCTCTCTCGCGCACCATTGCACCTTCTTGAGGTTTCGTCCCAAGGCGGCGATTTTGCTTTACTTGGCGGCTTCCTGCATGAAATCTCCCGCAACCGCAATAACGTGAAATCAAGCCTCAGATTCAGTGCCGGCTCACGCTGGCTTCCGCCTTTCAGACCGGCTCTGAGATTGGTCGCCGCAGCCTTGTGCTTTGCCGCCGGCCTCGGCAACGCGCGCGCCACGGTCTATTACGCGGACAGCCGGTCCGGTGACGACGCGCGCAGCGGCACAACGCCGGCCCAAGCCTGGAAATCCCTTGAGAAAATCAACACCAAGGTCTTTCAACCCGGCGACAAAATTCTCCTCAAAGCCGGCGCCCGGTTCGCCGGCCAGCTCAAGCCCCAAGGCTCCGGCGCCATTATCAACAATAAAACGACGCCGATCATCCTGGGCAAGTTTGGCCGCGGCCCCAGGCCGCTGATTGAGGGCCGGGGCCAGGTCCTCGACTCCCTGCTTCTGCGCAACGTGGAATTCTGGGAAGTCGAGGACCTCGAAATCACCAACCTCGGCACCAACCGCCAGCCCGGACAGACCGGCGTCCGCCTGGTTTCCGATGGCTTCGGAAAAATGCGCCACATCTATTTGCGCAATCTTTTCGTCCACGACGTCAACGGCGATCTGCGCAAAGACTTCGAGGGCTGCGGCATTTTCTTCGAGAGCCGCGGCGCCAACAATTCCCATTTTGAAGATCTGCTCGTAGAGAACTGCCAGGTTCTTCACACCGACCGCAACGGCATCTGCCAGCGCACCCGCAACCGTTCCCGCAGCCTGGGCGTTGTCATCCGCGGCAACCTCCTCGAAGACATCGGCGGCGACGGCATCAAGCTTTGGGGCAGCAACGGCGCACGGGTCGAGCGCAACATCCTGCGCGGAGGCCGCACCCGCTGTCAGGACTACGCCGCCGGCATCTGGCCCTTCGATTGCGATGACGCCGTCATCCAAGGCAACGAAGTCTCCGGCATGAAAGGGACCAAGGACGGCCAGGGGTTCGACTCCGATTACCTCTGCCGCCGTTCGCTCTTCCAATACAATTATAGCCACGACAACGACGGCGGCTTCATGCTCATTTGCACGCCCGGCAATTCCTACAACGAAGACACCGTCATCCGCTACAACATCAGTCAGAACGACGGCATTAACTCCGCCCGCGTCTTCCACTTCGGCGGCGGCGCAAAAAACACCTTGGTCTATAACAACACCATCTACACCGGCGCAGCGCAAAACCTGCCCCTGCTGCTTTTCGACGATTGGAACGGCGGCAACGCCAGCGGCACCCAATTCTACAACAACATCTTTTACGTGGACGGCCGCGTGACCTACCAGTGGGGCCACAGCGCCAGCAATACTTTTGACAGCAACGTATTCTTCGGCATGCACAGCCAGGTCCCTCCGGACGCGCGCGCCCTGACCAACCGTCCGCCTCTGCTCAAGCCCGGCTCCGGCCGCCAGGGATTTGCCTCATTGCAGGGCTACACCCTTCGCGCCGCGCCGGCTTTTCCAAGGGGCCGGATCATTCCCGACAACGGCGCCCGCGATTTCTTCAGCCAGCTCGTGCCGCAAGATCGTCCGCCCGCCATCGGCGCGTCCGAATTTATTGCGCCAGCGAAACTTTTTCCATCCGCCAGCCGCAGCCGCTGATTCCGCGCTCCGCAGGTTCGAAGAAGGTGTGGGCAGGCCGGGCAATCAAGGTTTTGCCGCCAGCCTGGGCAGGGCATTTTGCAGGGACGAGGTGAAATCCACCGTGTTCTGGTAAAAGTAGGCGACTCTATCCGCGGGTCTCCAGCTGGTCAAGAAATACATGGTCTTGAAGGAACACCAGCGCGCCGAACCATCCATCATGACCTCATTGCCTCCTCCCGGCACCCTGTTCGGAAGATGGGACGGCATGTTCACGAAGTCCTTTGCGTCTGATTCAGTTGCCCCCCCGCCCCAGGCTTGGTCAACCTTGATGGTGGTGTCCGAGGCCAGAACCCAAAAAGGCTTGGATGTGCTCTGTTTGATCGGGCTGCACGAGGGGAATGTCCCCGAGGAATTGACCCAATTGGTGATGCCGGCAAAGTACTGGTAGCCGATGACCCATTGGGTGTTTCCAGAGTCATAGAAGGGAAGTCCCGGCCGACTCGGACAGCTCCAGACGCTGGAAGTGTTGGAGACGACCAGGCCCGCGCCGGTGGACAAGACCCCTTGTGGCGGATTCAAGCAGATCTGCACATCGTTGCCGCCCGAATCAACCCGGCATGGGAACAGCATTTCACGGTAGTCTGTGGCATACATCGAACAAGCCTGGTGGATGTTGCGCAGGTTGCTCAGGCACCTGGCGCGCCTGGCTTTCTCCTTCGCCAGGGCCAGTGCCGGGAGCAACAGGGACGCGAGTATGGCGATAATGGCAATGACGACCAGCAACTCAATCAACGTAAAACCGCCTTTCGACGCCTTTTGGCTGTTTAAAGGGTTTTCATGCATAATACAATTTATCCTAAAAAAGATGCTTATTCAATAAATTTTGAAGTTCATGGGACCAACCAGTCACGGCCCGATCTTGACGCGGTAGAACCGCGCCATGTTGCTGTTGTTTGTGTCCACCAATGTCACCGGCGGCATTGGCGAATTGGTGGTGAACAATGCCTGCCAATTGGCCGTGGGCAAATTGGTGGCCATCAACAAAGTGTAATCCGGCCCCTGCGGCCCGCTCACCGAAATGCTGGCGCCACCGCTGGCGCCCGACTTGATCGCGCCGACGATGGCCGGGGTTAGCGGATTGACGATCACACGGAATCTGTTGGTCGCGCTCAGGGGCGGCAGGCCGTTGTCTGTCACGCTAACATTCACGGGGTTGGTCGTGCCCTCCTGGGCGACGGCCGGACGCCAGGTGAAAACCCCGCTGGCGGCGCCCAGCGTCGAGTTGGCCGGCCCCGCCAACAGGCTGAAGGTCAAAGTTTGCGGCGGCGATTCCGCGTCCGTCGCCCGGTTGGTGACCCTCAGGGTCACGCCCGCGTTGATGGTTTGATCGGCGACCGGCGCCAGAACCGGCGCGGTGTTGGTGCTGGCTTGCCCCACGAAGGTGACGACGCTCAGCGGCGGGAGCGTGTAGCTGAACGACGTGTTATTGACTGTGACCGGCGCCTGGTTGCTCAGGGACATGGCGGCTGAAGTGATCCACGGAGTCACCGAGCCGGTGGTGAGGAAGTTGGTGAGGATGAAGGTTTGCGGCTGCGCGTCGGTGGAGTTGGTGTTGACAGCCACGATGGCGAAGTTTGGGGAAGCGGAGTCTTTGTAGGCGCTGATGAAGGCGGCGCTGGTGTTGCTGACGCCGATGCGATAGTAGTTCGGGCGCACAAACCGGCTGTAGTTGCCCAGAGTGAAGAGGCGTTTGGTGGTGGCGCCGTTGTTGTCCAGAAGCCCCTCGTTGCCGTCGCTGATGAGGCTGATGAGCCACCAGTAATGCCAGGCGTTGGCCTGGGCCTGGGTCAGGAAAAGGTAAATCCGTTCCGCGTAATAGACGCCGTTGGTGATGCTGCTGTCGCTGCCAGTGAGAAGGCAAACCTCCGTTTCCCAGAGCGCCTTGCCATACGTCGTCTTGGAGAAGACGGCTGGCCCGTTAGTGCCGTCATAATTGTGGTCGGCGATGATCGCCACGTCCGCCGCCACTGTGGGGTCGCTCATGGCGGTGACGGTCAGGTTGGAGTAATCCAGCCAATTCTGCGATTCGGGCAGCATGATTTTGGTGGTCCCCACGTTGCTGGCGGCCAGCGCGTTGTAAAGGAAAGGCGCAAAATCATGAATCTGTTGCCCCGTCCAGTTGCACGATTCGTAGGTGGTGACGTTGGCGTCCGGCTCGTTTTGAATGGAAACGGCGTAAAGGTTGATGCCGTACCGGCTTTTCATTGAGGCCACATACCCGGCCAATTGGCTGGCGTAGGCGTAGTAGTTGTTGCTGGTTCCCACGAAGCTGCCGCCGTTGACGTTGGTGTTGCTCTTGAAGCTGGCGGCCGGACTCCAAGGTGTGCTCCAAACCCTGGCCCCGAGCGACTGCGCCTGCTGCATGATGCCGTTTTCAACCGTCGTGCCTCCTGGCGCGATGCGGCTGCGCAAGAGGGTAAGGCCGATGCCGTTGTTGGTGCTCTTGTGGCCCAGGTTATTCGTATAAACGATGTTGCTGTTGGTCGAAAACAACAGATTCCCCTGGGTGGTGGATATGCCGCTGTTCCATGCCGATGACGCCCCGAAGCCATCTATCCGTTGAAAGACGTTGCTATAGTTGATGTAGCAGTTCGTGGAAAAGGGCGGGCCGGAAAAGGCGATGTTGTCCACCCAAAAGGTCGAGGCCCCGCTCAAAGGCGCACCGGCATAGTAAGGCCCGTAAATGTGAACCAGCACATCCACAATGCTCGCCAGATTCGCGTCCGCGTTCGCGTTGATCGGAATGTTCACGTGCGTCCAGCCGTTGTTGCCCGCCGGAATCTCCACGCTCCCGAAGTAGTCTTGGCCATAACTGGGCGTCCTGGCGCCAAACTGCAAATGACCATAAATGGTTTGCCCACTCCCGTTGACCGTCGTGGCCGAACCCGCGGCAAACATCACGTCGCAGGAAAAATTGGTCAGCCAGGCGCCGTCCAGCGGCGGATTGATCTGTCCCTCGTCCCAGATTTCGATCTGGTTATTGGTGGACTGATAATTGGCGGTGACCTTCATGGAGGCTGAGCCAGAATTGTTGTTGGCGTCGGTGTTGGGGTCCCAGACCAGCGACTGAAACGCCCCTCCAAACCAGTTGTCCCAGACGTTGCTGATTTGGCCCGAGGCATAGTTGTAACCGCCCGTCCCGCCCGGATTGAACTGGTCAATCAAATTCGTCACCGCCTGGCCGCGAGCGCCGGGACTGAACACCCCCAAAAGCCATCCGGCGGCCAGAGCCGCTGGCAATGACTTCAGCCCCACTCTGCCTGATCCTGAATCACCTCTGTTCTCGTTCATGCGCGCTCCGGTTCAATTCACACGCCCAAAAAAAAGAAGGCGCCGGTTTCCCGGCGCCTTCCTGAAACCTTTCCGCCAATCCTACCCTAATTCTGTGGAGGCGGATTTACCACTTGGAAATAAGACTGGCTTGTCGCGGGGAGGCAATCCAGCGGAATCAAGGCCCAGTTCGTGCCGGCGGCGACAATTTGCGGCTGCACATCCGTGTATCCACTGAGCGAGGCCGGGGAAACCAGCGAGGTGATCGGCAGGAGGCCGTTGGTGCTTTCCGCCAAGCCGTACCCATTGGTGGTGACATTCCAGGTAATCCAGAACGGGGTGTTGGTGGTAACCAGGATGATATCAGTATTGGTATTGATTGGATAAGCGGAAGTAAAACCAGCACCGCCATTGGCAGCCGCATTGGTTATCTGATAATAGCCGGTGGGACCGCCGGTGTTGAATCCCAAGTTCCAATTGGTGGTCGTGTCAATAATGGTGTCATTGGCAAACACGTCCAGAATGTTAAATCCACCCGACATCACGTTGGTGGTGCTGATTCGCGTGAAGTCGTCGTAGGCCCCGACGGCAGTGACATTATTGTCTTCAATTCCAAAAAGAACCGTTAAGGGATTGGCGAAATCAGTCCCGACATTGGGATCAGGGATGGTGAAGTTGGAGGCGGTCGTCCAACCCGGCGCCATGAGCGTGCCGTTGGTTTCCCCGGTGAAGGTCAGCGTCCAGGTGCCCACGCCAACCGTATTGGTAAAACTGAGCACGGTGTTGGTCGGATTGGAGCCGGTATCGTTGGCTTTCCACGCCACGTTGCCCGTGACGCCGTTGGCGCCGTTGCCCAAAATCTCGAGCCAGAGCTCCGTGGGCAGGCTGTAATCGTTCCCGTTGTAGGTTCCGCTGTCGTTATCCACCAGCCAAATGCCGGTTTGAACGTTGGGCTGGGTGGCTAGGTGGCTGACCGTGAAAGAATAGCTCACAGGCGAGGTAAAAGGAACAGTCGGATCGCCCGTGTCGCTGAGGCTGCCAATCCAGGACTGATTCGGGTCAAGCGAGGCAAGAATGCTGCGTGTGTACTGCGGTCCCACGCCGAAAAACCGTGCCGTGCCCGGCGTGGCCTTGGCGATTTTCATCGAGGGGGGCGGGATCGGCGGAAGCGCGAGCGGGGCTTTAAACTTGATGTTGTCCACCCAGAACTTTACCTGCCCGATTAAGTCCGTGTAGGTTTCGCCTGCGACTCCTCCATAAGGTCCATAAATGTGAACGAGAACGTCGGCAATGTCGCTTAAGTCCGCTTCGTTTGCCGGGTTAAGCGGGATCTTGACGTGAACCCACTGATTGGACATTGATTGGGGAACCGCGGTGACGGCTGGATAATAAACCTGGTTATATCCTCCCGCGCTGCGCTGTCCGAATTGCAGGTTGCCGAAATACACCAAGCCCGCTAGATTTGTCTGAGTTGCGGAGCTTGAGTCAAACATCACATCGGCCTCAAAGCTGGTAAATCCAAGAGCAGCGCCATTTAAGTGAGGAGTGATGCCGTTGGCGCTATCCCACATCTCAAGCTGATCGCCACCCACGAACAACGGCTGGATCAACATTGAACCGCCGAGACCGCCATTGGTATTGCCTTGCGCATCGTTGGTGTTGTCCCACGAGATGTTGGGCCCCACGCCAAACCAACTGTTCCAGAGGATGTCGATATCGCCGCCGATGAGGCCGGAGGTGTCGGCGCTGTAGTCAATCCCGGTCGGGTTGGCAGCATTCGTGTAATAGGGGTTTCCCGGCAGAACGGAAAGGGCGTTGAACTGGTCTATCCAGATGTTCGTCGTCGCCACAACGTTGGTCGAGGCATTGACCGATAGCGCCTGATTGGTCGCAGCCGGGATTCCGTAAAGGGCCAGGGCGAACGTGCGGGGAGCTCCGCCCGCCTGCCCCAAGGCATTGATCGTCTGATGGGCAGTGTTTGGATCCAACGCGTTCACGCTACCCATCGCCTGACCGCCAGGGTCGGCCGTCCCGCTCTTGAACCAATTGAAGCCACCCGCGCCCCCTGGAGCGGCTGCGGATGGCACCGACACTTCCAAAGCATAAGTATGGTTGGAGGCCAGGATCACTTGGTCGCCATACGTGTTCGGCCCGTTTTGCAGGCTCAAATAAATCACCTGTTCGGCACCCGAGTTGGCCGCATTCATGAATTGCAATCCTTGATTTTCGCCCAATAGATCCCCTACCGGGAACGGCGTAGCCGTTTTATAAGTGGCCGAGGCGGCCTGCAACGGGTTCCCGCTGGAGGCGGTCAAATTGCTGGTCACGTCGTAAATATGCACTGTGCATGGCACGGTCGCGTTGTAGCCCGAAATCAGCATGGCGATGCCGGTCAAGACATAGTTGGTCCCAGCGCCGGGTCCGGCAAAGCCTCCCAGATTCCCCATCCCATTGCTGATCGTGAAAGTCTCGCTGAGCGAGGTCGCCAGCGCCGCCGTTGCTGCCGTGGGCTGGCCGTCCGCGGTAAACGAGGCGGTGGCCAGCGGTTGCGAGCTGTAAAAGATTGGATTCGCCTCGGTTGGCCAAGCGATTGTGGTCGAGGTCACGACCGTGCTGATGTCGGCTCGCGCCGCCCCAACCATCGCCGTTACGGCCAAAGCCGTCAGGGCGAACGATACCCGTTGCATGATGTTCTTTTTCATAGGCATTTTATTTGTTCTTTTTTTCGGTTGCTGTGCTTGACAAGCGGGCCTTTCCATCCATATAGATCAAAAGCCCCTCAATCAGTAAAACCAACTCTGCGCGCCGCTGTATTCATAAGGGCGGTCCTCAGTAATAGTAGATCGGGGCGCCGCTGTCGCCCGCGCGCGGCCGGCCTATCGGGGAATTGAACGGACGCCACTCCACGTGGCCGTCTATCATCCCAATGTTGACCCCCGCCGGACGTTTTGCATTGGCCATGTGGGAAGTCGTGTACGGGTACAGCCCCCCGATAATCCCATTCCAAAGCCAGGTGGGCATTGCAGCGTAGTTGGCGGAGACGCCGGGGGTTGTGAGCATTTCACACGCCATCTGAGGACGAGTTGCGAGCGAAATTGTAAAACTCATCGCTGGTGCTGCCCCGGCTGCTGGCACGCTAATCGAGGTGGCGCTGAGCTTGTAATTCAGATTCGTCTCAAAATCCCAGCCGTTGTATGGGGCGTAGGAAGCGGTGAGAGGAAAAGTCTCGGCATAACCAACCTGGGAATAGCCGAGAAAATTCCAATTGGTAAATTCATGGAGGAGATCCACCGTCGAAATCCCCCGGTCGCCCGGATCATACCAAACCTTGTAGGTGGCCCCACTGGCGATCATCGCCGTAACGACATTGCCCGACATGTCATGCGCCCAATACCCCAAAGCGCTTTGTGGAAGATTGTCTTTGTTTTCACCCGCGTACATGTTCAACGCCAGGAGTTGCTGCTTTTCGTTGCTCTTACAGGTGGCTCGATTGGCCGTGACCTTGGCCTTGGCCAGGGCAGGCAGCAGGATCGCCGCCAGGATCGCGATGATCGCAATGACCACCAGCAATTCAATCAACGTGAACGCGCTACACCTGCCTTTGTTTGAGTCCAGTGTCATAAGTCTCTAATAGATTAGTTTTGGTCGCGAACAAATTCAATCAACCAAGTCTTTTGTTTCTCGCAAGGGCGACATTGACCCGGCCGCAGCCGTTACAAACAGGTAATAGATTGGCCTTATTGTGCCATATAAGGCCCGCAATGGAATGGATAAAACTATCATTTGCATGGAGAATCCTCTTGTTTTACCACAGTTGAGGCCGTGCAAACAAAAACGTGCGTCTTCAATGCATAAGTGCGGAGAAACGCGGCTGAGACCCGGTTCTTTAGCATGGTTAAAGATTGTCCGCCTCTGGTGGTCATGTTTGGTTCATTGCGACAACAAAATTTCCCCGGGCGGAAGGGAGAATGTCGTTATTCCTGATCTTTTCATAGCCAACCCTGCCGTTCCCGCCATTGTTCTCCAGGGGTGGCGAAAAGGAAACTTGCGGCGATAATCCCTCCTGTTCCACTCCGCCCATCGCTCCCGGTCTGTCAGCCTGTTCCAATTGCCCTCGCATGAGGCGATATTCGCTCGGCGCGGTGCCGTGGACGGACTTGAACAGCCGGGAAAAGTAAAAAGGATCGTCGTAGCCCAGCGCGGCCGCGATTTCCTTGACGCTCATCGAAGTGTTCGCCAGCAGGCGGCTGGCCCTGCGCATGCGCAAGCGGATGAAATAATCAATGGGAGAAAAACCGGCCCAGCGCTTGAACAAGGCAAAGAAATGCGACGGGGAGGTGTGCGCCGTCTCCGCCAGTTTGGCGACCTGGATCGGCTGATTCAGGTGCTGCATCATGTAGGCGATGCTTTGCTCGATTTTCCGCGCGCCCGCCAGCCTGGCCCCGTTTCGGGCCGGACAAACCTCCGCCGCAACCGTCAGGGCACGACCGCTGGCCAAGGCATGGTTAATGCCGTTATTTTTCATGGGGAGTCCTCCGGGTGGAATTAGTTCGGCTTGCGAACAATATGGATAAACTACTCAGCATTAGTTTTGTTTGTGTTATGCGATTGAGGGTGCGACAAAGTGCTTTTGCAGAACCAGCGCGATCGTGCCCCGCAACCGCGGCTGCAGTTCCGAATCGCCCGCAAAAATCCGGATGGATGACCGGGCCGATAGCCGGCGCTGCACCGCGGCCGTCACGATCGGCTCCACAATTCCCCAGGCGCGGGTCACTTCGCCCACCACCACCAGCACGTCCGGGGCCAGGCCCGCCGCCAGCATGGCGATGCCGGTTCCCAAATGGTGGGCCATTCGATTCAGCGCCCGGCACGCCTTCGGGTCGCCTTGCTCCACCAACCGCAAAATGTCGGTGAACGGCACGGTCACCATGTCGCTCTTGGTGCCAATCTCGCCTTTGGGGACCAAAGTGGCCTCGGCGTAATAACGCACGGCGGCCGAGTTGGAGGCCAGGGCTTCCCAGCAGCCGCTATTGCCGCAACGGCACCTGGGTCCATGCGGCATTTGGGCCACGTGGCCAAACTCGCCCGCCATCCCGCTGGAACCGCGGATCAACTGGCCGTTCATGATCATGCCCACGCCAATGTCATCCGATACTGTCACGGCCACCACGTTGCCCGCCCCCTCGGTGTGGCGCCCGGACCAGAGTTCAGCCAAGGCGCAGGCGTTGGCGGCATTCTCCAGCTTCACCGGCAGTCCGATGGCGTTTTGCAGTGGGCTTTTCAGATCCAGGTCGTTCCATCCCAAGGTCGGGGCGAAAATCAACCGCTCGGTTACGGCGTCAATCCTGCCCGGCAGGCTGATCCCGACCCCCTCGTACGAGTTCCTGGGATGGGCCCGAATCAAATCCTTGACCCGGCGGCATAAGCGCGAAATGAATTCGGCCGGGTCTTTGGGCGTGGGGACCGATTCCTGCGCGAGCAATTGGGCGTCCAGGCTGGCGACCGCCAGAGTGGTGGTGGCCGGCTGCACATCCACCCCAATGACTCCGAATCGCTCGGTGTTGAGATGGAGAAAAGTAGGTTTGCGACCGCGCGGCAAATCCCCCATCGCCCCTTCCTTCAACCAGCGGTTGGCGATCAACCGCTCGGCGATGGCTGAAACCGTGCTGCGCTGCAACCCAGAGAAGCGCATCAAATCCGCCCGCGAAACCGGCTGATGCTTGCGCACCAGATTGAGCATGATGCGGCTGTTGATATCGCGAACCGTTTCGCTGGTCGCCACCTGAAAATTGTTCAAATCAATTTTGCGCATAAAAATGCCGCTGGCACTTTTTTCTCTCTGTGGATTTGTTCGGAGCCAAAACTATATCTTGCCCTGAAAATTGTCTAGCAGAAAATCATTGTCCAGGTCTGGATTGACGGAACAAGTTTATTATCAACGTATTATGGCTGTTAAAATCTGCGTTAAGAGGCTTTATCTGCCCGCCCAAAAGCCCCCAAGAGAGAACCTCAATTCGATTATTAATAAGACTGTCTAATGATCGAAATGATATTTCTGTTGACTTTTGTTTTTTTTCTGCCAAGGTTGCGTCCAACGGCATCAGGAATGCCATTCTGGCGCGGGTATGTGCGCGCGGATGCATTGTTTGATTGCCGGTAGATGTTTGTGTAACCAAATGAGTTTTTTAAGCAGTTTGACCGCTCTGCCAACGCCGCCGGTGTCGTCGAGGAATTCCATCCTTCCACCTTCGTCCAGTTGTCCCGCCAATCGTGCGCGGTGCCTTGGGCAGCTCAACCTCGTCCCACACCCTTGAACGCGCGCCATTGCATCCTGTCCAGCCTCGCGCTGGTTCTGCTCTCCTCTGGCGTCAGTCGCGGCGGCTCCATCGTCTGGACCAACACCGCCGGCGGCAACTGGAGCCTGGCCGGCAACTGGAGCACCCAGCAATTGCCGGGCCCGGCCGATGACGTCACGCTGGTTTCAGGCTCCTACACCTTGACGAACGATACCACAGCCTCGGTCAACAGCCTCACTTTTCCCGGAACGGGGATCATTTTCAATGTCGCCAGCAACACCGTATTCTCCTCGGGGGCCATCCTCTTCAACGGCGGGACGATCAATGATGCCGGTTCCATCTATTGCGGCGGGCTGAGTTTCACCGCCGGGACGTTCAATGGGCCTGGTTCGATCAATTTAAGCGGTTCCAACAGTTGGACCGGCGGCGTTTTCAGCGGCTATGGTGTTCCCGGCACGATGACCATACAGGGGGGAGCCTCCTTTTACATTGCGGGCAGTGGCAATATGGATGTGCCGGGATGGACGGTCAACAATAACGGCACGGTGAATCATACCGGGGGCCAAATCCGGGGTGGCCTGTCTGGCACGCTGATAGTCAACGCGGGTCTGTGGCAGGAAGAACTGGACATAGACTTCATCAACGCGTATGGCGGAGGACCTTCGGTATTCTTGAACACGGGCACTTTCCGCAAGACCGTCGGCAACGTGAACACCACCACCACCACGTTTGACGCGGGGTTTGTGTTCAACAATGGCGGTTTGGTGGATGTGCAGATGGGGGGCGTCTATCTGTATGGCGGCGGGACCAACAGTGGCACGTTCAATGCCGCCACCAATACATACGTGGATGTTTTGTCCCCCTACCAGTTCAACGACGGCAGCGTCTTCAGCGGAGACGGAAACAACTACCTCAGCGCCAACGGCATCGGATTCAACGGCAGCATCGTGGCAACCAATTCGGGGAATCTGCTCTGGTACTTTGGCACCATCGTCGGCAGCCTGACCGTTCCCGCCGGGAGCACCTTAAACATTGTCAGCAGCCAACCTCATGACCTGCCAAACTCGACGCTGACCAACAACGGCACGGTGGTTCACACCGGGGGCCAAATCCGGGGTGGCCTGTCTGGCACGCTGATCGCCAACGCGGGTCTGTGGCAGGAAGAAGTGGACATAGACTTCATCAACGCGTATGGCGGAGGACCTTCGGTATTCTTGAACACGGGCACCTTCCGCAAGACGGCGGGCGCCGGCAACTCCGCCACCACCTTTGACGCAAGCTTTCTGCTGAACAACAGCGGATTGGTGGACGCGGAAGCCGGCAATATTGTCATCAGCGGCGGTGGGACCAACTCCGGGACGTTTAATGCCGAAACCAATTTTTATTGTAACTTTAACGCTCCCTACTCCTTCAATGACGGCAGCCAGTTCCTCGGAACCGGCAACAATTACTGGGAGTCCACCATGACTTTCAACGGCAGCATCCTGGCGACAAATCCGGCAAATTTGATCTGGTATGATGGCAGCATCGCCGGAAGCCTGACCATCCCGCCCGGAAGCACTTTGAACATTATCAGCGGGAACCCGCATTACCTGCCAAGCGCAACGCTGACCAACAACGGCACGGTCATTGACACCGGCGGCCAGATTCGCGGAGTCGGCGGCTGGACGATCTACAATAACGGTCTTTGGGTGGAGGCGGTGGACAATTTCTTTTACAATGATACCGGTGGCGTTGACACGTTCGTGAACGCCGGCACCTTTCGCAAGACCGCCGGCACCGGGTTTACTTATATCGGGTACCTGGGGTCTCAGGTTGCGTTCAATAACAGCGGTCTGGTGGATGCGCAGAGCGGCACGATTTACATTCAAGGCGGCGGGACCAACAGCGGGACGTTTAACGCCGCAACCAACGCCGCCAACACCTTCGCCGCCGCTTATTCTTTCAATGAGGGCAGCCTTTTCACCGGCGCCGGCCAGAACAACCTGAGCGCCGGCACCCTCACTTTCAACGGAAACATCACGTCCGTAAACTTCGTATTTAACGGCGCCACCACCGTGGGCGCAGGGGTCCTGACGCTGCTTGGCACCAATACCTGGGTGGATGGCAGTCTGGAAGCGCCCATGACCGTTCCGAGCGGGAGCACCTTGAACATCGTCACCGGCAACGCTCATTATCTTACCGGAGGCATTTTGACCAACAACGGCACGGTGGTTGACACCGGCGGCCAGATTCGCGGATACAACGGCTGGACGATCTACAATAATGGTCTTTGGCTGGAGGAGGTGGACTATTGGTTTTACGCTGATTCCGGTGGCGTTGGCACGATCGTCAACGCCGGCACCTTCCGCAAGACCGCCGGCACCGGAACGACTATTATTGGGTACGGTCCGACTCCGGTTGCGCTCAACAACAGCGGTATGGTGGATGCGCAGAGCGGCACGATCTACATTCAAGGCGGCGGGACCAACAGCGGCACGTTTAACGCCGCGACCAACGCCGCCAACACCTTCGCCGCCGCTTATACCTTCAATGAGGGCAGCCTTTTCACCGGTGCCGGCCAGAACAACCTGAGCGCCGGCACCCTCACTTTCAACGGAAATATCACGTCCTTAAACTTCGTATTCAATGGCGCCACCACCGTGGGCGCAGGGGTCCTTACGCTGCTTGGCACCAATACCTGGGTGGATGGCAGTCTGGAAGCGCCCATGACCGTTCCGAGCGGCAGCACCTTGAACATCGTCACCGGCAATCCGCATTCTCTTTCCGGAGGCATTTTGACCAACAACGGCACGGTCATTAACACCGGCGGCAATATGCGCGGCTCCGGTGGCTGGACCATCTACAATAATGGTCTCTGGCTGGAGGAGGTGGACTTTTGGTTTTACAATGATGGAGGTGGCGTTGACACGTTCGTGAACGCCGGCACCTTCCGCAAGACCGCCGGCGCCGGGTTTACTTATATTGGGTGGGCTGGGACTCAAGTTGCGTTCAACAACAGCGGTCTGGTGGATGCGCAGAGCGGCACGATTGACATTGAAGGCGGCGGGATCAACAGCGGCACGTTTAATGCCGGCGCCAATGGAGTCTGCAACTTCATTGCGGCCTACACCTTCAATAACGGCAGCGCCTTTACCGGAGGCGGCAACAACACCCTCAACGCCAACGGCATCACGTTCAATGGCAGCATCACCTCGTCGAATTTGGAATGGAACTCCGGCATTCTCTACGGCACGGCGATAATTTCCTATGGCAGCACCTTCTCCATCGTCGGCAGCAGCGATCATGACCTGCCGGGGATGACTCTGCAGAATTACGGCACCGTCATCCACACGGGTGGCCAAATCCGCGGCGGTGTCGGCACTTTGATTGACAACGAGGGCATTTGGCAGGAACAACTGGATGCCTTCTTCTACGGCAGCACTTATGGCGGCGCCTCGGCCTTCTTGAACAACGGCACCTTCGACAAAACCACCACCACGGCAACCACCACCTTTGACGGCGCGTTTCCATTCAACAACAATGGCGCCTTGGAGGTGCTGAGCGGAACCGTGTCCATGGTTGGCGGTTACACCCAGTCCGATGCTACCCTGATTTTTGGCCTGAGCAGCCTGAGCAGTTATGGCACCCTCAACATTTCCGGCAATGTCAATCTCAACGGCACGGTCGGGGTGGAGTTGTTGAATGGCTTTGTGCCGGTGGCCGGCAATACTTTCACCCCCATGACCTTCGCCACGGAATCGGGCCGGTTTGCCAACTACGATTTCCCAGCCTTGCCCGGCGGACTCACCTGGACGCCTAGTTACAGCACCAAGTTCATCTTAATCGTCGGAGGCGCGGCGACGAACGATACCGGGCAAATCAGCGGAACCGTGACCGACAACCAAGGCCATCCTATTGCGGGCGCGAGTGTCTTCGCGATGATTGACCCAAACAGCTTCACCAATCTGATTCAAAACGGCAGTTTTGAAACCCCCTCCGACGCCGGCTTGCAGTACATTCCTTATGGCATTGGTTCGACCAATATCACGGGCTGGACTGTGTTCGGCCCGCCCGGAGACAATGTCGCCACCATTAGCTACTTGTGGAATGCCCCGGCGGAGGACGGGCTTCAGTTTTTTGACCCGACAGGCACGACGGGCGGCGCGGGGATCGAGCAAAGTTTTCCGACGGTTTCCAACCAGACATATATATTGTCTTTTTACCACGGAACCTATTCCCAGCACGGCACCGCCAACGCTCTGGGGGTCACCCTCCGCTCCTCTTCCTACCCCAATCTGGTTCAAAACGGCAGCTTTGAGACCCCCTCGGACAACGGCGCCAATTATATTCTTTATGGCATTGGTTCGACCGATCTCACGGGCTGGACCGTGATTGGCCCGGCGAACGCCAACATTGCCATCCATAACAATTACGTTGGCCAGGCCATTGATGGGACTCAGTGGCTGGACCCGACAGGCAACACGGGCGGCGCGGGGGTGACGCAAACTCTTTCCACCGTTTCCAACCAGGCTTATGTGCTGTTCTTCTATCACGCAAGCTATTCCATTCATGGCATCGCCAACGCTCTGGGGGTCACCGTCGGCGCCAATTTCCATTCCTTCGGGGAAACCAGTGGTTCCGGCTACGATCAGTGGGTCCAGGAAAGCGTTCCTTTCACCGCCACCAGCAATCTCACCACGCTCACCTTCCAGGATGTTTCCGGCATTACTGACGCGAACGATAATTTCGTGGACGACGTCGTGGTCGTTCCGGCGAGTCTGGCCATTCTGGTCACGAATTTCGGAACCTACTCCTTTGGTGAAATGGCTGGCACTTCCGGCAACTTTGACTGGACCCAGGAAAGAACCACCTTCACGGCCGTCTCCTCCTCCACCACTCTGGCGTTCCGGGATTTGAACAACTACGACGCCAACAATAATTTCCTGGACAATGTGGTGATCGGGCCTGCGGACAACGGCGCGGTCCTCGGCGCGGTGACTGACGCTAACGGCCATTACCAGATCACGGTGGGGCCGGGGACTTTCCAGGTCGGCGTGGACGGTTTGCCGGCCTTGGGTTACAACGACGTGAGCAACCAAAGCGTGACGGTCTCCACCACCAACGGGGTGGCGAACTTCGTGGCTTCGCCCTTCAGCGGCCAGACTTTCACGGTTACATCCTCGGTGAACCCTCCCGGCGCGGGAACCATCCTGGGCGGCGGAACCTTCCCGCAGAACACGACGGTCACGGTGACGGCCACGCCGGTCAGTGTCCCGCCTTACATTTTCGTGAATTGGACAGAGAACGGGTTTTTCCAGAGCGCGAACGCCGCTTATGCCTTCCCCTTGACCCGCGACCGGCAGTTGGTCGCCAACTTCACCCTGCCCCTCTATTCCCTCTCCGTTTCCAACAACCCGCCCGGAGCGGGAACGGTCGGGGGTGCCGGTTCCTATTACTACGGAACAACCAACCTCTTGACCGCCTTTCCCAGTTTCGGCTACAGCTTTTCCAACTGGATTCAGGGAAGCAGCGTCATTGGGACCAGTCCCTCATTGAGCGTGGGGGTTTATTCCAACCAGACCATCGTCGCCAATTACACCGACGCCAATCTGGTCCATACCGTCACCACGGCAACCTCGCCACCCGGCTTGGCGCTGCTGACCGGCGCGGGCATCTATACCAACGGACAAACGGCCATTTTCAACGCCCCCCTTGTCGTCACCAATCCTCCCTTCTATTACCATTTCAGCCAGTTCACCTTGAGCAACACCCTCGCCAGCGCCAGCCCCGGCTTCAGCAAAACCTTCTCCACGCTCGACCCGACCAATCTCCAGTACGTCGCCGTCTATGCCGCGCAGACCATCCAGCCCCTCCTCAAGAATGTCACGGCCAACTTCGCCAATCCCATCCCGGCCACCACCACCTTTCTCCTCGCCCTCCAGTTTGATCGCACCATGCAGACCAACAGCGCCCCCGCCCTCCTGCTCACCAACACCGCGCCCGCCGCCGTCCAGGCGACCGTTGCGGCCAATGGTTATTGGACCGGGACCGTCTTTGCCAACGACACCTATCACACCCCGCCGATCACCTTTGCGCCGGGGATGGACGGCACTATCCAACTTTACGTTTCCGGAGCGCAGGATACCAACGGCAGCATCCTCGCCCTGACCAATGCCGCCACCTTTGTTCTCGTGGCCACGCCGCCGCCTAATCCGTTCCTCACTTTGGCCTCCTCCAACAGTTCCTCTGCGGTGGTTGACTGGTCCGCTTACTCCACGCCCCCCAACCTGAACGGATTCCGCGTCTTCCTGCAAAGCACCAATTATGGTTCCGTAGCCGGGCTGTCCGTCCTGACCGGCCTGGGTTCCGGCGCGCGTAGCTTCCAGTTTGGCAACCTGGCATTGGACACTCCTTACTACGCCGCCATCCAGGCCTTTGATGTGGCGGGCAACGCCAGTCCCTATGTAACTACTTTGAAAATCTTCCTGCCCAGCACCATGCCGCCGCCAGTCCTTGTGCAGGATACGCCGGTCGGCGCTTCGTCCGCTTCCCTTTCCTGGAATAGTTACAATACCGCAAGCCTGTTCGGCTTCACTGGTTTCCGCCTCTATTCTGCGACCAGCAATTTCACTTCCGTTGCCGGCCTGATTCCCACAGTGACTCTCGCTCCCTCCGCCAACTCTTTCCAAGTCAACGGATTGATCCGCACCAACAACTATTATTTCGCCGTGGTCGGTTACAACGACACCAACGGCTTTAATCCCAATGTCACCACCGCAAGTTGGACTGACCCTTACGCCGGGAACATCGGCGTCAACACCACCATCGGCGGCGCGGGCCAGAGCGTGGTGAACATCAATCATTCGATGGTCGTGATCAACAACGCGATCTTGACCCTCCTGCCGGGTACCACCTTGCTCTTTGCTCCCGGCGCCAGCCTGACCGTCCAGCAAGGCAGTCTGGTGGCCAATGGCTCCGCCCTCTCCCCCATTGTGCTCGATTCCGCCAACGACTCTCCCGGCAACACCCCAGCCGCCGGAGATTGGGGCGGCGTGATCCTCGGCAGCGGCGCCGGAAGTTCGAGCCTGAGCTTTGTCGAGGTTCTTTATGGCGGTGGCTTGACCCTCAGCGGTTGTTCGCCCGTCGTCAACGCCTTCACCGCCAATAACAATTCCCCTTTCGGCCTCGGCCTGCAAAACGGCGCAACGCTCACGACCAGCAACGCGCTGTTGACCGCCAATGCCATTGGCATGGAGCAGATGGACACCGCGGTTCTGACTATTCAGAATTCCGTCATCCAGAACAATGGCACCAATGCCCTGGCCGGCGGTAGTCCCACCCTGGCCGCAACCTCCAACTGGTGGGGGACCGCTGCCCAGACCGACCTTGCCGCGCTGTTGCAAGGCAATGTTTCCTTCAGTCCATTCCTGACCTACGAACCCCTGCTCACCCCGGCGCTGGGCGCTTCCAACGGTCTCACCCAGGTTGGCAGCCCCTCGGCAAACCTGCAACTGGCCTGCCGCACCGCCGACTCGATGCGCATCAGCGAGGATTACACCTTCGCCGGCGTCTTCTTCACCCCCTTCAGCAATTACACCGCCGTCCCCCTCTCCGCCGGCGGTGGTCTCAAGCACATCTACGCCCAATATCGCAGCGTTACGGGCCAAACCAACCCACCCCTTGAGGTGGACATAACCTACATTACCGCCGGGCCGGTCATTCAGTCCTTCAGCTTGACCCAGGGTGAAACCTTGAACCGTCCGTTGACGGTGACTGGTTCCGCCACGGCGGTGTTGGGCATGGCGGACATGGAACTCTATGTGGACGGCGTTCTGCAAACCACCAATGCCGGCGGCAGCTTCTCCCATTTCTTCGACATCAGCCTCTTTCCCAACGCCATTCATCAAGTGGAACTGCTGGCGCGCGACCTGAGCGGCAACATCGCCACGCTCGAATACAATGTGGTCATCGCCCTGACTCCTCCGCTGGCGCCCGTCATCACCACGCCCGCAACGGACATCCTGACCAACACGGACTTTGTTACCATCAGCGGCACGGCCGAGCCGGGCATGAACATCCAGGTCACGCGCAACGGCCAGATTGTGGGCGTGACCAACGCCGATGGCGGGGGAAATTTCACCATCACCAACGCTTTGCTGGTTGAGGGCGCCAATACCATCGTGGCGATTGCGGCCAACAACACGGGAACCACCCCTTCCGCCGCGCGCCATGTCACGGTGGAAACCATCCCGCCCGCCCAGTTGGTGCTCAACCCGCCCGTCTATACACCGGGACAAGGCTTGAGCCTGGGCTGGCAATTCCCCACCACGGGCAAGCAGGCGGCCACTTTCCAATTATTCTGGAGCGCTGCGCCCTTCGCCTCCAGCAGTCAAGCCACCAACCAGTCTCCCATCCTCAACTCCATGGCCTACACCATTCATTCTCTGGCCAACGGCGCCTATTATTTCGGCGTGGTGGGATACGATGCCGCGGGCAATCCAAGCCCCCTCTCCGCCCTCGTCTCAACCGCCTATGACGCCTCTCCGCCGGCCATGGCCATTTCCTATGGCCAGGCCTCCCCTCTGGGCGCAGGCCCGTTGAGCATGGTTCTCACTTCCAGCAAAGCCCTGGCAGCAACCCCCGCCCTCACCCTCAAGCCCTTCGGCGCTCTCTCGCCCGTTCTTTTGCCTTTGACCAACGTCGCCCTCAACACCTGGCAAACCGCCTTCAACGTCACCCCAGCCACGCCCTCCGGCTTCGTCGTCGTGCTGGTGACCGCCCGGGACCAGTTGGGCAATGTCTTTGTCGGCGCCCCCGCGGGCCCGCCTCTGATTATTGATACCGCGCCGCCAACCGCCACCATCACGACCGCGCCGGCCCCGCCCGTCCAGACTGTCAATAACACTAATGTGACCGTCAATGTGGTGCTCAGCGAGTTGGCGGCGGCGGGAACGGCCCCCGCGCTGACCTTCGCTCCGCCCGCGGGCACGAACGTTCCCGTCCCGCTCGCCGGCGCTGGCAGCAATTGGCTCGGTACCCTGCCCCTGACTCCGGCGATGGGATCGGGCTTCGGCCAGTTCGTCCTTAGCGCCCAGGACAGCCTGGGCAATGTTGGCACAAACATCGTGGCTGGCGGCCAGTTGGAGATTTACAACACCGCCCTCCCATCGGCCCCGCCCGCGCCAGCCGGCCTGGCCGCCACCAGCCTCCCCGGCGGCCAGGTAAGTCTGACTTGGAACGCCGTCAGTAACGCGCAGATCTACCGCCTCTACCGCCAGGCCGGTTCGACCTTGGTTGTTCCCACAGTCATGGTGATTGATGATATCACCACCAACAATGTCGTGGACCTGCCTCCGGCCGACGGTGTTTATAGTTACGGCGTCACCGCCAGCCGGCTCGGCTCGGAAAGCGGCATCCTCAACCCCGTTCTCGCCCTCTCCGACCGCGCGGCGCCCCCTGCCCCAACCAACGTCGCCGTCGCCCTGGCCGCCAGCGGAGTGCGAATCACCTGGCAGGAGCCGTCTGGCGGATTAATCCCCAACCATTACAATATCTACCGCAACGGCGCGCTCATCCAGACCGTCGCCACCGTCACCCCGGTCGTGGATTTCCCGCCGCGCGGCACCGACACCTACGTCGTCGCCGCTTCTGATCTCCTGGGCAATCAGAGTTCCAGCGCTCCGGCCGCCATTCAACTGCTGGTCAGTCCCGTCACCAGCCTCTCGGTCCTGGTGGTGTTGGGACAGGCCCCGGTTCTGAGCTGGGTTTCCAATGATCCCACGGCGGTGGTGGGCTTCAACGTCTATCGCAACGGTGTCAAGCAGAATGCCTCGTTGCTCACCGGCGCCAACTATGCCGACAATCTGCCCCTGGCCGACGTGGTGCAATATGCCGTCACGGCCGTGAACATTTCCTCCCAGGAAAGCCCGCCTCGCCTGGTCAACGTCTATCCCGTGAGTCTGGGACTGGAAGTCAATCCGCTCAGCGGCGGGAATGGCGGCGTGTTGCGCAACGATTACTTTGACCTCTTCCAGATCGGGGTCACCAATCTGGCAAGTTCCAGCAACTTCCCCATCGCCCAAGTGTCCTTGACCCGCACCGTGACCAACCTCAATCCCTGCTCCGTCACCCAGACGCTCGTGGCCAGCCTCGGCCCGGGAACCAGCGCGCAGCAGAGCGTCGTCTTGCCGGAATCATCCACCGGCTCTCCGCAGACCGTTCAGGTCACGGCCAACCAACAAACTGACAGCGGGAACAGCAGCGTCGTTTATCAGACCGCCTTCAGCCTGACCAACGTGCAACCGCCGCCAACGGAGATCACTGTTTTCGCCAATCAATTGCCGCTGGCGGGCGGCTTGTCCTCCTTCCAACTGCAAATCTACAATCGCGGCTATGCGGACATGGACGTCATCGTCTTCCGCGGCGGTGGATCCCAGCCGGGCGATGTCTATCTCTCCGTCCAGAATGGATTGGGGCAGGAAGTCGGCCGGGCCGCCTTCACCGGCGCTCCTCCGGGAACGGCGGTCCTGGGCGACGGCACCGGCTTCGTGGACATCCAGCCAGGCGCATCGCTCCTATTGACAATCACCAACGTGCTCGTGCCGGCGGCGCTGGCCGGGGCGACCAACACCACCTTCGTCGCCGTCGTCACCAACATCTACAACCAACTGGGCACGCCCAATCAATCAGTGTCCGGCCCCTTGAGCGGCAGCATGGTTTCCAGCCTTGCGCAAACGGCCTATTACGGCACGGCCCAAACCGACCACTCCACCTACGCCAACAACACTCCCATCCTCATCAGCGGCCAGGCTCTCAGCACCTCTACCGGATTGCCCGTGCCCAACGCGGTCTTGAACATCGGTTTCGCCGCCAGCGGATTCCGTTGGTATCAGGCTGTCACGAACGATTCCAACGGCAATTATCAGTACTCTTACACTCCTCCCGTGGGCTTTGGCGGCACGATCACCCTTTGGGCCGCTAATCCCCTGGTGGTGGATCAGTTGAATCAGGTCCAGGTCAACGTCTTCCGTCTCTATGACAACCCGTCCTTCGGCGATATTACCATGTCCAAAAACGGGGTTTTGAATTTCTCCATCGCACTCATCAACCCCGGCGCCGTCCCGTTGACCGGCTTCACCACGTCCTTCAGCGCCTACCAGACCAGCGGCAACACCCAGACTCCCGTCACCAAGATCACCGGGACCAATCTCACCCCTGCGGGTTTTGTCCTTGGCCCCAATCAAAACCAGAGCATCAGCCTGCAATTGGCTGCCACCTCCGACGCCCCCGACAACGCCCAAGTCCAATTCACCTTCACCTCAGCCGAAGGCGCCTCGACCACATTTACCGGCAACGCGACGTTACTGCCGGCGGTGCCGGTGCTGTCCGTGGTGACTCCGGCGGTTGGCTATCTCCAGGTCAGCGTCAATCGCGGCGATCAACAGAGCGGCCAGATCAGCTTCATGAACACCGGCCTCCAGACCCTCAAGGGCATCACCGTCACGCCGCCAACCAACAACTGGATGCAGCTCAATCTGCCGGTTTCCAATGACGCCCAGATTCATCTCCCGGATTTGGCGGTGGGCCAATCCAACAGCCTTCCGTTCGTCTTCACCCCGCCGCCCACCACGCCCCTGGCGTTTTACCAGGATTCCATCACCGTTCAAGGCACCAACTCCGTATCTCCATTCGTGGTGAATGTGTACGCGCTGGTCACTTCAGACCTGACCGGGGCCGTGCAGTTTGATGTGAGCGACATTCTGGGCCAGCAAGTGCCCAACGCCTCCGTCCGCCTGCACAATGACCTGCTTCAGGCCGACATCGGACCCGTCTATACCGATACCAACGGCCTTGTCACCATCACCAATCTCCAGGAAGGCTCCTGGAACTGGCAGGTCGTCGCTCCGGGCTGTTCGGCCAACGCGGGCACCGTCACCATCATTGCTGATCAAACCGTTTCTCAGGCGACAACTCTTTCCCGAAGCCTGGTTACCGTGACTTTCAACGTCGTGCCGGTTCCGTTCACCGACAAGTACGAAATCACGGTGGAGATGACCTTTGAAACGCACGTGCCGGCGCCCGTTCTGGTGGTCAATCCCCCGTTCATTGATTTCACGACCTTTAGCTCAGGCTATCAAACCAACTTCACCGTTTCGGTCGAGAATTATGGGCTGATACAAGTCACGGGGGTGAACATCAGTTCGGCCCAGGCCAATGGCGCCGCCCTCACGCCCTTGATCAATTACATACCCGTCTTGCTGCCCTTGCAGTCAGTGGATGTGCCTTTTACGTTCACTTTTAACCGGACGCTGGAGCCGCAGTTTATCAACGACTGCCTCGGCGAAGCCCTGCCCGTCCAAAACACCCAGAACCCGGATGTGTACGTCGGCCTGGCTTCGATCTTCTCCGGCACGGCTGAGAATTCCGATGGCAGCGGCGCCCAGACCATCCAATCCTCCCTTTCCACCATCGGCGTTGGCATCTCCGCTGATTCGCCCGGCTCCTTGGAGAATTATGTCTATGCCAACATTGGTTCGGTGATCAACTGCATTGTCAGCCAGTCCATCCCATCCGCCGCTGGTGGCGCCGGAGGAGGAGGAGGTTCATTCGGCGGTGGCGGTGGTGGGCAAGGCGGGTCTGCTTCGTATCAACCCTTTTCCAATCCCGTCTATGCGCAAGCCGCCGCCTGCTTCGCCCCGGAGACCAAGGTGTTGATGGAAGATGGTTCCTTTAAGGCCATCTCGGCTATCCAGGCCAATGACATCGTTCGCACCGGCATCCGCCCGGACAATGTGGCCGTGGTCAACGCCACCTACGCCCTCGCCTCGGGCAAACTGTGCGAGGTCCAATTTGCGCCCAATGATCCGGGGGCGGCCCGGAGCGTTTTGGCCACCGATGAACATCAGTTCTGGGTGGATGGCCGCGGCTGGGTCGCGGCCGGCAGATTGGCGGTCGGAGACTGGCTCTTTGATTCCCAAGGCAGGCGCGTCCGCGTGCTCGGCAACCAGGCCGTCAAACGCAGCGCCAAGGTTTATTCCTTCAGCCTGTCCGGCGACACCGCTTTTTATGCCAATGGCGTGCTGGTGCATGACTCCTGCGGGGCCACACCGCCCGCAACCCAAGTCGGAACAAGTGAGGTGGTAAAATGATTTTGCGCTGTTCACAAGCCAAGGGAGGCCTCTTCCGATCCGTTGCCGCGCTGGCCTGCCTCGGCCTCTTACTCTTGCCTCGGGCCGGGATTGCGCAGCAGCAGCAACAAGGTCTGTGCGCCCAGATTAAAATCGTCATTTCGCAGGAATTGACCATCGAACGCGTCGGCTTCCTCGCCACTCTGCAAATCACCGATAACGACCCCAACGATCCCATCACCGACTTCTCCGCCAACCTCACCTTCGAGAACCACTCCCTCTCCACCAATGGAACGGTCAACGATTCCTCCGGCTTGTTTTTCGTCCAGCCTCCCACCTTGCAGAATATCGCCAGCGTCAATGGCGGTGGCGTCATCGGCTCCGGAGCCACCGCCACGGTAAGCTGGTTCATCATCCCCACCGTCACGGCGGGCGGCACCAGTCCGGCTGGCGTGCGTTATCAGATTGGCGCCGCCTTAAGCGGGAAGCTTCGCGGCGTGGAAATCCCCGCCACTACCTTGCAGGTTTTCCCCTCCCCGATCACTGTGGAACCCGACGCTCAGCTTCAAATCACCTACTTCCAGCCCCGCGACGTCATCGGAGACAACCCCTTCACTCCCCAGGTGGAAAGCCCCATTCCTTTCACCTTTGGAGTCATAGTCAAGAATTCCGGTTATGGCACCGCCCACAGTGTCATCATCAATTCCCAGCAGCCCAAAATCGTGGAGAACAAGGATAATTTGCTCCTCGTCGCCCAATTGCTCGGCTCGCGCGTGAACGATTCCCCGCTCTCCAACGCCAACTTGGTCGTCAACCTCGGTGACATCCCTCCGGGCCAGGCCACCAAAGGCGCCTGGGACATGATTACCACTCTTTCCGGCACTTTTCTCTCCATCAACGCCACCTACACCCACTCCTCCGACTTGGGTGGGACTGAAACCTCCATCATCCAATCTCTCAATGCCTACCTGTTTGCCCATGAAGTCCTCGACGACCAGCCCGGCCGCGACAATGTCCGCGATTTCCTCGCCGACGTCAGCGGCAATCTCGATGCAATTGGCAATCTCATTCCAGACACCCTCTATGAAAGTCAGGGCTACGTTCTGCCCGTCAGTACGGCCACCAATGCCGTCCTCGTCGGCGCCGCCAACCCGTTCCAGGTTAATCTCACGGCCAATAGCGCCGGCTGGACCTATGTCCGCCTGGATGATCCCGGCCAGGCCAAGCTGCCCATCGCCTCCGTCGTGCGCTCCGACGGCAAGGTCCTCAACACGAATAACTATTGGACCAGCATCCACTTCGAGCCGGTCAGCAATATCGAGGATACTTACCTCAACATTTTTGATCTCGTCAACCCCGGTTCCGTCTCTTACACCGTCACCTATACGAATGTGCCGGTTAACACGACCCCGCCCGTGACGACCATGCTCTTTGCCGGCCCGTCCACCTTTGCCAACGGTAAGTATTACGTCACCCCGGACACCCAGATGTATTTCCTCTCCCAGGACTCCAGCCCGGTCAGCATTTATTACAGTCTGACCAACGGCCCGTTCCTGCCCGCCTATCCATTCAGCCTGGGCGGCCCCGGCCAGTATCAACAGGTTCCTCCCGGCCAATACCAAGTCGTGTTTTATGCCACCGACGCCAGTGGCAACCAGGAAACCAATCACACCAACATCCTCGTCGTGGCTGGCCCCGGTTCCTTGGGTTTTGCCAGCGTCACCGCCCCGACCCAGCCGCTGTTCGATCCGGGCGATACCTTGACTGTTCGTCCGGTGCTTTCTCCCATTGCCTTCCAGGCGCTGTCCAATCCAACTCCCGTCAATGCTGTCGTTGATATTTTCCAGGGCGCCGTCGGCTGGGCGACGGTGGCCGGCGTGCCCTTCTCGCCCACGGCCAGCGCCTCGGCTGCATTGACCATCGGCGGCAACCAGGTGGATTTCTACAGGTATCAATTGAACGGCGGTGCCTGGAGCGCCGAACATCCGGTCGCTTCTTCTCTCCTTTTATCAAACTTGCCCGCCGGGCAGATCCTCTTGTCCGTGCTCGGACGCTCCCGCTATGGCAGCTACCTCGATCCCAGCAATGCGGTCACGGTCAATTGGATCGTCGCTCCCGGCGCGCCTCCTGCCACCATTACCGCCGCCCCTCCTACTCCCAGCCGGAGTTATTCCGCCCAATTGACCGTCGGTGGTTCCGGTGTGGCCAACTATCGCTACACGCTCAACAACAGCTTCTACCAGGTGGGCGTCCCGGTCGCCAGTCCCATCGTGCTGAGCAATTTAAGCGCCGGGCCGCAGTTGGTGGATGTTCTTGGCCAGGTCGGTGGTATCTACCAGTCCACCAGTAATCCGACTTCGGTAGAATGGACCATTGATCCGCTTTACGGTTTTGATCTCAGTTCGCTCACCAGCGTGCGCAGCGTGCCGCTCACCAATGTCAGCGGAACGACCCTTTTCAACTGGGACGGTCGCAACTCCGCCGGCACGTTGCAGCCCCCCGGCTGGTACACCGTGCGCGTCACCCTGGCCGATGCCTTGGGGAACACCAACTTCACCACCGAACTGGTGCAGATCAGCCAGTTGTCGGGAACCAGTCAGGTCCTGGCCGATTACAATCGCGGGCCGCAGAATCCTTACGCCCGCGGTCACTGGGCCGTGTGGCAGGACCAGAGCGACGGCAACTGGGACATTTACGCGCAGGATTTGACGGCCAACAACCCCACCATCGTCAAAGTCAGCAACGGTCCTTTGAGCCAGGTCAATCCCCGCACCGACGGACGTTACGTGGTCTGGCAGGGAAGGCAGACCAACGGGAACTGGGATGTCTATGTCGAGGATTTGACTGGCGCCAACGGGCCGCAGGCGCTCACCACCACCCCGTCTTTGGATGAGGTCAACCCGGCCATTGACTGGCCTTGGGTGGTCTACCAGGTGCGTTCCACCAAAAACACCAACGCGCCCTGGCAGCTTTCTGCCTACAACCTGGCCACCTCACAACAATTTCAGGTTTCCCCTTCCACCCAGGATGAAATTGATCCCGATGTCCAGGCCGGACGTGTTGTCTGGCAGGATTTCCGCGACCCCGGCCCCGGCGAGATTTATTTCTTCGATCTCGAGGCCGGCCAACTGCGGCGCATCACCACCAACTCCTACGGCCAGTACAATCCCGCCATTTATGACAACTGGATTGTCTGGGCCGACAACCGCAACATTGAACTGGATATTTATGGTTTCGATTTGCTCCGCAACCGCGAAATCCAGATCACCAGCACCCCGGAAGATGAAACCCGGCCCGCTCTCAACGGCCCGTGGATGGTTTGCATGGAGAATTCCCTCGGCCCTCAAACCGGCAACGCGCGCCTGGTCCATTTGCCCAGCCTGGTCGCCGTCTCCCTGATGCGCACACCCACGCAGAAACAGTTCCCCACGCTCGCCGCCGGCCAGGTCGTCTGGCAGGAGACCATCGCCAATCAGTCCCGCGTTTTGGCTCTCCCCTTGCCCGCCTTGCAGCCGGTCTTCCAGAACCGCAATCTCGTGGCTGTGGGCGACGCCTTGGTCGCCTACGCCCAAAATGCTTATGGCTTGTTGTCGGTTTGGGGAACCAATGGCGCGGTCGAGGTCACCCAGTATCCCTCCCTCGTGCCGGCAGTGACCCAGCAGACGGCCGTCCTCAGCAATGGCGTGCCTTCGGGGGCCAATTTCCCGCTGGTCGCGGGCACCTTCCTCTGGGTCAAGTTCAACAGCACCAGAGTGCTGGACTTGGGCATCAACAACAGTTCGACCCTGAATCTCGCGGCGGGAGTCAATGTCTTCGGCTACACCGCCTTCCCAGACGGCTACAGCGCCTATCAATGGTTGCGCCAGCTTGGCCTGGCCAACGGCCTGTCCGTGCGCATGCTCGATTCCTCCTCCGGCCGCTGGTTGGTGGCGGAGGTCCAGAACGGAAACTTGCAGGGCGACGATTTCCCCATTCCCAACGTCGCCGTCCTCATGGTTTACATGACCACCCCTGTCACCCAATTTGTGCCGCAATCCCCATAGAAGTATGCGCTTTAAACCATTTCATCTGATGCGGTGGCTAGCCTGCTTGGCCGTTTGGTTGCTGGCTGCCTGGAGTGCCGGTGCCATCACGGTGGCCGCTCTCCACGATCAACTGGCCCAAGGCGCCAAGCTGACCCTGATTGATCTGCGCCCCACCGCCCTGTTCTCCCAGGGACACATTCCCGGCGCGATGAACATTCCGGCCGCCTTGTGCGTTCAGAAAAATCTCCCGCCCTTGGGCAAGGTCGTGGTGTACGGCGCCGGCTTGGAACGCGAGTCGGAGGAATCCGCCGCCGCCGCGGCGCTGGGCCAAAAGCCCGGAATTACCGTGGATGTCTTGGAAGGAGGCTTTGCCGCTTGGGAAAGCGCCCAAGGCTTGACCACCCGCCCGCGCGGAATGAAAGCCGAATCGCCCAATTACATCTCCTACGCCCAGCTCAAGGCCGCGAAATCAGACGACGTGGTTTTGGTGGATTTGCGTCACCAGCACGCGCCCCAACCCGCCCTCTCCTCCGCATCCGCCGGCCAGCCGCTGACCGATCTGGCGCAAACCTTCCCCGGCCTTCAAGTTGCCAAATCCACTTCCGAGGCGAAGCCTCAGACCAAATCCGCCGGAAAAGGTTCGGGCGCGGCTCCCCTCCTCGTGCTCATAGACGACGGCGATGGCACGGCCGAGCAGACGGCCCGGACGTTGAAAAACAATGGAACAAGACGGTACGCCATTCTGGCCGGAGGCGAACTGATCCTGGCCCGCCAGGGTCAGCCCGGCTTGCAGCGCGGCAGCGCCGGAACCCATTCCCCCGACACCGCCCCGCCGCCCGGCGGAGTCAAATAAACGGTTATGTTTGCCCCAAAACTCAAGTTTGCAGCAAAGGCCCGCGCGCCGTGGTCCGCCGCGGGCCGCTGGCTGGCGGGCGCAACTCGAAACTGCCGCCATGCAATTTGCCAATTCTCTCGCCCCGGTAGGGCGAGACTCTGTCGAGCCGTGACTAATTTCCCTCGTCCCACCCAGTGGGGAGACGGTCAGGCTGCCGGTGTAGCGTCGGCGCTGTGCGCCGATTTCCCTCGCCACACGAAGTGGGGAAAGGGGTTAGATCCATCCAAGGGTGGCAGAATCGAGATGCGCCGCTGGCTGGCGCTGGCCTCGCTTCTGCTGGGGGTTTATCCGGCTGCGGCTCAGATCACCATTTCCAACGTCGCCACCGTCAATGTGACCCCCAGCAGCTTTTCCGTGGTGTGGTCCGTTTCGGCGACCGCGCGGGGTTCCTTGATTCCGTCGCTTTCCGTGTTCGCCGATGCCGGCGGCGCGACGAATCTGGCCGGCCAGGTGGGGCTGGAGTATTATCCCTTGAACAGCGGCGCCCCCACCGCGACCAACGCGTATCAGGAACGTTTGAGCCAGGCCTACCTGCGCCAGCAAAGCCAAAGCCTCGGCCTGGTCCAGGTCCGCGTGTCCGGATGCAGCCCCAACACGGCCTATTATTACCAAGTGCGGGAAAACAGCACCAACGGACAACAGGCGGTGTGGCCGCCAAGCGCGCCGCTTCCGGCGGTGACCACGGCCCAGGAAAACGGGTTTGTGCTGCAATCCCTCCAATTATTGATCACCCTGCCCCCGGCCAACCAGCCGGGTTCCATCGTCATGTTGTCCAATACCAACACCCCCAGCCTTCTGGCCGCGGTGATTGGCGACGGGGCCGGGAGCAACCAGGTTTATTTCAGCCTGAACGATTTGATCGCGGCCACAGGCAATACTAATTTTGCGCCGGTCGGCAACCAGCAATTCACCGGCACGGTGCTGGGGGCCGGCTCCAACGCCGCGCCGCAGATTTACAGCCTTCTGTTTGGCACCAACTTCACCGTCGGCCAGGGCGCCCAGTTTACCGTCGGGCAATTCCTCGGCATGAACGTCGGTTCCGCTGCGGTCCAATCGGGGCACAGCGGCAGCCTTCCCATCGGGCTGGTCTATGGCACCGGCGTCACCAATCTCTCGTTCAACTTGACCCTGCCGACCAATGCTTTCAGCGCCCTTTCCATCCAGGCCCTTTCCCCGCAACTCAACTCCGCCGTCCTCCAACCCCTTGCCTCCAATCTGGTGTCGGTGACGCTCGCGACGCCGCCCGGCCAGAGCCTGCAAGGCGCGCAGCCACTGGCGCAACTGAACTTTACCGTGGGTTCCAACCAACCTTCCGCCTTCGTGAATGTCGCGGCCCAATCCTTGCGCGTCGCCAACGCCGACGGCACCTTGACGACCAACGTATCGGCCCAAGCCGGGCAATTAGTGCTCGTGGGCAACCAGCCGTTGCTGCAAACCATGCTCGGCCCCAACGCCACTCGCAGCCTGGCCCTTTACGGCATCCCTTGGGACAGCTACGAACTGCAATACTCCACCAACATCGGCAACCCTGCCGCCTGGACCGACCTGATGCGTGTTCCCCTGACCAACATCGTGCAAATTTTCACCGGCCTGGACACCCATCCCGCCGCGATTTTCTATCGCGCCTATCAATTCGCCGCCTCGCCGCCCGTCATGGACATCAGTTCCGCCCCGCCCGGCAAAGTCTCCATCATGGCCTACGGAACGACCGGCACCAACTACGTCCTCCAATACGCCACCAACCTAACCGGCAACGTCGCCTGGTATCCGCTCTTGAGTTACACCCTCACCAACTCCTTCCAATCCATCCCGAACATCGCCAAAACCAACCCCGCCACCTTCTTCCGCCTCAAAAAACCCTAATCAGGCTAATTCGGGAGGGGCGAGCGCTGCGAGCCCCTGATATCAAGTGGGATCGTGCCAAGGCAACACGTTCATCTCCCCCTGATGCGGCCAATCCTCCGGCCGCCTGACTATTCCCGCCTTGATCGGATTCTCCCAAAGATACAGCCACTTCTGACGGTAACTTTCTCCGCTCCGCAGACGACGGTCGAAAAAATCGCGCTGCCAGATTGGCGTTTCTTCCCGATAGGGCCACCGCCGAGTCACTTGACTGCGCCAAAACCGCGCCCAGGATACGACCGGCGTCGCTGGCGCGATCGCTGGCGAGCAGAAAAGGTGGAGATGATCCGGCAGAACAACCCATCGGCCCACCAACCAATGATCCGCCTCGCGCCAGCAGTCCAGCAGCAAGGTCACGATTTCCGCTCGTGCCAACAGAGAACGGCGCTTTGCCACGCACATTGTCAAGAATATTACGGTCGTTTGATTGGCGAATTCCAAGGGCGGAAGATGTGGCAAGCTCCGCCGACCAGGCTCGAGTGGATTCACAGACATGAGATTTGCTATCGCCAGAAACTTCAACAGGCAAGTCAAAACCAGTCAGAATCAGGAGAACGCAGGCGCTCGCCCCTCCCGCAATTTGGGGGTTTCGGGAGGGGCGAGCGCCGCGAGCCCCTGACCTAAAGTCCCCTCGCGCTTCCGGAAGTTTTTCCGTCATCCGTTAGATTAACGCTTATGGCCCGCTGCCCCCACCGGGCGCATCCTTAACCGGCTGTTGACCGCCCCAAATCGTCCCCAGTTCACACGACTGCCTGCTGCCCAGATCACCAAGATGCTGGAAATAGCGGCGGTCATTACTGGGGAACGGCGAGGCAAAAGCGGCGGTCGAAGAGGGGAGCGTTGGTGTCGGTGAGCTTAAAGGCTCAGAGTGTGCGCCTGCTCTCGGCCATCAGCGACTTTCTCAAAAACCATTCGTGGAACCTTATACCTACCTCAAGGACGTGCTGCAGCGCCTGCCCCGCACGACCAACCAGGAAGTCATCCAACTGACGCCGCTCCACTGGAAAAAAGCCCGCCTGTCCCAAGTCAAGCTGGCCGCCTGATTTTTCCATCGGCGGCCCGCCAATCCGCCAGCCTACCACGCATCCCCGACCCGCAACAGGGGGACGCTCTTTTACCGCTTACGCTTGCCTGCTCCCGCGATTCGTTCAATCTCACGGAAGGTCGCGACGGTTTCGACCAGTTTCCCGACGCTGGTGGTGGTTTTTGTCATATTGTTCTCTTATGTCGTGGTTGAAACGAGTGGGGCAGGCCGGATGGGGTTGCAAAGCGCGAATGATTGCTAATGCGGGTCGAACTGCCTGGCATGGCAGCGCCAGCAAGATTCGGTGGACCGGAGCAGGAATAAGGGGGCGGTGACCCGTAGTATGTTGTCGTCATTCATGAACTGTAGGATCGCATGCTTGACGAGCTGGCGGTGAACATCGCCGCAGTGGGTGCGACCAGTTGCAAAAGTTGAGCGTGGATTTGGTCCCAGTGTGGGGCGGCGAGATCGAGAGTTACTGCGCGGATGCGGTGGCCGTGGGTGGTAAAGTCGATGTTGATGTCATTGGTGGTCCTGGGGTAGAGGAGAATACCCTCGGCGTTTTGCCAACCCGATTCGACGGATTTTTGACGGAGGTAGGTGAAGATCTGATAGAGGTTGACCGAGGCGAGCTTTGGGGAGCCGTATGCACCTTCTTTCAAAGCCTGAGCGTAAAACTTTGTGTCTAGGATGATGGCGCGGTCGCTGGTCTGGAGGCACACGTCAGTTTTCATCTTCGGAACGAGGCGGTGCGCGTCAGCGTTGGGAAACTCCATTCGCCAGGCGATCCAGGGCGCCGTGACGCGCCAGTGAGATCCCAGTTCGTGGCGGTAGAAATTGAAAACGAATTGTTCAAACAGTTTGTGAAGGTCGTCGCGCTCGAAATCCCGGAAATGGTGGGTGCGACCATTCTCGTCTGGAAGCCAGTGTTCGTAGATGAATTGGCAAAGGCGGAGCAGGAAGCCGTATACGCGGTTGTTGCGGTGAAGTTGGACTCTGCGAAAGTGGTCAGCCCGCAAGTCTATAGTCTCGATTGGAGCAAGCCGGCGGAGGATCTCGTAAACATCGGCTGCAGTCTGAGGAGCGATCGGACCATGATCGTGGAGCTGAATCAGGGTTGTCTTGATGATCCCATTCGGGAGCGTCGAATAGTCCAAGTCATCCCAAAGGCAGGCTGCGCGACCGCGCCGTATCAAGTCATGTCGGATCGTCTGAGTGACGAGCAGTTTTCCGCGAACGCCCGGGATGTGCTCCTCCTGTGGGAGATAGCCCCGATCCAGTCCACGGCGGATGAGCCGACGCGTGCCGTTGACGAGAACGCGGGCGAATAGATCGAGGAGTTCGGGGCATCCGGCCGTCGAGACCTCAGCCAAGGTATCCTTCTCCTCGAGGGCGTCCCAAGCGTAGCAGAGCAGATAATATATATTGGCGATGGGAATCTGTTGCACTGGAACTCCTATTGGAGCAGTTCTTTTACGAGGGTTTCGACGCGATCCGCTGATTCAAAGTATTCTTTGAGAAGCGGCTTAATCTCGCTGTCGATAATTTCAGAGTACCAGTGGTCGTCGGGCTTCTCGGTATCGGCGGGACAGAAGAAGCTGTGGCCGATGCAGAAGTCTTCACCAAGGCCACGCTCCTTGAGGATTTCAGAGTTCAGTTTGGCAATGCCCGTCCGGATCTTATTGAGAAGATCCTTGGAAGCGCCCTTTTGCAAGAACCAGTTCGCGAAGGTGGTCGTGTCGAGGGCCGGGCCGAACGTGGCGAAAGCGAAGCGGCGACGTAGGGCGTAATCGACCATGGCGAGGGAGCGGTCGGCAGTATTCATCGTGCCGATGACAAAGAGATTCTCTGGCAGGTAGAACTCCTCGTCTTTTTCCGAGTATGTGAGAGAGACCGAGTGTTTGGGACCGCGTTTTTCGGCTTCCAGCAGCATGAGTAGCTCGCCGAAGACTTTGGCAAGGTTCCCGCGATTGATCTCATCGATGATGAAAACCCAAGTGCCGCGTGGGTCATTGCGTGCAGAACGCGCGAACTCGTAGAAGACGCCGTCCCGGCGTTCGAGAGAGCCGGAGCGGGTCGGGCGATAGCCTTGGATGAAATCCTCGTAGCCATAGCTGGGGTGAAATTGGACCATGTGGATGCGGGAGTCGTCCTTGTAGCCCATCAGGGCGTAAGCAATGCGGCGAGCAACGAAAGTTTTGCCAACGCCGGGTGGTCCTTGGAGGATGAGTGCCTTTTTCCGACGGAGGCGGGAAAGGATGACTGAGAGTTGTTCAGGCTTGTCAATAAAGAGGTCCTGGAGGGCGTCGGCTTCGGTAAATGGGGTGATTGAAGCCCGCAGCTCGTCATCGGTCTCCGGTGCCTCGCTCATTTTGCGGATGGTATCGAATTCGGCCTGAGTGAGGCGGAACAAACTTCCCTGGTTATTGACGAGGGGCTCGCAATTCGTGAGAGCTGGCACGGACTGAAGCTCGGACCACGCCACCGGCTTTTTTAGCTGTTCGATTTTTTCGAACTCGAAAACCTCGCCTTCCTTGGGGTCGGTGTGGAGTGATTTTGTGATGCGGCCTATAGCCACAATTTCCTTTTCCGGGCTGGTGACGTATCCGAGAAGGAGGTCGCCTGGTTTGACCGCCTGGAAATACTCGTAAATGCGGCGTTTATTCCCTTTATCGTTGTGAGAGGTGTAAGTTTGATGAGCGCCAACCGAATCGCTACGGAAGTCCCAGATTTTGGGATTTGCATTAAGCCACCAGTAAGCAGTGCCGCGAGTGGCCAGTGAACTTTGCTCAGGAAGTTCGGCTCCGAATTTCAGACCAGCAATCGTGCCGATTTTTTTCACGAAATCAGGCCAGCGCGTGATGTCGGTAAGCGTTTTCATTGCCATTTTGCCATCCTCCGCTGGCATTTCCCATTCCCCCTTGGATTGCCACCTCACCTGGCGGGTGTGCTGGTAGTTTTGGCGCGAACCGTCAAAGTGATAATCGCTTTCGACGACGCCGTAGCCGAACAGCTTTGAAAAACCTTGCTTGGCAAAAATGATGTCACCAACCTTTATGTCCTGGGCAAACTGCCAGCAGGCGTTTGCGTTATTTTTCTGGGAGGAATCACCGGGGAACAGTTCCTGAAGTTTTAGACGAATCTCCTCTTTGTTTTTAAACTTGGTCAAGTCCCCCAAATCATCCCAGCCAATCGCAGCGATTCCTTTATTGTAGAAATCTTCCCACATCTCACCACCTTCTCCGGCAGAAAAGGTCCAATATCGATGTTGTGGATAGACGGGCTCCGGCTGGACCGCTGTTTCTGTCTCCTTCAGGACCATTGGTGGAGTTGAGGATTCTTCGTCTGCTTTCCACCTAGCCTTCAGCGGCGGCTCATAAAAGTCCAAAATCTGACCGGGGAATTCCTTCTGCAGTTTTACGCGCAACTCGAACACCGCTTCATCCACTTGTCGATCGCCCCAATTTCTCGTCTCTTTTTCTGAAGCAACCCCGAAACGTTCGAGAATTTCTTGGCGATGTTTGTTGGACGCAATACGTTCGACATGGTCGGGAAACGCCACATAGCGGAGGATGTGGCGAAATTGGCGGACGTCCCCTTCGGGAATTTTTGAAATCCATTCAACAAAACCATCGTAGCGGGAGAATAGTTGTTGCCGCTCCACCAAGTTCTTTTTTTTGAGGTCGGCTGTGAGCTTAATGATGAATGTCAATTCACGCCAATACCCGTTGAGATACCCTTGACCGCCGGATCCAATGCCAACCAGCACGTCATTGTTCAGCAGGGGGGAGTTCTCCGATAACATCTCGCCCGAATAGGCCCAGACCGCGCGGATGCTGTTCCGTTTTGTCTCAGCATTGATATTGCAGGGAAAGGCCAGCATGGCCCAAATCATTTCAGCCATGAGGTGTTTGGCCGCGGGCGATGCGTTCTGCATCTGCTTTTTTAGTTTTTCCCAGAATGAACTCTCCTTTCCCATATCGGGATGATCCACAAAAGCAGCTCGTACTTCCTCGACCAATTCTGGCGTCCAGAGGTTGGCGGAGGAGAAAAGGGAGCCATCGGCGATAAGACACTTCGCTATCCATTGCTGGTAAGCTGCAATGACTGGGGGAAGATTCATTTCATTCGCTTCGCGTGCCATAATTTTCCTTTCTCGGTAACAAATTCGGTCTGTTGCCAATCCAGCCGCTGGCCAGGGTGCTTGACCCACGCGCGTCCTTTCGTCGCTGCGGGCACAAGGAATCCAACTCCTCCGGACAAGAGACAAGTGTCAGACAAAGACAAGTGTCAGTTCTCACTTTTTAAACTCTCCTGTTTTCTCTTGGCTCCGAGCACGTTCGACACGTGCATCCAACTGCCCATCGCCAGGTGTTGGGCGATCCATTTCAGGCTCATCGTCGTGTCCTTTCTAAGCCGCGTCGCCAGCCGCAAATCCAAGACAGGCCCGAATGTCCTCGGTCTGGAGGAAGTCATAATCCTCCAGGATTTCAGCCTCCGGCACGCCCGCCGCCAGCATGTCCAGCACATCCTTCACCCGGATGCGGTAGTGGCGAACGCAGGGCCGTCCGCCGCATTGTTCCGGGTCAAACGTGATTCGGTCCGCGTATTTCATAAGCACACTTTACCGTCCTTCTTCCTGCCGCTCAAGCAAAGCTTTTCGCCAAGCTGAACTTGCCCGACAATAATGAGTTCGAAAACTCAGTCCGCCGGACCTGCCGCTGGCGCGTTGGTGGGATAACGGCGGTAGTTGACGCCCATCTGATCGAATCGCTCGTATTGCGTTTGCAGCCGGCGCGAAAAATCATCGAAGTCGCGCGAGCCTTTGGCCGACCAGTTTACCTCGGATAATGCGGTCAGCCGCGGGAAGATCATATACTCCGCCTGTTTCAGGTTGGGGATGTATTCGGTCCACAGGTTCCCCTGCCCTCCCAGGATGTGCGCTTGAAATTCCGGCGCGAGTTTGGCCGGCACCGGCTCGAAGGAATAAACGGTGTTCAGCGGCAGAAATCCACCGATGGCGCGCGGCTCGGTGGCATGATTGGTCGCTTGATAATAGTCCAGGTAACAGTACGCCGTGGGAGTCATGACCACATCGTGCCCGGCCGACGCGGCTTCCACCGCGCCGCCAATCCAATCCATGACCACGGCGTTCCGCGCCAGCCCGCCTTCGCGGATTTCGCTCCAGCCGACGAGCGTGCGTCCGCGCGCGTTGATGAATTTTTCCATGCGCCGGATGAAATAACCTTCCAACTGCCCCGGCCCGGTCAATCCCTCGCGTTTGATGACCGCCTGATCTTTCGGGCAGTTGGCCCAAGTGTTCGTCGGCACCTCGTCGCCGCCAACGTGAATGTATTTGCCGGGGAAAAGCTGGAAAACCTCCTTCAGGACGTTTTGCAGGAACACATACGTTCCCTCATTGCCGGTGCAATAAATGCCTTGGAACACCCCGCCTTTGATCTCAGGTTCAAACGGTCCGCCGGTGCAACTGAACTGCGGATACGCCGCCAGCGCCGCCGTCGAGTGGCCGGGCATCTCGATTTCCGGCACAATGGTGATGTGGCGCGCGGCGGCGTAAGCCACCACCTCGCGGATGTCCCGTTGCGTGTAAAATCCGCCGTAGCGGCCGTTGGTGTCGTACGCGGTGGCGGATTTCGGGTCCAGTTCCCAGCCGATGCCCGCCCGCCACGAGCTAATTCGGGTTAATTCGGGATATTTCGAGATCTCAATCCGCCACCCCTGATCGTCCGCCAGATGCCAATGAAACATGTTCAACTTCTGCGACGCCATGACATCCAGAATCTGTTCCACTTCCGGCTTGCTGTAAAAATGGCGCGCCACGTCGAGCATGAGGCCGCGCCATTTGAACCGCGGCCAGTCCTCGATTTGCGCGCAGGGAATTTCCCAGTTGCCGGCCACGGGTTTCGCCGAGAAAATCGCGGGCGGGAGCAACTGCAGCAACGTTTGCGCGCCATAAAACAAACCCGCCTGCGTCGGCGCGCGAATCACCACCGAATCCGGCGCCACCGTGAGGCTGTAGCCTTCCGCGCCCAAATTCGTGCCGGCGTTTTTGGTCGTCAAAAAAATGCCGCCTTTGACGGGCGCGCTCGAAAAGAATTTCCGGCTGACTTTCAACGGCCAGCCGGTGGACGGGCGGAGTCTTTCGGCCAGAAGAATTCCGGTCTTGCGCGAGGCGAAATCCACATAAATGCGCGTGTCCGGCGCAAGTTGGAAGCTGCCGCCGAGTTGCTGGATCTTCTGCGGCAGTGGAATGACGCTCAAAGCATTGGTGTCGGCGGCAAAAGCGGTTGCGGCCAGCGAGAGCAGAAGGACAGCGGCGATTTTGGATTTCATGGTGTGGGTGGTGGCTTCAATTTTCCCCGGCCTTCGAAGTGTTCTTCGATTTCCTCCAGCGTTTTGCCCTTGGTTTCCGGCAGGAAAAATGCGGCGGTGATGAAATAGACCACCGTGCAGCCGGCGAAAGCGAAGAACATCGTCGAGTAGCCGTATCTGCCAACGGTCGGCAGGAAAGTGGCGGCGATGGTCGTCGAAACGATTTGGTTGATGAGCAACGCGGCGCTCATCCCGTTGGAGCGGATGCGGGTCGGCATCAATTCCGAGAGCGCCAGCCAGACGCACACGCCGGGGCCGATGGCGAAGAAGGCCATGAAAATAAAAAGGCAGACGGCCACCCGCCAGCCGCTCCGTGTGTCGGGGACGGGAGTGATCAGCGCGTTCTCAATTTTCAGCGGAGCGGCGCGCGCCGCAGCCAGATCGGCGAACGGGTTTGAGAAAAACGCCACCACTTTGTTGTCGGGCAAGCAATTCTTGCGCGCGATGTCAACGCCCTTGGCCGCGGCGGCGTCGGAGCGAACAACGGTGGTCGCGGCGCGAAAATCGCCGTAGGAATAAATGACGATCAAAGAAGTGGGCTGGCCGCCGGCCCTTTTGCCCGCGAGCAACCTGGCGGCCATTTCTTCATTGAACGCCAGCGTGAGTTTCTGATCCGCTGTGACCATCGCCTGGACGGCGTCCCTGCAATCCACGCGCAGTTTCTCGGTCTGGTGAAACAAGGCGCCGACGCAGACGAGCGAGGCGATGATTCCGCCGCTGCCCACGGAGAGGAGAAATTTCCGGCCCTTGCGATCCACCAAAAGGACCGCGATGATGGTCATGAGGAAGTTCACCAAAGTAAAAAGGGCATTGCCCAAATGAGCCTGAAAATCGGAAAGGCCGGCCTGGATCAGGATGGTCGCGTTGTAGCCGATGATGGAGTTGACCCCGGTGGCCTGGTTGCACGCCAGAATGATGCAGGCCAGCACAAATGGGACGACATATTTGCGGTGCAGCAGGGATTCTTTGATTTTTTCTCCCGTCGCCGAGGTCTTCACTTTTTCGGCGGCGGCAATATCCTCCATTTCCTTCAATTCGATCTCCGCCTGTTCCTCGGTTCGCGAACGCAGCAGCGCGGCGCGCGCCGCGTCCTTTCTACCACGGCGAAAAAGCCAGCGTGGCGACTCTGCCACCATCAGGCCGCCGATGACAAACAGAATTCCGGGCGGCAATGAAACCCAGAAAATGCCGCGCCAGGCCGTGTCCTTGAAGGCGAAAAGTTTGCCAGCATCCCCCAGTCGGGCCACTTCATCCACACGATTGCTGAAGTACAAGCCGATGATGGTCGCGGCGAAAATGCCCAGCGTCAGCAGCCATTGAAAAATGGCCGTGCCCTTGCCGCGATTCGCCGCCCCGAGGCATTCCGCAAGATACAACGGGATGACCACGCCGATCAGCCCACCACTGATGCCCTGCAACAGCCGCCCGAAAACCAGGGGAGCGTAGCCGTGCGCCAGCGCAATCACCGGAATGCTGATGACGAACAAAATGCCGCTCAATGTCATCAGAGGTTTGCGGCCGATCCAGTCCGCCAGCGCGCCGGCGAACATGGTGGAAACCACGCTGCCCAAAAGCACCGCCGCCACGATGAATGAAAGCTGTCCCGCGTTCAGCCGGGAAGTGGCCTCCAGGTAAGGCAACGCCCCGGAAATGATGCCCACGTCCACTCCGTAGAGCAATCCGCCAAGCCCGGCCACGAGCAGGAGAAAACGATTGTAGCCAATTTTGGCTTTTCCCGCGGTTGCGCTGTTGCTCCCGTTCATGTTCTTCATTCGCGCATCAGGCGCCAAGGGAACCCGCCGGCGACGCGCGCGTCGTCAGGATGCGGCGAAAAACCAAGACAGGGCTTCGTGGCCATTTACTCCGACGCCTTCTCCAGGAGAAAGACCTTCGACGACTTTCTGCCCAAGGCGGACTCGACCTTGAGCATGGCCGAATAGTCGCTGGGACCAATGATGGCGGGCGAGGTTTCAAATTCATGGGTGATGACGCATTTGCCGGCGCTGTCCGTCACGGTGATTCGGGCCGATCCACCCCCATCCGGCGCTTGGAGGTTTTCACTTTTCGGAGCGATGACAACGCGGCGGAATCCCGCCGGCAGATCAATCTCGGTCCGCACGGTATTTTCGCTGTGCCGCGAGATGTACAAGGGCAACGCGCGCCGGTCCGATCCGGCGGGGAACAGCGAAGGAGTGAAGGGAAGATCGAAGTAAAGGTATTTGCCGTCCACCACGCCGTAGTTATCAATCTCCACCGTGAATTGCTCCTGTCCCGGATAGGTCTCGAATTGGGTCGTAAGATCGCCGACGGGGCGCGCCCCCTGGGCCGTGCCGGAAACAATTTCCTGGTAGTAACGCCTTCTTTCTTCCGGCGGCAGTTCGGAAAAGTAGCGATTTTTTCTATTGTAGTCCCCGCCGTAATAATGCCGCGCTACGCCGACCCGCGTCTTGCCGCTGTCGGAGACCGAGAGGGTGTAATCCGTTTCCGTCGTGTCCCGGCATCCTTTGGCGGCCTGGATGACTTCGCACGCCTGGCTGGAGAGCATGAAAGCCAGCCTGCCATCGCAGGAGGTGGAACCCAATTTCGCGTATTGGTCGGTGTCGTTGAGATAGTAAGTCTCCTCCGCCAATTTGATTCGCACCAGAGGATCTTCAAAGTAATCCGGCAGCGGAAACGATGGAGTGACATTGGTAATGCCCGCGATGGGCGGCAAGTCCGAGGCCATGACAAATTCGGGCTGGAACCCCGCCGCGCTGAGCATGGCGTGCAACAGGATCGCCCGATCCGCCGCGTGGCCATACCCATCCCCCAGCGTGGTGTCGGCGGCCGAAAGCTCGCTTAACGGCAGAGCGGTGAAGGAAGGCCCCGCCAGACGGATGGACTTGGCGACAAAGTCGCGGATGGCCTTCACCGCTTCCAGCCGGGTCTTGCTTTGACTGGTCAACTTGAGGGCCATCTCCGCGGCTTTGGCGCGCTTTTGGGAGCGGTCGAGCATCGTGTCGTTCAAGTCCTTCAAGTAGGACGGCATCTCGCCGACAAAGTAGCCGACGCTGGCGCTATAAACCCATGCCGGCGGAAGCTGCGGTTCCTGGGGCAGGGCCTTGACGTTCGCCGCCTGCCATTGGAACGTTTGCCCAATGGCGTTGGTCTTGTCCTCCTCCTGGATGATGCCCGCTTCGCCGCTGACCATTTCCCTGATCTTGACGTCATGGGGAACAGTCAATCGAAAGGACTTCCTGGCCAGCTCATCCGGGAATTGGAAGTATTCAAAGCCGGAGAGGAATGGCTTGCCTTTGTCAGCGATCTCAAACTCCACTTCGATGGTGGAACCGATGTCCACGCCGGGCAGGTTGGCCACCAGAATCTTGCCGCCGGTGTATCGTTTGGCGGAAGCGTCCCAGCCGGCGTCCATCACGTTGATTTCGTTGGTGGAAATCTCCTGGCGCTGGCCGGTTTTGGAAATCACAGCCCCGCGAGTCAGTTTGGCCTCCTGGCAGGATGGGTTGTAATCAAGCTTCACCTCGGCTTCCCGGATTTTGCCCGCGTAATTGAGGATTAGCTTGGAGTATCTCACTCTATAGACCGCCGTGTGCGCGTCGCTCACCTCCAGTTCCTTGTGGCTTTCCAAAAGCTTCGCATTGGATTCGACCGGAGAAGCCGCCGAGTCATCCGGCTTCTCGGCGGCCACGGCCGCGGCGTTTTCCGAGGTGGCCAGCACCGGGACTTTCCGCTCGTCGTACTCCATGGATTTCAAGGTCTGTTTGAGCTTGAGGTATTGTGCGGGGGTAAACTCGACCACTTTCAACTTCAACTCGCGGGAACAGTCCAGCGCTCCATTGCTGGACGCGCAGCTTTGCCGGTAGCTCAGGCATTCGTCCTCCACGGGCGAACAGGAGGGCAGAGACACCGCCCCCGTAAAACTGCCGGCCAGTTGGATGGAGATGTCCTCTTGCAGACCGCAAGCCACAGATGTTCGGAGGGGGTATTTTCTTTTTTCCAGGCCCGTGTCCCCGAGGATGAAGTTCACCACCCCCAGTCTTTTGCCAATCCACGGCACACTGACCACGGATTTGCCGCTGCCGGCGGCGATCATGCCATCCACGGAAAACTCCAACTCCGCCCGCACCGGGACAGAGACATCCATCATGTCCTCGGGCGTGAGTTTGAGGGATTTCAGCCGTGCGCCCGGCATTGTCTGTTTGAGGTTGCGCTCAAAAAACCGCCGTTTGTCATCGGGCTTCTGGTGGGCAAACATATTCCGGTAGGCGTCGTCATTGACTCCGTTGAAGGACAATTCCGACTTGGCCTCCAGCCGGCCCGAGGCGCTCAGAGTTCCCGTGGTCTTTAGCGCCATCATGTGCTCTTCCGGCGGCTGGATCGGGCTGATCCTGAGGCCTTCGCCTTCGGGCCGGCACACCAGGTAACTCTGGTCGCAGTCGCCCGATGGCAACAGATCACGCGTGTGTTCGTCGGTGGGATCCATCAGGACATACTCCCCCTTTCTCAATTCCACGCTGACGATGGCATGGTTGAAAAACGGACCCGCCACTTCCGGGTCGCGTTTCGTGCCCACGCTGATCAACACGGGGTACGCATTCAATCCCGCGGTTCGCAACATCGCCACGAGCAGAGCCGCTTTGTCCCGGCAAACTCCATACTTCTTGCCGAAAGTGATCTTCACGTCATGCGGTTCAAAGCCCGGCCGGTCCTTTTCCGGCGTCAGACCCATGTAACGAATATTTTTGGACACGTGATAAAAAATCGCCTTGATCTTATCCATGTCGCTCTTGGCTCCGGCGGCAAGCTCGTCCACCGTTGTCTTTATCTCCGGCGTGGTGGCTTCCAGGTGCGACTTGCTCAGTTCCCAGTACCATTTCGACACCGCCGGCCAATCGGGCGTGGTGCTGACCAACAGGCGCTGCAAAACCATTTCGTAGGGCGGCATCGCCGGCTCGTCGAACATGCGCGGCACATTGTTCACCTCCCAGCGCTGGATCAGTGTGTGGACTTCCCCGGGTTGCGTGGAGTAGCGCACCGTGCCGGGAACTTCGTCCCTCAAGGCAATGCGGTTCAATGGCCGGTCCAGCGGCGCGTGAACCTCGTAGGAGAGATGCCGGAGGTAGCCTTCGCCCTCAAAAACGTTTTCTTCGGCGAACTCACCCGGAATAATCGGCCGCAGGATCGGCTCGCGCGTGATCGAATGCACCACATCGCCAACTTCCACGCCGGGAATGTTCACCTGCAATAAGCGGCTGTTGGGATCGTAAATGTTCATCTGCATCTGGCTGTCATCAATCGTCTCCTTCGCATTGGCCGCCACGTCCACCGCGACGGCTTGGCCGTCGGGCTTCAACACCTCCATTTTGACAACCTCCGCCGTCGAATACGGCAGCATGAAGGACAAGGTAAGCGTCCGGTTGTTGCGCTTTCCCTTCTCCGTGAGCACTTTGACAAAGGTCTCATCCTGGCTTTCGCCGGTGCCGTCGGAACGATACACCCGCACCATTTTCTTCTCCACAGTCGCCTCGTCGCAATCCGGGTATTTCGCCACGGTGATGTCGGCGGCGGCGGCCAGGACCTGCCTGGTGTCCCCCAACGCCCAGGTGTCGCCCGTGTAGCGGTTGGTGTCGCCAAAAGCCGGCCACGCGGACACGATGAGCGCGGCAAACACGAAACTGCGAATAGTGCGCATATATATGGTCTTCATAAAATGGAGCAACGTGCCGCCATCATACCCAAACCATGATCGCGCGCCAGCCAGTTCATCGGAACGATTAGACTGGCTGGATCTATTTTATGAGCGTCAGCTTCAAGCCCCAGTCGTTTTGGGAAGGAAAGTCGGGCAATGTGATCCAGCCCCACACGTTCGCCGTCAACCCGCCTCCGCCCGCTGGCGACCATTGACCGGCGCGCGGGTCGAACCAATCCGCCTTGTAAGTGGCATGAGCGATGGCGCCGCGAATCATGCTTTTGTTTGGGCAATCTTTTTCAAAATAGGCGAGGAAAAAATCCCGGGCTGGCGTACGCGCGCAATACGCCCAGCCCACAAAACCTTTGGGATGCGGCGTGGAGTTGGGCGACACCAGATTGGCGTCGGGAACCAAATCCTGGTAGCGCCGGCCCTCGGACAGGGCAAAGGTTTTCAAAGGTTGCATCTGGTTGGCGGAATTCCATCCAAACGCCTCCCACATGAGCGGATTGGAACCCGGTTCGATGTCCGCTCCCCACAGCCCTTCCGATCCATAGACGTGGCCCGCCAGGCCGCCGGAAAGGAAACTGCCGTAAATGCCGGAGCGCACGTCCCGGTCATCTTCTTCCGTTCCGCCCCGCGCGCCGTATGGGTAGGGCGGATAGCGCTTGTCCGCCATGCCGGAGTAATAGGGTTCACCATTCAGCGCGGGCCGCGCCGGGATGGAATGAAAGATTTCGGTCAGATACCAATAAGCGTCGTGTTCCCGCAGGTTGCCGATTTGATGGAACGTCAGCCATTTGTTTTCCTCCGGCCCGCCGAAATTGAGGAGACTGGAGACCGAGGCGTTGCACGACGCGAGGGTGCCGAACGGCGGGTGGCCATACTTTTTAATGACGAGATTGGCGGCGGCGTTGAGTTGTTTTGTGCTGGCGGTCATCACGGGGTAATCGTAATGCACCGGGCTGTAGAGGCAGTTGTTCGCCTGATACCGACTCCAGATATATTGGATGTAGCGGCTGTATGACTCCGGCCAGGTGTAATACTTCGCCCAGGCCGAGGTGATGTCCCGCCGCGCGACTTCAATCACCGGGATGAATCCTTGCGCGTTCAGGTAATCAATCTTCCGATCCATATATTTGAAGTACCCAGGGTTGAGGCGATTCACGTCGGGATAGACGTTCTCATAGCGTGGAATTCTTCCCGGAAAGAAAAAGGCCCGTCCTCCTTCGTTCGTCATGTCCTTCGCCTGCCATCCGTCCCGCGGCAGGTGATTGGCGATTTCACCCTGGTCCACCCAGGCCGAGCGGATGCCCAAGTCCGCGTTCCGATCCAGCCAGATTTCCCAGGGCTTTCCATCCGTGGCCCAATTCGGAAACGCGGCCAGGATGGCGACCGCGTTGAACCCCTGGCTCTTCCGCAGACGCAAATAATCCTTGAAGCCCGCCTCAGGGCCGATGGGACGCTCCTGGTCATCGTCGTTCCACTTGAAGCGGTAAGTCGCCGCCGCATACCAGGTGTCGCCCAGCAGGATGAACGGCGTGCCGTCGGCATATTCAAACGCGTGGCCGTTGGCGGTCGGTTTGATGAATCCGCGCCGCGTGGGCACGGAAACTTTCTCCGCTTCCGTCCACTCCACGGCGGTAAAATTGCCGCGCTGATTGTTCAGCCCGGCGTCCCTTTGATTTGACCCGCTACGCCAGGTCCATTTGCCCGGTTGTGTGGCGAGGACGCGCACGCGAAAAACATCGCCACCGTCCCAGAAACCGTGGCAGCGCTGGTCGAACCCCGGCCCCGCCAAATCCACCCACACGTCCACGTTCGTGTAAGCGTTGGCGTATGGGTTCTTCGCGTGAAACGTCAACTCCACCTTTTCCCACACGTGCGCGTTTGGTTCTGCCGAAGCCGGCCCCAAAGAGGCGACAATCAGCCCGAGAGACAGCAAGGCTTTCATGGAAGAAATTCTTCGCGTTTGCGGGAGCCGTGTCAAAAGGAAAACGAATCCTCGTACCCCGGCCCGCTTTTTACCGTGTGAGAGTCTGGAGGGGCGGGGCAATGGGCAGGCAAAGATTCTTCAAATTCGGTCTGTAAGAATCATGGTTTTCTGATCTCCTCAGAAACCAGTCTTTTCAGACGCAACGGCGGCGGGGTCTGGCCGGTCATGGAGGTGCAAAGCCTTTTGACGCTCAACAATGCGGCGCCGCAGCGCAAACGCCGCGCTGTCATCAAAATTGATGAGTTGAAAGAAAGGGATTGTCGGGCATGATCGCGCGATGTCACCGCTTTCGCGCCCGATTCGCGCTGATCCGCCCCGAACAGGGCGGGCAGCCGGTTGGCCGCCTTATCCGCCATGAAGTTACACTCCATTGATATCGCCATCATCGTCGGCTACTTCGCAACCGTGGTCCTGGCCGGACTGTGGGTTTCCCGGCGCGGGACGAAGGACCTGAACTCCTATTTCCTTGGGGGAAAATCGCTGCCGTGGTACCTGCTCGGGGTTTCCAACGCTTCGGGCATGTTCGACATCAGCGGCACGATGTGGCTGGTTTACATTCTGTTTGTCTATGGTCTTAAAAGCCTGTGGCTACCGTGGCTGTGGCCGACGTTTAACCAGATTTTCTTGATGATGTTTCTGAGCACTTGGTTGCGGCGTTCCAACGTCATGACCGGAGCCGAGTGGATCCAGACTCGTTTTGGCCGCGACACGGGCGCGAATCTCGCGCATTTGAGCGTTGTCTTTTTCGCGCTCGTCAACGTCATCGGCATGATCGCCTACGCCTTCAAGGGGATCGGCGAATTCATCGTCCGGCTCCTGCCGTGGCATTTTGACGGCGCGCGTCATTTTGTTGGATTGTTCCTGCCCGCTTCGGTGGCGGGACTTTTTACCGATGAAAACATTTATGCGATCATTATTTTTGGGGTCACCTCCCTCTACGTCATCAAAGGCGGAATGGTCAGCGTGGTCATCACCGAGGTCATGCAGTTCACCATTCTGACCGTGACGGCGATTGTGATCGGGTGCATCGCCATTTACAAAGTTTCGCCGGACATGATCGCCAAGGTCATACCGGCCGGCTGGATGAACCCGTTTTTCGGGTGGAAACTGGGGCTGGATTGGACGGGCATCCTGGACAAGGTGAACAACGCGATTCATGACGACGGCAATGAACTCTTCGGGCTGATCTTCGGGATGATGTTTTTCAAGGGCGTGCTCGCCAGCCTGGCCGGACCGGCGCCCAATTACGACATGCAGCGCATCCTGGCCACGTGCAACCCGCGCGAGGCCTCCATGATGACCGGCATGGTCAACGTGGTGCTTTTCTTTCCGCGCTACCTGATGATCGCGGGCGTGACGGTGATGGCCCTGGCGTTTTGCATGCCGGAATTGCGGGCGATGGACAAACCCAATTTTGAAGAGATCCTGCCGATCGTGCTCTTTGGCCAATACCTGCCGGTCGGCGTGGTCGGATTCCTCCTGGCCGGATTGATGGCGGCGTTTATGTCCAACTTCGCCGCCACCCTCAACGCCGCGCCTGCGTATGTGGTCAACGACGTGTACAAGCGATTCATCAATCCGAATTCGGGGGGCAAGGCCGAAGTGCGGATGAGCCGGGTGGTTTCGCTCTTGTTTCTGGCCATCGGCATTGTTTTTGGGTTGATGACCAAAAACATCACGGAAGTGATGATGTGGGTGGTCGCGGCCCTTTACGGCGGCTACATCATGGCCAACGTGCTCAAGTGGTATTGGTGGCGCTTCAACGGCTACGGTTATTTCTGGGGCATGATTTCCGGCCTTCTCAGTGCCATGTTCGTGCCCAACCTGGCAAAATGGTATCTGGGCCACAGCGTCAGCAACACCCTCTATCTGTTCCCCGTGATCTTAGGCGCTTCGGTCGTCGGCTGCATCCTCGGCACGCTCTTAAGCAAAGCGGAGGACGACGAAATCCTCAAAAAATTCTACAAGACTGTAAATCCCTGGGGCGCCTGGGGCCCCATCCGCGAGAAAGTCATGCGCGAAGACCCGGCCTTCCAGCCCAATCCCAACTTTGGGCGCGACACCGCCAACGTCCTCGTCGGCATTGTCTGGCAGTTGTGCCTCACGGCCCTGCCCATCTACCTGGTGCTGCGCCAATGGTCGTGGGCTGGGCTGATCCTCGTGGCGCTGATCGTCACCTCGGTCTTTCTCAAATTCAGTTGGTATGACAAATTGGAAAAAGCCTGACGGCTCGCGCAGGCGCCTTTTCCTTTATGAAATTATCGCTTATATTCCTCGGTTCGATCCTCGCCGCCTCGGTTGCTCCCGGGGCTGAATCAGTCCTTCACGATTTCATCACGGCCAAAGGCGGCCAGTTGATGGAAGGCGGCAAACCGTTTCGTTTCATTTCCTTTGACATCCCGAATCTTCAGATGATCGAAGACAATGTTCCGTTCACCGAGGCAAACCCCTGGCGGCTGCCCGATCAATTCGAATTGACGGACGCGCTGGCGACGGTGCGCCAGATGGGCGGCACGGTGGCGCGCACCTACGTCATTTCGGTCCTCCGCACCAATGATCCTCCCGGCACGCCGCGCCACGTGCTGGGTCCGGGCAAGTTCAATGAGGAAGCCTTTGGCGCACTGGACCTCGCCTTGAAGATCGCCAACGAGCAAGGCGTCCGGCTCATCATTCCCCTGGTGGACAATTGGATCTGGATGGGGGGCCGCGCCGAATACGCCGGCTGGCATGGCAAGACCAAGGACGATTTCTGGACCGATCCGCAAATCATCGCCGACTTCAAGCAAACCATTCGCTTCATCCTCACCCGCACCAACACCCGCACCGGGGTGCGCTATGCCGATGACAAGGCGGTGCTTTGCTGGGAAACCGGCAACGAATTGTCCTCGCCTCCTTCTTGGACGCGGGAAATCGCCGCCTATATCAAGAGTCTGGATCCTCATCATCTGGTCATGGACGGCCTGAACGCCAGCGTGCTGCATCCCGAATCCCTCGCCATCCCGGAAGTGGACATCGTTACCACCCACCATTACCCCGGCCAGGCGAAATCCTTCGCCCGGCTCATCCGCGAGAATTGGGAAATGGCGAAGGGCAAAAAGGCTTACATCATCGGGGAGTTTGGTTTTGCCGGCACGCCCGAAATGGAGGAGGCCATGCGCGCCGTCATGGAAACCGGCGCTTCGGGCGGTTTGCTCTGGAGCCTGCGCTTCCGCGATCGCGACGGCGGTTTCTACTGGCACAGCGAGCCATACGGCGGCAACCTCTACAAGGCTTTCCACTGGCCCGGCTCACCCATTGGCGACGCGTATGACGAAACCACCCTGATGGCCGTTGTCCGCAGCAACGCCTTCGCCATTCGCGGCCTGAAGACTCCGGCGATTCCAGTTCCCGCCCCGCCGAAGCTGCTGCCCATCGCCGACGCCGCTTCCATCTCCTGGCAAGGCTCCGTCGGCGCCGCCAGCTACACGGTGGAACGCGCGCCCAAAGCAGACGGGCCGTGGACGGTCGCCGGCCAAGGTATTGATGAGAGCTTCGTCCAATATCGTCCGTTGTTTGTGGACGAGTCCGCGCCGCAGGGCAACTGCTACTATCGGGTTCGCGCGGAGAATCGGGCGGGCCTTTCCCCTCCTTCCAACGTCGTCGGCCCGGTGAAGGTCACGCGCGCCACCTTTGTGGACGAACTGGCCGACTTCAAAAAGGCCGCCTTCCACGGAAAAATGGAGATCACCCGCCGCGACAGCCGCAAGGCGAAGGAAGACGCGCATCGCGCCGCCGGCAACGCCGGGGACGCGCTGATCTATCAACTTCCGACCACCATCCAGGGCTTTCGTGTCTTCGCTTTCTTTCCTCACGACGTGGCGGACCTGAAATTCTCCGTTTCCGCCGACGGCCGGAATTACCGGGAGGTGAGCGCGGAGCGGCGGGATTATTTTCAGGGCGCGGGCGACTATAATTACTGGAAACCGGCGCTCTACCGCGCGGAAGCAACCGGCGGCGGCGGCGCGTTCCTAAAAATAGAATTGACAGGAGAAACCCAGATCGGGCGGGTGGAAATCACCCGCGAACTGGACCCCAAATAAGGCGCTGCTTTTCCATGGACCGGAATGAATTGAACGATCTTTCCCGCCGCGCCGGCGAGCAGTTGTTTGGACATATCCTGCCCTTCTGGTGCGGCTCCGCCGTGGATCACGAGCAAGGCGGTTGGATGGGCTGGCTCTCCAACGACCTCACGCCCGACCGCGCCCAGCCCAAAGGCCTCATCGTCCATTGCCGCATCCTCTGGACCTTTTCCGCCGTCCATCGGGCGCAGCCCGAAAAGCTTTTCCAACAAATGGCCGCGCGCGCGTTGGATTTTGTGATGGACCGCTTCTGGGACGCGCAATCCGGCGGCGTGTTCTGGCGGCTGGATGACACCGGCCGCGTGCTGGACGATTCCAAAAAAATCTACGGCCAGGCGTTTTGCATTTACGCGCTTTCGGAATATCACCGGGCGTTCGGCGCGCCGGCGGTTCTGGCCAGGGCCGTCGAACTGTTCGAGACCATCGAGCGGCACGCGCATGATTCCGTGCATGGCGGCTATCTGGAAGTGCGGCGGCGCGACTGGTCCGAGGCCGGCGCCGAGGCCCGGCTGAGCGAAAAGGATCTGAACGAGAAGAAGTCCATGAACAATCAACTGCACGTTCTGGAAGCACTCACCAATTTGTACCAGGTCTGGCAGAACCCGCTGGTCGCCCGGCGGCTTCGCGAACTCATCCAGCTTTTTGAGCGGCAAATTCTGGACCCGCGCACGCTGCACTTCCATCACTTCTTCGATGAGGCCTGGAACGTCCGTTCGGACTCCTATACTTTTGGCCACGACATCGAGGGAACCTGGCTGCTTTGCGAAGCGGCCGAAACGCTGGGCGAGGCCCCGTTGCTCCAAAGCGCCCGCGCCACGGCGCTGCGCATGGCCGAAGTGGTGCTCCGGGAAGGGGCGGATGCCGACGGCGGGTTGTGGTACGAGGGCAAAGGAGGAAAAATAATTGACAGGGGAAAGGAATGCTGGCCGCAAGCCGAAGCCGTCGTCGGCTTTCTCAACGCTTTTCAACTCTCCAACGACCCGAAGTATTTCGCGGCCGCCCGGCGCGCCTGGGATTATATCGAGCAACACCTGGTGGACCGGGTGCATGGCGATTGGTTCTGGCGCATCACCCCCGAGGGCCTCCCGGACGCCACCCTGCCCAAAGTCAGCGAATGGAAAGGCCCCTATCACGCCACGCGCGCCTGCCTGGAAACGATGAGTCGTTTGCGGGCGCTCTCCGCGTGAGGGGCGGGATCCTTTTGCTCACGCGCCAATTGCCGCCAGCTTTTCGTTGGCGCGGGCGATGACCGCCAACGTGCTCTGGTCGGTGTCGAACACCGAGTTCAACCCCTGCGGTTCGCTGAACGGATCGCCCATCAGGGCGCCGGCTGAACTCAGGTTGCCGCCGCCGGCACGGCCTTCGCCGCCCCAGGCCCAGAAGTTTGCGGCTTGCAGCGCCCGCCCGGCTTTGCAGGATTCGGCGACTTGGTCAAACATGCGGCGGAAATAATCATCGCGCGCGGTGGCGGGGGTTTCCGGTCCATATTTCTCGTGGTCGCGCGGAAGGCCGAATTCTTCCAGGACAAGCGGCTTGTGCAGCGTGTTGGTGGCCAGGGCCGTGTGTTGCTCCACGTGATCCCTCGCCTTGCCCGCCGCTTTCTCGTATTCGGCGGACAACTGCGGGTCCTTCAGCCAGCCCCAATTCTTGAGCCACATGTGGACGGTCACATAATCAATCGCCGGGGTCTGATGCGATTGCACAAAGACATCGGTCTTGTCCAGACAACCGTGGATGCCTTCGGAGCCGGTGCAGACCAGATGATTCGGGTCCTTTGCGTGAATCAATCGCGCCGTCGCATCCACCCATTGGCAGAACGCCGCCACGCCGCTGACGGCCTCATCGGTGCCGGGGCGCGGTTCGTTGGCCAGCTCCCAGGTCATGATCGCCGGGTCGTCGCGATAGAGGCGGCCGTTGACGGTGTTGCGGCGCTGGATGAGCTTGGAGATGTAATCCAGATAAAGCTGGTTGGCGGCGGGCGTGGTGTAAAGCCGCGCCGAAAACTTCATGAACCCGCTCCAATCCCCTTTCGCCATGACCGGCTTGTCCGGGTCGGGAATCGTCTCGCCGGTGACCCAGCGCACGTATTGCGCGAAGCTGCCGGACCACTGCCAATAGTTGGACACGAACAGGATCGCGCGCATGTCGCGCCGCGCCATTTCCGCCAGGCAAAAATCCAGCCCGCGGAGCAAGTCCTCGTCCCAGTCGCGGGGAGCGCGCGTGATCCCGCGTGGAATCGCGCCGGCCAGCGGTGAGGTTTCCGAACCCGCCAGCAGACGAATGTTTGTCGCGCCAATGCTCCGCAGCCGGTCCAGTTCGCGCGTCATGCGTTTGCGTCCGTCGCTCAACCCGGCGTCCGAGAGATAGCACCCGTACCAGAGATTGGTCCCGACGTAAAAATAGGGCCGCCCGCGCAATTCGAAGCGCCCGTTGCGGATGGTGGCAAAATCGCCCTTGCTTTTTTCACCCAGGCGCGCGGACTTGTTTTGCGCCGCACTCTGCCAGCCCGTGGCGATGAGCGGCAGCGCCAGCGCGGTGGTTTTGATGAATTGTCTGCGCGAAGTACTTCGGTTGCTCATATTGGACACGGAAAAAACATGGCGGTTGCGGAACCGGAATGGAAACCTTTTCCATATCGTCAATATTGATGACATTCCCAACCACCGAACCCGCGGCTTGCCTTGGCGCGCCAGGTTGGTAATTTCCTCCGCGGACACCACGAAAATGAAAATCTCCGCGCGATTTGCGCTTTGTTGTCTTGCCATTGGAGCCGCCTGGATTTCCACTGCGGCGACCTTGCCCATGAAGGAACCCCGCCAAACCGAGGAGCAGGGCCGCGAGCAACTGGCCGCCTTCTCCAAGACCTGGCGCACGGCGGCGGAATGGGAGGCGCGGGCCGCCAACATCCGCGAGTCCATTCTCCGCGAAGCCAACCTCACGCCGCTCCCGGCCCGTTGTGATTTGAAACCGATCATCTGGGGCAAACGCGCCTGCAAAGGATATACCGTTGAGAATGTGGCTTTCGAAAGCCTGCCGGGCTTTTTCGTCACGGGGAATCTTTACCGGCCGGCCACCGGCCAGGGTCCGTTTGCCGGCATTCTTTGCCCGCACGGCCATGGCGTCCGCCCGCGGATGAGCGCAGCGACGCAAACGCGGTCGGCTGTCCTGGCGCGGATGGGGGCGGTGGTGTTCGCCTATGACATGGTCGGATACGCCGACTCAACCCAGGCCCGGCACGACGATCCGAACGTCCTGACGCTGCAACTCTGGGACAGCATCCGCGGGTTGGATTTCCTGACCTCACTGCCGGAGGTAGATGCCAGGCGGCTCGGATGCACGGGCGAGTCCGGCGGCGGCACGCAGACTTTCCTGCTGGGGGCCGTGGACGACCGGGTGGCCGTGAGCGTGCCGGTGGTGATGGTGTCGGCCCACTTCTTCGGCGGCTGCCAATGCGAGAGCGGCCTGCCCATCCATCACAGCGCCACCCACGCCACCGACAATGCCGAAATTGCGGCCCTCTTCGCCCCTAGGCCGCAGTGTGTGATTTCCGACGGAAAGGATTGGACGAAAAACGTGCCGCAAGTGGAGTTTCCTTACATCCAGAGCGTGTACAAAATTTATGGCGCAGCGGATGCGGTTGAAAACGTCCACCTGGCCGGCGAAGGCCACGATTACGGGCCGTCGAAGCGGGAAGCGATGTACAGATTCATGGCCAAACGGCTCGGCTTGAATCTCAAGGCAGTTACCACGCCCGAGGGCAAGATTGACGAGTCAGAAACGACGGTGGACGCGGAATCGCTCGGCGTTTTCACGGCGGACCATCCTCGTCCGGCTTACGCTTTGAAAGATGGTCCGGCGGTGGCCCAGGCCTTGGCGGCGGCAAAGTCGCCTCGCGCCAAAACGCCGCCGTGACCGGGACGCTCTTCCTGGCTCGAACCCGCCACAAATCCAACGAATCCGGCCCTCAAACAGGGGACAAATAGCCTCACAGATTTCCGCCCAGCCTCCCGATTTACGGCATCGCGAGGCTGGCGCCTTCACGACAGGAACACGTCGGCCGACACGCCAAAGTGCCGCGCCAAAGTCCGCACATGATTGAGCGTCAGCTTGCGTTCCCCGCGCAGAATCATCGCGCCCAAGTTGCGGCTTCCGCCCAAAAGGCGCGAGAGGTCCGCTGCGATCATTCCGTGTTCTTCCATCAAGTGTTTCAGCACGTCCACGCCCGTTATTTTCGGCCACTTGACGTTCTTCGAATCGTATTCTTCGAGGAGCGAGCAAAGCAGGTCAAAATAGTCGGCCTGGTCGCGGGTGAAATCATCGTGCCACAAGACCATCGCATCGGCCACTTCCACAATGTTCGCGTAATCCACCGCGTCGTGGACGGGGCGCGGCAGGAACACACGACACAGGGCCGCGTAGTCCTTTGGCAAGTCTTGAAAGCGGAGCTTCGTCTTTGTCTTCATTATTCGTCTTTCCAGTCGTCGCGATCGTATTCGGCGTGCGTCAGGAAGCGGAGCGTGAAAGCCATCTGGCTGTTAAAGTGCATGGCCACAATCAGCCGATACGTATTGCCACAGACGTTGAACACAATCACCGGCCTTCCACTCCGGACATGCACCATGTCCGCGCTGGGATAACAATTGCGCACCTCGACCATGTTTCGCCATGCCGCCGCCCGCACGCTCGCCGTCCAGGCCACCAAATACTTCGCCGCCTTCGGATATTGTTCCGCTGCGTCGCGGAGGAATTTTTCCTTAATAATCCGCACGCATACAATCTGTGTTCATTCGCCCGATTTGTCAAACACGAATCCGCGGAAAATCTTCGGCGGACGTTGGGGTTGCCTGCCGTGCCGGGAGATTCTGGCCGAACCGTTGCAAGGCATTGTTTTGCCATTCGAATCGGCTGCGATGAAGGCCCGCGACCGTGATATGATCACGGCCCGAGACAAGGCGCAGCGTATCAATGAAGCGAAGGGGGAAGCTCGAAGAGCGAAGGAGGGTTCAACGCCACTGAATCCTGAACGGCCCGCAGATGACGCAGATTCACGCGGATGAAAACCCTTTCCAAACAGACGGTGGGGCGAGACTCAGTCGAGCCGTGACTCGGTCTTGCGCCGCGAATGATTCCACGGCTCTACGGAGTTGCCCTTCCCATTCCCCCATCTGCGTTCATCTTTATCCGCCATAGCTCCGCCTTGCGGAGCGAAGGAGGATGCGTCCATCTGCGGGCAAAAATCCGATTCAGCGCAATTCCTTTCAGCCCGTTCCGCGCTCAAGCGAGATCGGGCATTTTTTACGCCGGAGCGAGACACGGAATTCAACAGGCGCGCGGCGGAATCGGCGCGGGAGGCGGCGATTTACCCGCCCGCGATGCCGGAGATTGAGAGGGCAAGACAGGGGATCCTGAACTCGACGCGGTAATTGGGACTTTCCCGCCGGACAGGCCGTTTTGAAATGTAAAAAGTGAAACCTGATTTTGAAGGGTGGACGCTCCGAGTCGCCTGCCTTGCGGTCTTGCCCCCCCCCAACGGTCGGATAACCGCGTTAAACGCTTGACATTAAGTGGCTGTGGCGAGATTGTGCCTGCGTTCCGTGCCCCGCTTGGTTTAGCTCGGTCATTAGGGCGCGTCGCACACAGAATGGACTATGAAAGACCCAATGTACCAAAACGTCGGACAGCAGGTGGATGCGAAATCCCATGAGTTGTGGAAAGAGTTTTTGGAGCATGAGCGGGAATGCCTCGCTAAGAATCCCGACATGACGGATCGCAGTGCGGTCATGCAGCTTTGGATGATGCAGAAGATAGCCGGACTACAGTGCCTCGCTTTAGACCTCGTTCAAAGAGTTTGCGAGTTAGAACGTACTAAAAAGCGGTGACTTTGACGTTGGTATGTTCGAGTGTTTTGATAATGGTTATCATATGCGGCCTAATAGTTGTTAGGGGGCAGCGGAAGCCCATTTTTATGTCGAAAATTCAAGAACACATTGATGCACTCGACCGGATGGTTGATTGCCGCGCTGAGATAGCGAAAACGCGAAGCCAGATTGACCTCATCAGCCGCGAAGTAGCCGCACTGGAGGCAGATTTTGCGGGTCTTAAGAAGGCTCATGCGCAAATCCAGCAGGCGTATGCGGACCTCGAGAAGAAACAGGAGGAACCGATACGATTTGAACACGGCATCGAGTTTCGCTGCGGTCCGCGCACGGGCGGAAAATGGCAAGCGTTCTGTCCGGCCTGCCATGCGCCAGCCAGTGAGGATGCGGAGGAGCATCGTGTCTATTGTTCCTGCTCTCACTCGTGCCCCTGGGGCGGCGCAGACATTCCCGGTACGCTTGACGACATCATTGTTACGCTCAGAGGACAGCCATGACTAGCAGCGTCTCACGGGTGCTTGAACATCAGGCCATCTCCATTTTGGAACCGGTCGGACTTCTTTAAATTGTCGCCTGCCCAAAGCGGTTGCAAATTCGAAAAGTGAAAGCACCGTTTCTGTTCCTCTTCATTCGTTAGATCGAAGCTGGCACAGGGGCGAATATGGTCAATGTGCCAGTTTCCATAATTGGCCCAAGTCATCCCCGGCTGGAATTGCCTTTCGAGATGTGCAGCCACTTCGTGAATTGTACAGCCAATCAATTCAGCGACCTTGGATGTTTTGCGCGTCCCCCGTGCCCTTAAAGCCAGTACCAACCTTTTCCGGAGCGAAACGCTGATTCTGAAATGTGGATCGGATTGATATTTTGCGTTGTACCACTTCCTCGTCCTGGGTCTGTATCTTTGAGCATACTGCCTTAGCTTGAATTTTCCTTCCGGAGTTCGGTAGAACTCTCGTTGTCTGATCCGTTCTTTTGCACGGGCCATTTTCCCTTCGGTGGTCTGTCGGTATGACCTAGACCTTGCCGTCTTTCTGGCACGAACTTCAGGAGGCAGATTATTGGCATATTGACGTTTGAGTGCCTTCTTCTCCGGTTTCTGGTCGTAGCGTCGCCTGCTTTCTATCCTGAGCAATCCTGCTCTTGGATCGGTGCGCGTTCGTTCGACAGTATTTCGCGATCGGCGCTTTATTTCAGAAGGAGCTACAAAACGAGTGCGTGCATATTCAACCTTGGACCGACTGGTATGGATCTCGGCTGCAATCCGCTTATCCGTCCAACCTAGACCTTGAGGGCCTTGGTCGGCTAACAACATTATTTGCGCATTCAAAACATCGGCGTTGGAACTTTTCGCCTGCTCAGCTAGGTTTTCAAAGGTCTGCCGCAGTTCAGGTTGAAGGACAACGATATATCGCTTACGACATTCTTGGGCCCTCATACCGGAAAGTTCTCTGTTCAAGCATCCGCACGATTGGGTTGCGCCGGACCTTAAGGCCGCCCCGCTAACCCATTTCTCGACTCCACAATCACATCTACACAGCCAATACACGATTTGTTTTCTACGTTCGATTTGGTCCAAAACTAGAAGCCTGCCAAATCTCTGGCGGGAAATATTCTTGAGAAACCGCCGACTAATTGATACCCGCTGGAAGCACCCGCACGATCGAGTCCTGCCGTTCCTAAGTGCCTGCGAATCCACCCAAATCTGGTTGCCACAATCACATCTACATAGCCAGTGGACCTTGTTTCGTCTTGACTCGTGCGGACCGAGCACAAGCAATCTGCAAAATGTTCGGCCTGACAAATCTATGAGTTTCATCATGCCGGCGTTCATAACAATGAAAGATGACGAGCTTGCGCTGCCGATTGTGCGCATGCAGTCTGCTGTAGTGCCCGTTGGAAGGCGCGTGTTGTTTTGGCCATGCGTGGAAACTAAAATGGGCACAACACTTGGTAAAGTGAAATCTTCAATCCGGGCTGATCTGGCAACGGAACATCGGGCACGAACGGCGAAGCCCTCTCTTGGTGGTGATGACGGCATTGCCCCCAGAGTTGCAAGGGCAGCCGCGGCGCCTGGTCGGAACCGAAGGGCTTCTCATACCAGTTCCCTGAAATACCAGGCACGTTCCCACCATCAGGCCGGAGATGAACCACTGATTTCAGGTATGTCCTGCTTTATCCGTGTGATCCGGGAAATCCGTGGTCAAGGCAGCGCGGTCTTTACGTGGAGGCACTTCTCGGGGCGGCTTGTCCCGCCGCTGGCTTGGCGAAGATGGAAACGGCGGGAAGACGATAATTTTGAGCGGAGAGCGCGGTTGCATTCCGGCTCGTTTGGTGTTTAGTTATAGCCATGAACGAAAGCGTCGTCGTCCAGGACCCTGAAATCCTCAGTGGCACGCCGGTTTTTGCCGGCACTCGCGTGCCTGTGCGCAACCTGCTTGATTACGTGGAAGGCGGGTACACGCTCGATGAATTTCTCGAAGATTTTCCCGGAGTGACAAAAGCCCAGGTGGTTGCGTTTTTAGAACAGGCCAGCGCCAAACTCCTTGTGGTGGCTTGAAATGAGAGTCGTTCTCGACGAGTGCCTGCCAACACGATTGACGCGCGAACTGCCCGGACACGAGGCCCGCACCGTCCAGCAAATGGGATGGAGTGGCAGTTCAAATGGCAAGCTGCTCTCTTTGATTCGTGGTCAGTTTGACGCCTTTATCACCGTGGACAGCAATCTGGCGTACCAGCAAAATCTGTCCACACTGCCGGTGGCCGTGGTCGTGCTGCGCGCGCCGTCCAACAAAATTGAAGACCTTCGGCCGCTCTTGCCCCGCCTGCTGGCGACGCTGGCTGTCCTCAAGCCGGGCGAACTGCGCGTCGTTGGCGGGTAATGGCATCTTCTTCACCGGCCAAAGCCCTGGTGGCGGCATTGTGGCCAGTGTTGCGAGCGGACGCCGCAGCGCGGCATCCCTACCATCGAAAAAAACCTTGGTGGCGGCATTGTGCCCAGCGTTGCGAGGCCTTCGGACGGCGCAGCGCGCCGTCCCCACCTTAAAGGCCCGGTGGCGGCATTGCGGCCAGCGTTGCGAGCGGACGCAGATTCTTTTCAATCAGCCTGCATCGTTCAGCCACGCAGACGGAGGAGCGCATGCCGTCCGCGGGCGTGTTCATCACATAATCGAGCAGCTTGTCCACAGTGCTGGTCGCCACGTGCGTGCGGGTGTCCGACGAGCCGTAATAGATGAACACTCTGCCGTCGCCTCGCGCCACCCAGCCGTTGGCGAACACCACGTTGGAGACGTCCCCCACCCTTTCCTCTTCCTCCGGCGCCATGAAATATCCGCCGGGGACTTTGATGGCCTGGGTCGGATCGCGCAAATCGCACAGGAACATATAGAGGACGTAACGCATTCCGGCCGCGGTGTTGCGCACCCCGTGGGCCAGATGCAGCCAGCCTTGCCTGGTTTTGATGGGCGCGGGGCCAAGTCCGTTTTTGCCCTCCTTGATGGTGTGGTAGAAACGCGGGTCAATGATCTGTTCCCGGCCGATGACCGCGCGGGTGATGTCGTCGCACAAACCCCAGCCGATGCCGTCGCCGGAACCGGTCGCGGCGAAATCGGCCATGGGGCGGGTGTAAAAGGCATATTTGCCGTTGACGAATTCGGGATGCAGCACGCAGTTGCGCTGGTGCTGGGAATTGGTCTTCAGATCGGGCAGCCGTTCCCATTTGACCAGGTCTTTCGTGCGCGCGATGCCGCAGCGGGCGATGGCGGCGGAGAGATCCCCCGGCTTGGAGTCATCATGCCGCTCGGCGCAGAACAGCCCGTAAATCCAGCCGTCTTGGTGGCGCACGAGGCGCATGTCGTATAGGTTGGTTTCCTGGTCCTCCAGCTCCGGCATGACCACCGGATAATCCCAAAAGCGAAATCCCTCCACCCCGTTTTTGCTTTCCGCGACGGCGAAAAACGACTTGCGGTCCCAGCCTTCCACGCGGGCCATCAAAACGATCCCGCCCTTCCACTCCATCGCCCCGACGTTGAAGACGCAGTTGATCCCAAGCCGGGTCATCAAATGCGGATTGACCGCGCGGTTGAAGTCATAACGCCAGAACAGCGGCGTGTGTGCTGCCGTGAGCACCGGAAATTGGTAGCGGTCAAAAATGCCGTTGCCGTCTTTGCGCGGGCGGTTGCGGCGTCGGATCAGTTGTTCATGCTGGCGCTGGAGTTGTTTCCGCGCGCTTTGGAAGGCGATTTTGTTCATTGGGCGGTTGTGTTGAGGTTTGTTGCTCTGTGCGATTTTGCGGAGTCTATGGCGAAATGCAAAGTTTGATATGTCGTCAAAACTGATGATAGGAAAAAAGGGTTTCCTTCCAGCCCCGCAAAGTCCATGTTCTTGCCTTGGCCGCGCCGCAGAATCGTTCCAGGCAAGGTCAAATCGTATTGCAAAACAATGGATCAAAAATGTCCGAATTAATGCGTCAGTGACGGGTGTAAATGAATTGGTAGGGTCGGCGCGCTGCGCTGACCGGACGCCGCAGCGCGGCGTCCCTACCATCCAAGACTGACGCATTACCATCTGAAATGACCATGAATTTTCCCAGACTCTTCCGCTTGAAACAGATGTTCAAGGAGGCGGCGCTGGGCGATCCGGCAGCGGCCGTGCGCGCCGCGTTGGCGGAGTTGCCGGCGGCCGGCTTCATCCGGCCCGGCATGACGGTGGCCGTGGGCGCGGGCAGCCGGGGGATTTCCAATTACGACGCCATCGTGCGCGCGGTCTGCCAGGAGTTGAAAAAATTGGGCGCGCGCCCGTGGATTGTCCCGGCCATGGGAAGCCACGGCGGCGCGACCGGCCCCGGACAACTCGAGGTGTTGGCGCGCTACGGCATCACCGAAGAGAAGATGGGCGTGTCGGTCAAGAGCAGCATGGAGGTCGTGGAATTGGGCCGGAGCGGCGGGCTGATCGTTTATCAAGATCGCATCGCCGCGGGCGCCGACGCCATCGTGGTCGTCAACCGCGTCAAACCGCACACCGATTTTCACGGACCGATTGAAAGCGGTCTGATGAAAATGGCGGCCATCGGGCTGGGCAAACAGAAGGGGGCACAGCAATTCCACCAAGCCGCTGTGCGGATGGGACCCGCCCACGCTTTGCTGGAAATTGCGCGCGCGGCGCTACGACTGGGAAAATTTTCCTTCGGCCTCGGCATCATCGAAAACCAGCTTCACCAAACCGCCCGCGTGGTCGCCGTGCCCGCCGCAACGATGGAGGCGGAGGAAATGAAATTGCTCGAGCAAGCCCGCTCCCTCATGCCGGGCCTGCCTTTTGACCGGGTGGACCTTCTGATCGTGGACGAGATGGGCAAGAATATCAGCGGCTCCGGGATGGACACCAACGTCATTCGGCGCGCGTCGGACGGCAGTTTTGTCAAACCCGGCCCCGGCGCGGTGGGCCGCATTTATGTGCGCTCGCTGCATCCCGACGGCTACGGCAACGCCACCGGCCTCGGCATGGCCGACTTCACCCATGACCGCGTGGTCCGCGCCATGGATACGAAAGCGACCTGGATCAACGCCATGACCGCCTTGATGCCGGCCAATGCGCGCGTCCCCATGCACTTCCCAACCGACCGCGAGGCGCTGGAAGTAGCCCTGCAAACCACCGGCCACACCGACCTGGCGGAGTTGAAGGTGTTGTGGATCAAGAACACATTGAGTTGCGAGACGCTCCTGGCCTCAGAAGCCTACCTCGAGGAAACGCGCGGAAGAGCCGATCTGATCCGCGAGAGCGACCCGGCCCCGATCACCTTCGATGCCCGCGGCGATCTCGCGCCGGTTTTTTAGTTCCGACCGCGATGGAATTGAAATTATGAACCCATATCAGCCATTTGTTGCCTCATTTGCCCGGCTCGTCGCGGAGGGGAAATCACTTCCACTGGGCGGCATCCCTCCGCGCGGCCAGCCCAGACCAAAACCCTACGCGCCCAGCGTGCTTATCTTTTCACCGCACCCGGACGACGAGTGCATCGTCGGCGCTCTGGCGCTGCGGCTGATGGGCGAGGCGGGAATGTCGGTGATCAACGTGGCGGTGACGCAAGGCAGCAGCCAGGAGCGGCGGGAGCCGCGCTGGCGGGAACTCAAGAACGCGTGCGACTGGCTGGGTTTTGGATTGGAGCGGACGGCGCCCGGGGGCTTGGAGAGAATCAACCAAGAAACGCGTGCGAAGGATCCGAAACACTGGACCGGGGCGGTGCAGATCATCGCGGCGTCGCTGGCGCAACATCAGCCGCGCGCCATTTTTTTCCCGCACGACTTGGATTGGAACAGCACACACGTGGGCACGCATTTCCTGGTGATGGATGCGTTGAAATCTTTGCCGGCAGATTTTCAAACGTGCCTGGTGGAGACGGAATTTTGGGGGCAAATGGCTTCGCCGAATCTGATGGTGGAATCCAGCGTGGAAGACGCGGCGGCTCTTGTGGCGGCGCTGTCGTTCCACATCGGCGAGGTGCGGCGCAATGCTTACCATCTGCGGATGCCGGCCTGGTTGCAGGACAACGTGCGCCGCGGCGCGGAACTGGTCGGAGGCCAGGGCGGCACGGCCCCGGATTTCGCATTTGCCACGCTCTACCGGCTGCGCCGGTGGAAAAGGGGCCGGGTCGAAAATGTCTATGAGGGCGGGAGGCAAATCAGCCGGACGGAGAATCCGGCGGGTGTTTTTGGTTTGACTGGCTGAGAACCAACGTGGGCAAAAAATTGGGGGGAATTGAGGGAGGCTGCCTACGGAAAATAGCCCGAAATAGCTCGAAATAGCCCGTATAAGGTCGAAGGTCCCCATGAGGGTCGCCGTTGCGCTAACGTTAAAGCCCGCGCCATGTCGGCGGACAGGGCGATGAGGTTCAATTGGCCGGCTGTAGGGGTTATCGTTACAGAAGTGTAGAGTGCAGAGTGGAGAGTGCAGAATTCACAAATCCCAATTCCGAGGCCCTCAATCTGAGAAAGGGTCAAAAGTGAGGACTGAGAACGGCTCCGGCTCCGGCTTTGGAGTATTCGCGCGTTTTAGCCTTTGGAGTTTAGTCTCGGCCTTTCCCGTTCATCCAACCGCGCCAACTCCGCGCCGGCGAAGTGGTATTCATCATCGCCCTTCATGCCGGCAGCCCGGCATTTGCGAAACGAATCCCGCGCGCCCGCCTTGTCGCCTTTGCGCAGACGCATGACGCCGATATAATAAGAGGCCAAGGCTCTCTGCTGGGGCACCGGCTCGCCGTCGCTCTTCTCCGCCGCCGCGAGCAAGGCCTTTTCGTCGAGCTTGTCCGCCAGAAACAGGGCAACGGTTTTCGTCCAACCTTCCTTGCATCCGGCCAGTGACTTTGAAAAATCTTCCGGCGCCCGGCCCAGCCGCCACAACAAAGTCTGGCGATACAGACGCTGCCAGTCTGAAGCGTCAGGTTTCAATGCGATGAAGTTGTCGTAGTCTGACACAGCGCCGGAAAAGTCGCCCTCGATTTGCCTGGCCACGCCGCGGCGGGAAAAAGCGGCGGCATTCTTCGGGTTAATTTCCAGGGCGCGGTTGAAATCAGCGAGTGCCCCGGCCCAATGGTCCTTGTTGCGCTGATAGTTACCCGAGATGAGGAAAAGGTTGTCGCCGCTCAATCGCACGTCGTCCGCGACGGTCCAATTCCCGCCGGTGACAGGAGGGTTGGTCATGAGATGGCGGGCAACCAGACGTTCCACCCCGGGATAAGGAGGTCCGGGCGGAGGTTTGGGGTGGAGGTAGGCAAACCCATTTTTCGCATCCACCACCAAATCCATGCGGTTCAAGGCAGACATTCCAATGCTCCAAACGGCTTTGGCGCCGGGGGCGCTGCTCTGGATAGCGGCCCCTTGGGCGGCGGGCATGTCTTGCACAACGACATCGGTCAATGTGAGGGTGCCGAGTTTGATTTCGTCCGCCCAACCCATGTGCCATAGGTGGACACCAAAAGAACCGACGCCGCCCAGACGAGAAGGCAAGGAGGACTTGGGATGGGCGGCCTTCCATTCCTGCCACTGTCCTGGCGGAATTTCGACGCCGAAACAAGAGCCAGTATCCACCTCGATCGTGCCGGTTTTGCCGTCCGCCATCGCTACTTCGAGCAGCAACCAATCGCTCGGCACCACTTTCAATTTGAGCCATCCGGCGGTTTCCGGCGGCAGTTGTTGTACGCTGCGAACCGTGCGCCGGTCTGCGTCGAAGACCAGGATATTGTCCCGGATTTCGGGCCAGCCAACCACGCCGTCCGGCGGAGACCATTTTTTGATAATGAAACCCAGGCGTAATAACAACGAGAGGCGGAACATGGGGAGCGGCGCGGTGAAGGTTTGACCATCGAACGTCATTGGGGTCGGTTCGGATATTTCGGCCGATTTGAGGCCCAGCCGCCTGGCCCGCATAGAGAATAGCACGGTGGAAGATGCCCCGGTGTCCAAGAGCATGCGCGCCGGGTGCGCGTTGACGGAAGCGTTTGGGTAAAGAACATAGGTTTCCGGCAGATGGCTCGCGCAGCCCGCCAGAACAAAAGCCGTGACCGCCAACAAGATACGAAATGGTATTTGCTTGAATTTCATCACAGCGATGGGGCGTTGCAGGTTAATGATTCATCAAAAATTTATTTCCAAGAGTGGTGCGTTGTCCCGCCGAAAGCGAGCTTCATCGGGGGCGGAATTCAGTCAGAAAGATCGGGTCAGAAATATCGGCTTGGGCTTGGCTCTAAAAACGAGGGGCGGCTGAGTGAAAGCAGAAAGCAGAAATCGGTGCATTGGATTGATGCCAAATGCGGGGGAGCAGAAGGAAAGCAGAAAGCAGAAATGGGAAAACAGAAATCGGCGCATTGGCTTGGCTC
>Ga0182027_10000187_pt1 | contig 102256 bp, 93 predicted proteins | sample 712E1DmetaG_FD_121300 | JGI IMG/M metagenome (GOLD analysis project Ga0182027, IMG submission 121300) | Permafrost microbial communities from Stordalen Mire, Sweden - 712E1D metaG (Illumina Assembly) | ecosystem: Environmental > Terrestrial > Soil > Wetlands > Permafrost | place: Sweden...
ATCCTGGCGGCCCTTGAATATCCAATTGACAGCCTTCTTTGTAAAAGCGAGGCAGAAGCTTTATCATGCTGACAGATAATTCTGACTGATTCGTCAAACAAGTTATCTCTTCCATCTCCACCCATTGAACCCATTCCTTTTTTTAACACCAAGAACGGCTCCGCTAAAACCTCCTCTGTGTATTCAACCGGCGGATTTTCGTTTTTCAAAAAGTCTACTAGTCCCTTAACTTCTCTTTCCGATACGAATGCACCCTGAATACGGGTCGGTTTGGCCTGCTCCGGCGGAATATAAAGCATATCTCCTCTTCCTAATAATTTTTCCGCTCCTGGAGTGTCAATTATAACGCGTGAATCTATCATCGAAGAAACGTTAAAAGCAATACGGCAGGGAATATTGGCTTTGATTAAACCGGTGATAACGTCTACCGAAGGCCTCTGCGTTGAAACAACCAAGTGCATTCCGGTTGCTCTTGCCATTTGAGCAAGTCTGGCGATTGCATCTTCAACCTCGACAGGCGCATAAGCCATCAAATCCGCTAATTCATCTATAATGATTACTATATATGGAAGTCTTTGGAATCCGGCCAATTCATTATACCCGTCGATATTTTTAACTCCATGCTCGGCAAAAGTTTTGTACCTTCGGTCCATTTCTCCCATTGCCCATTTCAGCGATGCTAAAATTTTATCAACTTCAACGATTACCGGCGTCATCAAATGCGGTATTCCATTATAGCCGGTTAGTTCAACTCTTTTCGGATCGACTAAAATAAGTTTTAACTCATCGGGAGTGGCTCTAAACAAAAGCGAGGCGATAAAAGAATTAACCAATACTGATTTTCCGGAACCGGTAGTACCGGCAATCAAAACGTGAGGCATTTTGGCAATATTGGCAATCACCGGATTTCCGGAGACATCAAGCCCCAAGGAAACTGCTAGTTTTGACTTATTCTTACGCATGAGGTCTGAAGAAAGCATTGTTCTTAAGGTAACAACTTCTAAAGAGCGGTTCGGAATTTCTATGCCAACCAAATTTCTACCCGGAATTGGAGCTTCAATTCTAATTTGTCCTGTCGGGGCTTCAGTACTTAGCGCTAAATCGTTTGAAAGATTGGTAATCTTTGAAACTTTTATTCCAAGCGGCACCTGTAGCGCATACTGCGTAACTGCAGGACCTAAATTAACTTCAACTACTTTTGCGCCAATTCCAAAACTCTCAAGCGTCTCCTCGATCTTACTGGCTACCTTTTTAACGTCTCCTCTGTCTGCTTTTTGGGTTGAGTCATTAGATAGAATATCTAATGGTGGCAAATGCCAAACTCCACCCTGCCCGGGGGTATTCATGACCAGCTTGTCAGAAATAAGCAGCTCATCCTTCTTAGTATTTAGAACCTGAGGAGGCGTATTGATTTTAACATCCCGAGGAACCATATCTTTCTCCTGCATTCCCTTGATAATCATTTTTTTATTTTCCAATGGTGATGGTTTTTTCTTAAAATAATCCACCGTCTTACCGGGAACCAGTTTCCCACCGATATTCATAATTCCTCCTAAGATTGACACCAACTCATCAACCGAAGTATCAAAGAAAACGATTAACCCGACAAAAATTCCCGCCAAGTAAACGAAAAATGCGCCGATTCCGCTTAAAACATTAGCTAATAATAAATTTAAACGAAGTCCAATCATTCCCTCCGAAGTAAGCCCTAAAAGTGAAATAAAGAAGATTAAAGCTCCGATTGCCACATTTGGTTTTGAAAGAAAGATTTTGAGTTTTAAAAAGAAAAAACCGATTACAACTAAGAGAATCGGAAAAAGAAATGCCGCAGCACCAAAATAATTTTTGATGTAATCGTTTAAAACGATAAAAGAATTACCGCTTCTGGTAAAGGAGAGCCCGAATAAAAGTCCCACAAGAATTATCGCAAAAGCAAAAATAGAGTAAACCGTGTTTTTCTTAAGCTTAACTTTGAATTTGTGCTTACTATAATGCTTCCTTCTGGCCATATAGACTATTATAGATATTTTGAGCGTGAACTACAAGTTGAGCGACGTGAAACGGAGCGAAATCCTGAATGAAATGAAGGATCGAGCAAGCTAAATAGCTAAGCTTGAGCGAAGCCGAAGGAGAGATTTAAATTTATGATTGAAAAGTAAATCCAGATGTAATAAGCTTTTACTGATATGATTTTTGAGGAAAAGAAAAAATGCCCTATTTGCGACAGTCTAAAAATTACAATCTCTAAACCATCAATCCTGACCCGGGTTGAAGAATACGTTTGGCCGTTTAAAGGAACTTCAAAAACTTTTAACCTTTGTGGCGACTGCAACTTCTCATGGGAGGATTAAGCCTTGGGCTTAGGCTTTGAAAGCGCCTTATGAGCTCTTTTTCTTAAAGGACTGTCCGAGCGAGGCTGCTTAACCAATTCAATAGATGGTAATGAATCAAGCTTTTTCTTATAAAAATTATCCCAAAAGCTTCCAAGATCAGCTTCCGCAGGATCAACTCCATCCTCTAGTGTAACAGTAACTAGACTTGTTCCATCAAAAACTCCCCTTAATTGCATCATCGCTCTTCTTGTTCCGGGAACTCTTTTTCTAATCAAACGTTCTTTTCTTGCCCTAATAACACCTATCTCAAGGTTTCCAGATTCGTCAGCTGCTTCTCGCAGCAAATCAAGATCAGCCGTTAAGACTCTACCTTTATATAAGAAATGATCATTATCAGATCTCACTTCTGTATCGTTATTTGTTACATGTTGTTCTTTATGTGCCATATTATTAAATACCTGCTTGATTGAAAACGTAGACTTTGACGTAAACCGTTATGCGTTTGTTTACGTCCTATATTATATCACATTTCTCTCAAAAAAGCGCCTCAAGTTGCCCCTTGAGACGCCATGGATAATATTAATTTAATTTCCTGAGAAAATGCTTAAAAATAACTCTCCTAAACCTCAATAATTACGGGTAAAATCAGCGGATGCTTGCGGAGATTTCGGTAAATTGATTTTTCCGAAATCTCGCTGATTAACTTTCGTATTAAAAATCTGTCTTTTATTCCTTTTCTTTGCGAGATTTGCAGCTTAAGCTCTTTTCCAAGGCCTTTTTGAATATCGGTTATCTCCTGATTCGAAAGCCCTCTGACGATAATGTCTAAATTATCTGCGATTTGCCCATTTGAATCTACCTCTGCCAAAACAACCACCACTCCGTCTGTTGCCAGTTTTCGTCTGTCGCGAAGAACAAATCCCTCAACTTCTTCTCCGGAAACCTGATCGACATAAACATTTTCTAAATTTAATTTCCGGCCAATTCTGGCGCCGTTTTGGTTAAACAGAACTTCCTGCCCATTTTCTAAAAGCAAAATATTTTTGGCTTCGAAACCCTGTTTTTCCGCCAAATTCCGATATTGCACCATTTGCCTGTAGGTGCCGCCAATCGGCAAAACCATCTTCGGATTTACCAAATTCATCATTAAAGTCAAATCCTCACTGGACGCATGTCCGGAAACATGAAATTCATTAGAAAGCGCCGAATAGATTACTCTGGCGCCAATTCTGGCAATATCATCAACTAAAGCATAAACTGAAACTTCGTTTCCCGGAATTGGATCCGCCGAAAAAATTACTACGTCATTAGCAGTTAAATGAATTTCCTTAAACTCCCCGGAAACAATTCTGGAAAGCGCCGAATTCTCCTGCCCCTGACTTCCCGCGACTAGCAGAACAATGTCTGAATCTTTATAGTTTTTTAATTGATTAGTTGTAATCTCCATATCTTTTGGCATTTTAATATAACCTAAGTTTTGCGCAATATCCTTGACCTTGATAAACGAACGGCCGACAAAACATACTTTTCTATGCGCCTTCTCTGCCACCTGTAAAACCTGATTTACTCTTGCAACATTCGATGAATAAGTTGTCACAATAAATTTACCTTTGCAATTTTCCAATTCTTCTTCAAAAGCAGCTGTTAATTTTGCCTCCGATGGAGTATGACCTTTTCTTTCTGCGCCCAAACAATCTGACAACATACACAAAACTCCTTCTTTCGACGCTAAGGCAATTTTTTTGAAATCGGTTCTTTTTCCGTCAAACGGCGTTAAGTCAATTTTGTAGTCACTGCCATGATAGAAATTTCCCACCGGTGTTTTAATAAAGATATTCGAACTATCCAGAACTGAATGTGTAACTCTGATAAAATTGAGCGAGAATGGCCCGATCCTGACCTCTCCACCATCGAAATTTACCTTTTGTACTCGAGGTGCCCCACCATAATCCTTAAGCTTAGCATTTGCCAACTCTGCCGTTAAAGGCGTTGCGTAAATCGGAAATTGGCCGGGCAACTCCGGCAAAATATATGGCAGTCCGCCAATATGATCTTCATGTCCATGCGTTAAAGCCATTCCGATAATTTTTTTACCCTGCGGCAGGTTCTTGAGATAAGTAATATCGGGAATTAAAAGATCAACGCCGAGCATTGTTTCATCGGCAAAACCTAAACCACAATCAACAATTAGAATCTCGTTGTTGTATTCATAGAGATACATGTTTTTGGTAACGTTACCAACGCCGCCAATGGGGATTAGTGATAATGATAAATTATTTTCCATACTTTAATAATAACAGATATTTATAAATGATGATAAAGGATTAATGATTAAGGTAGATCTTGCAGAAGCTTTCTAAACACTATCAGTCTTCTTATAAAACCCATGTGTTCATAGATCTGGATTGCTATTTCGTTTTCGACATTAGTATCTAATCCGATACTCGTGCAGCCTAATTTTTTGAATTCCTCAGTAAGAGCATCAAATAACTGCTTTCCTGTTCCTTTATCTCGATATTCTTCTTCTATAAACCAGCTTTCGACGTATCCTTCTTTATCGTAAATCCTGTATTTATTTTCTCTTATTTCCCCGTTTATAAATCCTTTTAATATATTGTTTTCATCTACCACGAAAACAATATATTTAGAATTACTAAGATATCCTTCTGCTATTTCCTCCCACATTAGAGGCAAGTTTTTAAATGCCCTAAGCTTATTCTGCTTAGCAGAGAATGACTTCTTAGCAAAATTATTAAAGTCTATTAATAGTTTCGCTAGTTGCTCTTTGTCATGACTAACTGCTTTTCTTATTTGCATGATTAAATTATATCAAATCTGAACCAAACTAAATTCTTATGTGAATTGCGCATTGGGGCTTGATTAGAAATTTCGTAGTCTAGTATCCTGGTTTTCGATCTTTACTAAAGCTCGAAGATCTTGCCGGTCTTGAAGTTGAAGATCTGCTTCTCCAGTCTCCTGATGCTCCGGATGTAGTTCTTCTTTCCCTTCTAAATTGCATTGCCAACGGATGCTCGCTTTGCGGGCGGGGTTCAAAACTTCGCGTTCCGCCTACCGGCGCTACTCCCACTGGGCGTGGCGCACGCACTGCGTGCGGTTGACTGGCTTTATCTGCATCTTCACCGAATAACATCGACAGATTTACTCTTCCCTGATCATCAATCTCCGCTACTCTGACTTTTACTTTTTGTCCGATTTGTACAACATCGTTTGGATCTTTGACAAATTCTGTGGACATTTTTGAGACATGAACCATTCCTTCTTTGCCCGGAAGAACTTCGACAAATGCTCCGAAAGGAAGAATTCTTTTTACTTCTCCTTCAAAAACTTCACCAACTTGCACTTCTCGAATAAGTCCTTTTATCCATTCAACCGCTTTTTTAACTCCCTCTTCTTCTGTTCCGGAAATGGCGACTGTTCCATCATCTTCAACGTCAACCTGCGCACCTGTCGTGGCAATAATATTTTTGATCATTTTTCCGCCCGGCCCGATTACCTCACCGATTTTATCAACCGGAATTTTAACCATTTCGATCTTTGGCGCATACTTAGAAATTGAAGTTCTGGATACCGGGATTGTAGCCAACATTTTTTTCAAAATTTCCAATCTGGCGGTTTTGGCCCTATCAAGAATAGCTTTAATTTGCTCAACCGTAAGACCTAATATTTTTACATCTAATTGAATTGCGGTAACACCGGTATCGGTTCCTGCAACTTTAAAATCCATGTCGCCTGAAAAATCTTCCAAACCGATAATATCGGTTAAAAGTTCATAAGATTTTTCATCGGACATCATTCCAATCGAAATTCCGGCAACCGGTTTCAGAATTGGCACTCCCGCATCCATTAAAGCCAACGTTGATCCGCAAGTTGATGCCATAGAGCTTGATCCGTTTTGTGATAAAACTTCCGAAACAACTCTAATTGTATAAGGAAAGTTTTCTTGACTTGGAATAACCGGAATAAGGGCTTTTTCAGCTAATGCTCCATGCCCAATCTCTCTTCTTGATGGAGTACCAACTCTTCCGGTTTGTCCGAATGAATATGGAAGCCCTGAATAATGATGGATATAGCGTTTCGATTCTTCGCCCTCTGCGGATTCTATTAATTGCTCCATTCTCGGGGATCCGAGTGTAACAATTGATAAAGCTTGCGTAATTCCTCTTTGGAAAAGTGCGCTGCCGTGAGTTCTCGGAAGAATTCCAACCGTTGAGCCAATTTCACGAATTTCGTCCATTTTTCTTCCGTCAACTCTTTTTTTCTTATTAACTACATCTGCCCTGATTGCTTTAAACATGACTGATTCAATGGCTTTTGCAATTACTTTTTTATCCAATTCGCTATCCGGATTTGCCATTTTATTATCATCATAAATTTTCGTAATCAGATCTGCAGTTTCTGTACCGCCTTGTTCTTTGTTAACTCTTGATTCAATTAAAGCTTTTACTTCGGCGGTATATGACTTATCAATCAAAGCCACTGCTTCATGCAAAAGATTGTCCTCCGCAACTTCAAGCTTTTTCTGACCAACTTGCTTAACCAAGTCTTCAATCATTTCAATAATTTTGACTGTTTCCGTATGCGCTTTTTCAACTGCTCCGACTAAAACGTCTTCTGTAACTTGCAATGCACCGGCTTCAATCATGACTGTTTTATCTTTAAATTGGGAAGCAACAATATCTAACGTGGAAAGATCCCGCTCGGCACTGGTTGGATTTGAAATAAATGCTCCGTCTTTGCCGTCTTCTTTGACATAACCGATTCTTACTCCGGCTATCGGACCCTTCCATGGAATACGGGAAATTGCCAATGCTGCAGAAACGGCGTTTAAAGCCAAGATATCCGGCTCGTTTTCGCCATCAACAGAAAGAACTGTTACGATAATTTGAACTTCGTTTTTAAAAGCTTTAGGAAAAAGTGGTCTAATTGATCTGTCGATTACACGTCCAGCAAGAATTGCTTCATCTGATGGTCTACCTTCTCTTTTAACCCATCTTGAACCCTTAATTTTTCCACCAGCATAAAGTCTTTCGACATAATCAACTGACAATGGGAAATAATCTAATTGCGTTGGTCCGCCTTCAACAACAGTTGCCAAAACAACCGTATCTCCAAGTCGGGCTAAAATAGAAGACGTCGCCTGTTGCGCTAATTCTCCTGTTTCAAAGGTCAATTTCTTACCTACTAATTCTAAACTAACTGAGGTTTTTTTCATCAAATATTTATTAATTAATCTTTCAATCCTACTCTTTTGGCAATATTGGAGGACCTATCTTTATCCACTTTCTCCAAAAAGTTAATGAGTCTTCGTCTTTTGGCAATCATCGAAAGAAGACCTCTTCTTGAATGATTGTCATGTGCATGAGCTTTTAAATGCTCCGTTAATCTTTCGATCCTGAAAGTCAAAAGTGCAACTTGCACTTCAGGACTACCGGTATCTCCTTGTACGGTCTGAAAATCTTTAATTATATCTTTTTTCTTGGAAGAACTCAGTGGCATAAACTTTAAATTCCGTTCTAAATCTTGTTAATTATATCAGCTTTCTCTTGTCTTTACAACAGTCTATTAGAAGTTGGTTGAACCCTTATAAATTTTTGGCTCTAACCAGTCTTCCGGAGCATCATCATTTTGGACATTAGACTGCGGTTTTGCTTGCGATTGAAATTGTGATTGAACCGATTGCTGGGGTCGCGGTTGAACTTGCGGCTGTGGTCGCATCTGAGCTTTGGATTGAGACAATGGATTCTTCGGCTGCGGTTGCGGTCTAAACATCGGCTTTGGATCCGGTCTTACTTCTCTTTCTAATTCTCCCGGAGTTTTTGTATATTTCGGCTGATCAAAACCATTTTCCGGAAAAGATATTTCTTCTTCGTCGTCAAAATCCGTTGCTAACTTTCTGCGCAAAGTGACTTGCGGAGTCGGTCTTAAAGCACCATTTCTCATTAAAACACCTGCCATTTCAAAAGCCATGGAACTTGTTTCGGGATCCTGAAAATTATTGGTGGCAGTTGCAATTCCAAGCATTAAATTTTGAGAAATATCCAAATCCATTTTTAACCCGGCGGAAAAAATAACATTAGCAATAATTTCCGATACGGACGAAAACTTTGTCGAAACTATTACAATATCGCCAAAACCCTGGTTTTCCGATTTATTATCCAAATTAACAACTGCCGTATCTTTTAAAATAGCCGGATCAAACAATTTTCCAAGATCGGATAGTCTTGCCGCTCCAACAACAAATAAAAGCTCCGGAGCTGTTGAGCCCCTTGTAAATTTAACATCTTTTTCATCAAAATTTAATCCCTTTTCTCCGGCTTTTACAACAATATTTAACAAATCTGAATCTCTCGTATAAGAAACTTTTTCAATTTCACCCTCCCTATAAGGAAAGGAAACAACCAAATCTCCGGAGGCTTCGCCGATATTTGTTTTTACTTCGTTTATTCCAACGAGAGAGGAAACTTCAACCATGGGCTCATTCGGAGTAGCAATGCTAAGCGCCTTGCCCATATCTTTTAACGATAGGTACAACGAAAGAGCTGCGCCCATTTCATCAACTGTGGGATCAACCGGTGTTGCAATAGCAATATTTTTATATTTTTCTATTGCTTCTCTAATTTTACTTAAGGTAAGGTTATCCATAAATCTTCTTTAGCTATGGGATATTAGCATATCTCCTATAGTAAAGTCAAGCGAAGGCACAATAATTATGCCTCCTTCTTCTCCGGCTTCGACTTTTGAGGCTGTTTCTTTGCCTTGCCTAACTGAAGAGACGTGGCTTTCACCGATAATTTCATCATTCCTAAGCAGCCTGACCTTATCTCCCTTGGCGATTCTTCCCTCGGAAACCTTAATGCCACAAACTTGAGTTTTCTCATAAGGAAATTTTGCTAAGATTTTTGCGATCCCAATTATGTCTTCCTGCAAAGCATCTAATTTCCCCTGGACGAAATCGTTAATCTCATCAATCATTTCATAAATTATCGTGTAAGTTTTAATAAGTACTTTTTCTGTTTTAGCTAATTTTGCCATTTCCGGTTTTAATCTTACATTGAAACCTAAAATAATCGCGCCTGTTGATTTAGCAAATAAAATATCCGAAACCTCGATATCGCCGGTTTTTTGAATTACAAATTTAACATTATCTCCGGAAATTGAATGAATAATCGCCTCAAGCGATCCTTGCGTATCGGCACAAAGGACAATTGAGAGTAATTTTTTTTCTTCCACATCGAATGGTGACGCTGACTCCAAAGCTACGTCCTGCGACACTTCTTCTTTGTAAGCCAACGGCTGCTCGACAACTTTAGGAGTATTCGAAACAACACTTCCTACTTGCGGCACTTTTTGAAAACCCAAAACTTCGACTGCTTCGCCGACACTGACCTCCTGCAAGCTTTCTCCCTTGTCGGAAAGCAAACTTCTTACTTTTCCCTTTGCATCGTCTGAGAAAATTTCTTCTCTTACCTTAAGTATTCCATTCTTAACAACAACTGTTGCTCTCGGACCGGATCTTTGATCCATTTTTGACTCAATAACAATTCCCATAAAAGCGCCTTTATCGCTAAATGGATAAAAATTAGCTTCTCTTTTTAATTCATAAACTAAAAGAATTAAATCCAAAAGCTCTTTAACATTGTGGCCGGTTTTCCCCGACACTTCGATTACCGGAACGTCTCCGCCGCTATATCCCTCCAACATCACGCCTTCTTTTAAAAGCTGCTGCTTTGCTTTATCCGGCAATTTACTTGGATCATCTGACCTTGTTAAAGCAACAATAAAAGGGATTTTCGAATTCTGTAAAAGCGCTATGCTTTCTTTTGTCTGCGGCATCACACCGTCAACACTTGAAACAACTAAAATACCTACATCTGCCGCCTGAACACCTCTTCCTCTCATTTGGAAAAATGCTTCGTGACCGGGCGTATCTATAAAAGTGATTTTTCGTTTTTTACCCTCGCTGTCAACAATAATTTCCGAAGCACCGATTTTCTGGGTAATTCCACCATGTTCTCCAGCGGCAACATTTGTTTTTCTAATTGCATCTAAAAGAGTGGTTTTCCCGTGGTCAACGTGGCCTAATACCGCAACTACCGGCGGATAAAATTCATTTTTTGTAGCCTTATTGTCATTTTTGTTTTCCATAATTTAAATAAGTTTTCCGACAAGTTTAATTTTTTGAAAAAAATATTACTGTTCATATTTTTAACTTTCATCCGACTTGTCTGTTGCCTCTTCTTTAACTTCTTCCTTCATGGCTTCAACACTTTGGGCAACCTCTTCTTCTTTTTCACCAATTTCTGCTGCGGGTTTTTCTTCATTTTTTTCTTCTATTCCTACCAGTTCTTTTACTTCCTCCGCTAAGCCCTCTTCTCTTGCAATAGCTTCTGTCGCAACTGGCGCTTCGACTTCAATTTCCGTTTTTATTTCTTCTGATTTTACTTTAACTTTTTTTTCTTTCTTTTCCGAAACCTTCTTGCTATCCGAAGCTTTAACGTCGGATGAGGCGACAGATGGTTCGTCCGGCATCTTGGAAAGTTCATCTTTACCCTCGATTTCAATTCTGTAACCGGTTAATTTTGAAGCCAGTCTTACATTTTGTCCGTCTTTCCCAATCGCTAAAGATAATTCTTCCGGTGCAATAAAAACCCGGGCGGTTTTTTCTTTTTCATTAATTTCAACTTGCAATTCTTTTGCGGGAGAAAGAGCTTGAGCTACGTAACTTTTTGGATTATCCTGCCATTGAATAATATCGATTTTTTCTATTCCGTTAAACTCCTGAATAATTGCCTGAACCCTAACTCCTTTTTGTCCCACACAGCTTCCGACAGGATCAATTCCCGATTGATTTGAAGCAACCGCAACTTTACTTCTGTTTCCCGGCTCCCTGACGATTTCTTTAATTTCAACTGCGCCTTGAGCCACTTCCGGAACTTCTCTTTTGAAAAGTCCTTCCAAAAGTCCGTTATTCGCCCTGGAAACAACGACTTCTTCCCCTTTTAGTCCGTCCTTTATCTCCAAAACATAAACAACTAATCTTTGGTTTAAGTGATATTTTTCGTTTGGAATTTGTTCGGATGTAGGCATAATTGCCTCTGTTTTACCGACATCAACGATCACGTTTGGTCCGGCGAACCGCAAAACCATTCCATTAACGATAGTTCCAAGTTTAAGTTTAAAGTCTGAAATAATTGCTTCTTTTTCTTTTTCTCTGATTTTTTGCAAAATTACTTGTTTGGCGGTTTGTGCGGCGATTCTTCCAAATCCTGGAGGAGTTACGTCTTTTCCATCATGAAAAATCTTGGCTTCACCGGAATTTGCATCTAATTCTGCTATATATTCTTCGATTTCCGAACCCGGATGATCTTTTCTGTAAGCGGCTAGAATTGCGTTTTTAACCGTCTCCAAAACAACAGCCGGATCCAAGCCTCTTTCGTTTGAGACCTGATTTAAAGCTAACGCAAATTCACTTCTCTGTATCGCTGGCATAATGTGGATTAGTATATCATTTTTAGAGAAGAGCTTCAACCATCTATTGAAAACTGTTTGAATCAACATCGATTATTTTTGCTAACATAAATATTTTGAGTTTTTGGGGAAATTATCTGTTATTCGAAGTGCTTGGTAAAATAGTTTACTTAGTTGGAGTTGAAATAATGCTTTTGCAACACACTGTATTAGGATAAACGCTACTGCAATTAGATGGAACCACATTTGTTGTAGCGCATTTAGTATAGTATGCACAGGAATATGCACATTTAGTCAGTTTTGGCGTTGGCGTTGGAATAGTTAGCGCTTTTTTAAATTCAACCGTTACGCCTGTAATATCCGCACCCAACGGATGTATGTATCGATAATGCTTACTGTCAAAACCGGCCGGAGGCACATCTCCGCCTACAAATACTATTGAATAATCCGGCGTGTAATTTACGACTAGCCAATATCCTGTATCTGAAGGAAGGGTCATTGACCACTGCGAATTAGTTATGACTCCTATTAATTTTTCCGGTTTAGAACCCCCACTGTAAATTTGAACTTTATTGTTTAACGGAACATTACTTGGTTTTCCATTACCATCTGTAACATATACAATCAGTTCTCGATTAATTACGCACGAAACAAAACCGATGTATCGCATGTTCTTTTCTGCACCTTTTGGCACACAAGTTGCTCCCCAATTCTTCGGATTTGTTCCCTCTTTTTGCAATACTATTGATCCGCCACATGTTCCGCAAAGAAGAGTGGATTGAACAGGACTGGTGCTAGCTCCCAAAACCTTATCTGAGACAAAATTTGCGTATTTAAAAACAAAAAGTGATAAAAGTGAAACAGTTACCAATAAAAATGCAACCGTAAAAAGAAGATATTTAATTATGCTTTGCCTTCGGGAAATTCTTTTTGCCATCTTAAGATAATATATCTATAAATCCTCTAATCTGTCAAGCTGTTAGGCTTTACTTAACACAATATTATTCGATGAATCAACCGAAATTAAAACTTTATCTCCTCTTTTTATTTGTTCTCTGAGCATTTCCTGAGCAATTAAATCTTCTATTTTATCCTGGATAAAGCGCTTTAAAGGCCTTGCGCCAAAATCCTTATCAAATCCCTCCGTAGCTATTTTCGCAGCGATTTTGTCATCAAAATAAATGATGATGTCTCTTTCCTCTAGATTTTTTATAACGCCTGCCAAAAGCAATTTGGTTATCTGCGTTATCTCCGCTTGCTCAAGAGGCTTAAAAGTTACGATATCATCAAATCTGTTTAAAAGTTCCGGCTTAAACAAACCATTTGTTTCCAGAAAATTTATTAAAGACTCTTGGAATTTTTTGTCTACCAAAATACCTTTGCCAATTTCTTCACGGACAAATTCTGAAGCTGCGTTAGAAGTTGCAATAATTATGCAGTTTGCAAAAGAGATGGTCTTGCCTTTATTGTCGGTTAATCTTCCGTCATCGAGAACCTGCAAAAAAAGATCAAGAATATTTTGATCTGCTTTTTCAAATTCATCCAAAAGAATCAGTGAATTGGGATTATCATAAACTGCTTCTGTTAGCTGTCCTTTTTCATCTCCTTCTCCGGGACCGGAACCCAGTAGTCTTTTAATACCTTCCTCCCCGATAAATTCACTCATATCAAACCTTACAAATCTTGCATCAGTTCCAAAATAAACTTGGGCCAGGGCTTTGGCTGTTTCTGTTTTTCCTACCCCTGTTGGCCCTAGGAATAAGAAAGAAATTGGTTTTTCCGCCGTTTGCATACCTGTTCGAAGTCTTCTGATTGCCTCCGAAATTGCAAAAATTGCCTCGTTTTGGCCAACTACTTTTTTATGAAGTTCATTTTCTAAATTTAAAAGCAAAGCTCTTTCAACCGGTCTTGGCTCACCCACCGGAGCTTTTATTTTCTTTTCTATTTGAGCTAAAATATCCTGTTCTTCAACAATTCTTTTGTTGGAAACTCTTACTGCATTTGCCGTATCTTCCAAAAGAGTAACGGCGCTTCCGGGTAAAACTTTTTCTTTTGCGTATCTTGCGGCATAATTATATGCGCAAAGGATTGATTTGTAGGTCAATATGACCCCATCCTTATCGTCTATTAACTCTGCTTTTTCAAAAAGCATCTTTAGCACTTCTTCTCTAGTCGGTTCGCTAAAATTAATAACCGCAAAGTCATCCAAAAAGGTGTGCATCTGTTCAATAAACTTTTTATAATTTCCGGGCGTTGCTGTTGCTACTATTCTTATTTGTTTTCTTTGCAAATACGGAATTAGTCCGCCGGAAATGTCTAGGTTAAAAGAAGCACTGCCTAAAATATTTTGCAGCTCCGGAATATAAATAACAACATTTCCCGAATGCGCAACCTCCGCGATTAGCGCATTAAATCTTGATTCTAATTCTCCCTGATTTTGCGCTCCTGCCATAAAAGCATCCACCATTAGCTGGAAAATTTTCTGGTGATAAAGATTATCCTTTAAACGCCCCATAAAACTCTCTATCGCCAACTCTTTGGCCACAGTTTCTTTACCGCTGCCGGTTTCCCCTACTAAAAGCACGCTTTTGCCGCTATAAAGCGCTTCCACCATTTGTTGATATTCATTTTTTCTCCCGATTGGCTCGCGTTTTTCATTTAAAAATTCGTGGCTTAAATCCAACATGTATTTTTGTGTTTCCAATGTCCATCCATAAACCCATTCTTCAGCGATTCCCTCGCCGGCAAGCGTTAGCTCTATTTTTCTACTTGATTCTTCCCGTTGGAAAACGCTTTTTGCCCAAAGTAAAATATTTTTAAGATCTTCGTCTTTAAGTTCTTTATTAAAAAGTAATTTTGCCGAAGGCTCGATTGACAATAAATAAGCAGCGAAAAAATCCATTGTTGTTACATATTTCCCTTTTAGCTCTTTTGCGAGGTTAAACGCGTTTTGCAAAAGAGACAATTTTTCAGCATCAATCAAAACTATTTCTTCCGGCCGCAAATCCGCTTTATAAATAATAAATTGTATTTGTGATAATTTAATCAGTTCTCTTAAAACATCCGAAAGACTATTTTTAGCTTCAAAAACACTCAATAATTCCAGCGACGTAGAATCCAAAGCATCTCCTGTGTTTTGCGAAATTTCCAGCTTTGGCGTTAATTTTGAAATCTTGAATTTGAAAAAAATTTCGAAAATTAAAAATAGAGAAAAAGGAATAATAGAAAGATTCGGCAAACTATTAAAAAATCCTACGATTGAAAGCAGTCCAAAAATTATGAATACGAATATTCTTGCAACTTTGACATTAAAATTTGTGTACCAAAAGTAAATTTTTGCAAAATCTTTCATAATTTAATAAACGGCAAAACAAAAACCGCAACCGGCCAAAACAAAAACCCGATAAATAAAACTATTTCGAGTAGTATCAATCCTGCAAAAATAATAAGATCAGCCAAAATAAAGAGGCTTTTTATAACTATCCCCATAAAAATGGCAAATCTGACCATTCCCTCTCTGTATTCATTTTTCCAGGGGTAAAAAAAGGTTTTTACCATTAGGGAAAGCGAAAAAACTCCTAAAAAAGCCTTGTTTAAAGATACAAAAAACCTAAGGATATTTTTTGGAGCTTCTAAATACCAAAATTTTAAAATAATAAGCGGAAGAGATAAAATTAGTTTCATGGACAGTTTACCCTGTTAAATCCTTGCTCTGATAAGGTGCAAAACTTATTTTGCAATTTAATAGGGTTAATATTAGTGTAGGTATTTTTGAGGCAAATTGCAATTAAGAGACGTCTGTCCCGAAGTAACGGTCACCATAGTCTCCCAAGCCCGGAACAATATATTTTTTATTGTTTAATCCTTTGTCTATTGCGGCTGTATAAATTGAAACATCCGGATAATTTTTTACAATTCTGGCAATTCCCTCGGGAGCCGAAACTATTGAAATAACAACCTCTACTCTAATCTTTTTTTCTTTTAGGGCTTTTAAAGCGTCGTCTATTGAGCCTCCGGTTGCCAACATCGGATCAATAATAAAAACTTTGTCGTTTGGCAAAATTTTGGGAAATTTACGATAGTATTCTCTTGCTCTGGCAGTTTCTTCGTCTCTTTCCAAACCAATTAAACCAACTGCCACTGTCGGAAGTATCTCCTGAATTGCAAAAAGCATTGCCAAACCGGCCCGTAAAATCGGCACGGCCACAATTCGACCAGAAATTTCACTACCCGTAAAAGAAATCAATGGAGTTTCGACTATTTTTGGTTTTAGTTCTAAGTTTTTTGTAGCTTCCAAAAAAAGAATTCTGGAAACAACCGCAGAATGTTCTCTGAATACTTCAAGTTTTGTATTTTTATCCCGGAGAATTGTTAAAGAATTTTCGAGCAGAGGATGCTTAACAACCGTTACTTTATCCATATTTAAGTTATTATACTACTAATTACGCTTTATCTGGAAAGCTGTTGAACTTGCTTATTGTAAGAAGATGTTGCATGCACTGTTTGCGGTTTTACGGTTGCGTCAAATTGATAAACCGATAAGAAAACCAAAAGGCAGGCAAAAACTATCATTATAATAAGTACTACGATGCTAGCTTTACTTTTTTTGACAGACACAATTTCTTTAACATTTGATAAAGCTGCGATATTGGTGACGCTCAGGTTGCTTGCGGAAAATTGATTATCCATAACAAAATCATCTCAAGATTGAGTGCTTAAGTCAAATCCTTTTAATCCAATTAAGCCAAATGATACCCTAAATATATTTACTAAGGAATTCTTCTAATACAGCTGCAAACTCCATAACAGAAGATAAACTGATCCACTCATTATCCGAGTGTATGCCTCCCCCCATAGGTTTTGAGACAATTACCGGAATTTTTTTTTCAGAGAAATAAGGAGCGTCTGTCGCGCCGCTCTCATTTATGAATATTTTCTTTTTGCCCTTCTTGTAAAGAAGATTTTTCCAATGCTTAATATACGTATCCTGAGCATCCACCATGAATGAAGGAAAATTATCAATAACTTCTATCTCAACCTCTTTGAATGCGGCTTTTAAGTCAGCTACTATTACTTCAGGTGGTTTTTTTGCGGCAAGACGAAAATCTAGATACAATGACGCCTCATCACAAACTTGGTTTAACGCCTTCCCCCCCTCTATTTTCCCGAAATTCATAACAACTTTGTCTTCTTCGGATGTGGACGGAAACATCTTATGGAGTTTTTCACCAATCTTAAAAAGCTTCAGGATAGCACTTTCTCCTTTCCAAGGAGTAGATCCATGAACACTTTTACCCCTAATAATCAGTTTGACCTGTAATATTCCCCGCGACTCTTTAATCACGTGCCAATTATCTCCTCCATCAGGAAGAAAAGTGATATCGCATGAAAAATTTTTAGCATTCAATAAGTATCCAGGCCCACAATTACCTGCTATCTCCTCATCGGCAGTAAACATTAGCCCAACAGAAGGTAATTTATGATATTTGCTATACATTTCTTTTAATACAAATGCATACGTTGCTATCGCAAACTTCATATCCGATATTCCTCTTCCAAAAAGCTTGTCTCCTTTTTTTCTTATTTTGAATAAAGACTTATTCGCTGAAACAACATCTATATGCGCAACCAACATAATCTTGAAATGTTTCCCCTTGCTCACCGAAAGAACCATCGACGGTATTCCGCTAATCATATATTCACGCACCACAAACGGATAAAAAGAAAACATTTTTTTTATATATCCAAAACAATTAAGCTGCTCAGTTAAATTGTTCTCCGTTGTCTCAAATGCCACTAACTTTGTAATATTCTGTAATATTTTCATATTATCTTGTATAAATTTTGTCAAATAATAATTTTGCCGCATTGCTTCCCCATATCTTTACTAAAGCGTTAAAAAGTATTGCCTCTGCATAATCTACGCCTTTTGTACTCACACCAATAATATCGTAACTACCAAATGCATGTCGTGACGGATTAGTAAAAATAATCGTTCCCTGATCTTGCGGAGATAATACTGCTTGAAATTTATGGGAAAATTCATCGAATGAAGTAATTTCATGCTTTAGTCCCGTAAGAAACATAAATGAGACATCGCTTGTTCCATAAAGCTCTTCCGCAACCCGCTCTACGATCCTATGCGCATACATATTTGCTCCAGAGCGGGCATTAAGTTCCATGAAATGCATAGGGTCAGACAAAACATCAAAACAAGCCGGACCCGTATATCCGATATCTAACAATGCAGGAATTATTCTTTCGGTTGCAATATTTGTTAAACTCCTATTTATTCCTTCGTTTTGCATTGGATATCTACAGCCATAATGAGCGAGTGTTCCATCCGGTTTTTTTGACACAAGTTGATCATAAAGACCAACTATTTTAGGGGTTTTTGCCACTGGGTCTATATAAATATGTAATGCATGCTCCCCTCCTCCAGGATTAAACACCTCTGCCACCACTTCCCCGTTATTCTTTATCCAACTATCCCATAAAGAATAATCATTCAAAGAAGATGCCCCATCTTGTCCTACAATAGATATTCCTTCTCCGGCAGTGCCGTAAGGATGTTTTATAATCACCTGCAAATTCGCCATTTTTGCAGACATAAGAAAAGACTCTAATTCGCTTATTGAAGAAAAAACACCTCCTGGCAACTGCGGCACAGCATTTGCTTTACAAAACTTCCTAAATTCCGCTTTATTGCCCAATCTGGAGGCTACCGGAAAGTTAACTTCCGGCAATACATCCAATTTAACTCTTTTTAGGTGTTGCAAAAGCTCATTCTCCGTATCTGTTGCGTCAAACACTGAAACAACATAATGATTGCCTGATTTCTCTTGTTTTGACTTGATCACGTTTATTACGTCTGCGTCTTGCATAAAAGATTTCGAAAGTGATTCTCCGGTATTTCTAGGGACGACAATATTGGGAACGTCAAGCTTTAGAATATGATGAAAATAATTTGCATAAGCTATTTCAATAGGCGAACTAAGCACGGCAAATTCAAGGCCTGGCAAACACAACACCCTACTGTCATATGCCTGCTCAGACGCATCCCCCTCAAATTTAAGAGGAGCGTCATACCTATTTGACTGACTATGTATTCCTAGTAATTTATATCCTTCTTTCATAATTTCCTTTCCCAACAAAAAACCCGTCTTCATTCCCAAAAAACTTTGGGAACAAGGACGGGTTAGCTTACTAAGCTCCGTGGTACCACCTTGCTTTATTTAGCCTACAAAAAATCCACCTTACGGTGGAACATCTGAAAACTAAATCTTATTATTCAGTGCTCCGTTACCGACACACCTTGTCTTATTTTTACGGTTGACTTCCGGCGTAGTAATTCCTTTTTAGGGATTTCTCCTACGCAGCTTCGTTTACTGCGGTAAACTCAAGTGCTTTTATTAAACTGAAACTATTATATTACATTTTATAATTACTGTCAATACGCACTATAAGTTTAGAACCGGCCTTGTTTTATGGAGTTTTTAAACAACCGCGACTGCGCTCTCGTTTGTTATTTTCTTACCCTTAAGAGCTACCGTTGCTAGAATAGCCAAAATTAAGAAAGATAAAGAAAAGATAATGACCGTTAAGGTTATTCCAAAAAACTGCAAAAGAATTCCGCCCGTAAGCCCACCTAAGGAAAAAGCGCCTACAATTAATATTCTATAAATACTGGCAATGCGACCTTGAAGAGCATCCGGAATTAAAGAAACTCTGTAACTATTTATCAAAACTCCATAAAGCGAACCCGGGAAATAATAAAAAGCCGTCAAAATTCCCAAAACAGCAGCGTTATTCACAATCAAATATAAAGGCAAAATAATGGCCATAAACCACCTGGCAAATATAATCACCTGTATTGTGCTAAATTTTTTGCCAATACGCCCTGCCATTAAAGCTCCTAAGATGTCACCGATTGCCCCAACAGAAAAAATCAAACCAATCTCTGCCGGAGTGGCATGAAGATTTTTTGCCAACAACAAAATTGTAAGATTTTGTCCTCCACTGATAAATGCTCCCGCTGTTGTTAAAAGAGTCGCTATTCTAACAATTGGCTGCTTCCAAAACCAAACTAAGCCTTCTATAATTTCATTTTTAAGATTTTTCTGCTCACCTATTCTTTCTTCCTGAAATTCCGATTTAATAAAAAACAGAGAGATTATTGAACCAAGATAGGAAATCGAATCAACAACAAATGGGATTGTTTTGCCAAAGAACTGATAGACAAAACCGCCAATCGAAGGACCGATGGTAGAAACGGCGCTTAAACTCGCATCGTTTTGGGACATTGCCGCAGTTAATTTTTCTTTACCTACTACTCTTAGAAGGGCTGCTGTTTCCGCAGCTGAAAAAAATGTCGCAAAAGTCCCTTCCGCAAAAGCAAATAAAAATAATAAATAAACATTTAAATATCCAAAAATTGCTAAAAGCGGAATACTCCCGGTTGCAATTAGACGGCCGACATCGCATGCAATCATTACTTTTTTTCTGTTTAATCTATCCACCAACGCCCCTGCGAAAAGTCCGAAAAGAAAAGTCGGAAGAGCAAATATCATAATTCCAACTCCTGCCATAAAAGGAGAATTTGTAAAATATAAAATTAAAAGAGGAAAAGCCAACTGATCAATTGCAGTTCCCAAATTAGAAACCGTTTGACCGGCAAACAAGATAAGATAATCCTTATTTTTCCAGAGCGGTTTTTCATTCATAAGCTATGAAACAATCATAACAAAAACTACAGATAATACTTGATATTAAAATTACAGAAGTTTGATAAGGCGTGCGTTTTGAAGTTAGAACCAGCCTTGTTTTTTAGAGGAGTCAAACAGTTGGAGCTTCGGGAGTTACCGCTGGAGCTGGTACTGCTTCGACAGGAATCGGTGACCCAACTATTTTTGAACCCTGCAAAGCAGTTAATTCTATTCTCGCTTTGGTCAGTACATCTTGTTTGGGAAGACTAACTTCCGGCGCTGGATTATGACTGTCATATTCCGGATGCGACTTCAAATCCACAACTGCCTGTGCGCCTACGGGTTCACCATCATCATATAAGTCAGTGGTTTCAACAGTCTGAATTCCATCTAACTTTTTGCCTCCTGCATTTGTAGTCTCACTCTCATAAGTCTGGCTCCATTTATGCGGACCTTGTCCATATTCCATGACTGTAGGTAAATCATAACGAACCTTGTAAAATTCGCCTCTCACAGGTTTACCATCTTCAAGAAGCGGCTGAATAATCACTCTGTCCCATTGACTTGCGTCAAAGTCCTCACCTTCGGGAGTCAAAAAACCAATTGCCACATCTCTGGTAAAACCACCGCTGTCAACAAAATTAGCCGATCTAATAGTCCAAACAGACCCATCATTATATTTTTTTCTCATTTGCGCAGCATCACGCATTGAATTTACATCCAAACCCCTTATCCATTTGTCGTAACCAGTATGTAATTCTCTTGCTTGAATTCGTGTAAGTTTTTCCGCAGCGCTTGTTTTCCTGATTAATTCTGTTAATTCATTTACGGGACTTGCTGGTTGCTCTACTTTTGCATCCGGAGACAATAATTGATCCATTGCCCCATCAACCGAACTAACGTAACGAGGTTCTGCTGGCGAAACTATTGAAGCTTGTATGTCTGGTTGTATTCCTGAAAGATTAGAATCAACTTGAGGCATTTCGGCTGGAGCCGCCTGTTGTCCCGCTACTTCTGCCGGCGTTCCTCCTGCTGGTGGCTCATTATTCATGAATTAATTATGATTGAAATCTTGGATTAATGTCAAGCTATGAACAAAATTAAAACCAGCCTTGTTTTTTGGAAGAATCGAATTCTTTTAATAATTCTTTTTGGCGCACTGAAAGGTTTTTAGGAATCACAATTTTTATTCTCACATAATGATCACCGTGTCCTGAGCCCCTGATCATCTTGACACCTTTCCCCCTGAGTCTAATTACAGTTTCCGGTTGTGTTCCCGCCGGAACTTTTATTTTTATCCTGTCCTGAACAGTTTCAATCTCAATCGTATCGCCCAAAGCGGCTTGGGCATAAGAAATTTCCTGCTCCGAAACAATATCATATCCCTCTCTTTTAAATCGCTTATCCGCTGCGACATCGACAACCACATCATACTCGCCAAACCTGATCCTTGAACCGTTATCCACACCTGCCGGAATTTTAATTGTTTGTGTTTTGCCAGCTAGCTCAACTCTTTTCGTTACGCCATTAACTGCCTCCATAAAAGAGATTGTTAGTGAATAAGTTGTTCTTCTTTGCTGTGCACGGCCAAAAGGATTTCCACCGCCAAAAAACTGTTCGAAAATTTCAAACGGGTCGGAAAATCCACCACCGCCAAAATCAAATCCTTGCGCCTGCGGTCCGCCGTTTGTCGTATAGGTGTACGTGAACGGGCTACCCTGCTGACCTCCAAAAGGATTCCCTCCACCAAACGGGCCACCTGCCCCTTGACCACTTGGTCCGCCCTGTTCAAAAGCTGCCGCGCCAAACTGATCGTAAGTTTGTCTTTTCGAAGCATCTGACAAAACTTCGTAAGCTTTAGTTACTTCTTTAAATTTTCCTTCTGCCTCTTTACCCTTATTTCTGTCGGGATGATATTGCAAAGCCAACTTCCGGTAAGCTTTTTTTATTTCATCCGCAGATGCGGTTTTCGAAATTCCTAAAATCTGATAGTAATCTTCACTTGCCATAGCCGTATTATATATTAAAAGGCGCACTATTGCGCCTCACTTTATAACTTTATGAACTTTCAACTTTATGAACTAGTTGACCACTTCACCCTCCACGGGTTCTTCGGTTTTTTTGTCGTCTTTAACACCGTCTTTTTCGCTGTCGCCAATTTCTTCTTCCGGTTTTGCCTCACCGTTAGTTTGTGCATTTGGATCTCCTGCCGAGGACTGATTTTGATACATTGATTGCCCTACTTTTTGCAAACTTTCGGAAAGCTCTTTGGTTTTTGTTTCCAAATCCTCTTTTGAACCTGAATCAAGAACTCCTTTTAATGCAGCAATTTTTTCTTCAACTTCCTTTTTAACATCTTCTTTAACCTTATCTCCTATGTCTTTTAAGGATTTTTCAGCGGTAAATATTAATGAGTCTGCCTGATTTTTAGCTTCAATTTTCTCTTTTTTCTCGGCATCTTCTGTGGCATGTGCTTCCGCTTCCTTGGTCATTCGCTCAACTTCTTCTTTGGTAAGACCGGTTGAACCGGTAATTTTGATACTTTGTTCTTTTCCCGTTGCCTTATCGGCAGCTTTAACATTTAAAATTCCATTAGCATCAATGTCAAAAGTAACCTCAATTTGCGGGACGCCTCTTGGGGCTGGTGGAATTCCATCCAAGACAAATCGGCCCAAAGATTTATTATCCGAAGCCATTGGTCTTTCTCCCTGCAAAACATTAATTTCAACTTGTGTTTGATTATCCGCAGCGGTTGAAAATACTTGTGACTTTGAAGTTGGAATTGTTGAATTTTTGGAAATTAATGGTGTTGAAACAGATCCCAAAGTTTCGAGTCCCAAGGTTAATGGCGTAACATCCAAAAGCAAAACGTCTTTAACCTCTCCTCCCAAAACTCCGCCCTGAATTGCAGCTCCAACTGCGACTACTTCGTCCGGATTAACCGATTTATTTGCTTCTTTGCCGAAGAATTTTGTAACAACTTCGACCACTTTTGGCATTCTCGTCATTCCGCCAACTAAAACAACTTCGTCAATATCTTTAACATCTACTTTTGCATCTTTTAAGGCCTGCTCAACCGGTTTAATTGTTTTTTGAATTAACGGATCAACAATTTTTTCTAAGGTTGCGCGGGTTATGGTCATTGTTAAATGCAATGGGCCATTGGCACCTTGCGTTATAAAAGGCTGATTGATTTGTGCTTCAGCCGATGTGGATAACTCAATTTTGGCTTTTTCCGCTGCTTCTCTTAACCTTTGTAAAGCCTGTGGATCTTTTCTCAAATCAACATTATTTTCTTTTTTGAATTCGTCGGCCAAATAATTTAAAATTTCTTGGTCAAAATCGTCTCCGCCAAGATGTGTATCTCCATTTGTAGATTTAACCTCATAAACTCCTTCGCCCAGTTCCAAAATTGAAATATCAAAAGTGCCGCCTCCCAAATCATAAACTGCAATCGTATGTGCATTTTTCTTGTCCAAGCCGTAAGCTAAAGCGGCTGCGGTTGGCTCATTGATGATTCTCATGACTTCCAAACCTGCAATTTCCCCGGCCTGCTTGGTAGCTTGTCTTTGCGAATCATCAAAATATGCCGGAACTGTGATTACGGCCTGAGTGACTTTTCCGCCCAAATAATTTTCGGCATCAACTTTAATTTTTTGCAAAATCATGGCGGAAATTTCCTGAGGAGTATAGGTATGACCGCTAACTTCGACGTCTGCCATGCCATCGCGGCCTGACTTAACAGCGTATGGAAGCCATTTCATATCTTTTTGCACCGAATCGTCCGTATATTTTCGGCCCATTAATCTTTTGATCGAAAATATCGTTTCTTTCGGTTTTAAAACGATTTGCCTTTTGGCAACGTCTCCCACAACATGAGTAACCGGGTCAACGACAGACGGAATTACGTTTCGTCCTTCTGCCGAGTGGATAACTTTTGGTGATCCACCTTCCATTACGGCTACGCATGAATTTGTTGTTCCTAAATCAATTCCAATTATTTTTCCCATATATTTATATTTTAAAATTTTAGTCGCTAGTTTTCAACCCCAACTTTTGGGATCAAGAACAAACGACCAAACGTTATAACTTTATGAACTTTCAACTTGTCTTCCTACAATAACCTGCGCCGGTCTTAGAACCAAGTCGAAAAGCATGTATCCCGATCTTGCTTCTTCGATAACCTTATTTTCTTCACCCTGAACAGTTCCTACGGCTTCCATTAAATTCGGGTCAAAATCTTTACCAACTGTTTCGATTTTTTTAACGCCTTCATTTTCCAAAATATTAAGAAAATGTTTTATCGAAAGTTTTACGCCCTCGTCTTGAGTATGCCGGTCTGCTAAGATCAAGCTGTCAAGTCCGGGTAAAAGTTTTAAGAGCAAATTTTTATTGGCAACTTTTATCCAAATATTTTTTTCTTCCGCTATCCTTTTTTCCAAATTTTGATAGTCGGCCAATGCTCTTTTTAATTGATTTTCAAGGTTCGAAAGTTCTGTGTTTTCTTCTTGTTCAGCTTTTTCTTCAATTGGTTTTTCATTTTTTTTAGTCATCTTTACTTTATAATTTTTACTTTACGAATTTTGAACTTCGTTTACCATCCCTTAGCAACTTCCCCGATTAAATCCCCAAAATATCTGACTGTCGGAACCACGAACGTGTAGTTTAGTCTTGACGGTCCCAAAACTCCGATTTCTCCGGTTAAATTCATCGGTGTATGAAATTTTGTATAAACAAATCCATACGGACCGATAAGTCTCGGCCCCAATTCTTCGCCCAAAAGAATATGAATTTCATCATCACCTTCGGTTTGTCCGGAACATAAACCCTCCAGATATCCCGCTTCCTCAATTACCGACAATAAATTACGGGTTAAATCGATATCGAAAAATTCCGGCATGTCTAAAATATTTGCGTAACCTGAAACTAATAAATCGCCTTCGTTGGTTGTTGCAACTGCCAAAGTTTTTGTCCGGTCAGCCAAAGCTCTGGTCATTTCCTTTAAAAATTCTCTTTCCTTTTCCCTTAAATCCCAAACTTTTTCTTTTAAAGAAACTTCTTCCGCCGTTGACAGCTCTTTTTCTTTCATCAGCTGCTTGACGTAGAACTTCATGCCTGCCGGAGTCGGAATTCTTCCCGCCGAGACATGCGGTTTTTTTAAATAGCCTAAATCTGTGAGCCTGACCATTTCATTCCGAATGGTGGCAGGGCTTGCCGATAAATTATGCTTTTTTTCAAGCGTTTCCGAGCCAACCGCTTCGGCGGTTTCAATATATTCTTCAATTAGGCTTTTTAAAATCTCTACCTGTCTGGCTGTTAAATCGTGCATAATTTCAGATAAATTTGTAACTTAGCAGTAATATACCATGACTGCTAAGTATTGTCAAGGGGTTAAATTGAAAATTTAACCCCGCAGATCCCGTAGACACGCCCTTTCGACGCGAGGATGTAGACCTCGGGAGAAAGTAAGTGTTCTAGCGGGATCAAGGGGCGATTTTAGCCTCGCGATCCTGAGCAACGTCGAAGGAAAGCAAGGTATGTATCGGGGGAAAATTCTTCAGAATCTTTAAATTAAGACTGTGGATGGGCGGTCTTATATGCTTCTACATTTCTATCAGCTATGTTTCTTGCCTCTATAAAGGCGGGGTTAAAAACACCTTCTGGCGCAATGAGAGATTTTATCTTTCCAGCTGAAATTATTTCTGCGACTAATTCTCCCTCTTCTTTTTCCCACATTGATTCCCTTGGATGAACAAAAGCAACAAAATCCTTACCCATCACTACGCCACTTAACTCCATACCCGTACCCCCCCATTCTCCACGCCAAAATTTAAGAGTTTTCTGCCCTTCTACTTTTGTCAGCCCATCATATTCATCAACCCACCCCAAGGAAGATCGACCATTTCTTCCCCATAACACAGTCGGTTGTTTATCTTGACCAAAACTTACTTTACCGCCAGTTAATCTCGCAACCTCGACTAAATCTATATCTGCCGCTGACAAAGCAACTTCTGTTGGCGCTGAAGTGTCTTTTAATACAGTGCCGTCTGCTTGTGGATTTACCCCAACTGTTTCTCCCATAAAAAAACTGCCCTCTCGGCAGCAATTGGATAATACATCTCAAAAAAATAATTGTCAAATCTTACAAATCGAGGAAAAGAATTTTATTTTTTGCCCAGAGTAAAAACCGCTTAAAATCCTCTGTTTTTAGAATAAGTGTTTGAGTATTTATGTTTGGGTGGAGAGCTAACTCGTCATGAGTTAGAAGTTCATTGTCAGCGATAAATGTAACACTCTTTTCTAAATCATTTATTAAACCAAAGGGAGAAACAGAACCGGGAGAAACCTCAAGATACTTCATCAATCTTTCCGGAGACGCAAAACTAAGTCTGGTTTCATCTAAAAGTTTTTCCAAATTTTTAAGATCAAGTCTTTTTGCACCAGATATTAAGACCAAATAATGCTTGTTCCCCTTTTTATTTCGGAGAAATAGGCATTTATTTACTCCGCCTGGTATTTTGAACTCTAATTTATCTGCATCTTCAACCGTATGCATCATGGGGTGTTCAAATTTTTTGTATTGAATTCCTAAAAGATCGAGAGTTTGATAAACATTTTCCATGAGGAAATTATAACAAATCCGCCCTAACGGAGATTAACGGCTTAAGGATACTTACGGGATGACCTGAGCGATTGGTTCTTCTCTGAAGAGCACGCACATCTCTAAACACCTCTCTAATTCTCGGGCTTGATGAAGAAACATCAGGAATACTTAGATCGCTAACTTCTGGGCTATCAAATCTAATAAATCTTGAGGTATGTGTTCTCATGTTATTGTATCTATAGATATCATCATAATTAATCCACCTACAATAAGTTCTTAATGTATTAATAACAACTGGTATCTCACCCTGTGTATAATCGGGAGTTATTTCTTCTAGCCCGAAAAACGTCCTGTATCCTCTTTCACCCGTAACAATCGCCCGCGCTTCAACTGATGCCGGAGATTTTGAGGGGCTAAGAATTACTGCGGGACTGAATGTGTCGATTACATTATTCATCATTTGTCTATAGACACCTTTTTTTCTCCATTCACGGTCTACTACTAGTCCATTAGGTAATAATATAGATCTCGAATTAGCTACTGCTTTTTCATAAAATTCCGGTTCGTGTTCGCTTAAAGAATCCCATATCCGATTTGACCACCAATCTTTTGCATCTCTATTAAAATCAACAATTATGTATGCGCCTATGTATTTTTCTCCTGCTCTGGCTAAGAAAATACTACGGTTCGCAGGAATATCTCCGTTACCTTTCCACAAGTCGACGTCACAAAAATTCAATCTTGTCAAAAAAACTTTTCTATCTTCAGATAAATCTGCCGGAAGAAGGTCTTGAGAAAATAATGAGACTAACCCGTTAGACTCAACTAAAGCCGGATCTATTTCCATGGACTTACGCAACTCATGTACTATACCCTGCTCTACCATAATAGCTGAGAATTATAACATTTATGCTAAACAAACTCTAGCTATGATAAACTTGAATTATGAAAAGAAGAAAAAGACACTTATGGCTTTTAGTTATTAGCGTTTTGTCCATGGGAATTCTCGGGTATTTGATTTGGAATTACTCTCCTTCTAAAAATTTATCATTTATCACTTATCGCTTATCATTAATCCCTATATTTTTATTGTTTTTATTTATTTTTATTTTTTCTTTTTTTACTTTTATTCTAAACAATACCCGACGCGGTCTCTTATTGGGACTTTTAACAATCTCTTATTTGCTTTTAAGATTAAACGGCCTTACTTCCCCATTCTTCGCAATTTTACTACTGATACTTTTCGGCGGAATCGAACTATTTTTCGTCAAGCGCAAATGATTCTGATATAATCGTGGAGCAATGAGTAAATTTTATATAACCACCGCAATTCCATATGTAAATGCCAAACCGCATGTTGGCCACGCATTGGAATTTGTGCAATCCGATGTCATCAAGCGCTTCCACAAAATTTTGGGAGATGAAACACTTTTACTCTCCGGTGCCGATGAAAATTCTTTAAAAAATGTTCAGGCTGCGGAAAATGAGGGAATAACTGTTCAAGAACTGGTTGATAAAAACTCCAAACTTTTTGAAAATTTAGCTGAAAAATTAAATATTCAATTTGATATTTTTCAAAGAGGAAGCAGCATTGAGCATCATGAATCTTCTCAAACTCTGTGGGAACGCTGTTTTAAAAAAGGAGATATTTATAAAAAAACTTATACCGGGCTTTATTGTGTCGGCTGCGAATTATTTTATGAGAAAAATGAGCTAAATGAAAAAGGTGAATGTTTTGAGCATCCGGGCAAACCATTAGAAGAAGTATCCGAAGAAAATTATTTTTTTAAACTTTCAAAGTATCAGAATCAAATTCAGGCACTAATTGAAAAAGACACACTCAAAATTTTTCCGGAGTTCAGGAAAAACGAAGTCTTGGGATTTTTAAAAGAGGGCTTACAGGACATTAGTATTTCAAGGAGTAATAAAAGAGCTAAGAACTGGGGAGTTGCAGTTCCAAATGATGATGAACAAAAAATGTACGTCTGGTTTGATGCTTTAAATATTTACCAATCAGGTATAGGTTTCGGCGCAAATGAAAAAGAATATCAAAAGTGGTGGCCGGCGGACTTGCACGTTATCGGCAAAGGAATTATCCGCTTTCACGCTGTTTACTGGCCGGCGTTTTTACTATCCGCCGATTTACCTTTACCCAAAGCTTTATTTGTTCACGGATACTTTACGGTTGACGGACAAAAAATGTCTAAATCTTTAGGTAACGTTGCCGATCCGTTGGATTTTGTTGCTAAATATGGTACTGATGCGCTGCGTTATTATTTGTTGTCGCAAATTTCTCCTTTCCAAGATGGCGATTTTTCCGAAAAAAGATTAGTTGAAATTTATAATTCCGACTTGGCTAATGGTTTAGGAAATTTAGTCGCCAGAGTGGCCAAACTTTGCGAAACTTCTTATTTTAAACAAACGCCGTCGGAGAAAAATGTTCATGTTATTGAAAATCATGAAGATTATTTAAAAGCACTTAATGAATATCGCTTTAACGATGCGCTTTCGTTTATCTGGAACAAAATTTCCAGTGTTGATAAATATATAAATGAAGAAAAACCATGGGAACTTTTAAAAGGTGAGCATCCGAAACATCCGTTAAAAGCGATTTTGGAACATGCGGTTGATGAAATCGAAGAAATTGCAATTCTTTTAGAACCGTTACTGCCGGAAACTGCCGGGAAAATAAAAGAGCAATTTACAAAAGCTGAAATTAAACCCATCCCTTCTCTCTTCCCGCGAATCGCTTGACAAAAGCATCACTTTCCTGTTTAATAGACAAATCATCAAGAGAGTCTCATTTATATTTAATAGATGAGAACGGCAACCGAAAGATAACGGTGCCACTTCCAAAAAAGGAAGATGAGGTCTTAAAGACAAGTCAATTACCTCTCTTGACGAGAGGTTTTTTGTACTTATTTATCGTCGATAAATAAGTACAATCCTCCGAAAATCGCTCTTTGAGCCGTATTCGAATAGAATTGAAAAGGCGAAAAGCAAGATTAGGAGGATACACATTATGAACGATTTTATCTTTACATCAGAATCAGTTTGCGCCGGACATCCGGATAAAATCTGCGATTCAATCAGCGATGCAATCTTGGATGAGATTTTACGTCAGGATCCAACCGGCCGCGTTGCGGTTGAGAGCATGGTTGCCTTTAATAAAGTTTTTATTGTCGGAGAGGTAACCACTACTGCAAAAGTCGATTATGAAAAAATTGCCAGAAAAAGAATCAGAGATTTAGGTTACACAAATCCTCTTTTCGATTTTACCGACCAGTCACCCATTACATTGGACATTCATGAACAATCACCGGGAATTGCAAAAGGTGTAAAAGTAAAAGGCGCCGGAGATCAGGGAATGATGTTTGGTTTTGCCTGCCGGGAAACAAAAACTTTAATGCCATTGCCAATAACCATTGCTAACCGCCTAGCCCAAAGACTTGATGAGGTAAAGAAAAAAACTCTTCCATTTCTTCGTCCCGATGGAAAAACACAGGTTACTATTGAATATAAAAACGGTGTCCCCTTCAAAATTTTACAGGCTGTAATTGCCGTTCCACACGATGAAAAAAAGAAACTAGCGGAAGTTAAAGAAGCGCTGTATAAAGAGGTTGTTAAAAAAGTATTAGATGAATATGGCTTTAAAGTTGCGGATAAGGATTTTATTGTCAACGGCACAGGACTTTGGCATATGCCAGGACCCGCAACTGATTCCGGATTAACCGGCAGGAAAATTATTGTTGATACTTATGGCGGATACGCCAGAGTCGGGGGCGGAGCCTTTTCCGGCAAAGATCCGACCAAGGTTGACCGAAGCGGCGCTTATGCGGCCAGATACCTCGCAAAACATGTTGTTAAAGAAAAACTCGCGGATAAAGCCGAGGTAAGACTCGCCTATTTTATCGGCGCGAAAAAACCGGTCATGTTAGAAGTTGAAACTTTTGGAACAGAAAAAGCGCCGGTTAATATAATTAAAAAGTTCATGTCGGAAATTTTAGATACTTCTGTTCAGGGAATAATTGATGAATTAGATTTGCAAAAACCAATCTATCTTGCAACTTCTGCTTATGGTCATTTTGGCCGCCCCGAATTCTCCTGGGAAAAATAACTATTGACTAGTCAAAAAAATCGTCATATACTCGCATTAATGAAAAATAAATTGCCGATTATTATAGTTGCAGTCGTAGTCGTAGTTCTTCTTGCCGTTGGAGCAGGATTTATGATGCTCTCTTCAAAAGCTAAGCCTCAAGCACAAACTCAAACCCAAGCTAATAACACGCAAACGGCTCAGTCCCAAACCGTTAAGAGGAACGCTGTCAAAGGTACTATCTTAAGCTTGATTGGAAGCGGACAAACTGTTACCTGCACCGTCACACTTCCGGATAATAAAGGCGCCGGCACTTTTTACGTTGCCAGCAGCAAAAAATTCGCCGGAGACATCACTTCCAAAGGAACCGACGGAAAAGATATAGAAACACACATGATTTCCGATGGAACTTATGTTTATATTTGGTCTGCGGCAATGCCTATGGGTATTAAAATGAATTTGTCAGCCGCCAGAAGCGCTGCCAATAACGCCCAAACCAGCCAAACAATCAACATGAACCAGAACGTTGATATGCAATGCGGGCCATGGTCGATAGATGATTCCAAATTCACAATCCCAAGCAATGTCAAATTCAGCGACTTTTCGAATCTTTTGCCACAGGGACAGGCAGCTCCAAAAACTGTTGCTCCGCAAACCGGAGCGGGCGGAACGTCTCCTTGCGATCAAATAACCGATCCAACCGTAAAAGCCGCTTGCACAAAAGCCTTACAGGGCAATGGCAACTAAGTCACTTCATTATTTAAAAGTGTCAAAAAAAATCATTCAATTTTTGTTTATTTTTGTTGGATTTATACTACTCGGATCAGAACAATTACATGGTCGATTTTATCTTTTGTTTTCAATCCTCGGAGCAGCAATGATGATTTTTGGAATATTTGGAATAAAAGAAAAGGTGAAAAAAACCTTATAATCTTAATTGATAACTAACCTCCGGGAGTAATTAGTGGTTCACCGGGTATTAAACTAAGTATTTCCAATATCTGCGCTTTATGCTTTTCGATTATCGTTGGGTCACGAAAACTCTTTGAAAATTCTGCCAAAAAACCTATCGCATTAAGCAAAGCGCCTTTTGTTGGATTTTCAAAATCTCCTCCGGTCTGCTTAAAAGATTCTTGAACCTTATCAACGCATAACTTTTCTGCTGCCGATGAATCTACTACTCCAAATTGTCTTTTCGCATCTTCGGAATGCGCCTCAATAAAACACTTAACTACCGCATCTCTGGCGCTTAGGGCTGTAATCGGTTTATCTAAATCTACTCCGTAAATATCCATACGTACTCAGTTTACTCAGAAAATTTACCAAAGTCAAAAACACGCGGTTCGCAGGCTCACCGGTATTTCTTACTATTAGATTATTTAATAAAAGTGCTTAATGCTTGACTCGTAAGCTCGCAAGCACTCATTATTAGATTATTTTACAAATGTAATAAGCATTCCAACTACCGCGGCACCCATTCCGATAAAAGTGGCCCAAACTAAAATATTTGAAATCCATCCGCTTTTGTATTCTCCCATGATTTTTTTATTTTTGGCGATTAAACCGATAATTAAAATTAATGGAACAGCCACTATCCCATTTATTACTGCAGCAAAAACCAAAGCTTGAATCGGATTAATGCCAATAAAATTAATCATTAAACCAATTAACGTTGCAATGGTAATCACTCCATAAAACCCGTGCGCTTTTTTGAGTTTTTGGCTCAATCCTTCTCTTAAGTTAAATGCTTCAGTAAACGCATAAGCGGCAGATCCGGCCAAAATTGGAATCGATAAAAATCCTAATCCCAAAACTCCAACTGCAAAAATTACTTTCGCAACATAACCGGCGTTTGGAAAAGTACTAACTAATGGCTCCAACGCTTTAGCGGCATCGGCTGCAGTTTTAATATTTGTAATTCCGTGCGCATTAAGAACCGTTGCTGTTACCACAATTATTGACCACGTTCCGATTTCGGAAAAGAGCATTCCGGCAAAATTATCAATCCGTAAATTTTTAATAAATTCTTTACCAATATGAGGTAAACCATTTCTTCGTAGTAAATGATCCATCTTTTCTTCTTCGATTTCTTCTGATGCCTGCCAAAAAAACATGTAAGGTGAAATTGTCGTCCCTAAAACCCCGGTAATAATAAATAGAAATTGAAAATTAAACTCAATATGCGGAATAAAAGTTGCTCTTAACAAAGTCAACCAAGGCTGTGAAACAATAAAAACTGTTACCGGATATGCGAATAAAGAGATGCATAGCCATTTAAGAATTTTTGAATAAACTTTGTATGATGTAAATATTTCTAAGAGAAGAATTGAAACAGTAAAAATAAGCGTAAGAAGAGCAAAATTTACAGGAATAATTAAATGTGCTGCTGCTGCCATTGCGCCGATGTCTGCTCCGATATTAATTGTATTTGCAACAACCACCAATAAAACAACTGCATAAAGAATTTTTTTACTGTAATGAGTTTTAACCACGGAGGATATTCCCCTTCCCGTAACAGCGCCAATTCTGGCACAGGCTTCCTGAACCGCTGCCTGAAAAGGAAACATAAAAAGAGCTGTCCAAAGCTGACCATAGCCAAACTGCGCTCCGGTTTGGGAATAAGTAGCAATACCCGATGGATCATCATCGGCTGCACCGGTTATAACACCCGGACCCAAAAGCCCAAAAAACTTCTTAATTCTTTTTATCATTCAACTCTGATTGTTCCACTAATTTGACATTTTCTCAAGCGCTGGGTTTTTTCTCAATTGCGTAAATGGTTGAAGTGCCTACTTGCTTGTATTTCTTGATTACGCCAAATTTTTCCATGTTGTTTAACCCTGCAATGAAATCAGGTCTGTTGGCTAAAAGATTAATTATATTCCACTCGGGGGATATATCAACAACTAAATATTTCGGGTTGCCAGCCCACTTAAACCACTGACACTTAGATTGACCGCAAGGAGAATTTTCTGCAAAATTACGTGAATCTCCCCAAACAGTAACTATCAGTTTTCTGTTTGAGATATGAGGAGCGATATTTGTCTGAGTTGCTACATAAGCATCTTTAGGAAGATATTCTAAGATTTGATTTATATTCTTAACTCCCGATGGTTCTGTCCAAAACCAATTTTTAGTTAAATAGGTTAAAGGAGAATGTAATAAATACGTACAAAGAAACGCAAAGAAAAGGATATACAAAGCCAGATATTTATGGTTAAGCTTTCTATACTTACCGATTACTAAGATCGTCGGCCAAACGAGAAGCAAAGCATCACTTATTCTATAATGCAAGAAAATACTTTGCGCTGACGTTACAGTGTCGTTGCCCAATATAAAATAATGCCCCAAATCACCAACAAAAGGGATTAAGGATAAAGGATTCAAGAGAGGCAAAAAACCGAATGAAGATAGACTATATAATATTACTTCTCTTTTTTGCTCAGTATTAAAAAAGTTAAAAAAATTTATATTCGACAAAAGTCCGCTATTATTAGCAAATCTATAGCCAGGAGTAAAATGGGGAAAGTAAACAAAAAATATTGCAAATAGATAAATAAAAGACATTGTTATTAAAGCTATGGCAATTTTTTTTCTACCAAGAAAAAAATAAACAAAAGCTATCAAAAATGTTAAAAGGGCAATATCTTCTTTACTGGTGATCGCCAAGACAAAAAACAAAATAGTAGGCCATTTTTTATTTATATCTAAAAAGTATATAAAGAACGCCAAGAAGGAAGTGGCAAAAACAAGGCTATGAGCATCCGAATAAAGAGCGTTTTGCACTCCATAAAAAGTAAGGTAAGAAATAAGAATTGCATAGGAAATAAAAATATTGATTTTATATTTTTTACAAAGCAAGAATATTGGAATCGCCGAAAGAGTAAAAACAATTACCTGTAATATTAAAAGCATTCTTGCATCAGGTAAAATCCAATAAAAAGGCGCAATTAATATGTAAATCAGCTCGATGTGATCCCAAAGAACAGACGTAAAAGCATAAGCGTGGACAGATGAGATGGGCGCCAAAAATCTACTGTATTCCCAGATAATCTGATTGTCGACAGATAAATCATATCCGGTTAAGAAATGAGCGTGTTTTACTAAAGAGAGAGTTAAATAGGCAATGAAAAAAATAATACCAATAAATAACGCAATATAATTTGCCTTATTAATTTTTGATAAATACTTCACAATTTATATCATTATAACTTAATTTTGAGTATAATATTCTTGTGATTGATGCGCATTGTCATTTAAATTTTCACGCTTTTGACGAGGAATACGACGAGGCAATAAAACGAGCGCTGGGAAAAGGCGTAGAAACAATCATTAACACCGGTACATCAATTGAATCCAGTACTAAAGCTATTGAGCTTGCGCAAAAGTACGCTAATCTTTATGCAATCGTCGGTATTCACCCGCATCACGCTGACAAAGTTGAAAAGGGCTGGGATAAAGAAATTAGCAAATTAGCGAAAATGCCAAAAGCTGTCGGCATTGGAGAGATTGGAATGGATTATTATAGCTATAAATCAAACGGGATAGCTGATCCAAAGCTGCAGCGTAAAATTTTTGAAAGACAAATTGAAATTTCAATTGATAGTAAACTCCCTTTGCAAATTCACGGACGGCACGCAGGAAAAGATATAATTGAAATTGTTTCCGCATTTAAAAATCAATTCCTAGAAATTCCCGGCATGTTTCATTGTTTTGCCGGAGATATTGAGTACTTAAAAAAAGTTTTGAATATGGGCTTTTACGTTGGTTTTGACGGAAATATAACCTACGAAGGACTTGCTCCGGGAGAAGATACTTCTCTTTCGGATCTGGTTAAATATGCTCCGCTTGAAAGATTAGTTACCGAAACAGATTCTCCATATCTTGCGCCTATACCCTACCGCGGTTTCCGAAATGAGCCCTCTTATGTTATAATTGTGGGTAATTCCATAGCAAAAATAAAACATACTTCGTTTGACGAGGTGGAAAAAGTAACGTCGGACAATGCCCGCAAAATTTTTAAAATATGACAAATTTCTTTAACACAATCTTTACGCGCTATCCGGTAAAAACGAGGAGATCTTTGGAAATAATGCCGGGATTTGTATCATGGTTTTTGATATTGTTCCCCGTTTGGGGTTCGTTTATTATTCCGGCAGCAGTCGCCTACTTTATTTTATTTTTCGACGTTTATTGGTTTTATAAATCTTTTTCGCTTGCGATAACAGCATTTATTGCCTCCAGGAAAATTAAAGAAGCGGAAAAAATCGACTGGCTGAAAAAGGTAAAACCGCTTGAAAATTTTGAAAAAGTAACCCACATTGCTATTATCCCCAACTACAAAGAAACGCTTGATAAATTAAGAACAACCGTTGAAAGCATCGCCAATCAATCATTCCCTGCAAAAAGAATTTACGTAGTTTTAGCCATGGAAGACCGGGAAGTTGAAGCAAGAGAACGTGCAAAAAAATTGATTGACGAATTTGGCAGTAAATTTGGCGGAATATTTGCAACTTATCATCCGGACATTGAAGGAGAGGTAAAAGGAAAATCTTCCAATGAAGCCTTTGCCGGAAAAACAACATACGAAAAATTAGTTAAAACAGGGATTATAGATTTAGATTTCGCAACAATCTCATCCGTTGATGCCGATTCTATTTTTGATAAACAATATTTTTCATATCTTTCTCATGAATTTCTAACCGACCCTGAAAGATTCAAAAAATTTTGGCAATCGGCAAATGTTAATTACAATAATTTTTGGAGCGTTCCGGCACCAATTAGAATCATTGCTTTCTTTGGCAGTCTTTGGCGAACAGCACTCTTAGTGCAAAAAGATAGACTTGTTTCAAATTCCACTTATTCTCTTTCATTCAAGCTAATGCATGAAATTGGTTATTGGGATACGGATGTAATTCCCGAAGATTACAGAATCTTCTTTAAAGCATTTTTCGCAAAACAGGGACAGGCATTTATGGAGCCCATATTTTTGAAAACATCTATGGACGCGCCGCTTTCTTCCTCATATATGAAATCCTTAAAAAATAAATATCAGCAGGAAAGACGTTGGAGCTGGGGCGCATCCGATGACGCATTGTTTGTAAAATGGCTTCTTACAGTACCAAATGTTCCAATCGCCCGAAAAACCATGATGGTTTTTAATGTTTTAATCGATCATTTCCTCTGGCCTGTAAATTGGTTTATAATAACAATAGCAGCCAATATTATGCCTTTTGTAAATCCGGTTTTTTCAAGGACAACTCTTGGTTATAATCTGCCGCGGCTTGCGGGAATTATTTTAACCGTTTGCCTTTTGGCAACATTCATGATGCTGATTATCGACTTTCGACAAAGGCCAAAACACAATGCTCCCTCTAAGAAAAGACAACTTTTATTTCCACTGGAATTTTTACTTCTTCCGATAGTCGGTTTTTTTCTTTCCGCACTTCCCGCTTTAATTTCCCATACCCAACTTATGCTTGGCAAAAGACTTGAGTACAAAGTTACGGAAAAACTTTAAAATAAATAATTTATGAGAATTTTAGCAAAACTTGAAAAAAGTTTTGACTCCTGGTTTTTGATAATTATTTCTATCATCTTCTTTTTATTAAGACTACCTTCTCTTTTCGAACCGGATTGGTATGGAGATGAGGGAATATATCAGGTATTAGGAATGGGAATTAAAGCCGGCAGGCTTTTGTACAGAGACATCTTTGACAATAAACCGCCTCTTTTATATCTTCTTTATAGTTTCGTTTCTTCTGATCAATTCTTGATTAGATTTGTCTCTTTGATTTTTGGATTAATAAGTGTCTGGATATTCTTTTATCTTTCTAAAAAACTGTTTGATAATCCAAAGATCGCTTATGTCTCAACCTCCATTTTCGCTGTTCTTTTCGGACTCCCGTTAATTGAAGGGAATATTGCCAATGCGGAAAATTTTATGCTACTACTGAACATTGCCGCCGGCTATTTAATCCTGAAATCTTTAGATACCAAAATACAAAATACAAAATACAAAATACTATTTTCTGCCGGTTTTATTCTCGGCCTTTCTTTTCTTTTTAAAATTGTTGCCGTATTTGATTTTGCCGCTTTCTTTGCCTTCCTTTTCTTTGTTAATTATTCAAAAAAATTACTCGATATTTTTAAGCTGAAAAATCTTCTAACCGAAATTAAAAATCTTCTTCCGTTTATGCTTGGGTTTATGATTCCGATTCTGGCGACAGCGTTTTTCTTTATTCTAAATCATGCATTCTCGAATTTTTTGACAGCAACTCTTTTCAGTAATATCGGTTATGTGGGCTATGGAAATAAATTAATTATTCCACAGGGTTTTTTGATTCTTAAGTTAATTCTTCTTGTAACATTTTTATTATTTATTTTTTACAAAAGAAAGTCTTTCGGCAATTCTTTCGTTTTCGTTTCCCTGTGGCTTGCCTTTTCTCTTTTTAACGCCTATTTTTCTCAAAGGCCTTACACTCATTACGTTCTCGTTTTACTTCCCTCATTTTGCTTAATAATCGGTTTATTTTTGCTTAATAAAAACTTTTCAAAACTTTCAGGAGTATTAGCAATTGCATCTTTTATTGCTGTTTTATTGAGTTTTACTTTTTATGTAAAAACTGTTTTATATTATCCTAATTTTATTTCCTTTGTGCTTGATGGTAATCGTGTTAATTCATATCAAAAGTTTTTTGACGGTAGTGTACCATTAAATTATAACATTGCAAATTACATAAATTTAAATTCCGGTTCAAAAGATAATATTTTCCTGTGGGGCAATAATGCTCAAGTTTACTATCTAACCGGTAAGCTTCCGCCCGGAAAATATACTGCTGCTTATCACATCACAAGTTATAAAGACGGGTACAGCAATACTCAAAAAGGACTTGATCTTAATAAACCAAAATATATTGTTATAATGCCAAATGCGGGAACTTATCCATTTTCTCTTTCCGGCTACAATCAGAAAATAAATATTGAAAACGTAATCATTTATGAAAAGATTAATCAATAATATCAAAGCAGACAAATTAGCTCTACGCGGTTTTGTAATTAGCCTTTTGCTAACGCTTTTTACTGTTCTATATATCGTGCTTAATTATCAAAATCTTCCTCCCCTTATTCCCATCTTTAATCAACTTCCTTGGGGAAACAGCAGACTTGTCGCAACAAGCGGTATTTTTATCCCCGTTGTTATTTTTACTATTATTTTTATTTTTAATATTCTATTTACCTCTATTGTTTATTCAAAAAATCCGCTCATTGCAAGAATAGTTGCGGCAGTAACACTTATCTTGGCGATGATGAATTTATTATTTATCGTTAGGACAGTTCTCAAAATAATTTAATGCAAAACTTTGATCTTCTAATCATTTTGCCGCTATTTGTTTCCTTTCTTGCGACTGTTATCGCAACCCCTATTTGCCTTATTTTTCTTAAGAAATTTAATATTATGGATGACCCAAAAAAACATAAACACCCGGCTATCATCCATAAAAAACCTATTCCCAGAGGTGGGGGAATTCCGCTCTTTATAGGAGTACTCGTTGCCAGTCTTATTTTTTTGCCAATGACCAAAGTAATTATTGCTATGTTAATCGCCTCTTTCGTTTCTCTTTTCGTTGGCGTATTAGATGATAAATTCGATATTTCTCCTTATGCGAGATTTCTAGTAAATATCGGCTGCGCAATTTTTGTCGTTTTCTTAGGAGTAAATATTCCTTTTATAACTAATCCTTTGGGCGGAATTTTGTATCTAAATCATCTTTCGATTCCATTTTGGCCGGGAACTACCGTTTCTTTTTTTGCGGATCTAATTGCTGTTATTTGGATCGTTTGGGTTATGAACATGTTAAATTGGAGCAAAGGCGTTGACGGACAAATGCCGGGAATCGTTGCAATCTCGGCAATTATTATTGGCGTATTGAGTATGCGATTTTCCCATTTGGATCAAACCAGCACAACTGCCGCAATTCTTTCTTTTATAATCGCCGGCTCATCGCTTGGTTTTCTTATTTTTAATTTTTATCCGGCAAAAATATTTCCGGGCTATGGAGCAACTGCTCTATATTTAATGCTGGCTGTTGTTTCTATTCTTTCCGGCGCAAAACTAGCAACTGCAATTTTAGTGATGGGAGTTCCGATGACAGATGGCGCTTTTACTATTGCAAGACGCATTTTGTCCGGAAAATCTCCATTTTGGCATGATAAAAAACACCTCCACCATATTCTTTTAGATTTAGGGTTTGGGCAAAGACGGATTGCGTTATTTTATTGGACTATTTCTGCTGTCTTAGGCACGCTTTCGTTAGTTTTATCAAGTAAAGAAAAGGTGTTTGCAATAATAATGCTTGTAATTTTGGTTGGAGGTGCTATTCTATTTTTACATTTATTAACAAAGAGAAATGATGATAAAGCTAGCATATAATTTATTCCGATTGCTTCGGCCAAGACAATGGGTAAAAAACCTGGCGATTTTTGCCGCAATTACTTTTACCGGCGAACTTTTTGATCCCCTTATTGTTCCAAAGGTAATCTTAGGATTTTTTGTTTTCTGCGGATTGGCAAGCGCAACCTACATTATTAATGACATTTTCGATGTTAAGAAGGACCGGCTTCATCCATTTAAAAAATTCAGGCCCATTGCTCATGGAGATATTCCCATTCCCTTTGCAACTATTCTTGCAGCGTTTTTAATTATCGGCTCTCTTGCGGTTGCTATCAATGTTACGCCTGCGTTTTTCGCATTAGCGATTCTTTATCTTTTGATTCAATTCTTATACTCCTCTTTCCTTAAGTCTTTAGCAGCAATTGATATTTTAGTAATTGCTGCAGGATATATTTTAAGAGTTTACGCCGGAGAATTCGCCAGCGGATATCATATTTCCGTCTGGCTTTTGCTAACAACCATTTCCATTTCACTTTTCTTGGCAGTCGGCAAGAGAAGATCCGAGCTGACTTTGCTTTCTCATGGAAAAGAAGGAGATATTGCAGCTGTCAGAAATTCTCTATCACATTATTCAGAAAAACTCTTGGATGTTTACGCATCAATTTTTGCAACCTCAACTTTTATTACCTATTCACTTTTTACTTTTTTGGAAAATCCCGGTGGATTTAAACTTATGTTTGGATCTATTCCTTCCGATCTTCTCCCCTCCTTTTTCCAAAGAAAATGGTTGATGATTACAATTATTCCAGTTGTTTACGGATTAATGCGATATCTACAGGATATTTATGAAAAACACGAAGGCGAAAGTCCGGAAAAGGTTCTTTTTTCCGATAAGCCATTGCTTGTTACGGTGGTTATTTGGGCTGTTCTTGTTATTCTTCTTGTCTACTTCATTAATCCAAGTTAATTTTCCGTGAACTATCAAACAAAACAGCTTGAGCTAATTAAAAAAATTGAAGAAAGCCTTAAGAATGGTCAGCAAATTTCAACCCTGGTTGATCCTGTTTCTGATTACGTAAACGACAATAGAATTTGTCTGACATCCGTTGTTTTTCTACCAAAAGATCTTCAGGAAAAAATAATAAGCTGCATCATTAATCCCTTAAAAGAAACCGATCCTGATCAGTATTTTTATATTCCAGATTCGTTTCATGTAACAATAAATAATATCCGTACTATCGAAAATCCTCCTTTGTTTAATAACGACGACCTTGAAAAAGCGCAGAAAGTTTTTAGAAAAGTTGTCTCCAAATATCATTCGTTTTCTTTTGAACTTAAAGGAATCTTTGAACTTCCCACGAGTCTTGCAATCCCTGCCTTCTCAGATGAAACTCTCGGAAATTTGGTTTTGGAACTAAGAAGTGAACTTAAAAAGGCAGGAGTTCCGGATAATAAAACTTACGCGGATGACAACATAGTTATCGGAAGTACGACAATTGCAAGATTTACAAAAACGCCAAATTCTAGATTCAAACAAAAAGTCGATACGCTGAAAGAAACAGAAATAGGCAATTTTGAAGTAGTAAAAATTTCATTAATTACGACCAACGCCGCTTGCCATCCTTCAAAGACAAAAATTATTGATGATTATTTACTTAGCTAATTTTAAAAGTTACTGTTTCTGGGCGTATGAAGAGCTGATCCAGCCTGTTTTTCCATCATTAAGTTTTATCTCATACCAACCGGTAGTTTGTTCATCCAATAATTGATACGTTTCTCCGGGTTTTACTTGTTCAATTTCTGCGCCATTCAAAGATGCTTTGTCCCTGACTCTTAAAAATCCTGTCGGCGTTTGTAAAATCAAAACTTTTGCTGTAGGAAGCGCTGTTGCCGACGCTGACGCGGATGCAATTTGCGCGGCCGAAGCGCTGGCAAAATCCGGATCAATTCCTAAAAATATTAGAGTATCAAGCTTATACCCTAATACCGTCCTTACTCTGACGATTTTATCCTTATACCCTTCTTTGGTAAGTTTTAGCTCATGATCCGATTCCGTAATACCTCTCAAAAGAAGCGGCGTTTGCCCTTCTAAATTATTGTCTAAAAAAACTTCAGCTGCATCAGGAAAAGTGACGGTTGAAATTTGTGTATCTTTTTTGTCAGAGATTGGACTAAGACTGATAATACTACCGCTGCCAATCCCTTGCGGTCCGAAAGTTTTATCAACTACGGTTAATACTTTTGATGAAATGGTTATTTTTTGCTCAAACTGATCAAAATTTCCCTCTGTGGAAACAAGTTTAATCGTATAGTCTCCGGCTGTAATCATATCTTTCAACTCACATTCACAAAGCGGCGTTTGACCAAGTAATTTATTATTCAAATAAACTTTTGCCCCCGGAACCGACGTAACCTGAAGCGCTCCCTTTCCTTTATTCTGACTTAAGAAAAATATGACGGTTGAAAAGATCAAAACTACGACTACAAACGGAGCAAGAATGAACAGAAATTTTTTCATAAAACATTTTCCATTATAGCTTAAAATTGCTCACAAAAAAACCGCCTCTTCAATAAATTGCATCTTGATTAGCGGCTTGGTTAATTAAATTATTTTCTTAAGATAATGTCTATTAGTCTGTTTGTTGTAGCTATGTCTTCAGCGGTTGTTCGTGGACAAGCGGGAAGTTTTCCTGAGCTATATCTATCTAATAGTTCTCTAGCCGCTTCCATAGGTTTCTCGCCAGTAATAAATCCTTCATCGAGAAGAATGGATACATCCGCAGCAACGCCAACAAACCAACCTGCCCTTACTTTATATTTATTGTTTTGAGCATCACTATGGATAATTTCTGGAAGAATTTCGTCGCTCCAAGTCTCCCTCGCTTCCCTTAAATGTTCCATTATTTCTTGCGGGCTGCCGAAGCCTATTTTTTCAGTCATGGGCTCAGATTATACATAAATAGTTTAATACAGTAAAGGTAAGGAGTATTTTGTAGCCCATGCCCCTGTTGACTTTTGCTTATTCCGACAATACAATTCGAGTGTGAATTCTGAAATCGTTACTAATATACCCATCGCTGAACCCAATAGAGAAAGACTTCATCTTGAGAGACGAATTATAAACTTCATGGGACCGGAGGGATGTGGAAAAACTGTAATCTCTAAAAGATTAGCTTCCGAATCAGGTATGCCAAGAGTAGTATTTGGAGACATCTTTCGCGACTTGTTAGCAAATGATTCCGGACCATTTGGAGACGAATGCCGCACTGCTTTCGCAGAACATCGTTACCTAAAACCGGAAATTTTATTTGAAATTATTTCAGAAAGGTTTAAACGAGAAGATTTGGCAAATGGTTTTATTATTGATGGTGCCATGCGCACATTAGGAGAAGTTAAAGATTTTCAAAAAATGCTTCATGAAGCTGGAAGAATAATGCCAGTTACGAACATATTGCTACGCGTCCCCGGATGGATGGGCGTCGATAGGATACTAAAAGGCGCTAGCGCAAGGAATAGACCCATGGAAGATAGCGTCAATGGCACATTGGGCCGCCTTTCCAATTATTATTTAGATCTTGGTAAAAGAGCATCGCTGGTTGAAAAACAACCAGATTGGAAACTTATTCATATTAATGGAATAGGAACGCAAAACGAAGTATTTGTAAGAGTATGCGACAGCCTAATTAAAACCAAAGCTTAGTAGCCCATGCCGCCGGGCATACCATTACCTGGCATACCTTGAGGTTTTTCTTCCGGAATATCGGTAACCAAAGCTTCTGTGGTTAAAACCATCATCGCCACCGAAACTGCATTTTGCACGGCCGAACGGGTGACTTTTGCCGGATCTATGATGCCTGCTTTAATCATTGAACCATATTCCATAGTCATAACGTTAAATCCAAAATCTTCTTCTTTGGAACTTTCAACTTTTGCTAAGATTGCGGCCGAGTCTTCGCCGGCATTTTCCACAATTTTCTTGATTGGTTCTGTTAAGGCTTCTGACAAAATGTTGACGCCGATTATTTCATCCTTTACTTTTAACTCTTTTGCAAGTTTTGTAAGCGCTGCTCTTGCGCGAAGCAGTGTTACTCCGCCTCCCGGCACGATTCCTTCTTCCAAAGCAGCTTTAGTTGCAGCCACAGCATCGATTACTCTTTCTTTTTTCTCTTTCATCTCAAGTTCGGTTGTTGCACCAACGTTAATAACCGCCACGCCTCCCGAAAGCTTGGCTAATCTCTCCTGCATTTTTTCTTTGTCAAAATCCGAAGTAGTTGTATCCATTATCTTTTTAATTTGGGCAATTCTGGCTTTAAGCGCTGCCGGATTGCCTTTGCCGCCGATTATTCTGGTATTTTCTTTATCCGCCCAAACTTTGTCCGCTCTTCCACAATCTTCAACTGTTACCGAATCGAACTTTCTGCCGGTGTCTTCGGAAATTACTGTTCCGCCGGTTAAAATCGCGATATCTTCCAGCATTTCTTTTCTTCTGTCTCCAAACCCCGGCGCTTTAACCGCCAGAGTATTAAATGTTCCCTTTAATTTATTCACGACCAAAACTGCTAATGCCTCGCCATCAATATCATCGGCAATAATTACCAGATTTTTAGAAACTTTAACCAAATTTTCGAGGAATGGCAATAATTCGTTTAATGCTGAGATTTTTTTGTCGGTGATTAAAATGTATGGATCCTCAATCTCCGCTTCCATTTTTTCAGGATTTGTAACCAAATATGCGGAAGCATAACCTTTATCAAATTCCATTCCCTCTTTATAGTCAACGTATAACTCAACTCCTTTTCCTTCTTCAACCGTCACAACTCCGTCTTTTCCGACCTTTTCCAAAGCATCAGCGATTAATTGACCTATTTCTTCGCTTTGTGCCGAAATTGTCGCTACTTTTGCCACATCGGTGTCTTTAACCGGCTTTGCCATTTCTTTAATTTTGTTAACAATTTCCAAAACGCCTTTTTCCATGCCGATTCTTAAAATCATCGGGTTTACTTCGGTATTTACCTTATCAAAACCCTTGTTGATGATTGATTGCGCCAGTAAAGTTGCGGTGGTGGTTCCGTCTCCGGCAACGTCGGAAGTTTTCGAAGCAGCTTCTTTTACAAGCTGCGCACCCATGTTTTCAAATGGATCTTTTAATTCAATCTCCTTGGCAACCGAGACACCGTCGTGAACCACGTTGGGAGCTCCCCATTTCTTATCTAAAGCGACATTCCTGCCCTTAGGCCCTAGAGTTGTGGTAACCGCGTTTGCAAGCTGATCAACGCCTTTTTTTAAAGCTGCCCTTGCGTCTTTTGCGTATTTAATTTGTTTTGCCATAATTATTCAATTATCGCTAAAATATCTTTTTGTTCAACTAATGTTAATTCTTCACCATTAAATTTAACTTCATTGCCACCCCATTTTTTATACATCACTTTTTGTCCCGCTTTTACCATCATTGGCTCTTTTTCTCCTTTTATAGTTACTCTTCCGGGGCCAACGGCAATAATTTCTCCCATTGTCGGTTTTTCCTGGGCACTGTCCGGAAGAATAATGCCAGAGGCAGTTTTAACTTCTGCTTCAAGCGGTCTGATAAGAACATTATCAAATAGTGGTTTTAATGTATTTTTTACTGCCATAGGGTCAAAAAATATCACTCTTGGTAAGTGACTGCTTATTTATACAATATGCATAAACAACTTGTCAAGGGACACAATCAAGACAGCTTGACACCACTACCTATATTAGATACCATTTAAGTATCAATTAATATGTCCGTTAAAAAGATCTTGTTAATCGGCTTTATTATCGTTCTTCTTGCAGCGATTCCTTTAACCGTCTATCTTGTCCAACAGGAACAAAAAACAAAAAGCAACGCAAATCCGAAAACCACTTTGGATATTGTAGTAACGCCACAAACTAAAACAGTTGGAGATAATGTTAAGTTGGACGTTAGAGTCAGCCCCGGAGGCATTAATCGGGTTTCTTTTGTAAAATTTATGATTACTTATGATCCCAGCAAACTCACTCCTGTCTACGCCGATTGTCCCGTAGCGAAAACAAATAAGCAAGAATTTTTTTGCCCAACCGCAGTTTTTGATATGCCTCCTATGGCGGGTCCAACTTACGACGATACTAACGGTACAGTCACAGTTACTCTTTCTGCCGGAAGTGACCCTAACAAGGCGATTACAGCAGAAAATACAGTAATTGGAACAATGAATTTTACAGCAAAAGCTACCACCGACCCTGCTACCGGAACAACAGTTGATTTTGTTAGAAGCCCACTCCCCGAAATTCTATCAATAGGCTCAAATGATCTGTTTAACGAAAATGTTTTAGTTAATGCTATACCAGCCATAATTTATATAACGGATGCTAATGTTACCGCAACTCCGACCACTGAACCCGATGTGTCTCCAACTGATGTACCAGAAGCATCGCCGACCACCGAACCCGATGTATCCCCAACGACTGTTCCGCAAACAACCGGTCTTACCTGCTCAAGTCTTACAGTGGATCCTGCAGCAAGTGGAACTACTCCTTATAGCGTTAATTTAACTGCAAATGGACAAAGCAGCGATTCGACAATAAGCAAGGTTACTTTTAATTTTGGCGATGGACAAACTCAGGATATAACCGATTCTGCGGGAATAGGAACAGATTCAATTAGTGTATTACAATCCCATGTCTATCAGAGTGCGGGAAACTATACGGCAACAGCAGTATTAACTGATGCCGATGGAAATGTCAGTTCAACCACAAACTGCAGCGTTGCAATAAGTGTTAGTAACGTTGCGGTAACACCAGTACCAACCGAAGCGCCAACCGAAACACCTATTATTACCGAAACCCCGTTGCAAAATGAACAAACCGGTCCGAGCGGATTAGTTACGGTTGGCTCAATCGGTGCAATCATTACGGTAATCGGAGCAGTGCTGCTTTTGGCTCTTTAGCTTTGCAGCATCGAAAGCAGTGCTTTTTGAGGAATTTCCACTTTCGAAACGTTAATCATTCTTGACTTACCTTTTTTCTGAGCCTCTAAAAGCTTATCCTTTCTGGTTCTGTCTCCTCCCGACATCTTTGCCAAGACATCCTTTCTGTAGGGAGAAATTTCCGTTCTTGCCAAAATCTTTGCCCCAATTGCCGCCTGAATAATCTGTTTAAACTGTTGCTTGGGAAGATTAGCCTTAAGTTTCTCAACTTTTTCTCTTGCCACATATTCAGCTTCGTCTTTATAAACAAGTTCCGATAAAACATCGATTATATTTTCATTTATAAGAATATCCATTTTGGCCAAATTTGCCTGCCTGTAATCTGTTATTTCATAATCCAAACTGGCAAAACCCTGTGAAACACTTTTGAGTTCCGACGAAAGTCCGCGAATAAACATCGAGTAAGGCATTTCGTATTTTAAAACCGCATTATGCTTATGATATAAAATGTCCAAAAGACTTCCTTTTTTATTTTGCGCAACCGTCATTACAGCGCCTACGTAACTTGAGGGAACAAAAATGGTTAATGCCATGTATGGTTCGGAAATTCCCCCATCATCTTCTTCTCTGTATAAAACTCTCGGCATAGTTAACAAAGGATCGACTCCACTTTCCTGTTTTAAGCGCTCCTTAACAATTTCTGCGTGCAAAAGTCCCAAAAACCCGACTCTGAATCCGCTGCCCAAAAAGGCGGAGTATTCATTCGCAACTGTCATTGATCCATCATTTAAGGAAAGTTTTGAAATTGCTTCCCTTAATGGAATGTATTCGTTTGCGGTTTTTGGATAGACACCGAAAAAAACCATTGGCTTTGGTATTGCATAACCGGACAAAGGCACAACGGAAGTATTTTGAACATTGCCTTTTAGATTTTGAATCGTGATCGTATCTCCGACTCTTGTTTGCCTGATATCTTTTATTCCGGTTACGATGTAACCTATTTCTCCGGCCGTAAGCTTATCTTTTGCCACCAAAAATGGCGAAAAAAATCCGACTTCGGAAACGTCGATTTTTGTTTTGCTTTGGATAAACTCAATTTTATCTTGTTTTTTAACGCTTCCGTCAAAAAGCTTTGTAAAAATAATCACTCCCCTATGCTCATCGAAAGCGGCATCAAAAACTAATGCCTTAAGAGGAGCGTCCTCATTTACCTGAGGCGGAGGAATTTTCTCAACAACTGCTTTAAGAAGTTTTTCAACATTTTCACCTGTTTTCGCGGAAACATAATGGATTTCTTCTTCTCTAAACCCAAATACTTCCACTAAATCTTTGACCACCTCGGAAACATTCGCCGTCGGAAGATCAATTTTATTAATCGCAGGAATTAAAACCAAATTCTCTTTTTTGGCGCTATTGAAATGCGCTACTGTTTGAGCCTGAATTCCTTTTGTCGCATCAACCAAAAGTATTGCTCCTTCGCAGGCCGCTAAAGTTCTTGAAACTTCGTAAGAAAAATCCATGTGCCCCGGAGTATCGATAAGATCAAGAATATATTCCTCTTCGTCTAATTTGTATTTCATCCGAACCGGAGCAAGCTTAATTGTTATTCCTCTTTCTCTGGATATCGGATTTTGATCAAGAAATTGCTCTCTTAATTTATCTTTTTGGACTGTATTCGTGATCTCTAAAAATCTGTCCGCAAGCGTTGACTTCCCGTGATCAATGTGAGCGATAATTGCGAAATTTCGAATATTTTTATAAAACATGAGAAGCTTATTCTAAGGGTTCACAACGGTTCCGTCAATTGTTTCCTCGCTTTTTGTGAGAATTTGTCTCCAGTCTCCTACTTTTTTGAAAAGAAGAATAAACATTGAAGCTTCTTTAACATCAAAAAGCCAAGTTAGAAATAGATAAAGCACTAAACCGGCAGTGCTGGAAATTCCGGTCAACAAAATTAAATTAATTGTTTTGGTTGTATCAAATACCAATTGATCCAATAATTTTATCGGTATATATAAAGCGAATGCGGTAAATGCGCTTGCCAGAAAAATCTTTGAAACTGTTTTAAGCAATGACCTTTTTCCAAATCCTCCGATTTTTCTGTCTAAGAAAATAAATAAAATCAGGAAATTAAGAATTGAAGCGATCGAGTAAGCAATGGCTATACTTTCTACTCCCAAATGATAAACAAAAATTGAACCTGCGCCAAGAACAACCATTAAAATAGTCGTTGCTGCACCGATAATAAGCGGAGTTTTAGTGTCATGAAGAGCGTAAAAACCTCTTGAAACAAGATAAATAAGGGCTTGTGCAAAGATTGAAATACTAAAATATGCCAGAGTTCTTCCTGTCAAAACTGTTGCCTGCCAGTCAAACTGAGCTGCTCCAAAAACAAGTCTGACAATTGGAATTCTTAAGACAAGAAAAAGAACCGAGAAAGGAAGAGCAATATAAAGCAGCTGATTAAAACTGGTTATAAAAGTCGTTTTGAAATCTTCCGGCCTGTCTCTTTCTTTCGAAAGAACAGGAAAAGCCGCCTGGGCAATTGCCTGTCCAAACAAGGCGACCGGAGCAAAAGCCAGAGTCTGGGCATAATCAAAAATTACATAATTTCTTCCCGGATTTTGTAGAAAAGAAACTAAAGTAACCGTAATTAACGTTCCTATTTGAAAAATTGCTATTGATATTGTTCTTGGCCAAATTAATTTAAAAATATCAATAACTCCGGATGTCTTAATCCAATTCAGAGATAATGACGGAATAAAAGAAAACCCCATTTTTTTAACTAAAGGTACTTGCGCCAAAACAAAAATGAGGGCTCCAAAGACAATACCGTAAGCAGCCGAATAAATGCCGACAAAAGGAGCAAGAAAAACTATTCCCAATATTATTCCCAAATTATATAAAGCAGAAGCAATTCCCGGAATAAAAAAATGATTATACGACTGTAGAATTGCAGACAAAAAACTTCCAACTATAAAAAGCATTTCTCCGAAAATTACAATTCTAGTCAAATTTGCCATTAAGTTAAGATCGCTCGCAGAAAATCCCGGGGCCATAATGGAAGAAAATTGTCTGGCAAAAATAAAAAGCAGTAATGAAAAAACCGCAAAGACCATCAGACTTAAGATAAGAAGCGTTGAGGCAACCTTATGCCCCTCGCTTTCTTTACCCTTAACTAAGTAGTCTGAGAAAACAGGAATAAATGCCGAGGATAAAGCGCCTGCAATTAGGAGTTGAAAAAGAAAATCAGGCAGCCTAGTTGAAGCAAGATACACCCCGAGAGTATTTGATGCACCGAAAATTGCAACCAAAAGTCTTTGCCTGACTAACCCGAGCATTTGCGAAAAAATAATTGTCGCCATTATTACAAATGCTGCAGACAGAATGTTTGTTTGCCTGGCTAAAAGAAGATTAAGACTTCTTCGAATAAAATCTTTTGGCATAATATAGTTGTTTTTTACAGTATAGCATGCTAAAATAGCCACATGCCAGTCATAAAATCAGCAAAGAAAAAATTAAGACAAGATATTAAGAGAGAAAAAATAAACGATATCTTAAGAAAAACTCTTAAAACAGCCATAAAAGAAGCGCAAAAAGGCAAGACAGCGGAAGAAGTTAAAAAAGCTGTAATTCTTACCGATAAAGCTGTCAAGAAAAATCTTATTCATAAAAATAAAGCAGCTAGAATTAAATCATCTTTAAGTAAACTCGCCAAACCGGTTGCAAAGGCTAAAACTGCAACAAAACCTGTCAAAAAAACAAAAACCGCAAAAACCAAGAAATAGGCAATTTCTTCTTTGACAAACGATCAAAAAACCCCTAGACTAAATCTAGTATGGCGAAAAATTCCGCTTCGATAAATTTGTTGCGAAACGACAACAAAGAAACTTTTGAGCATATTATAAATTGGGCCGTCACCATCGGCAGAATTCTCGTTGTAGTAGTTGAACTCGCAGCGCTTGCGGCTTTTCTTTATCGTTTTACGCTTGATAATCAACTTCAAGATTTACATTCCAAAATACAACAGGAACAAGCAATCATTGAAATTCAAAAAACAAATGAGGATACTTACAGAAATCTCCAGGACAGACTATCAGTCATATCTTCTTTTGCAAAAAGCGGAACAACTGATCTAAAAACATTTAAAGATATCTTATCTTTTGCCCCAAATGGAATGACATTTACAACTGTAACTTTTTCTCCGGATAGCATGCATATTGAAGCAAATCTGGAATCAGTAACTCCGCTTAGTTCTTTTATCAGCAGTTTAAGAGCTTATCCTTTAATCAATACTATCAGTTTAGATAAAATCGAGAATAAAACATCAAATTCAGTAATTAACGTTGGAATATCAACAACGTTTAAACAGCAAGGAGGAACAAATGCAATTTCCAACAATTAAAGATATTACAAAAGTAGTTAATAAAGAGGACTATGCAAAATATTTGGCGTTTATGCCCGATTTGAACCAGGAAAAAGCCAAAAAATTTACTACAATCGTACTTACACTAGCTATGTCCATTATCCTTGGGCTTTTTGCAATTAATCCAACCCTTTCAACTGTTGCGAACTTAAGAAAACAGATAGATGACGACACGTTTGTTGAGCAAAAACTGGTAGAAAAAATAACCAATCTTTCCGTACTGCAACAAAACTACACCGGTATTAAAAACGATCTTCCCGTAGTTTACGATGCCGTCCCTATTTCCGCACAGATTCCCCCTTTAGTTGCGGAGATACAAACTATTGCTAAAAATTCCAATGTAAAACTTGATAATTTTCAAACATTTACCGTTGATCTCTCAAATACAGTTCCTACTAATAAAAAATATTCCTCTTTCGATTTTGGGTTTTCAAGCGAAGGCACTTATCCGGATATTATAAATTTTATGAATCAATTATCGAATTTCCAAAGAATAATCACGATTGATAACATTTCTATTTCCACGATAAATAATAAGGATGAAAGCAACGGAACTTTACAGTTGAATTTTAAAGGGACGGTGTTATTTAAAGAATAATTTTATGAAAAGAAAAGATATATTATCAATATTAATTCCATCATTTATATTCGTAATCGCATGGATTGTCCTTAGTATTCATCATAATATTGCCACTTCTACAATTTCTGAGGCGGTAAGTATGCAAATTACGCCAATTTCCCCTACTTTTGATACAAGCGTAATAATAGACCTTAAAAAAAGACAAAATATCGTACCGGATTACGAAAATAATATCCCTATCCAAAATATAGTTATACCAGCTACCCCATCTGCCATAACAACCCCCATTCCTACTCCTACTATTGAGGCGGAAATCATTAGCTCTGCTAGTGCAAACGCCGCAACATCCGGAGGAAGTTTGTCACAATGAGAAAAAAATTTTGGAATAAAAGAATTCCAACGCTGCTTGGAATTCTTCTTATTACAATCGGCATAGGCATTACTACATTTTTAGTAAACCAGAATCTCCTATTGAGATCTAACGCAAGTGAGACGGAACAACCTCAAAATGTACGCATTACAAACATTACCGATAATTCTTTTTCTGTCTCTTATGAAACAGGAACTCAAGTAATCGGTTCTTTAAACTATGGAAAAGATAATAAGCTGGGACAACAAGCCCTTGATGACAGAGATCAGCAAACAGGATCATTGGTTTCGCACACAGCTCACAATATTACTGTAAGAAATCTTGATCCTCAAACAAAATATTATTTCTCGATAACCAGTGGGCAAAACAATTACACTAACGGTGAAAAACTGTTTGAAGTTTCTACCGGCTCTAAGCTTTCAGATTCACCTCCCCAGCAAAATCCAATCAGTGGGAAAATCACACTCATTGACGGAACTGCTCCCAAAGAAGCAATCATCTATATTACCGCTGATAATTCACAAGTTATATCAACCTTAGTAAAAACGGATGGAACATATATTCTACCGCTTAATTCACTTCGCACAAACGACTTATCTTCTTATTACACTTTTCCCGATAATGCAAACGTAAAGATGCTTGTTTTAGGAGACTCACTAACATCCAATGTTTCTTTATCTATTAATCAAATAAGCCCGATTCCAGCTATTATACTTTCGAAAGATTACGATTTCCGGGAAAACCAATCTTCAGCAAATATAATTCCGCAAACAATAGCGAGTTTCCCTTCATTTTCCAGTACTTCTTCTGCATCGCAAATACTAATGCTTAAGAAAAACCAGGAGTTTACCGATCAGAAGCCTGAATTTAAAGGAACGGCAGCGCCACGCGAAGATGTTAAAATAATTATTCACTCTGACCAAGCAGTTCAAACTACCGTAAAAACCGATTCAAGCGGCAATTGGAATTACAGACCGGCAAATGACCTCACGCCTGGGAATCACACGATAACAATTCAAGCCAAAGATTCTTCCGGAATCCTGCAAACCATAACCCAATCTTTTGTTGTTTACGCGGCCGGACAACAAGTTCTTCCGGCTGTTATTTCGGGGACGCCAACGCCAACACCAACGCCTATATCGAAATCAAAAATGACGCCAACGCCAACGGCAAAAATTACTCCAATAAAAAATGTTTCTCTCTCTCCAACCATAGCCTTGATACCAACGCCTATTATAAATAGTGCATCAAATATCAGTCCAATTTTGACGCAAACGCAAACAAAAGGAGGAACTATTCTTAATCCAACTAAAACACCATTGCCTCCAACCGGCAATCCCTCTATAATAACAGCTGGGATTATCGGAGCTGCTATCGCTAGCGTTGGCAGTCTTCTTTTACTCCTAGCACTATGAAAATTGCAATAATTGGAGCCGGTTTTACCGGCCTTTCAGCTGCCTATAAATTAGTCGAAAAAGGCCACGACGTAGTTATTTTTGAAAAAGATTCACAGCCGGGTGGACTTGCAATCGGATATAAAGAAAAAGAATGGGAATGGTCTTTGGAAAAAAATTATCACCATTTGTTTACCAACGATAAAAATATTCTAGACTTAGCCCACGAAATAAATTACGAAATAATCGTAAAAAGACCAAAAACTTCGGTTTTTGTTGAAAACAAAATTTTCCAATTGGATTCACCTATTACAGTTCTTCTATTTCCTCTTTTAACCTTTTTTGAAAGATTGAGAATGAGCGCTATTATCGCTTTTTTAAAAATTAATCCCATTTGGAAGCCGCTTGAAAAATATAAAGCATCCGAAATTCTACCAAAATTTATGGGAAAACGGGCTTACGAAATGATATGGGAACCATTGTTTATCAATAAATTTGGGAAACATTCCGACAATATTTCACTCGCCTGGTTTTGGGCAAGAATTAAAAAAAGAACACCGTCACTTGCCTATCCAAAAGGCGGATTCCTTGAATTTGCAAAAGCGCTCGTAAAAGAAATCGAGAAAAAAGGCGGAACATTTCTTTTCAGCACAGAAATACTTGAACTTTCTTCAGATACTAAACCCAAAATAAAATTTAGAAGAATTATCGGACCGCAGGAAAATTCCGTAGTAAGCGGGAAAGATTTGAAATTTGAAATTGAAAATTACGATGCCGTCATCGTCACCACTCCATCTTTTATTTTTTTAAAAATTGCACCGCAACTTCCAAATGAATACAAAGAACATTTAAAGAAATTGCAAAGTCTGGGCGCGACAAATCTTGTCCTAAGGCTTAAAAAACCATTCTTTGAAAATAACGTCTATTGGCTCAATGTCTGTGATAAAAATGCGCCGGTAATGGCAATTGTTGAGCACACAAATTATATGGATAAAAAATTCTATAACAATGAATCCCTGATTTACCTCGGAAATTATAAATCAATAGATGATCCTTATTTTAAAATGACGAAAGAAGAAATGTTGAAAATGTTTGATCCATACTTAAAAAAAATTAATCCAAATTATTCTAAAAACATTATTGACTACGAGTTATTCAAAACCTTATTTGCTCAACCGGTAATTACAACTAATTATTCCAAAATAATTCCACCTCTTAGAACTCCCTTGAAAAATGTTTTTCTGGCCAACATGGAACAGGTTTATCCTTGGGACAGAGGGACGAATTACGCCGTTGAGCTTGGACAAAGAATTGCAGAACTGACAACGTCTTCACGAAATCAATGAGATTAACGGAAAAAATTAAGCACATTTTAAAAAATAATAAAGTTGAACTACTAATAATATTTCTGTCTCTAATATTCTCTTGTTGGTTAATGTTTTCCACCTTTTCCTACAAAGATGGAAACATGTTGATCGCTTCAAAAGCCTGGAGTGATTTCGCAAGCCATATCCCATTAATTAGATCTTTTACTTTTGGCAACAATTTTCCTCCTCAATATCCGTTATTTTCCGGACCGGCAATTAAATATCACTTTCTTTTCTATGCCTTCGTCGGACTATTGGAAAAGTCTGGAATGCAAATTGATTACGCCTTAAATATTCCTTCCACTTTAGGATTTTTCTTCTTAATGATAATGATTTATTTATTTGCCAAAGATATTTTTAAATCAAAAGCCGTAGGTGCTTTAAGTATTCTGTTTTTTGCCTTGAACAGTTCTTTGGATTTCTTAAGGTTTTTCAACCTGCATCCCTTATCCATTCACACTTTATTTGATATTATAAATAATCAAAAATTTATTTCTTTCGGCCCATATGATCAAAGCATAATTTCCGCTTTTTGGAATTTAAATATCTATACCAATCAAAGACATTTAGCGCTTTCTTATGCACTTTCTCTTTTGTTAATTTATATCTTTTTGAAACTTAAAGAAAAAGACGAAAAAAATAACTTTAAAAAATCCTTGATTATCGGAATCATTTTAGGCCTATCATTCTTTTTAAATATTGCAGTTTTTATTATGACTATTGCCATTTTTATATGCATGTTTTTATTCTTTTCAAAAAAAAGACTTTATCTATTAATCTCGATTATTCTTGGCGGAATAATTGCTTTTCCTCAATATTTATATGTTCAATCCGGAGGATCTTTTTTTAAACCACTAATAAATCCAGGATATCTAGTTACGCATCTTAATATTCTTAATTTTTTAAACTACTGGTGGCAAAATTTAGGCCTGAATGTAATTCTTATTCCTCTAGGATTTATAATTGCTGCTAAAAATGAAAAGAAAATTTTGCTTTCATTTTTAAGTTTGTTCGTCATCGGAAATTTATTCCAATTCTCTCCGGAAATAGCAGCTAATCATAAGTTTTTTAATTATTTTATTATTGTTGGTGGAATGTTCTCCGCGTATTTTCTCTTTTTTCTCTGGAAAAAAAATAGCTATCTAAAACTTTTTGTCATTGTCTTTTCTTTCTTAATGATATTTTCCGGCATTATTGATCTTTTTCCAATTTATAATGATTATAAAATTACGCTTAGTGACTATCCTGTGAATAAAGATATTGCATGGATTATCAAAAATACTAAACCAAGTTCAATTTTTTTGAACACTCAATATCTTTACGACAACGCTTCGCTCGCCGGAAGAAAAATATTCCTCGGCTGGCCATACTTTTCCTGGTCACAAGGATATAACACTGATACCAGAGGTTCTATTCGAGACTTAATGTTATCTTCTTTGAAAAAGAACGAAATATGTAATCTGCTTAAGCAAGAAGGCATTGATTATATCGAATTAAACAAACACGTGTTTGATTCTAATATTCCTAAACCGTCATCTATTTTTTTTGACCAGCTTAAATCAATTTATTCTAATTCTCTATCCGGCTATTCTATTAGGAGTGTTAAAAAAAGTTGTTATTAATGAATAATGAAACAGTCTCTCAAAAAATTCATATTCCTAATTTACTTTGCCAGCGCGCTAACCTCAATAATATCATTGTTCATTACGTCTACGGATAAGGCCTTTAATTTCAGATGGCTATCATTTTCATATTATTTATTCTCTATTTTATTGCTCCCATTATATATATTTATTCAAAGAATCAGGCAATTAAAAAAAGCAAAATTACTCACTCTTATTTATGACAATAAGGAATTTATTTTTTTACTTCTTGGCGCAATATTTATAAGTTTTTTTGTCCTAAAAGAATATCCATTTATATCATTAGGAGATCAGGTTAGAGATGGCGGACTTAACGCATATCAAATCTTAAAAGGAGGAATTTTAAATCTCTTTGACTATGGACGATATAAATCTCATGGATTAATAATCCCGGAAATAACTAGCTTTTTCTATTTAATTTTCGCGAATTCAGTTTACACATATCGTGTAGCGGCAGCAATTACAAGCATCTTAGATATAATAATACTTTACTATGGCATTCTAAAATATTCTAATAAAAAAGTTGCGTTCTGGGGAGCAATTATTCTTACAACTTCCTATATTCATTTATTCTATGCTCGAACGGAAATAGTTGTAATACTAAGTAGTTTATTTACATCTATCATTCTCGTAGAGTTACTCAATATATATAAAAAGCCCACATTTCAAAACTTCGCCCTCTTGGGGCTATCCATGGGATTTGCAACAGGACTTCATGCATCCGTTAGAACAGTTGTTTTTATAACCATGCTCTTGGAGTTAGTATTTTTACTATACCTATTTGTAAATAAAAATAACAAATGGCAAACATTATGTTTATTTTTGTCACTTTTATTATTTTATATTATTGGCTTTGGACCAAGAATATTATTCACAACACCTGGAATTTTTCTTCACACCCGTACTGTTGTAATTTCTTCTTTCGCAGATGTAATTACTAAATATATTAATTCTCTTTTACTATATGGTATAAAACCTATCTTGCCAATGGCATTTCATTACGGAGATTCCGTATTCTTATTTCCATTATTTCTCGGTATCTTCTTTATTGCAGGAGCTTTTACTATAATTATTAATAATCAATACCGTAAATTTTTGCCTCTTATAATTTACGCTCTTATTCTTCCTGCAACTAATAGCGCGGTTACCGATTGTGCATATTGCAGCTACCGACTACTACCACTTATTCCCGCAACAAGTATTATCATTGGAATAGGAATAGTCGAATTATTAGAAATTTTTGAAAAGCTTAGAAAAACAAGAACTATACGACTTACCCGTTATCTGCCTAAGCTCTGCGCTGTTTTATTGATCGTTTATTTCTTTATCCATGCAATTTTATTCTTCACTACCACTTCTGCCTCTAAGGGCTACAACGTTCAGGACTATACGTCAATGCATCTAATTTATGCCCTTCAAAAGTATAAAACAAAAGGATCTATTTGCTTAGAAACATCTTTAAACAACAATACATATTTTTCTTATCTTCATATTAAAGAACAATATCAATATTTTCTTCCAAATATATCAACATTTTTAAAAATAAATCCAAATTTTTCCGATAATATTTTATATGCCTCGCGTGATTGTAATTTTTCAGGAAAATTTATTAAGCAAGTTTTTTGTAAAAAGCCTGCTCTTTTTACGTGTGACTATCCCGGCCAACAACCTATTTATATTTTTATTTCGAACTCAATAACTAGATAATTTTTGCCTTTAAATAGGGTATAATGATATAAAATTATGTCTGGTTTAGGATTTATTTTAAAATGGTTTTTAGCGTTTTTCGCAATAGGAATTGCATTCCTTCCTTTAACTTTTACTATTTTTGAAAATTTTAAAGATAAAGGATATATTTTTTCCAAAATTATCGGCATCGCTTGTCTTACCTATTTTGTTTTTTTAGCCGGATCATTAAAATTATTCAAGTTTTCCGAAACAACGGTCTTTGCTTCACTTTTGATTCTTTTTCTTATAAATTATTTTGCTTTTGTCTATAAAAAGCAACACCTTTTACCAATAATTAAAAAGCATTTTAAAATTTTCCTTGCTGAAGAATTAATATTTTTACTTACACTTTTCTTCTGGTCGTTTATCCGAAGCAATGCTCCCGATATTCACGGACTAGAGAAATTTATGGACTTTGGTTTCTTAAATTCAATTCTAAGAAGTGATTATTTTCCGCCTAAAGACATGTGGTACACGCCTCTTTCTATAAATTATTATTATTTCGGACATCTAGTAACTGCCGTAATTACGAAATTAACTTCTATCCCCTCATTTATTAGTTATAATTTGATGCTGGCAACTTTGTTCGCCTTAACTTTTACTGCTTCTTTATCTTTCGGGATGAATCTTTTTGAGAAAACAAAATCTGCCATTAAACCTATTTTCGCTGGACTTATGTCAGCCATTTTAGTTTCACTTGGCGGGAATTTAACAACTATCTATGCGTTTTTTAAAGCCTACGTCCCGGCAGATAAACCCGTACCTTTTTGGCAGCTTCCCTTTTTACCCTTCGGTTTTCCAAATGGTTATTGGTATCCAAACGCAACCCGTTTTATTCCTTTCACAATTCATGAATTTCCACTCTACTCTTTTGTTGTTTCCGACTTACATGGTCACGTTTTAGACATTCCCTTTGTATTGCTTACTATTGCAACTGTATATGCATTTTTAAACAATAAAAAAATTACCATTCTAAACCTCATATTTTTGTCCCTTATTTTTGCTATTATGTATACAACAAACGCTTGGGACGGACCGATATATCTTTTATTAGGATTTTTTATCCTTATCATATTTAATTTCTATCAACCGGAAGAAAAGCGGATTTTATTAAAAAAACGCTTACGTGAATTAATCAAACAATGTTTTATTTTATTTTTAGGTTTTTTTGCTTTTTCCCTTCCCTTTAATCTTAATTTCAAACCTTTCGTTTCCGGAGTTGGAGTAATTTGTATGCCTAAATTTTTAACAGATATCGGAAAAATTGGTCCATTCCTTTTTGAAGCCAATCATTGCCAAAGATCTCCATTATGGCAACTGATTATGCTTTACGGTTTTTTCTATTTCTTTGTTTTTTCTTTTCTGATTTTTTTGAAATTTAAAAAAAATTACAAACTCTCAAGAAATGATATTTTTGTTTTAGTGCTAATAATTTTATCTACTTTGCTTATAATAATTCCCGAATTTATTTATGTTAAAGATATCTACCCAACCTATTACCGGGCAAATACCATGTTTAAACTTGTCTATGAAGCTTTTATCATGCTCTCTTTATGTTCTGCTTATATATTGGTAAAAATGATTTCTTCAATCAAGCGAAAAAAGTTAATGCTTCCCTTTACCGGAATAACAATATTTTTGTTATCTCTTATTCTTATTTATCCTGTTTTTGCAATCAACTCATATTATCAAGACTTAAAAACTAAACAGAAAAGTCTAAACGGAATGGCTTATCTTTCTTCTACATATCCCGGTGATTACAATTTAATTAATTGGATTAATAGAAACATCAAGGGACAACCAATAATTCTTGAAGCAAATGGAGATTCATATACGGATTACGCAAGAATTTCCGCCAATACGGGACTCCCAACGGTAATCGGCTGGCCGGTTCATGAATGGCTCTGGAGAGGAACATACGACATTGTGGCACCAAGAATTGCCGACGTGCAGACTTTATATACTACACCTGAAATTAATGTCGCAAAAAACTTAATCAAAAAATATAATATTTCATATGCTGTAATATCTACGCTTGAAAGACAAAAATATCTTAACTTAAACGAGCAAACTTTTATTAAACTCGGCAAACTAATTTACCAAAGCGGCGGTACGAAGTTATATAAATTTAACTAAGGTGTAGGTGTTGGAACAACTGAACAATTCCCCTTGTTTATTTCACAAGAAATATAATTTTGAATTTCTGTAAAATTTCCATTTCCCGTTCTTGGAATTAGCGTCCACGCATAATCATAATCGCTTATTATTGGTGGATTTACCAAAAGTCCTGGACGCTGAAGAGCATCGTCTCCCTGATCTATTACTACGCTTTGTATTTTTGCATTTCTCATTTTCTCTGCCAGCCTAATAAAATCATCAAATTCATTTTGCTTAATATCTGTATCAATACTTCCTTGTAACACCGTGTATAGGTTGATTATTTTCCCGGGATTTATTAAAGTTTGCGCCGATAAAACTTTATTTTTGAAGGCGGAGATTACTTTTTCCTGCCTTTTGCTTCTGGCAAAATCGCTGGCTTCAATCGCTTGAGACGCATGCCTTGACCTGACGAATTCAAGCGCTGTTTCTCCATCCATATGACTTAAACCTTTATTAAAATGAACGTGTAAATATCTGCAAGGAAATACTTGCGGCAGCTGATCTTCCGGAGTACTAACCAAAGTTTGCATTTCATCTTGCGTATGCCCACAAGTATCTGCTTCTTTTCCGTCAATTGGGTACTGATAATCATCAAAAGTATTATCAACGTTAATGTCCAGTCCTCCGACAATATCTACAGCCTTTACAAAACCTGAAAAATCCAACCTTATTCCGTAATCTATATTTTGACCGGTTATTTTACCAACTACTGCCTCCGCCAATTGAAGCCCTCCGCCTTTTTTTATTGCTTCCCCATCTGCATATGCATCATTTATTTTTTTAACACTGCCTGTTAAATCCGGAACCCATAAATCCCTGGGAATTGAAACTAAAGTTACTTTATTATTCTTGGGATCAAGACTTGCAAAAATAATTGTGTCCGTTAGATTTGGCCCGTCATGCGTGCCTCCTCCAATTCCCAAAAGAAGAACATTCACCCTGCTGTCCGTTGTTTGTTTTAGACTTATTCCTCGGTTAAACAATAATTGAAATAGAAATGGATAAACGCTGGCAGTTTTGACAAAAAATATTGCCAAAACAACCACGACAATAGCTATAAGAATTAGGGGTCTTTTTCTATGCATTTTCAATAATTTTGATGAACTCCTGCGCATCTAGACTTGCTCCTCCTACTAATACTCCGTCAATATTTGATCTCTCCGTAAAACCTTTAACGTTTACGGATTTGACGCTACCACCATAAAGCACCATTAGTTCACTTCTATTCATTTTTATCACTCCTGCGACCATATCTGCGCTCTCAGGCGTATCCGGATTACCGGTTCCAATTGCAGATACCGGCTCATAGGCAACTATTTTTACTCCCTGGGGAATAATATTATCTTTGCCTTGAACCAAAAAAATTGGATTAAGTCCGCAATCTAATGAAAGTTGAACTTTTTTTGCCAACATATCTTCTGTCTCACCAAAATTTTTTCTTCTCTCCGAATGACCAATTAAAACATAAGTTGCAAAATCTTTTATCTGTTTTGCATTTACTTCACCCGTAAAAGCTCCTTCGTCAAAAGGTGAAACATTTTGCGCTCCTAAATTAGCATTTATATTATTAGAAGAAAAATATGAAGAAAAGCTGAAAAGCTGGGTGAAAGACGGACAAACAATTACTTCTTTTTGAGCTGGATTGAGGCTTAATTCATTTATTTTTTTAAAAGTTTCTAACCAGTTTTTAGCCTCATTTTCATTCTTGTAGGATTTTAAATTAGCAACTATTAAAAGTTTGCGCATGCGTTAAGTCACGTTTGATGTATACCTTGAGTCACGTTCAACGTGATGGTATCATTATACGGTATGGATGAGGACTTTCTCAAGGACTTGAATAAAGAGCAACTTGTTGCCGTCAAACAAAAAGATGGACCAATGATTATTTTGGCCGGCGCCGGATCCGGAAAAACCAGAGTTTTGACTTACAAGGTTATAAATTTGATTAAAGAAGGCGTTAATCCTGATAATATTTTGATGGTTACTTTTACTAATAAAGCCGCCAGCGAAATGAAAGAGAGAATGCAAAAATTTTTTAGAAATGATGATGCAAAACCGTCCAATCTTCCGATGATTTCAACCTTTCATGCGCTTTGCGCTAAGCTACTGAGAATTGACGGACAATATTTGGGAATTCCTAAAAATTTCTTGATCTATGATACTCAAGACCAAAAAGATGCTATCAAACAAGCTTTTGAACTCTTAGGAATTTCCGCCAAAGAATATAAACCATCCTCTGTTCTTGGTACCATTTCGCAGGCAAAAAATGAATTGGTGAATGAAAATGAATATCCAAATTTTGCCCGCGGACATTTCCAGGAAATCGTTGCCAAAACATATACTGTTTACCAAAAGATTTTGAAAGAAAACGCCGCTCTGGATTTTGACGACTTAATTTTAAAAGTTGTTGAATTATTCAGAAATCAGCCGGAAGTTTTGGAAAAATATCAAAATAAATTTCAATATATCTTAGTTGATGAGTATCAGGATACAAATCACGCTCAATATCTTTTGACAAAAATGCTCTCGCAAAAATGGAATAATATTTGCGTGGTCGGCGATTTTTCGCAAAGCATTTATAGCTTTAGAGGAGCAGATTTTTTAAACTTAGCCAAATTCAAGGAGGATTTTAAAAACACTAAAACTTTTTCTCTTTCCCAAAACTATAGATCAACCCAAAAGATTTTGGATGCCGCAACAACAGTTATTTCTAAGAACAATACTCATCCGGTTCTAAAACTTTGGACAGAAAATAAAACAGGCGAAGAAGTCACCGTTTATGAATCGTTAAATGAACAAAAAGAAGCGGACTTTATTGTTGATAAGATTTTGAAATTAAAGTATGAAAATCCGGATTTTCGGAACTATGATTTTTGTGTTTTGTATCGGACTAATGCCCAATCACGCGCGATTGAAGAAGTTTTTATCCACCGTGGCGTTTCTTATGTTTTAATCGGCGGAACCAGATTTTATGAAAGAAAAGAAATTAAAGATGTTTTATCATATCTTAGAATATTGGCAAATCCTAAAGATAAAGTCGCTTTAAAAAGAATTGAAAAATTAGGCAAAGGAAGATTCGCAAAATTTTTAGAATTCCAAAATATTTATGCAGATAAAAATATCGAAGATTTTACAACTATCGATCTCCTAAATGATGTTTTAAAAGCAACCGAATATTTATCCTTGTTTGACGAGAAAGACGAAGAAGATATTCAAAGACTGGAAAATATTAAGGAGCTGCGGTCTGTTGCGATAGAATTTACTATTCTTGGCCAGTTTTTGGAAAATGTTTCTTTGGTTGAACAGGAATATATGCCCGATCATCTTCTGGATGAGAATGGTAAAAAGGACGCCGTAAACATGATGACTTTACACGCCGCAAAAGGCCTGGAATTTAAAGTAGTTTTTATGGTCGGCATGGAAGAGGGATTATTTCCGCATTCAAGAAGCATGATGGATAAAAATGAACTCGAAGAAGAAAGAAGACTTTGCTATGTCGGAATGACAAGAGCAAAGGAAAAACTGTTTTTAACATATTCCCGGAAAAGATTATTTTTTGGACAAAAGACGACAAATATCGTTTCAAGGTTTATACTAGAATTACCGGAGCAAACATTGGAAAATAGTTTAAATAAAATGCAAAGCGATGTTCCGGATTATTTATGAAGAATAACATTCATCCACTGCAATCCCCCAAATGGGGGGAATTTAGAGAAAAAACCGGCGTAAAAGTTGTAAGCGTTAATGGATTGCAAATCACTATTCATCCTGTTCCCCGCACTAAGTTTACAGTTGGATATTTACCTAAAGGACCGGACATAAATCGAATAATGCTTAATGAACTTTTGGAAATAGGTAAAAAAGAAAATTGTATTTTTATTCAACTGGAACCAAATGTTGAAAGAAATAATCATAAAGAATATAAGTTTCAAAATCTTTATGAATCTTCCCATCCGCTTTTTACAAAATACACCTTCATTTTAGATTTAACAAAATCCGAAGAAGAACTTTTAAAAGGTATGCATCCAAAAACCAGATATAACATTAGAGTTGCAGAAAAAAAAGGGGTAAAAATCGTTGAAGACAATTCTGATAAAGCATTTGAAGAATACCTACGGCTGACCCGCGAAACGACTACGCGACAAAAATTTTATGCTCATGGTGAGAAATATCATCGGCTGATGTGGAAAACATTAAACATTGAAAATTCAAAATTGAAAATTGAAAATTACGATGAGCTTAGCGCGCATCTTTTAAAAGCAACTTACAACGGCGAAGTTTTGGTTGCTTGGATAGTTTTTGTCTTAGGCGACACGCTTTATTATCCATACGGCGCATCGAGCAGCGAACATCGCGAAGTAATGGCATCAAATTTAATGATGTGGGAAGCGATTAGGTTTGGCAAAAAATTAGGACTTAAGAGTTTTGACATGTGGGGATCAATGGGGCCAAATCCCGATCCAAAAGATCCATGGTTTGGATTCCACCGGTTTAAAGAAGGCTACGGACCAAAATTAACAGAATTTATCGGCAGTTTCGATTTTGTGATTAATAAAAAAATGTACTTGGTTTATAAATTAATGAACAAGATCCGTTGGCTAATCTTGCGGGTTAAATAACATAAAGCCTTATCCTATTCTTCTTATCATAACCTTTCAATGGAAGACTTATCTCATAAACGAAACTCACAATTCTGGTACCTTTTTTTAATTCTTTTTTAAATTTAGGCAATAACTTATTTAAAGTTTTAGGAATTAAATAAACAATAACAACATCTGCATTCTTTATGCTCTGATTAAAAAAATTATCTTTTACAACTTTTAAATTACTTGATAATCCGTTTTTTTGAAAACGGATTTTTGAAATCCAATATCTTACGGGGTCAATTTCAATGCCGACTCCTTTTGCTCCAAATTCTTTTGCCGCAGTAATTAGAGCTGTTCCGTCTCCGCAGCCCAAATCGTAAATAAAATCACCTTTTTTTATTTTCGCTAATCTACAAATTGCTCTGGCTGTTTTTTGAGAAGTTCTCCACCAAGGCGCCCACGGACTATCCGGCGGCCAAACTGCGGAAAGCATTAAAAGTAAAAAAATGATCGCTAAAAGAACGAATAAATTAACTAACAACATCTATAAATTAAAAATAACTTCTCCGATAATTTTATCTCTATTAATAAATCCGAATTTTCGACTGTCTAAACTATCTTCCTTATTATCTCCTTCAATAAAATATTTTTCATTTTGAATTTTTGTAATTCTTTTTATTAAAAATTCATTGCTATGATCCTTAAATGCAACTATATCATTAATCTGAGGCGTTTTAAACCAATAAGGAATATTACTTACTAAAACCGATTGTCCGTCTTTTATTTGGGGCTGCATACTATGGCCAATAATCTTAAATCTTGCTAAAAGAAGCATTATTTATAGAGAACCATTTCTCTCTCTGTCGGATAAACAGACTTTATCCTAACAGGTGTAACACCCTTTGTTTTGTAAAATATTTCTGCAATCTCTAAAACACCTTTAAGAGTTTCTTCTGCCGCTTCCGTATCGATATTCTGTCTTACCTTCGCTGCTGCTTTTAAAGTATTAATAAATAAATCGTTAAGATTAGGGTATTGCTTATAATGTTCTTCTTTAAAATAATCATTCCTTAATGTCTCCAATTCTTTTTCAATAATGCCGGCATGTTCTTCTTTTACATGCGTCATTCTGGAAATATCGTGAGCTGCTTTTTTTTGATCATCGGTTTTAAGATCGGTAATTAGTTGTGTCATTCTGATTACCGTATGGGCTGCAACTTGAGCCATATGCGGATCATAAATTCCGCACGGAATATCACAATGCGCATAAGCCACTTTTTCTGGTAATATTTTTAATAAAGTTTTAAAGACTCTCATTTTTTAATTCTTTCTGCCCAAATTACCAATGCTTGCAAAAGTTCTTTTATTTTTTCCTTCGTATGCGTGTCCGTTAAATTTCCTTGTTCATCAAACTTTTCAGCGATATTCCCAACCATAAATTCAGGCTTATTTAGGGGATGCATATTTATAGGAAGCAGCATTTGTCTTAAATGCGCTTGAGCCCTCACGCCCCCCAACATCCCTATCGATTCGCTCATGATCGCCACCGGCTTATCTTCCCAAGAATTATCACCATATGGCCTTGATGCCCAATCAATTGCGTTTTTTAAAGCACCAGGAATCGAATAGTTGTATTCTGCCGTTGAAAACAAAATCGCATCCGCTTCTTTAATGTTTTTCTTGAATGCCTTAACGCTATCCGGCATTGGGATATCGGGATTATACAAAGGAAAATCTCCTGTCTCTGTAATTTCTATTACAACACCCTCCGGTGCTAACTTTTGAGCTTCCAAGAGCAATGCCTTACTAAAAGAACCTTGTCTTAAAGTGCCGCCAACTCCTTCAATCTTCATAATTAGATTATACACCTAATTGACTTAATAATTACTTAAAAATAAATAAGTTTAAAAAAGTGCGATAATGTGTTAATCTTAAGTTATGGACCAAACTGCGATAGAAAAAATCAGAAAAGAATTTCCCCCAAAAAATATCAGCGTTGTCCACAGATCAAGAATGTCAAAAATGGATAAGCTAGCCTTATTTATAACCGAAAGGATTGGAACAATGGGTTTTTTCTTCATAATTTTTATCTGGACAATTATTTGGCTTGGCTGGAATATACTTGCTCCTAAGGGCATGAAATTTGATCCGGGCCCCGCCTTTGTCTTATGGCTTTTTATTTCAAATTTAATCCAGCTTCACTTAATGCCACTTCTTTTGATAGGACAAAACGTACAAAGCAAACACGCGGAACTTCGGTCGGAGCATGATTTTGAAACAGATAAAAAAGCGGAAAAGGAAATCGAGGCAATTCTTTTGCATCTTGAAAATCAGCAAAGTTTGATTCTTAAAATATTAGAAAAGATCGAAAAATTGGAAGAGAAAAATAAATAGTTACTGATGTTTTCTCTGTCGCCTACCATTTTCTTTACTCAAACTCCTTGCATCCCACCAACCACTTTTGCCTAAAAATTGCCTATCTTTAGGATTTGTAACCTCAATAATTTTCCCGTTAATAGAGCCAATCCCGTTATATCCTGAAACACGTAATTTTTTACCAGGACTTACAATTTTAACTCTTCCTTCAAGTCGTCCAGCGAATTCCCCAACGTCAGAACCAAAAGGACCTGTTCGAAATTCACCATTTATCCACTTATAATTAACTGGAATCTTTGGATTAGGAGTATGTTCAATTTTATAAGAACTATTTTCATGTTTTTCTGATGAAATAGGCTTTTGAGCTAAGCTAGAATCAATGAGAGAAGATTCATCGAAAAACCCAGAATCTGTGATTTTTCCTTTCAACTTTCTTCTTTCACGATTAATAGGTGTGTTAGAGAGTTTTTTTTGTTCTTTACTAATAATCCGAGCTTCCGGATCAAAACCAGCAATACCATAATGCGATGAATTAATTTTTGACGGTTTTTCGCTCATGTCTTAATTATATAAGACTATAAGATAATGTCAAGCCGTAGGGGGTTGTTGATTGCTTCACTCTTTTAAGGTACGATTAATTTATGCTTGATATTTTGTGTATTGGCGACGCTAAAATTGATATTTTTCTAAGAATTCCTGAATCTAATCCATACTTCGGCTTAGACAAAGCTCAAAATAAATTACTGATAAGTTTTGGCGAAAAAATACATGTCGAAAGATATATCTTGGGAATCGGCGGAAATGCAGCTAATACCGCAGTTGGCATTTCGCGTCTTGGACTTGCCACCGGCCTTTGCGCCGAAATAGGCAAAGATGAATTATCGCAAAAAATTCTAAATCACCTTAAAAAAGAAAATGTAAACACCGATTTATTATTGCAAACAGATGAAGATGCATCTGTCTCCGTTGCCTTAAGCTATCAGGGAGAAAGAACTCTTCTAACCGAACATGTTAAGAGAAACCATGACTTTAATTTTGATAAGCTTGAGACTAAATTTATTTATTTAACAAGTCTCGGCGATGTTTGGCAGAATACTTACGAAAAAACTTTGAATTTTGCAAAAAAAAGAAACGTAAAACTTGCCTTCAATCCCGGCTCCGTTCAACTTGAGAATAGAGGGAAAGTCGTAATGGATATTATCGAAAACTGCGATTACTTTTTTGTTAATAAACAAGAAGCGGAAGAAATTTTATATGGAAAAGAATTAGGCCTTGATAGCGGAAACGTAAACCAAATTAAAAAACTCCTTTATGGATTACGAGGTTTAGGTGTAAAAAATGTTGTTATTACCGATGGAAACAATGGTTCTTACGTAGAAAGCGAACAAAATGAAACTTATCATTTGGGAGTTTTACGAGTTGATGTATCCGAAAAAACCGGCGCCGGAGATGCATACTCGGCCGGCTTCCTGGCAGCCACCATTCACGGCTTGAAAATTCCCGAAGCCATGAAATGGGGAGCACTAAATTCGGCTAATGTCATTAAAGGCATTGGTGCTGAGGTTGGCCTTTTAACTAAATCCGGGCTGGAGGAGAAAATAAAAGAAAATTCAGAATTAAAAACAGAGAGAATTTAATCCCACACTTTTCTATCACGGAATTTATCCCTTAATTCCTGCATTATATTTCTCCCTTTAAATTTTTCCTTTGTTTCTCTTTCCATTTCAGCAAATCTTGCTTTTTGAGCGGCTACTTCTACCTCGCTTGGCTGTGGCACAGGATGATTCTTCGGCAACGCAGCCTGATCTTTAATTATTTCATCGCTATGGGCACGTAGCATTCTCCCTATAGCATTAAAAATGCCAACTATGCGCGGATCGGCAAATTTCCCCAAATCCCTCATTATCGCAATTCCTCTTTTTTGATTATCATCTAATGCAGATTCTGGTATCGCTTCTAAGACAACATCTGAAGGATGTTGAATTCGATGTGAATAAATGCTCTGTGCATGTTCGGAATAATCTAAAGCAACTATTCTTGTCGCCATTTCTTGATAAACACCATAAAAATATTCCATCGCTGCTGCCACTTGTAGTGACCACGTTACTTCCTGGCCTTTAAGAACCTGATTTAATACATACACTGAGGATCCCTCAGATTTCTTCATTTTCATTTTGATTCTATCTTCTATCATAAGCCCTAATCTTGCTTCTTCTTTAACTCTATCTACGGTTGGCATTTTTTCAGGAAATAAAATTTCAAATCCTGTATGTAGCGATGATCTTGTCCTACAGTCTTGTATCGCTAAAGCAAGTTGCATTTTTTCTTTTATATCCGCAGAAAATTGCCCTTCCTTGCTTACGACAACTATTGAACCGAGCTCATCCCTTTGCTCTTTGGGAAGAAGTTGAGTTATGTATGCAACAATATTTTTTTCATGACCTGCTTTTGAATTATTAACGATGTTTTGCTCCGGAGGAAGCTGTGCTGGTATTTCATTCATTTCGGCCTGATTCTACCACCGAATGTCCCTTTTGTCAACTATAGGATTACTTTACGTTGAGGAGTTCTACTTCAAAAATTAAGGTTGAATTTGGCGGAATAGTCCCCATATCTTGCGAGCCATAACCTAAAGACGCCGGAATAGTAAGTTTTCTTTTCCCACCAACTTTCATTCCAACCATTCCTTCATCCCACCCCTTAATAACTTGTCCCACTCCAATTTGGGTCGTAAAGGGTTGATTCCGATCGTATGAACTGTCAAACTTTGTTCCATTCGTAAGAGTGCCTAAATAATTTACAGTAATCGTATCTCCGCTTTTGGCCTCAGCTCCTGTTCCAACGGTTAAATCTTGAATTTGTAATCCATCTGCTGTTGTAATTGTGTTTGCCATATCTGCGCCGGCACTTGCAGCCGGTTCTTGTTGATTAATTATAGCAGGTGTCGAAGTTGGAAGCTGAGGCGTTTGGGTTGGATTTATTGTCGGAGTTAAATTTATTTCATTTCCACTTTGGGTTTTTTGATTAGAAAGAAAAAATATCCCGGCAATCCCTGCAAAAATAATAACTGCAACTATTAAAAATGGCGCTAAGTTTTTTGACATAAAAAGATTTTACTAAAAAATTTACAATTAGTTAAGTACCAAAATAAAGCTGTATAATTACACTGTGTTAGATAAAATAAGAAGTAAGCTTAATAATGTTTTCTTTATTGGTTTAATTAGTTTCTTTGGCGGAATAAGCCAGGATATTTTTGTTCCAATACTTCCCATTTATCTTGCGAATATTCTTCATTTTGATAAATCATTCATTGGGCTTACCGAAGGATTAGTAACCAGTAGCGCCAGTATTTTTAAAATTGTAGCTGGTTTTTTATCTGATAGGTTTAAGAAGAATAAGCCCATTGTCTTTGCGGGTTATTTATTGTCGCTAATAGCAAGGCCACTTCTTGCAATATTAACATCCGGCGCCGGGGTATTATTTCTTCGTTTTCTTGACGGCGTTGGCAAAGGAATTAAAGACACGCCAAAAGATGCTTTAATTGCAAATTCAACCGAAATTAAAACAAGAGGGAAAGGTTTTGGCATTGTTAGAGCGCTTGACACTTTCGGTTCAGTAGTTGGGCCATTGCTTTTATTCGCACTTTTATTTTTGCTGAATAATAATACGTTGAAATACCACTACATCTTTTTTATTGCTACGATTCCGCTTATTTTTACTTTAAGTATTTTGACAATTTTTGTTAAAGAAAAAAAAGTCGAAAAAACAGAAAATAAAATAAACGCAAAAGCTGCTTTGCCATTGAAATACTATTTGTTTCTTGGAATAGTTTTATTTTTTTCCATTGGAAATTCGTCCGACGTCTTTTTAATTCTTCGCGCCCAAAACGTTGGCGTAACGCTACTTGCCATTCCCCTAGTTTATGCCTTATTCAATTTCATCTACGCTTCCGCATCTATTCCCTTGGGAAGTTTGTCTGATAGAATAGGGCGACAGAAAGTAATTATTCTAGGTTGGCTTGCCTATGCTATTGCCTACCTTGGCTTCGGACTGGCAAATTCTACTTTGGCTATTTGGCTGTTGTTTGCCTTTTATGGAATCTATTACGCCACTACTGAAGGCGTTGCCAAAGCTTACATTGCGGATGTTACTGTTCCCGAACACCGCGGAAAAGCTTATGGAATTTATAATTCTTTAATTGGACTTGTCACGCTTCCGGCCAGCATTATTGCGGGATTTATGTGGGATAAAATTAATCCCTCGGCTCCATTTTTATTCGGTTCAATAATCGCCATCATTTCCGTAGTTTTACTTTTTATTTACACGAGGATTTATAAATAACTTTTAACTAAAATAATTTTCCACCAAGGGGAATATTTTTTGTCGGGGTGATTAAAACTGCATTTCCATCTGTATCTGGAAATCCAAGTGTCAGAACTTCCGAAACTGCCGGACCAATTTGTCGCGGAGGGAAATTAATAACACAAGCAACTAACTTTCCTTGTAATTCCTCTTTTGTATAATTTGCCGGAAACTGGCCGATGGATTTTTTAATACCAATTTCCAAACCAAAATCAATTTGTAGTTTATATGAGGCTTTTTTCGCCTCCGGATAATCTTCCGCTTCAATAATTTTTCCAACCCTAATATCCACTTTTTCAAAATCTTCGTACGAAATCATAAAGTAATTATAGCAAAACCGGAAATGGCTGGAAAAAATTTCCAGCCATTAAATAAACTTAGTAACGATTAGTTTACTGAAGTTTAACATCCTGTCTTTAAGACTTACTGAGCCGGTGCTTGTTGACCGCTACCCGCTGGCCTTGCAAATCCTCCTTGTGCCGGAGGATTAATCTGCACATCTTGTGCTGTTACTGAGCCATCGGAATTTGCTGTTCCGACAACATTAACCGTGTCTCCTGTTTTGACATCAGTTAAAGCCGCTTTTGTTGACTGCATAAATGCAGTGCTGGATGAAAGAACAACCAATTTCGTGCTTCCATCAGACATTTTAACCGTTAAGCTATTATCACTCGTGCTTAAGACTTGGCCCCTTACCGGTCGAAAAGCTGCATTTTGACCAGCTTGACCGCTGCCAAATCGGCCGGCATAACTCCCTCGTCCCGCTGCCGCGCCAAATGATGGAGCTTGATTTTTCTGAAACATCATACCGCCGAAAAATCCGCCTGCTGCCGCAACTATTATTAAAACTACCGCAACTATTATCATTGTATTTTTATTCTTCATATTTCTCACCCGCCTTTCTTTTTATAATTTTAAGTTTTAATTTTTATCATTCGTATCTAAGAGCTTCAATTGGACTTAAGTCTGCTGCTTTTTTGGCCGGATACCAACCGAATAATATTCCTATTCCGCCTGATACTCCGATTGCCAAAAATATTGAAGTAATAGAAATTGTAAAAGGCAAACTTATTAAACTGGCGATTATAAATGACAATGCAATTCCCAAAACCATTCCGGTTAATCCTCCGCCGATTGTTAAAATTATTGACTCGATTAAAAATTGCGCAACCACAATGCTGTCTTTTGCACCCAGCGCTTTTCTAAGACCAATCTCCCTTGTTCTTTCGATAACCGTAACCAACATGATATTCATAATTCCTATTCCGCCGACTAAAAGCGATATTGCGGCAATTCCGGCAAGAAGCGCTGTAAAAGTACCGGTTACGGAGGAAGCAGCGCTTAAAATATCCGACTGGGAAAACATCGAAAAATCCGCCTGAGTCGGATCATTTATTTTATGCCTTTGCAGCAAAAGATAACCGGCATCGTTTTCCGCCTGAGTTATCGAATTAGCAGATGCCGCCGACAAGGCAATGCTAGTAACATAATCTATGCCAAAAACGGTTTTTTGAGCTGTGGTTATCGGAATAAAAACAATATCATCCTGATTACTAAAACCCGTGCCGCCTTTTGAGACCGTAACGCCGATAATCGTAAAGGGAATTTTATTAATGCGGATCGTCTGGCCGGTCGGATCTCCTCCACCAAAAAGGTCCGTAACTACGGTTGGACCAACCACTGCAACGTTTCTCATGCCGGTAACATCCTGATCTGTTATAAATGCTCCTGAACTCATGGTTACACTATGCACTCCGGAATAATTTGCCGTTGCACCGATAATTGAAGTGTTTGTGTTATTTCTCCCGGCTGTGACCTGACCGCGTCTTGAAACCTCCGGAGAAACTTTACTGATTGATGCAAAATTAGCATTGGTAATTGCAGTTGCATCATCTAGCGTCAACGTTTGGCTGCTGCCAAATCCTCCTTGTACGGCACCTGTTTTTTGTGAGCCGGGAGAGATAGTTAATAAATTTGCCCCCAAGCCCTGGATTGAATTTTGCACCGACTGTTGCGTTGCTTGCCCCAAAGACACCAAAGCAATAACCGCGCCAATTCCAATTACAATTCCCAAACCTGCCAATGCTGTTCTGACTTTATTTAGAGTTAACGCTTCAAAAGATGATTGTAATAATTCAAAAAAATCCATAAATTATATCTTTCCGTTTTTTGTTTCTTTTTCAATTTTTCCGTCCTTTATATAAATCGTTCTCTGGGCATAAGCCGCAATTGAAGGTTCGTGAGTAATAATTACAAGCGTGTGCCCTTGTTTTTGCAGTGATTGAAAAATCTTCATTACTTCTTCCGCCTGAACCGTAGAGATATTTCCGGTCGGCTCATCCGCCAAAATAATTGCCGGATTCATCGACAAAGCTCTGGCAATTGCTACTCTTTGCATCTGTCCGCCGGAAAGCTGACTGCTAGTGTGAGTCATCCTATCACCTAAGCCCACCTCTTTTAAAAGCTCTTCTGCTTTTTTTGTTCGCTCATCTTTGGAAATACCGGCGTAAATCATCGGAAGAGCAACGTTTTTGACTGCTGTTGTGCGGGGCAAAAGATTAAAAGATTGAAAAACAAAACCGATTTTTTTATTTCTGATTTCCGCCAGTTGGTCTTTGGATAATTTACTAACATCTTGTCCATCAAGAATATAGCTTCCGGAAGTTGGAGTATCCAAAGCGCCAAGCACATGCATGAGGGTTGATTTTCCGCTACCCGAAGGACCGACTATAGCCACAAATTCTCCTTTTTTAATTACAAAAGAAATATCATCGAGGGCGACCGTTTCAACGTCTCCGGTATTGTAGACTTTTCTGACGTGTGAAATAGAAATCTGTTCCATATTTATCTTCCTGCGGCACTTGCTGCTCCTCCTCTGGTTGTTGTTGTTGCTGCTCCTCCGCCGCCGCCAAAACCACCAAGTCTTAATCCGCCGCTAAATGGCGATGTCGTAGCCGTTGAAGTTGTTGTCGCTGTGGAGATAGCGCTGGTTACTACGGTTTCTCCTTCGGAAAGTCCTGACGTAATTACAGTTTGCGAATCTGACATGTCACCAGTTTGAACCGAAACTGTTGAGACTTGGCCGTTTTTCATAATTCTGACTGTTGAAGCAGTCCCGACTGTTTGAACAGCTGCTGAAGGAACCAGCAAAACTCCATCATCTACTTTTGTAATAATGTTTGCAGTTGCGCTCATATTCGGCAAAATGCTCGCATCGGTAGTATCATCCAGCTGAATTATTGCCGGATAAGTTGTTACACCCGAAGTGACAGCTCCGGTTGTGTTTAGTCCCATTACTTTCCCTGTAAAAGTTTTGTTAGGCAACGCATCGAAAGTAATTGTTGCCTCTTGACCAACCTGAATTTGCGGCGCATCAACTTCTGCAATGCTAACTGAAACTGCTGTCGCATTGCCTGTGATAATCGATGCTATCGTTTGGTTTGAAGTGTTAGTTGACGATCCCGCAGTGGTATTACTTGATCCAATCTGCATTCCCTTCGTAATTACTAAATCACCGATTACACCTGCTGTTGGAGCGGTAATTGTTCCCGAGGTTAACTGATAAGCCAAAGATGAATTATTAACATTTGCTTGAGATTGCGCGATAACGTTTGCCTGATTTTCGTAAGCCGCTTCCGCTGCCAACCAACTATCATTTTCTTCAATATAAACCGGATCTGATTTTTGTTGATCTGAAGGATTTGTAATACCTCTGTCATTTATGAACTTTTGGTTTGTGACAAACAAAGTATTTTGTAGTGAGTAAAGTTGTGAGTTTGCATTTTGTAAGTTATTTTGGGCTGACAAAAGTGACGAGTATGCCTGCGCTTGCCTTTGTTGTCCGGCCGTATCCAAAGTAACTTCGGCGATCTTATCTCCCGCATTTACTGTTTGCCCGGACTTAACATAAACGTTGCTGACAATGCCACTTGCCTGCGTAACCACGCTAACTTTATTGGCCACCGATACCTGCCCCGCTTCGGTCAGGGAAACAACCAATGTTCCTTTGGTTACCTGAGCCGTTTGATATTGAGTTGCGCCTTTGGAAGTAGTCAAACTTTTATAAATAAAGAAAACTACCACGACAATAATTATTACTAAAATAATTTTTTTAATTGTTCCCAAATTTTTTATTCTTGTTAAAAGCCCTTTTATAAAATTCATTTATTTAAATCCTAATCGTATAATCTGAGAGTTTGCTTAAAATCATTTTAGCTTAGGCAAAGTGACTGTAAAAACGCTCCCTTTTCCAACTTCACTTTCAACCGCTATATTACCATTATGCAGATCCACAATTCTTTTTGCAATCGAAAGACCTAAGCCATATCCGATTGCTTTTTGTTTTGTCCTGGACTTATCTGCTCTGAAAAAGCGGTCAAAAATATATGGAATATCTTTTTTATCAATTCCTATCCCACTATCTTTAATAAAAATTTGCACTTTTGAATCCGGTTTTTTTACGCTGACATTTACAGCCTTTTTATTTGAGCTGTACTTTATTGCATTATCAAGAAGAATTATAAAAAGCTCTGTCAAACTTCTTCTGTCTCCTGCTATTTGTGTTTTTGGAATATCTAATTTAATAAAAATGCTTTTTTTCTTTGCCTGTGATTTTACTTTCTCAACTGCTTCCTGAATAACATCGGATAGATAAAGCTTCTCGAGCTGAAGATTTTTATTTTGATCTTGATGCTGTGTTAATATAATAAGCTCCGCAGAAAGAAATTGTAAATTATTTACGTCTTCTAAGTTACTTTTAAGCACTTCTTTCGCTGTTTCAGTATTGAAATTTTTATCTCTTAGATTTACTTCTATTGATGTTTTTAAAGATGTTAGGGGTGTATTTAATTCATGCGAAGCGTCTGTAATAAATCTGTTTTGTTCATCTAACATATTTTTAATTGGCCTTAAGGTTCTGCCGGCCAAAAAATATCCCGACAGCGCCGAAAGAAATAAAATTATCACATTTATCCCAATTAACCCCTCCAATGCTCTCAGCTTTGCCCACTCAACCAGTTCGCTGTCTTGTTGTGGGGGAATAGAAAAAAGATCAGTATCGCTAGGTGGTCTTTGAAGAATTGTTCCGGGCTGCATTGGGTGTATGACCCGGTATTGTTCAACTCTTAAGATTCTGTTGTATTCCCTAGCCGCGCTAAAATAAATAAAGGCGCTAAACGAAATGCTTATCACCATTATTATTAATAAGTACCAGGCTGTTAATTTTAACCTTGCTGAGTGAAACATATTTAACCTATCTTATATCCAAATCCCCTGATTGTATTAATAAGTTTCTTTTTATTCTTGAACGGCCTGTCAATTTTATTTCTTAAATAGCCGATAAAAACCTCTACCGTATTTGGAAGAATATTTGCTTCATAACTCCAGACATGATTTATTATTTGCACTTTGGTTAAAGTCCTATTTTGCTGCCGCATTAAATATTCAAGCAACGCAAATTCTTTTGAAGATAAAATAATTTGTTTGTCTCCTCGTTTTACTTCAAATGTATCCGTATTAAGAGTTAAGTCTTCAACTTGTAAAATATTGCTTAATGAATGCTTTGGCCTTCTGACCAAAGCTTTAATTCTGGCAAGTAATTCTTCAAAGGCAAAAGGTTTTGTTAAATAATCATCCGCTCCACTATTTAAGCCTTCAACTTTATCCATCGTTTGACCTTTTGCTGTTAGCATTAGAATTGGAGTGTGATTTCCCTGCGCCCTAAGTTTTTTACAAATATCCAACCCGTCTATCCCGGGCAAGAGTCTATCCAGAATAATCACATCGAATGGCTCCGAAGAAGCAAGATCAAACCCGCTTGTTCCATCGTAGGCTACATCAGCAATAAAACGCTCCTGCTCTAAACCCTGCTTAAGTAGATTAGCAATTTTATGTTCATCTTCAACAATTAATATCTTCATTAAGCTGATATTATAACAGGAATGCTTAGAATTAGCTGAAAATTAAGGATTGAGGATTGCCACAGTCAGATTAAGAATCGCTGCGAAACTTACCCAACAGAGGTAAGGAATCAAAATTAAGGATGCTAGTTTTGAAAACCTCCAAAGATTTATTACAAGCCACACGATTGATCCCCATAGAAACGCTATTTCAACGAAAGCTGCTAACGGCAAATGCATTCCAAAAAATATTATTGACCACAAGAAATTAAGAAAAAGTTGTATTGAAAATATAATTAGAATAATTTCCTTTTCTTTCTTAAGCTTTTTCTCTAGAATTAAATACAAAACTACGCCAATCAATAAATAAAGCGTTGTCCAAACCGGACCGAAAATCCAATTCGGCGGATTAAAGCTGGGCTTATTTAAATGCGGATACCAAGTAGTAATTGCGGGAATTACAGATATTGATCCTAATATTCCTACCCCTTCGCAAAAAACAATTGACAGCAATAATTTAAGTAGCTTATTCACTTTTATTTAAGTTTTTAAAATTTGCATTTAGATATATCGCCAATAAAAATGCCACAAGCATCACAAATTGACAGGTTAAGCAAACAGGACAAATTACTTTTAGAATGAATATTTCCTGATAGGTTAAAAACAAACAAAAAGCCATCCCAAAAGCCGACATACCCAAAACTAATAATTTCTTTTTTAAAATTGACGATAAAAGAATGACTATGTAGCCTGTTAACCCGATTAAAGAAACCGGAATGCTAAAAATTGTTGATAAAGAACCTTTGGTAACAGCATCGCAATTGACATGGCTATTAAGATAACAAGATTCAAAAAGAGGTTTTGTGAGGAAATTATAAAATAAATAAGTCGCAAGCAGTATTCCCAAGATTGATAAGCCAATTAATGCTTTCCAAATATTATTTCTAGTAAGCATACATTTATAATATCACTTTTGTGAATAAATCATTTAAGCTTTTTATCGTCACCAAAAATAAATCCTGAAGTTAAAATTTAATTTAAGGATTAAGAAGACGACTACCTGTAAATCGTCAGCACATAAAGAAAAACCAGTACGCCAACTACGAAGATTGGCAGTAACCAGGTTAAATTTTTATGGGCTACAAACAAGCTCTGGTAGCTTGGTTTTTTGGGGGCTTTCGCCCTCTTTTTTGTTGCCATGAATAAATCATGTCAAATATAAAAAATGTTGTCAAGGGGTAGTGACATAAAGATGCAAAGACTTAGGCCATTTGTTTCATCCAGTCATGAACGTAAATTTCTACTTTTTCTTTTTCTATTCCTTCCAATATTTTTCCCGCAACGTATTCTGCGCTATCCGGCGGCTTAAAATTGCTTTCCTCTTCTTCTTCCCATTGAAGATTGTCCATGTTTTTTGCTTTAATCGTATTTTTCTCAAAATCCGTCAACGTAATATAAGGATAAACAACGCTAACAATTATTTTGTCTTTCTTAAATTCTTCATTTGCTGTTAAGCTTATGCCGGAAAGAGCGCGTTTTAAAGACGAATAAGCACCCATATTCGGCAATGTCATCAAAGCAGTTCCGGAACTTATATTCACAATCGAACCATTGCCTTGTTTTTTCATAATTGACACAACTTCCTGCATTGCAACCAAAGGCCCAATAACATCTAGTTCAAAAAGCTTATGAAAAATATCAATATCGGTATTTTCTATGGACGCATCATAGCCTTGACCGGCATTATTTATAAGAATATCTATTCTGCCAAAATGACCTGCGGCTTTCTTAACCATTTCTTTTATTTGTTCTTTTTTCGTCATGTCTACTTGAATGACGATTGATCCGGGTAATTCTTTTGAAAGTTTTTCCAATTTTTCTTTTGATCTTGCTACCAATGCTACTCTTGCGCCTTTTTGAGTTAATAATCTTGCGGTAGCAAGGCCAATTCCCGAAGATGCACCTGTAACAATAGCGATTTTATTTTTTATATTCATAGAAATATTATAACACTTACTCTTACAGCATCAATTGCGTGTAACATAACTTATTTACTTTTCCCCAAGATCTTTTTAATTTTTGCAGCTGCTTCGGATAATTTCTTTTTCATAATTTAAACCTCTTTTTTATTGTCTTTTTCCTTCTTTATGTAATACATGGTGTTTTCGGTAATTAACAACGCTAAATATATGTATGCTTACTTATACATCAAGGCTGTTTTATAACGAAAATTAGCGAAGCCTATATACATTTAGACGTTGACAACCTATCCAAAATATTGTTGACTAGAGATAGAGGGATTTTTGCCCTCGTTTAATTATGTGCAAAAAACATAAGGAAAAATAATCTAATGATCAAATTTATTGGCACTGCCCAACAAGATAAGGAATCACTACTCTACTACTGCCAAAGCGAAAACGGCAACTATTTCTTCAAATTTTCTACCAGCTCCGATGGACTTAAATTTACAGATAAAGCAAAATACGCGTTTGTTTTTGACCAAACACAGCGCGAGGAGCAAGATTATGATTGGAAAAGCTTTAGGATTACAAAGCAAGATCGCGAATACTTACTTACCTATAAACTTGATTCAAGAATAAATTCCCAGGTCTTTGGAGCAACATCTAGCGATTTAACCCGTTGGCAAAAAATTGGTGAAATCGACAAAATTAAAGAAACTGCAACTATTGTTGCTCATTTTAAATCTAAGGATAAATACGTAATGTATTTTGGCGAAGAAAATATCAATATTGCATTTTCAGAAGATTTAAAATCATGGAAACCAAATGAAAACGCCGTACTTGAACCGCGAAAAGACTATTTTGACGATAAAGACCTTGAAGTTGGTAATGTATATGAAATTGACGGGTTACTACTGCTAACTTATTATGTAAAAAAAGACACTGGCAAAGCAACGCATTACCTAGTTGGAGCTGCATATTTTGATAAAACTAATCCGGAAAAATGCATCTTCAGAACAGAAACTCCCATTTGGGAAACGCCCATGGAATTTAGTCATCTAAAACTCAAGCCGCTTGGCAGCGCAATCATTAATAATGAACTTATTTTTTACTGGTTGGTTGAAGATGATAATAGCGTCTTTGCTGTTTCCTGCCAAATACCGGCTATACAGGAGACTAAATACAATAAGGTTTTCTCTGTATTAATTAAGAAACATAAAAACAACCCTATTATTTCTCCAAGGCCGGACCGACCTTGGGAATCACGGGCAACCTTTAATAGCGCCGCTATTTACGAGGATGGAAAAGTTCATTTTCTTTACCGGGCGCTTGGCGATAAAGATTTGTCGGTTTTAGGATACGCATCAAGCGTTGACGGCGTTACAATTGATGAAAGGTCGGAAGAACCGGCTTATATCCCAAGGGAACCGTTTGAAACTCCGGGAGGAAACGCCTTTAATTCGTTTGCCGAGCATTTTGCATCCGGTGGCGGCTACGGCGGGATTGAAGATCCAAGAATTACACGAATTGATGAAAAAATTTACTTAACTTACGTTGCCTTCGACGGAGCAAGTCACCCGAGAGCAGCTGTCTCTTCCATTGGCATTGAAGACTTTTTGAAAAAACAGTGGAATAAATGGGCAAAACCGAAGCTAATTTCTGCTCCCGGAATGATCAATAAAAGCGCTGTTATTTTACCCAAAAAAGTTAATGGAAAATACGTTGTCTTCCATCGAATCTATCCAAATATTCTGGTTGATTATCTTGACGATCTGGAATTTAAAGATTATCTTAAAGGAGATTATTTTATTCCTCCCAGAAAAAATTATTGGGATAGTAAAAAAGTCGGAGCCGGAGCGCCGCCACTGGAAACAAAAGACGGTTGGTTAATGATTTACCAATCGGTCGGCTATCAAGATCCCCACCGCTATAAAATTGGGGCAATGATGCTGGATAAAAATAACCCTGAAAAAGTTTTATATAGAACCAACGCTCCGATTATCGAACCTGATGAGCCCTATGAGAACGAAGGATTCAAAAGCGGTGTTGTTTATCCGTGTGGAGCAGTAATCATGAACGGAAATCTAAATGTTTATTACGGAGGAGCCGATACTGTTGTCTGCGCCGCCACAACAAATCTCGATGAATTCCTCGATGAAATGAAAAATCACCAGGAACCAAAACTCACAAAAGTTGCCAATCCAAAACTCAACTTAAATTAAAATGGTTACATTAACGCGTATTCCGGAAAATCCAATCCTCACCCCGCATAGCGAACATGACTGGGAACATGACGGTTCTTTTAATGGTTGCGTCGCTTATGCTAACGGCATTTACCACATGGTTTATCGCGCTCTGTCTTATCCAAAACAGCAAAACGGCGTCAACATGCAGGTCTCATCCGTTGGTTATGCAAAAAGCGAAGATGGGATACATTTTGTCGATCACAGGCCAATAATTTTTCCGACAGAAAATTGGGAGATCTACGGCTGCGAAGATCCAAGAATTACTTACATGGATGGAAAATTCTACATTTTTTATACAGCTTTATCCGAATATCCATTCAAAGCCCATGGAATTAAATTAGCGCTAGCTATAACCCGTGATTTTCAAACTTTTGAAAAATACCCGGTTACAACTTTTAACTCAAAAGCAATGGCCTTATTCCCTGATAAAATTAACGGCAAAATGACAGCGCTTTTAACGATGCATACTGATTTACCGCCTGCAAAAATCGCCGTTGCGGAATTTGATACTCAAGAAGATATTTGGTCACCGGTTTTTTGGACGCATTGGTACGACAATGCGAATAATCATATTATTAATTTACTTCGCGATATCCGTGATCAGGTAGAACTAGGAACCCCGCCGATTAAAACAAGCCGCGGCTGGCTTGTTTTGTATTCTTACATTAAAAACTACATGTCTAACAATAAAACTTTTGGCATTGAGGCGATGCTTTTGGATATCGATAATCCCCGCAAAGTTTTAGGCAGAACGCAGGCGCCACTACTTATCCCTCAGGATAAATACGAACTTGAGGGAAATGTTCCAAGCGTTGTCTTTCCATCCGGAGCTTTAGTTAAAGATGGACAATTACTGGTCTATTATGGGGCTGCCGATACTGATTGCGCTATTGCAACCTGTGATTTAAACATGTTACTTGATGATTTAAAACCGAGCACAAACAAAGTCTTTTTTCCCGATACTCCGCCCGATGCTGATAAATTCATCAGGTTTGAAGAAAATCCGATTATTGCTCCCATCCTGGAATTAGATTGGCAAAAAAATGGCACATTTAATCCCGCTGCTGTTTTCGCAGGCGGAAAAGTGCATATCATTTATCGCGCTCAAAGTGGCGATGGAACTTCTGTTTTTGGATATGCATCCAGCAGAGACGGCTTACATATTGATGAAAATTTAGATTCACCTATTTATGTTCCAAGAGAAGATTTTGAGAAAAAAATACATACAGAGGGAAACTCAGGGTGTGAAGATCCAAGGATTACAAAAATTGATGACCGTTTTTTCATGACTTATACTGCTTATGACGGCGTGAATCCTCCGAGAATAGCCTTAACCTCGATCGCCATTAATGATTTTTTGAATAAAAATTGGAATTGGGAAAAACCAAAACTTATCTCTCCCCCGGGGGTTGACGATAAAGATGCCTGTATTGTTAAAAGAGTAAAAGGCGACGGCTACATTGCATTTCACCGTTTAGGAGATGTTATTTGGATGGATAAATTAAGAGATTTGGATTTTCCGGAAAAGAAATTTTTATCCGGAGGAATTATTGCCCAAGCCAGAAAAGATAAATGGGACAATGTAAAGGTAGGTATTTCCGCTCCGCCTATCGAATCAGAGCACGGATGGATCCTTTTATATCATGCTGTTTCCAACCCCGGATTTGTTTATAAAGTTGGAGCAATGCTTTTGGATTATGAAGATCCTAAGAATATATTGGCCAGAACAAATGAGCCGATTTTTGAGCCCGAAAAACCTTATGAACTAAAGGGCAATGTTCCAAATGTGGTTTTTCCCTGCGGCGCGGTTTTAATAGATGACATTATTTATATGTATTACGGCGGCGCCGATTCCGTAATTGGCGTTGCAACAATGCCCCTTAAAACGCTAACCGGAATTCTTCTTGAAAAATAATCAGTACAACAAATAATGAGGTATAATTAGAGTAATATATGTTTCTCTCGCAAAGAAAAATTCTTATCTTAATCATTTGCTCTTTTGTTTTCCTCATGGCAACAACATTTACCTTCGCACAAACACCAACCGTCACTCCCGGTGCTTCAACCGCAGTTGAAGGAGCGGCAACTCTGGGAGTTGCCCATATTATTGACGTTAATCAAAAAGATATTAAGGACGGAAGTATTATTTCCTCATCAAAGGACGGACCGGTTCTCTCAACAATTCCCTACGATTCTCAAGTCTTGGGCGTTGTTTCCCGGGATGCCGCAATTATATTAGACTCGACAGGCGATCAAAATGGAGTGCCAATTATTTCCGTTGGCACAATCTATATATTAGTATCAACCCAGCAAGGACCGATAAAAAAAGGCGATCAGCTTACAACATCTACTATTCCTGGCATTGCCGTAAAAGCAATTAAAGATGGCTATGTTTTAGGAGAATCTTTGGAAGATGACACAAATCCCAATTCCAAACAAATCGATAAAATCGCCGTTAATCTTGAACTTCATTATTTTAACGCTAAACCGACTCTAGCCGGAACATTGTCAGACATTCTAAAACTTGCGCTTTTACCGACTAAAGACGGACCCGCTCCTATCTTTAAATATATTGTTGCTGCCGGCGTAGTGCTTGCTTCTATTGCGTTAGGCTTTTTAAGCTTTGGCCGAACAGCCGCAAAAGGAGTTGAAGCGCTTGGCAGAAATCCGGCTGCGGGGAGAATTATTCAACTGGGAATTATTTTCAATGTCACAATTGTTGTAGTAATAGTAGCAGCCGGACTAATCATCGGATTCTTAATTTTAAGACTTTAAAAATCTGCTCCTGTAAAGTTAATCAGATATGTACGACAACTCTGAGAAAGAGATAGCTTTTAAAGGATTTTGCATAAATTCCATTAAAAAATTAGTTAAGCAAAAAGACTATCTAATTAGAATAGCTCTTGAATATTCACCGTATCTATTACTTTTGTTTTTTTGTTTTTCATTCTTTTTCCGAAGTGATCTTTCTTTTAATCAAGATCTCGGAAGGCATTTGACCTTAGGGGAAATCATTTGGAAAAGCCATCAGATACCGAAAATTAATCTGTTTTCTTATACAAACCCTAATTCCCCTTTTATTAATCACCACTGGCTATTTGAAGTTTTTGTTTATTTATCAAGCATAAGCATTGGTCTTGGGGCACTACTAATAATTAAGACTGTTCTTTTATTGGTAGCATTATTAATAGTATTAATACTTGCTAAAAGAACAAAGTCTGCATTGTTAATTCCCGTTTCATTTCTATTTCTACATCTTATGCGGGAAAGAATAGACTTAAGACCTGAAATTTTAAGTTTTCTCTTTACTGCATTAACTTTTTATATATTAGATAAATTTGAGAAAAATAATTCAAAACTGATCTATCTTTTACCGCTAATTTCATTAATCTGGGTTAACAGTCACATCTATTTTCCTGTAGGAATATTTTTACAACTGATATTCCTGGCAGATTTATTTTTTAAAAAGTTTGTACAGAAAAACAAAAATCAGGATCTATTTAAAAAACTAAAAATACTAACTTCAACTACTGTCATAAGCATGGCAGCATGCTTACTAAATCCGAATTTATTAAAAGGAGCCTTATACCCCTTTACGATATTTAGTAATTACGGAGTAACTATTACTGAAAATCAAACCATTTTTACTCTTCAAAATATTGGATTTAAAGATTCAAATTTTCTGTTTTATTTTATTGCAGGTTTTATTGTTTTGGTCTCCATTTATGTCTCTCTTTGGAGAAAACCGAACTTTAAAAACATCATACTTTCGCTTTTAGGATTAGCTTTGGCCACTCAAAGTATCAGGGGCTTCCCGTATCTTGTGCTTATTTCTTTACCGGCTGTGCTGCAGAATTTTAATTACAATAAAACCAATATTCTAATAAAAATTATAAATGGAATTGTTATTCTTTTAATATTTGGCGAAGCGATTTTCTATCTTAACGGAAATTATTATCCATTAAGCTATTTACAAAATACTGCCTCTTTAAATTTAGTTGCAGATGGAAAACCAGCGTTAGATTTTCTTTTGAAGAGTAACTTACCACAACCACTATTCAATAACTTTGATATCGGTAGTTACGTAATTTATAGAGCATATCCTAAATATAAAGTGTTTATCGATGGAAGACCAGAAGCGTATCCAGCATCTTTTTTTGAAAATACTTATCTTCCTATGCAAGAAAATTATTCACTGTTTAAACAAGAAGAGAAAAAATATAAATTCAAAACTGTTATCTTTTCAATAACAGACCAAAATCCAAGAACAATTAATTTCTTAAGCTTAATTACCAAAGATCCTAATTGGAAAACCGTATTCTTAGATCAATTTATGATAATACTCGTAAGAAATGATTTTGCGCAAAATATTGAAGCCGTAAAATTAGACTCTTTAAGTATTAATTATTATAAATATTCCAACTGCACATCTTATATAAACATTAGTACCTTATTTTTTAATATTAATCATCTGAAACAAGCAGAAAGTTTCGGTAAAAAGGCTCTTAGTCTTTGTCCCAATAATCCAATTGCCAATAATTCGATGGCTGTTATCTTGCATTTTGAAAAAGCCGATCCTAATCTCGTCTACCGATACTATTCAAAATCAACAAACTGGATATTTTGGTAGTCTTATATCTTTCTTGAATGTTAAATATTCCGATGTTAGTATTGAAACATGAATAATCCCGAGCAGGAGATAACTTTTAAAGGATTGCTCTTTCCTTTTACCGCAAAAAAAGCAATTGTTATAATTTTCGTTATCGGCTTAGTTGTTTTTTTCAACGCTATTTTCAACGGTTTTGTTCTTGACGATAATCCACAAATAATCAGAAATCCCAATATTAATTCTATTGCGGCAATTCCCCATCTATTCATAAACCAAGAGGGCGGTCAGGAAACAATGAATTATTACAGACCCTTACCTTTTGTTTTTTACGCTTTGGCAAACTCTATTTCCTATCAAAACCCCATTGTCTATCATCTTATTCACCTTTTTTTTTATATCGCGAACGCTATTCTTGTTTTTCTAATACTCCGGAAATTTTTGAATCTTAAGTTGGCGTTTTTTCTATCTCTATTTTTCCTGGTCCATCCGATTAATGAAGAAGCAGCAGCTTACGTAGCAAATTTACAGGACGTTTTGTTTCTTTTCTTTGGGTTAATATCCTTACTTCTTCTTTGGAAGGATTCAAAAAAAATAAGTTATTTATTTTTGGCAAACATTTCCTTGTTGCTCTCAATTTTTTCTAAAGAAACTGGTATTGTTTTTTTTATTATCGCTTTTATCTATGTATATTTATTTAAGAAAAATAAATTAGTAATCCATTCTATTCTTTCTTTATTGGCGGGTCTTGTTTACTTGATTTTGCGAATTGCTTCGCATACGCCTTTGCAAAAATCAGCCATTCTTCCCATAATGCAATTATCCTTTTGGCAGCGGATGACAAATGTTCCGGCAATTATACTTTATTATATTCAGACTTTTCTTTTTCCTAAAGATCTTGTAGCTTATCATTCCTGGATAATAAAAACCGTAAGTCTTGATACTTTTTTTCTTCCTCTTTTTATTGACATTATTTTTCTTTCTATCATCATCTTTCTTTGCACTACTGTTATTAAAAAAACAAAGAAAAACACGAAATTAATCATATTTTTTCTTATCTGGTTTTTATTAGGAATTATTGTTCATTCACAAATTATTCTTCTTGATTCAACTGTTGCCGACCGCTTCTTTTATTTTCCGCTTGTTGGATTATTAGCTCTAGGCGGTCTTTTTCTGCAAAGTATAAAATTAAACAAGAAAGTAACCATAATTTTGATGGCTTCCGGTATTTTGATATTAATTCTATTTTCCGTAAGAACAATTATTCGTAATGCCGACTGGCAAAATCAATCCGTGCTTTTGACTCATGACGAAAAGATTGTAAGCAATGATTATTTGCTGGAACTTTTATATGGCAACGATTTAATTAAAAACGGGAAAGATATGAATGCAATTTTCCATATCGAAAAAGCAATTGCTCTTTATACTCAAAGCTCCCGGGCTTGGACAAGTTTAGGCTCTTTGTATTACAGTGAAGGAAAAATCGCGCCGGCAAAGAAAGCTTATCTTCATTCAATTTCTTTAGAAAAAGATTATTTTGCAACCTACGAAAACTTGGGACTACTATTAAAAGATCACGACTCACCCACTACAGCGCGGGATTTTTTAAGACAGGCGACAATGAAGTTTCCCAATAGCTGGAAACTTTGGTATTACCGTTTTATTATTGAATATAAGTTAGGAAATTATAGCGAGGCCCTGCTTTCTGCAAAAAATTATTTTCTTTTACAAAAAGATGCTCAAAGCTATAATATTTATCTTTACCTTTTGCAGAAACGTCCAATTCGCATCGAATAATTTAACTATAAATATAATACTATTATAATGTTATGAAAAATCACGAGCGAAATATAACTTTTAAAAATCTGTTTCTTCCGCTTACAACACGAAAGGCAATTATATTTATCGTAATTATCGGCTTTATTGTTTTCTTCAATAATTTATTTAATAATTTTGTTTGGGATGATCTAAGCTATGTCGTTAACAATTTAGACATTCATTCTCTATCGCTGGCAAAAATATTCGGGCCAAGTATTTTTAATAAAGGTGGCTATTACCGGCCATTTCTAGCTGCATATTTCTCTATTCTCTACATGCTTTTTAATAACCATTCATTTTATTATCATTTTGCACAGCTAATATTACACATTATTAATGCTATCTTACTTTTTGGGATATTTAAAAAATTTCTTAGCAATAAAGTCTCTTTTATCATTGCGCTTTTATTTCTTGTCCACCCGATCAATGTTGAATCAGTATCTTTTATTTGTGCGACAATCGGTCCGCTTTATTCATTTTTCGGACTACTGGCGTTATTTCTTATTCAACGTAATAATCTTACTAAAAACGCTTACGCAACAATATCGTCTTTACTTTTATTTTCTTTATTAACAAAAGAGGAAGGGATTTTATATTTAGCGCTGCTCCCGCTGTTTTGCATATTCTTTCAAAGAAAAAACTTTAAGCCAATTTTAATTTGTGAAGCAATTATTATGTTTCTTTATCTACCCCTTAGATTTTTTATCGGAAAAGCTTATCTTATGGGTTTTGGAGCAACTACGCCGGTTTTAAATGGAAGATATATCCCAATTACACATCTTGGAATTTTGAGCAGAATGGCTAACATGCCCCAAATTATTTTTTATTATCTAAAAACTTTTTTCTATCCGGCAACGCTTGTAACTGATCAGATTTGGACAATTACAACAATTTCTTTAAAAAGCTTTTATATTCCGCTGGCAGCAGATCTTGTATTTTTTGCCATTTTACTAGTAGCTGCAAAAAAGATTTTTAGCGCCGACAAGAATGATTTTAAAATATTTATGTTCTTTTTTGCCTGGTTCTTGTTGGGATTAATAATGCACTTACAAATTTTCCCACTTGATATGACAGTTGCCGACCGCTGGTTTTATCCCTCAATAATGGGGCTTTTGGGGATGATAGGAATCATCATGCAATACTTGTCGCAAAACAAAAAGGCTAGAACGATAATCTTAATGTTTTCAGCAATCATTTTAATTGCTTTATCAATCAGGACAATAATAAGAAATGCAGATTTTACTAATGAAGTCGCATTATTTACGCACGATAGTCAAATTGAAGATAATTACGAAATTGAATTAAATCTCGGATCAACCTATTACGCAACAAAAGACTTGCAAAATGCGATTAATCATTATCAACAATCCGTAGCTCTATTTTCATACGAAGGAAATCTTGTAAGCCTTGGTGATGCTTATATAAAAATGGGAAAGATAGATTTAGCTAAAAAATATTTTTTAAAAGCTTACGCTTCAAAAAGCTATATGCCCCAAAAACACCTCTATATAACATATGCCGGATTAGGCTGGGCCTACCTATTAAGTAACGATCCTAAAAATGCTAAGGATATTCTAGAGCTTGGCTTACGGGAATACTCGGACTCAGGCGACATCTGGTTGCCTTTAACTGTTAGTTACTACGAGTTAAATATGCAAAAAGAAGCAATCAATGCAGCCCGCAGGTTAAAAATATTATCCCCAAATGATCTAAGTAATTATGTATATACCTATATCGTACATCAGGGACCCTTGCAATGGAAATGGAAATGGAAATAAAAATACAATATGAACAATAACGAACAGGACATAACTTTTAGGAGATTGTTTCTCCCATTTACCAATTTAAAAGCATTTGTAATAATTCTTATCATTGGTTTTATTATTTTTTTCGCTTGTTTATTTAACGGGTTTGTTGGCGATGACCCTCCGCTAACCACTGAGAATCCGATTGTTCAGTCCTTTACGAATTTGCCTATCTTTTTTACCGGCAGCACCTTTTATAACGGAGCCGGACAAAAATTAAGCGGTTCTTTTTATCGCCCTTTACAAACCACTTTTTTTTCGCTTATTTATTCTTTTCTTGGGCCAAGCGCTTTTGCTTTTCATTTTTTTCAAATACTATTATTCATTATTAACGCTTTTATCTTATTTCTTCTTTTTAAGCAATTTTTCCGGAAAGAAATTTCTTTTTGCTTATCTCTTATTTTTTTAATTCACCCTATTAACAGCGAAGCGGCACTTTATATTTCCGTTACGCAAGAACCGTTGTTTTTATTCTTTGGTCTATCGGCGTTATTGATATTAAAAAAATACCATTCACAAAAAGCTTATTTTCTTGCAAATGCCTGCTTGTTATTTTCGCTGCTTTCTAAAGAAGCCGGCATCTTATTTTTGATATTAACCCTAATTTATATTTTTATTTTTTTACGTAAAAAGCTCTGGGAGTTTTTAAAATACGTCCCGTTTATTCTTGGCATTTATCTCATTTTAAGAATTAATGCGATTGGTATTTTTGCCAAAGTAACGCAAAATGCTCCCATTGAAAAACTTAGTTTGCTAGGCCGCCTAATAAACGTACCTGAAATATTTTCATTCTACGTAAAAACATTTTTATTCCCATCTAATCTTGCTGTAATGTATCAATGGATTAATACAAAGATTGACTTTGTTCATTTCCTATTTCCTTTAATAATTGACGTTATCTTTTTAGGCATTATTGTTTTTTTTGCCCATTATCTTTATAACAGGAGTTTAAAGAAATACTTTCTTATTTTCGTTTTCTTTGCTATTTGGTTTTTCTTAGGAATGTCCTTATACCTGCAGATTATTCCTCTTGACATGACAGTTTCCGAGCAATGGTTTTATTTTCCAATTATCGGAATCTTGGGAATGATTGGAGTAATGCTTGAAGCATACAAAATTAATTTAAAAAACAAATGGATAATCTTAGTTGTTCTCATACTATTAACTTCTTTATCTTTAAGAACAATCATCCGAAGCTTTGATTTTAAAGATAGTTTTACTCTTGCCACTCATGATCTTAAAGTTTCCAAAGAAGCTTACGGACTGGAACATGAACTGAGCAATATTTATTTTGTTAAAGGTGATCTTGAAGAGGCAAAAATTCATGCCGAAAAATCAATTGCGCTTTACCCTTATGTTTTTAATTATACTGATTTAGGCAATGCTTATTTTTATTTAAAGCAATACAAACAGGCAAAACAAGCATATTCCAGTGCTTTGAAATATGGCGACAATTATGTAACTTACGATAACATTGCGGCTCTAGCAGTTGATTATGGAAGTCCTAAACAGAACATCGATTTTATTAAAAATAATGCGCTTAAAAAATACCCCGGTGACGCAAGACTCTGGCTTTACTTGTCTATACTTGAATATCAATTTGGCAATAAAGACAATGCCAAAATAGAAATTCAAAACGCTCAACTTTATAATCAAAGCTTACCGGAAGTGAATCAGGTTTATGGCGCAATTATGAACAACCAACCCTTGCAATTTAAAATCGGAAAATAATATTTTCTATGCTAGTATTGGAATATGAATAATAAAGAGCCAGAATTAACTTTAAAGAGCCTCTTCCTTCCTCTAACTACAAAAAAAATAATTGTGTTTATATTCATAATTGGATTTGTAGTTTTTTTCAACAGCTTATTTAATGGATTCGTTGGCGATGATAGCGGACAAATCGTAAACAACTCTTCAATATTTTCATTAGCAAATATTCCGAACTTTTTTCATATAAGTACATTTAATTTGGGAAACGGCATCTCCGGAATGTATTACAAACCGCTTCTGCTTACGATCTATTCATTTATATATTCTCTATTTGGGTTGTCACCTTTTGCATACCATTTCTTTCAAGTATTCATATTTGTTATCAATGCTGTATTAGTCTTTTTACTTCTTAATAAATTCCTTAAGCGAAATTTGGCATTTATACTTTCTTTAATTTTCCTGGTACATCCAATTAGTCAGGATGCAGCAGCATATATATCTAATCTTCAGGATGTCATGTTCTTTTTCTTCGGCATGCTAGCAATACTTATTTCAACTTCAAAGAGCTCAAAATACCTGGATGTTAAGGTATTATTAATGCTCATACTCTCTCTGCTCTCGAAAGAAACAGGCGTAGCATTTTTCCTTATAAACTTAGCGTATATTTTTACCTTTAAAAAAGAACTGTTTAAAAAACAATTTATATTGTCGGCGATTATTATTGTTATTTACAGCATTATTCATACGCTTGTTGTTGGCACTAGCTTCATAAATCAACATATTTATCACATTGCAAGACTTCCGCTTTTAGAAAGACTAATAAATATTCCAAAAATTATTTACTATTATTTATTTACATTTGCATATCCAAAAAGTCTGGCTGTTAGTTATGATTGGATTGTTAAATCTCTAAATTCTTGGGATTTCTATTGGCCGTTATTAATTATTATTTTATTCTTTGGCACGCTTTTTCTTATTGGAAAGGGTTTAAGAAAAAAACATGATTTATTTAAAGTGTATCTATTTTTTGTATTATGGTTTATCTTGGGATTACTTCCACATATTCAAATTTTGCCACTTGATGGCGCAGTTGCCCCACGGTGGTTTTATCTGCCAATAGTTGGATTACTTGGCATAATAGGAATTGCTTTACAGGAGTTAATCAAGAACAAGAAAATAAAAATTGTTTTGTTATTCTTTTCGGTATTGATAATACTGTTATTCTCAATTCGAACAATGATAAGAAATACCGATTTTAAAGATAATTTAACCTTAATGTGCCACGATGCAAGCATTTCGTATAATAATTTTGCATTGGAAAATTCCTGCGGAGCGAGTTTGTTTAGTAGTAATTTATATGATCAAGCACAAACGCATTTGGAACGTTCCGTTGCGTTTGCTCCGTATTATGGAATAAATTGGTGGACGTTGGGAATGATCTTGGGCAGAAAAGCAGAGCTATATCAGAATAAAGATTTATACAATAAATCCGTAGTTGCATTTAAAAATGGCCTAAAAACGGTACCTTATGTTCCATGGTCGTATGAAACCTTAGGATATTTATATGCACATTATGAGGATCCGCAGACTGCCAAAAATTTCTTAGTAAGTTCTCTTAATAAATTTCCTAATAGTTACGTTCTTTGGTTGAATTATGCATACGTGGAATATAAATTGGGAGATAAAAAAATGGCTTTGCGGGCAATTACTAATGCCCACATATTAAATCCAAATGATTCACAGACAGCTCAATACTATTATAATATGTCTAACAATCTTCCGATTAAAATTTATCAAACTAAATTATAAAAGTTGAAAGAATTAAATATGAAAACAGATGAACAAGAAATTACCTTTAAAAGTTTATTTATTCCCTTTACTACATTAAAAGCTGCATTGATTCTTGTCTTTACCGGCATTGCTGTATTTATGAACAGCTTATTTAACCCCTTTGTTTATGACGATATTCAGAATATTGTTATTTCTCCTTATGTTAGAAATTTAGCTAGTATTCCTTCCTATTTTTACAGCGGGCTTGCTTATCCGGGAACCTCAATCCTACAATTTTTCCATATATTTTATTTGCCCTTTTTATTCACAATTTATACCATCCTTGTCTCCGCATTTGGTATAAGCCCGTTACCTTTTCATCCGTTGCAGTTAACATTACACATTATAAGCGCTCTGTTGTTATTTCTAATTTTTTCTAAATTTTTCAAACTCAATCTTGCCTTTTTATTATCTCTTATTTTCTTAGTTCATCCGCTAAACAGCGAGGCAGTCATTTATATCGCTGCTTTACAATATCCACTATTAATGACATTCGGGCTAATAGTTTTTTACTTACTACTTAAAAAACAAGAAATATTACTTTCTTATAGATATCAATTCTTCCTAGCTTTTCTGCTTTTCCTTTGTCTTCTTTCAAAAGAAACGGGAATTTTATTTATCCCAATCTTACTTTTCTACGCTTTATTATTTTCCCGAAAAAATCTCAAACGCATCGTTGGCGCGATATTTTTTGCTACCGTGCCATACTTAATTTTAAAAATTTTAGCCGCAAATCATGCACTTTGGACTATTTATCCATCAGCAATTCACAGAGCAGGATTACTTACAAGAATCATAACTATTCCCAAAATACTTTTATATTATATTTCCAAGTTTTTTATTCCTATTAATTTTTCCGTAGATCAAAGATGGCTCGTAAAACAGATAAATTTCCAAAGCTTTTACTTTCCCGCCATCGTAGACGTTCTTTTTTTTGCCGGCATTTTTATCTGCGGGGTTTATATCTATCAAAGAAAGACTAAACTGTTTGGATTATATATTTTTTTCGCTTTATGGTTTTGTCTGGGTATTAGTACAGTGCTACAAATAATCCCGCTTGACGTGACCGTTGCAGACAGATGGTTTTATTTTCCGTTTGTAGGTTTATTGGGAATGTTAGGAATTATCTACAATGCTTTTTTTGAACGTTTGAAAACTAAAAAATTAATTACTAATTTAATACTTATCTTAAGCGTCATCCTCATCCTTTTACTTTCGGCTTTAACTATTGTTAGAAATTCCCAGTGGCAAACGTCATCTCAACTTTATAGTCACGACGAGAAATATGCCGGAGAAAGCGCTGAACTTGAAGCCTACCTGGGCGAAATTTTTGTGGCAAACGGACAACTCAATACGGCAAAAATTCGTTTCGAAAAAGCAATAAGTTTTGACCCCATGGGAGATTCTCTTAACGGGCTGGCCTATGTTTATGAACAGCAAAAAAACTATACGAAAGCAAAAAAACTATATTGGCAAAACATAAAACTTAGTAACGGATTGCCAAAATATATCTCCTATGAAGGACTTACCCGCATCGCGCTAATTGACGAACACAATCCTTGGGAGGCAAAACAACTTTCCAAAGCAGCTTTTGTGCTGTATCCAAACGATGAAGCATTAATAAAGTTATTAGCATTTTCCGAATATTTTACTAAAGATAAGACAGAAGCGCTGGAAACGTTCCGAAAACTGTTAAATATCGTTCCCAATCAGGAAAATCAAAAAATATACCTTATGATGGAAAATAATAAATTGACATATTAGCTTAAAAACAAAAATTTTCCATAAATTGCAATTTGTTTTTAAGCTCAGACAGGTATAAAATATTTATATGCCCAACCTGCTCTTTCAATTTATTTCAATCACGGCTGACCTCGTAATTTTTATCTTCATTGGATTTTATCTCTGGAAGTTAAGAAGAGAAGAAAATGCTCTTGAGAAAAAAGAAACTAAGGCTGATACAAGCTACCACCAAATTGTTGATGATGCGCTGGGCAAGGAAAGAAAGATCATGGAAGATGCCGTAAGCGAAGCGGATCAAATTATTGTCAACGCCGAATATATTAAAAATTCTTCCAAGGAAATTGTTGACAAGGCTTTGCAGCAAATGGTTGCCCACATCCAAAAAGAGTCAATTGAAACAGCCAGTAAATTCATGAGCAGCTATTCAGATTCGTTAAAAGAACTTGCCAGTACTTCTCTTGTTGATTTTGAGAATGTCGCCAAAGGACTGGAGGGAGATTTACAAAGACAAATTAAGGAATTCAGGGAAACTTTGCTGCCGGATTTAAAAAAAGAATTAGAAGATTACAAACAAATCCGTTTAAAACAATCCGATGAAATTATTAATCAGGTTATTCAAAAAGCCTCCCAGGAAGTCATGAATAAATCGATATCGCTTGAGGATCATCAAAAAATACTGACCGATGCCCTGGAAAAAGCCAAAACAGAAGGAGTATTTGATTAAAATGGAAGAAATAAGCTTATCGGATTTTTTTCATACCAAGCCCCAAGCGACTGATTTTTCCATTCATCTTGCAACAATTTCCGAAGATATTTATCATACGGATTTTAATTTGGAAAAGGCTTTAATTGAACATTTTGGTATCAAAAAAAAGGATCAATTTATTTCTCTTTTAAGAAATAACAAAATTAACATTTATTCAAATTCCGAGCTGAAAACTTTCTTTGACAAAATCCAAGCAACAATTTCAAACCTTCCCTTATTATCCCTTGCTATTGCCTTTGAGCCAAGCGAAGAAACTCTTAAAGCTCTCTCCGAATGGCTTATTTTAAATATTCATAAAGAAGTTTTATTTGATATTACTGTTGATACTAAGCTTATTGCCGGCGCGACAATTAGTTTTAACGGCAAATATGCCGAGTGCTCAATTAAACCTAAATTTGATCAAATTTTCCATGATGTTTTGATAAATAGATCTAAATCCGGCGAAAAGAGTATAAGTCCCCAGACAGATCATCAAAGCGTCGAGCATATTACTATTGGTAGATAGAATATGGATACTGAGTATAATCAATTATTAAAAAAGACAGGCGAATACGGGGTCGTTTATCAAGTAAGCCATCCGATTGTTTTCATCGAGGGCTTACCGATGGTAAGATCGCATGAAGTTATCGTTTTTGAAAATGGGCAAAAAGGCGAAATTTTTACTATTGACCGCGGCAAAGTGGAAGCGAGAGTTTTTTCGCATGAACCGATTAAGGTTGGAACCAAAGTTACCAGAACCGACAAAACACTTTCCATTGCTGTCGGAAAAGAACTTTTAGGCCAAGCCATTAATCCTCTTGGAGAACCTTTAGATCCAAGCACAAAATTTACTCCGCCAAAAGAATATCGCGATCTGGATACAAATCCGGTTGGCATTTCCGGCAGAAAAAAAATTACAGTCCAGCTAACAACCGGCATTTCTTTAGTTGATTTACTTTTGCCTTTAGGACGCGGACAACGAGAGCTTATTATCGGAGACCGCAAAACCGGAAAAACGTCTTTTTTGATGACAACTATTAAAAAGCAGGCATATGAAGGAGTTATTTGTATTTATGCTGCTATTGCCAAGAAAAAAAGCGATATTAAAAAAATGCAAGAATTTTTTGTCCAGGAAAAAATTATGGATAAAATAATTATTGTTGCTACTAGCTCCTACGACTCGCCAACTTTAATTTATCAAACTCCATATACAGCAATGGCAATCGCTGAGTATTTTAGAGACCAGGGAATAAACACTCTGCTTATTCTTGACGATCTGTCAACTCACGCTAAATTTTACCGGGAGCTTTCGCTTTTGGCCAGACGCTTTCCGGGACGGGATTCATATCCTGGAGATATTTTCTTTGTCCATTCAAAACTGCTTGAAAGAGCCGGGAATTTTAAACATCCAACAGCAGGCGAAGTTTCCATTACCTGTTTGCCGGTAATTGAAATTATCGAAGGGGATTTTACAGGCTATATTTCAACTAATGTTATGGGAATTACCGACGGGCATATTTATCTTGATAGCAATATCTACTATCAGGGAATGCGGCCGGCCGTTAATATTCCGTTGTCTGTTACCCGCGTCGGCAGACAAACTTTAAGCAAACTTTCCCGGGATATTAATAAAAATCTGACTGCTTTTTTGACTTCATACGATAAATTGCAAAACTTATCTCATTTTGGCCAGGAATTAACAGACGAGGTTAAAAAAAGCCTGCGTTTAGGACAACTCATCTATAGTTTTTTTAATCAACCTTACCAGATGGTTGTCCCGAAAATCGTCCAAATGATTATTCTTTCTATGATCCTTGAGAATATTATTGAAAATAAAGAAATTCTTAAAAAAATTCAGACCGGTTTAATTGCCGCATTTTATGACCGCGGAAAACAAAAACTGCTCTATGATATTGTAAATACAAAAGACCTAAAAATTTTTAACGAAAATGTTTTAGCAAATAAAGACAAGTTATTTGCACTAGCAGAAGTAAAATAATATGGCACAAAAAAAATTAATTACTGAAGAGTTGGAAGCTCTCAATAGTTTAAAGGATTTGGCGGAAAGCTACGAAGAAATAGCGGCTGTGGAAATGCAAAAGATTAGAGATTCCGTGCTTAAAACCCGTGAATTTTTAATTGACATTTCCGACGTGTTTGTTGATTTAAAAGCTTCTTACGCAAGAGAGGTCAATGATTTAATTAGCAGACGGAAAAAAGGAGATAAAACTATTCTATCGGTTTTACAAAAAATTGACAAAACCCTTATGGTTTATTTATCTTCAAACGGAAAATTGTATGGACCTGTTACTCAAAAAACTTTTAGGCTTTTTGCCGAAAATCTCAAAAAAACAAATAGCGATAATACCGATATTGTCATTATCGGCAATGCCGGAAAAGAATTATACGAGAATGCAAGGATAAGTAAACCATATGAATACTTTGATATTCCCGACACTAAAGTAGACATTGGACATATTAAAAAACTAATGCAAAAATTCTTACAATACGAAAAAGTAAATGTCTATTACGGAAAATTTGGAAACTTAGTTAGTCAATCGCCAATTTCTACCAGCATTACCGGTGAAGATATTTTTGAAACAGAAAACTTAACTCCGGTTCCCCGTGAAGACCGTTTTATTTTTGAACCGTCACTGGAAAAGATTTTTCATTTTTTTGAAACACAAATTATGACAAATTTATTCAGCCAAACATTACTTGAGAATCAACTTGCCCGCGACGTTTCCAGAGTAAACGCAATGGAAGAAGCATTAATCAATATTGACATTGAATCAAAAAAATTAAACAGACTAAGTATTCGTTTAAAACACGCTCAGCAAAATAAAAAACAACTAGAAACGATTTCAGGACTTGTTTTATGGTCATGAGAAATAAAATATTAGTGAATATTTATATTGTTCAATAACATTCGTGTGGATTAATTTTATAGATTAAATATGCTTACAGGAAAAGTTATCAGCATTAAAGGACAAATTATCGAGGTTGAATTCCTAGAAGACAAGCCTCGAATCTATGATGTCTTAATCAGTAAGGAAGACGCATCCGTGGAAATGGAAATTTATACCTCCGCATCCCCAACCAGTTTTTTCTGCCTTGCCTTAACAGATACTAACAGACTTCACCATGGATCTATTGTTATTGACACTGACCAGCCAATCAAAGTCCCTGTTGGCAAAGAGATGCTTGGTAGAGTTATTGACACACTAGGCCATCCCCAAGACGGCTTAGGAGAAATTAAAGCCAAGGAAACACGACCGATTATCGCTAAAGACGTCAGCTTTGCAAACGTAGATATTCCCCGTGAATTATTGGAAACCGGCATTAAAGCTGTTGATTTTTTTACTCCGATTGTTAAGGGTGGAAAGGTAGGTTTATTTGGCGGCGCGGGTGTAGGGAAAACCGTTATCATTTCTGAAATTATTCATAATCTGGTTATTTTAAACCCGGAAAAAAATGTCTCGGTTTTTACCGGAGTCGGAGAGCGTACCAGAGAAGGAGAAGAACTTTTTGAAACCTTAAAAGAAAGCAAGGTTATGCAAGGCGTATCTTTGATTTACGGAAGCATGGGAGTTAATGCCGCTTTAAGATTTAGAACCGCATTCACCGGTGTAACACTGGCCGAATATTACCGCGATGTTTTGGGGAAAGACGTTTTATTTTTTATTGATAACGTCTTCCGTTTTGCCCAATCGGGTTATGAGTTGTCAACGCTTATGAATAGTATTCCATCCGAAGGAGGATATCAAGCAACCTTAACGTCTGAAATGGCATCTTTCCATGAAAGACTGGTTTCCACTTATAAAAACGCCATTACTACTTTTGAAGCAATTTATGTTCCGGCCGATGATCTAACAGACAGCGGAGTCCAGGCAATTTTTCCCTATCTCGATTCCGGTATAATTTTATCCCGTTCTGTTTATCAGGAGGGCCGCTTTCCAGCAATCGACATTTTATCTTCAAATTCGTCTGCTCTTAATCCGGACACTACCGGACAACTACATTACGATACCGCCTTGGAAGCGCAAAGCTTACTTAAAAAAGCAACCGCTTTGGAAAGAATTGTTTCTTTGATCGGAGAATCCGAATTGTCAACTGATGATCAAGTTGCTTATAAAAGATCGAAAATGCTTAAGAATTATATGACTCAAAATTTTACTGTTGTTGAAAATCAAACCGAAAAACCGGGAGTTTATGTCCACGTTAAAGAGACTGCCAATGATGTCCGCGCCATATTGGATGGCAAAGTTGACAAGCTTCAACCCGAAGATTTAATGTACATCGCAACTTTAAAAGACGTAGAGGGGAAATTAGCGTCGGTAAATGTTAAAAAACCTGAGACAGTAAACTTGAATGAACAACAAAATACTGCAGCTGCTTCTACTGCAAATGCCAAAGATAAATCTCCGGTCAAACCAAACAATACTGCTTAAGAAAATTTATGGCAAATAAAAAAACAATTAAACTAACAATCCGCGATACACAAAGCATTGTTTTTGAAGGCGAAGTCGACCGGATTAGCTCTTTTAACGAAGTTGGGAGATTTGATATTTATCCTATGCACGCTAATTTCATCTCTATAATTAGACAAGAAATTACTCTTTACCAAGATAAACGATTAATTAAAAGTATAAAAATCGAACAAGCAGTATTAAAAATTAAACAAGATGTTGCCAATATTTTCTTAGGAATTGAAACGCTTCTCATTGAATAATAAAAATTACCCCTAAAACTCTTCGCTCCGGTTATTTTCACAAAATATTATAAAATTCTTGTTTTTTTGCATCATGGAATATATTGATATAGCAATCTATTTATTAATATACAAACATTATTTATATTCTTAATAGTAATATTATATCTATAGGATAGTCTAATCATATTTGCAGATCATGCATGTTTTTCATTGATATTGAGCTATTTTGATCTATTGACTACTATTATAAAAAGGCCTACAGTAAATATAGGCTTGAAAAATTCATTATTTTCACAAGAGAAATAATGAATCGTTTTAAAATAGGTTTTCAACCCTAAATTTATATTAATTCTTAAAATAAATTAAATGGACTTAGTTCGCCCGGTTGACCCGACAAAATTATTAACTTTACAGCAAGCTGCTCAAAGATTAGCAGTTTCCGTTGACGTCCTCCTCAAGTGGAATGAACACAATATTCTTAAACCGACTATTACCCCAACCGGTGAAGTTGGATATAGAGAAGAACAGATTAATCAATTCTTAGGAATCCGACAAGTAACCCAGTCCACTTCCCAATCAAACCAAATCCCAATAGTAAAGCATGAACATAGTGCGACTACAAATAACTATCTTCAAAAA